>ERZ761602.7927-NODE-7927-length-10962-cov-4.180251_pt1 | contig 10962 bp, 5 predicted proteins | sample MGYA00512165_ERZ761602 | MGnify/ENA primary metagenome ERZ761602 (study PRJEB28899, sample SAMN02445085) | bioreactor sludge metagenome | biome: EBPR sludge; isolation source: Thorneside wastewater treatment plant | place: Australia: Brisbane, Thorneside... | reverse complement strand
GTTCCAGCGCCATCTTCTTGGGAAGACCGCACTGGTGCAGTTTCAACTCGGGGCCAACAACGATGACCGAACGGCCCGAATAGTCCACGCGCTTTCCGAGCAGGTTCTGGCGGAACCGGCCCTGCTTGCCCTTGAGCATGTCGCTCAGGGACTTCAGCGGACGGTTGCCCGCGCCAAGCACGGTGCGGCCGTGGCGGCCGTTGTCGAACAGCGCGTCCACCGCTTCCTGCAGCATGCGCTTTTCGTTACGGAGAATGACTTCCGGCGCGCGCAACTCGATCAACCGCTTGAGGCGGTTGTTACGGTTGATCACGCGACGGTACAGGTCGTTCAGATCGCTCGTGGCGTAGCGGCCGCCTTCGAGCGGCACCAACGGGCGCAGATCGGGCGGAATCACCGGCACCACATCGAGCACCATCCACGCCGCGCTGTTGCCCGACTTGCGGATCGCTTCCACTACCTTCAGGCGCTTGATCGCTTTCGCGCGCGCCTGCATGCTCGTCGTCGTCGATAGCTGCGTGTGAAGTTCCGCGCTCAACTGCTCAATGTCAATCTCTTCGAGCAGCATCTTGATCGCTTCCGCGCCCATCCTGGCGACGAAACGTTCGCCGAACTGTTCGCGCGCATCCTGATACTCGTCTTCCGTCAACGTCTGCATCTTCGACAGGCTGGTGTCGCCCGCGTCGACCACAACGTAGTTCTCGAAGTAGATGATGCGTTCAAGCACGCGGATCGACAGGTCGAGCAGGTTGCCGATGCTCGATGGTGTCGTCTTGAAAAACCAGATGTGCGTGACGGGCACCGCCAGCTTGATGCAGCCCATGCGTTCGCGGCGCACCTTCGACTCGGTGACTTCCACGCCGCAACGGTCGCACACGATTCCGCGGTGCTTCACTTTCTTGTACTTGCCGCACGCGCATTCCCAGTCCTTCACGGGACCAAAGATGCGCTCGCAGAACAAGCCGTCTTTTTCCGGCTTGAACGTGCGGTAATTGATCGTCTCCGGCTTCTTCACCTCGCCGCGAGACCATTTCAGAATGTCCTCGGGGGAAGCCAGCCGAATCTGTATAGCGTCAAAACGGTCGCCGGTTGTCGCGATAAACTTGGACAAGCGTTAACCCTCCACTGGTTCTTCGGTCTCTTCTTCTTCAACCTCGGCGCCGGTCTCTTCGACCTTCATCAGTTTGATAACGTCAAGGCAAAGCGCCTGCATTTCGCGGACCAATACGTTGAACGACTCGGGACGACCCGGATCCACGTCGCGATCGCCCTTGACGATCGCTTCGTATGCCCGCGTGCGGCCCTGGATATCGTCGGACTTAATCGTGAGCAATTCCTGCAGCGTGTACGCGGCGCCATACGCCTGGAGCGCCCACACTTCCATTTCTCCGAAACGCTGACCACCAAACTGGGCCTTACCGCCCAATGGCTGCTGCGTAACGAGCGAGTACGGCCCGATGGCGCGCGCGTGTATTTTGTCGTCCACGAGGTGGTTCAGCTTCATCATGTAAATCTGACCCACGGTCGTTTCCTGATCGAATTCCTTGCCGCTGCGGCCGTCGCGCAACCGGATCTTGCCGCTGCCCGGAAGCCCCGCGCGAATCAGATGCTCGGTGATCACTTCTTCCGAAGCGCCGTTGAACACCGGCGTCGCGACTTTCATCCCGAGCGCGGCTGCCGCCCAACCCAGGTGCGTTTCAAGGATCTGACCCACGTTCATGCGCGAAGGCACGCCGAGCGGGTTCAGAATGATCTGCACCGGGGTGCCGTCCGGAAGGAACGGCATGTCTTCCATCGGTACGATCTTCGCCACAACACCTTTGTTACCGTGACGACCGGCCATCTTGTCGCCCACCGACATGCGGCGCTTCGTGGCCACGAACACCTTCACCAGCTTGATAACGCCGGGGGGCAGCTCGTCGCCGCGGCGCAGGTTGTCCAGCGCGCTGTCGCGAAACGCGATCAGCTTCGCTTCTTCCATCGCCGCCATGTTGACGAGGCGCGTAAGCTTCTGCTGGATGCGCTTGTCTTCCACGCGCATCCGCGCAAGCACGGAGTAGTCCGCCTTCTCGAGGTGCGCGACCTTGACGCGCTTGCTCTTCTCAAGCACGAGCTCGTCGGACTTGTGATCGACCACGTCTTCGAGAATCTTGAGACCGATCAGTTCGTCTTTCACAAGACCCACGAAGGTCTCGCGAATCGAATCGATCTGCTCCTGATACTCGCGCTTAATCTTGTTGACCTGCGCCGTGAGCGCGCCTTTGCCGGTCTCCGCCGTCTTTTCGCGGCGGCTGCAAATCTTCACGTCAACAACAACGCCTTCGCAGCCGGGCGGCACCGTGAGCGACGCATCGCGCACGTCTTCGGCCTTTTCGCCGAAGATCGCGCGCAGCAGTTTTTCTTCCGGCGCGAGTTCGGTCTCGCCTTTCGGCGTGACTTTGCCCACCAGAATGTCGCCGTGCTTCACTTTCGCGCCGATCCGAACAATGCCGGTCTCGTCGAGGTTCTTGAGCGCCTCGTCGCCGACGTTCGGAATGTCGCGCGTGATTTCTTCCGGGCCCAGCTTCGTGTCGCGCGCTTCCAGGTCGAAAACTTGAATGTGAATCGACGTGAAAGTGTCTTCCTTCACCAGCTCTTCGCCGATGATGATGGCGTCTTCGAAGTTGTAACCTTCCCAGGGCACGAACGCGACCAGCACGTTCTTGCCGAGCGCCAACTCGCCCATGTCCGTCGCCGGACCGTCCGCGATGATGTCGCCCGCGTGCACCTTGTCGCCCTTCGCGACGATCGGGCGCTGGTTGATGCATGTGTTCTGGTTCGAACGAATGTACTTCTTCAGCGGATATACGTCTTCTTCGGCGCGGAACGGGTTCTCGTCCGTGTCCTTGCCTTTTTTCGTGTGGCGGATGCGAATCATTTCGCTGTCTACATACTCAACAACGCCGTCGCGCTCCGCGCGCACCACCGTGCCCGCGTTCTTCGCGGTGACGTGCTCGAGGCCCGTGCCCACGACGGGCGATTCGGTCTTGAGCAGCGGCACGGCCTGACGTTGCATGTTCGAACCCATCAACGCACGGTTTGCGTCGTCGTGCTCAAGGAACGGAATCAACGCCGCGGCAACGGACACCAACTGCTTTGGCGAAACGTCCATGTAATCAACGTGCGAACCTTCCACCTGCGGGAAGTCCCCGCGGTGACGCGTTGCGACCAGGTCGCTCGCGAAGCGGCGGCGCTTGTCGATCTCCGCGTTCGCCTGCGCGATGATGTAATTGTCTTCGTCATATGCCGACAACATTTCGGTGTCGTCGGTCAGGCGACCGGAATCCACCTTGCGATACGGCGTCTCAAGGAATCCGTAATCGTTGATGCGCGCATACGTCGACAGCGACGCCATAAGACCGATGTTCGGGCCTTCAGGCGTTTCAATCGGGCAGATGCGGCCGTAGTGCGTTGGGTGTACGTCGCGCACCTCGAAGCCCGCGCGATCGCGGCTCAGACCACCCGGCCCGAGCGCGCTCAGACGGCGCTTGTGCGTCAATTCCGCAAGCGGATTGATCTGGTCCATGAAATGCGACAACTGGCTGCGGCCAAAGAAGTCCTTGATCACCGCGCTGACCGGCTTGGGATTCACCAGGCTCTGCGGCGTGAGCTGATCTTCTTCCTGAAAGTTCATGCGCTCGCGCACCGTGCGTTCCATGCGGACAAGTCCGATGCGCACCTGATTCGCAAGCAGCTCGCCCACCGCGCGCACGCGGCGGTTGCCGAGGTGATCGATGTCGTCCAGCACGCCTTCGCCACCGCGCAGCTTCACAAGGTATTGGACCGTGCGAATGACGTCTTCTTTCGTCAGCGTCTTCGTGTCCTGCGAGATATCAAGACCAAGCTTGCGGTTGATCTTGTAGCGGCCCACCGGCGCGAAGTCGTAGCGAGAAGCGTCGAAAAACAGCTTCTGGAAAAACGTGCGGCACGTCGCGTCCGTCGCCGGATCGCCGGGACGAATCCGCGCATACACCTCGCGATAGGCGTCTTCCGTCGTCTGCGTCGGATCGAGCGAAAGCGTCGTCGCGACGGAAGAATCCTTCGCGTAGTCTTCCGCGTTGATGATCTGGAATTCTTTCGCGTGCGAATGCATGAGACGATCGATCATCGGCGCGGTCAGTTCGTCCGCGGCGTCCGCGAGAATTTCGCCGGACTCGTTATCGATAACGTCAGCGCCCACCACGCGCCCAACAAGGTCATGCGGATCGTGCGACTTCGTGCCGATCTTCACCTTCTGGCGGCCGAGCGTGACGGTCTCCATCCGGTAGAACAGCTTGAGTATCTCTTCATTGTCTTCGTGACCGAACGCGCGCAGAAACGCTGTCGCGATGATCTTCGACCGGCGGTCGATCGTCAGCCACAGCACATCGTTCACGTCGTATTCGAATTCAAGCCACGCGCCGCGATACGGAATGATGCGCGCCGTCAGCAGCGTCTTTCCGTTCTGGTGCGTCTTCGTTTCAAACGACACGCCCGGCGATTTGTGCAGCTGGCTCACAATGACGCGCTCCGCGCCATTGATAATGAAAGTGCCCGTCGGCGTCATCATCGGCAGTTCGCCGAGAAACACCTCCTGCTCCACCATGATCTTCTCGCGCTTCTCGCCGCCCACTTCTTCGTAGCGGACAAGCCGCAGCAAGGCCTTGAGCGATGCGGCATACGACATGCCGCGCTCCTGGCAATCCCGCACCGTATACTTCGGCGGCGCAAACGAATAATGAACGAACTCGAGCCGCGTCATCCCGTCCGGCGACGCAATCGGGAACACGTCCAGGAATACTTCCTGTAATCCCTTAGGCGAACGCTCGTCTGGGGGGACGTCCCATTGAAGAAAATCGGAGTAGGACCGTGTCTGAATCTCGATCAGGTCCGGCAGGTCCATTTCGTCGGCGATACGACCCAACGAAACCCGCTCAAACGGTTGCTTTGGAACAACAGCCATGCGATTGACCCTCTATTGCCAGTCTTTATAAAGTGCGGACGCGCTTGCGCCGCAATTGGCCACAAAACGACTTCCAGATGCCTCGAGCGGAGTCCAAGCCGCAGCTTGACACAATACGTCTTCCGGTTTATTCAGTGGGGGACATTCGCGTGAAATTGGCCCGACGCAACAAGAGACACCTCCCCCGTTGCCAGTGAAAACCATTAGACAGACTTCTCCCGCTGGAAGCACAAACAAGAACCATACCATGCTGAATATTGATTGTCAAGCCACTGCCCGAAACAACCAAGCACCACCCAAAATCCAAAGGCAAGAACCGCCAAAATGCTGCAAGTTTCCGATCACTTTATCCCAATATTCCCAGCTAAAGGGGATCGGCAGTAAGTGGCGTTAAATATACACAAGCCATTGGTGTTAATGCATTTACAAAGAAAAATGTCTCGGGGCCGCAAGAGTAGCGTACGCGAGCGCCGAAACAGAACCAACTACCACGGGGTAACGCGCAGACCCCCAACGGCGATTCCCGGCACGCGCGCAAACCCATTTCAATCCCCCGCGACGAGAAACACCATTTTCCATTCTCCTGACTTCTTGCTGAACCCCGCGCGGGTCTCCACCGGCATTCGCACAAACTTCCCCCAAATAAATCCCTTCCGGCCGTCCGGCAGGCCTACCGCGCGCCACGGAAACTTCTCGCCATTGATCTCCTCTTCCACAAGCTCCGCCTCCGGATACGCCCGCACGACGATTCGATCCACCTTCGCTATCTGCGCCGAACTCGCGCGCGGCGCCTCGCGCACGCGCACTCCGTCGCCAACGACGATCGCGTTCTCGAACGAATCAAACTCGTCCGGCATGTCCAGAAACGTATACGGCGCGATGAACTGCTTGTCCCCGTTGGAATCTTCAAACCTTCCGCCCAAACGCAGCACCTCGCCCAACTCGCGCCACAACATTGATTCCGCCGGCTTTACCGCAAGATTCCACGCCTTGATAAAGTTGTCTTTGCCGTCCTCTCCGCCAAACCCGCACTTGATCTCTGGATCGACGATTCGCAACACCGCTTCAACATCGCGCTTCGCCACGGCATCGCGCAATGCGTCCCGAAATGCGACAAACGAAGCGTCTTTCGACGCCTCATCCACGGCCGGCACAGTCACGGTCTTGAAAGTGCCCGCTGAATCACCCGCAGCAGCAAACACCGCGAACGAAACAATCGCCAATGAACCAAACATTAAACCCTGCTCCTCCTCGTGTTCGCGCGCGTTATCGTAACCGATCCCATTCCTCATGGAACCGCGGCGGGATGTCTCTCCTGAATCGTACCACGCGCCGTAAAACCCGCACTTCGACATCCCCTCATGCGTGGTATAGAATGCACCTGAAGGAGGGACGGACATGATAAAACTTGAAGTAATGGGCGTTAGCATGGACAGCCACCATCAACCCGTGGTCCTGCTGCGCAACGAAGACCGTGTCCTGCCCATAGTCGTCGGCATTTTCGAGGCCGAAGCCATTCATGCCGGGCTTGTCAACAAGGACTACGGTCGCCCCATGACCCACGACCTAATCCGCAATCTGCTCGCGGGAATGCGCGGCACGGTGCAATCCGTCACGATCTACAAACTCGAGAACGAGACCTTCTACGCCCACGTAAACATCGAGCAGCGCTCCGCCACGGGCCAGGTCGAACAGGTCTTGCGCGTCGACTCTCGCCCCAGCGACGGCATCGCCATCGCCTGCCGCACCGACGCGCCTATCTATTCCACGCAGGCCGTCATGGATCAGGCCTCACAGGACGTCTCGATACTAAGCGGCACGGAAGAGAGCGACGAAAGCGACGAGCAAGAGTTCGACTCCTAGGAATGGGGACTGTCACCGCTTCGGTGGCTGTCCCCAAAACCAAAGTGCCAAAGCGCAGCCGCTTTGGCTTTCAACGCACCACGCCCCTTATACCAACGACATTGCATATCACCGATCACCACTATGCGCGCCAATTAAGTATCCCCGCGCGGCGCGTCACCGTCCTCCTTCAAGGGCGGCGGTCCTGCGGGCGTTTTGGGCTTTTCTTTTTCCCCGCCGATCATCCGCGCCGCGTAGAAGTATCCGAAGCTCACGACGAACATCAACACCGCAAGCCCGATAAACGCCAAAGGACGATACACGCCCGTTAATTCGTATGCATCCTTAAACAGGCGCAAAATCGCCAACAAGAAAATACCCAGCCCTGCATAGCGATAATAGCGCTGGTGCGTAAACAGCGACACGCCAAAGAGCACGATGGCCAGCACACCCCAACCCACCGTGAGGAAATACGTCGCCAGGCTCGGAATGCGTTCCACCATAATCAACAGCAACACGCTCGCAATTCCGACGCAAATGCCCGCCAGCGTGTCGGAAGCCGCTTTAAGTCGCGGCGATTCGATACGTACCACCAAGCGCTCGCAAATACCCCAGAACAGCGCCAACGCGACAAACCCACACACCAAAGCGGACAACGCAAGGTCTCGCTCGTACGATTTCGTCACGATCTCAAGCGAAGCGAACAGCGCGCCGATGCCCGCCACGGCGACTGCCGTGCGCGATCGCGTCAACGCGGCGTAGCCCGCATAGCCAAACGCGATGACTGCCGCCGCGAACGGCTGCCAATCGTCCGGAAAGTATCCGAAGCCCAGCGGCGCGTTACCGCCTTCGCGTGAGAACCAAGCCTCCGATTTTCCCAGCGCATCCGCATACCGCATAAGCAGGAACCAGCCAAACACCAATCCAATCGCCCCCCACACGGAAAGCGAACCTTCGTTCGTCTTCCGCGCAAAGAACCGATCAATGAACAAACTCGCGCCCACGGACAACAGAGCGACAACATGCCACTGCGTTGTCGCGTACTCATCGGAGTGAATCGACCAGCCAATCGTCGCAAATCCCAGCAGGATCAACGTCGCTGTCGCCAGGCCGCGCGCATGCAGCATCAGCGTCAGGCACGCCGCCGCCACCCCCGCAATCGCGAGCAGCAGCGCCCCCTGCAAACTTGTCTCCGTCCGCGCCAGCAACACCGTCGCCATCGTCAGCGCGGTTGTGCAATACAAGAGATAGGGCGACGCCGCCATCTGGTGAAACGCGAGACCTTCCCGCGCGCCGATCACGCGCCGATCGCCGATCACACCCGCGGCCATCACCATCGCAACGCTAATCCACGCCAGCCAGGCTGGCGTGCTGTCTTCCACAACGTTGGAGACAAACGAACTAATCAAGACAGGGAACAAGCCCAGCACCGCGACAAGACTGAAAGGCCGCGACTGCAACAGGAAGCCCAGCAGCGTTGCTGCCAGCACAAAACCCGCGAACGGTGCATTTCGATAGCCGGTCTTTGCAAACATGAGCGCATACACCACGAACAACACCATGCCGCCAACCGCGTAGTAATACGGAAACTGAAGTCCGCCCAAAGGTTTGGTCAGTTTCTCGCGGCCCTTGGGCGGCTCCGATAGAAAATCGAGGTCCCAGAGCATTTGCAATGTCTGCGTAGAGAACGGCAGCGTAGCGGGGGAGCGCAACGACCAATCCGTGCGCTGATACAAGAGCGCCGCCCCAAACAGACCGACAATCGCAAACGCGGCCTCCACGATTCTGCGCAAATACAGCGGATCATCCGTGCCGACGGATCCAATGTCCGCGAAAGTGTAGAAACCCTGCCCCACGCACAAGATCGCAATGCCAAACGCGAGAATGCGCGTCACGAGAAGGCCGGAGCGTCGGGCCGAATACAACAACACCACCGATTGAATCGCGAGCGATGCAGTGAGCGTGCCCTGTCCGTAGCGAACGGCAAGCGCAAGCGTAAACACCGAAACCGCTTTCGTCAGATACGCGTTGTACAGCGGGTCGCCCTTGCGCAAGCGCAGATAGCCCATTGCGATGAAGCCCAGCACCAGCGCGTAGATCGCGAGCACCATATCCCGATGCGCCAGCATCGGCTGATACCGATAGAAGCTCCAGGTTCCCAATAGAAAAAACAGCACCGTATTCGTCGAAACGAAAAGCGATCGATGCCGCGTTGGGATCAGCTTGCGTCGCAAATCTTCCGGCGCAAACAACTCCGCCAACGCAAACGTCAGCATGTACAAACTCAGAAATCCGAACGATAGCGAAAACTCCGTCTGCGTGAAGTGCAGCGGACGTTGAATCATCCACAACCCATGATTGAAATAGCAGCCAAGCAGTCCGACCACCGCCACGTAGTACCAGCGGTTCGCAAGCAGAAAGAACGCGCTACCCATGCCCAGCACCGCGATTCCCGTTACGGAAAGCAGCGAAAGGTCCTGCAGCGTGAAAAATGTCAGCGCGATGGTCAGATGACCAAGCAGCGTGACCAAAGTTGCGACTATCTTTGAACTGCGGATCTGCGCCACGATCCCCCACAGCAGCACAACAACCAGCAGCGCCCCGATGCCCACGATCTCGCTTTCGATCACCCGCGCCGCTTTCACGTAGTGCGCGGCAAACGTCACAAAATAGCTGATGCCGATCCCGCCCCCGTACAACACGCGGGCATACTGCACGTACTTCTTTTCCAAGCGCCATCCCGCGAAGAGCAGCACCGCGGCAACGCCATAGCCAAAGGCAACGCGCATCCCCGGAGTCGTATTTGGCGCAATCAGGAACAGTACCCAGGCAACGCCAATTGCCAGCAGCACACTCGCCACGCGCGGCATCCAGTATTTCCAGATTCGCTCTTCCACGCCGGCAGGAGGCGTCGTCGGCTCGGCGGCGCGCGCGGCAACTTTCGGGATCACCGGCTCCTGATGCGTGCTCGCGAAAGTAGGCGACGCAATTTCGACCGGTTCCCGCGCGGCATCCTTTACATTGGAGATCGGCGGCAGGGGCGGCGGAATAGGCGGTGGCGTCGCATCCGTGATAACTGGCTTCACATCGCCGGGTATCTCCACCGGCGATTTCATCTCCGCGGGACGGACCTCGTCCTGTCCCCGCGCAATCGATTCAAGCTTGATTTCCCGCTCGATCGCCGTAATGCGGTTCTTCATGCCCGCGGCACGGTTCAAGAGCTCATCAAGGTCTTTTCGAAGCGATTGCAGTTCATCGTCATAACGCATGCGAAATTCTTTCCCCAATAACCCCGAGAAAAGCATACGGGGAACCAAAACAAGTCGCAAGCCCTCTCCTAATCCATCTCCTCCTCCCCCTCGCGCTCGTGCGCGTAAACGTAACCGCTCACATGCCCTGCGCTTCGCGCTCTGGGGGGTCCAATTACCAGTACGATTAACATTACAAACTACGACCGCAGGCTACGATGCGTTTCGGCTGATACCTGTTTCCGTCCAAAACCTTGCTCCAAACGTCCCAACCCGTCACTATGGCTACGATCAGGAGACACAACCCAATGCTGGCAAGCACCCATACCTATCCGTATCCACGCCCTATCCTCGCCGCGGATTCCGCGGTCTTCACCCTGCGCGACGGTGTCCTGCACGTCTTGTTGATTCAGCGCGGCCATGGCCCCTTCGAGGGAGACTGGGCCCTGCCCGGCGGATGGGTCGATGAGAATGAGCCTGTTGACGATGCGGGCGCGCGCGAACTGCAGGAGGAAACGGGCCTTAAAGACGTGCCCCTGCGCCAGCTCTTTACCATTGGCGATCCCGGACGCGACCCGCGCGGATGGTGCGTCACCGTCGTTTACATCGCCCTGATCGACTACCGCGCGCATCCGCTGCGCCCCGGTGACGACGCCCGCCATGCCGAATGGTTGCCCGTGAACGCGCTGCCGCCCCTCGCGTTCGATCATCCGAAAGTCATGCGTGTTGCCGTCGAACGCCTCGCCGTTCATTTCGCAAGTCCCGGCGCGCAACTCGTCATAAACCCCGAAACCTATTCCGAAGAAGAACTGGATCTGTTGTGGAAAGACGCAGAGCGATTTCTGCAACGGTAAATAACAATTCAGGTACCCTGGAATGCCAACCATGAAG
>ERZ761602.7926-NODE-7926-length-10962-cov-5.159714_pt1 | contig 10962 bp, 10 predicted proteins | sample MGYA00512165_ERZ761602 | MGnify/ENA primary metagenome ERZ761602 (study PRJEB28899, sample SAMN02445085) | bioreactor sludge metagenome | biome: EBPR sludge; isolation source: Thorneside wastewater treatment plant | place: Australia: Brisbane, Thorneside... | reverse complement strand
AGCCGATCCCCAAGACCAGCACCGGCAAGATCCAGAAGTTCCAGCTGCGCGAGCGCGCGAAGAGCGCCTCGGAGATCGAGTAGGAGGCCCGCCATGACTGACGCCCCGCTGGTGCTGAACACGCGCGACGCGCGCGGCGTGGTCACGCTGACGCTGAACCGGCCGACGGCGTTCAATGCGCTGTCCGAAGCCATGCTCGCCGCGCTGCAGCGCGAGCTGGATCGGGTTGCCGCCGACGACGCGGCGCGGGTGGTGGTGATCGCCGCCGCCGGCCGCGCCTTCTGCGCCGGGCACGACCTGAAGGAGATGCGCGCCGCACCGACGCTGGGCTACTACGAAAGCCTGTTCGCGCAGTGCGGCCGCATGATGATGACGATCCAGAAGCTGCCGGTGCCGGTGATCGCGCGCGTGCACGGCATCGCCACTGCGGCCGGCTGCCAGTTGGTGGCGATGTGCGATCTGGCGGTGGCCGCGCGCGACGCGCGCTTTGCGGTCAGCGGCATCACCGTGGGGTTGTTCTGCTCGACGCCGGGCGTGGCCTTGAGCCGCAACCTGCAGCGCAAGGCGGCCTTCGAGATGCTGGTCACCGGCGAGTTCATCAGCGCCGAAGAGGCGCTGGCCAAGGGGCTGGTGAACCGCGTCGCCGATGCCGAGCGGCTGGACGCCGAGGTCGACACGCTGGCCGCGGCGATCGTCGCCAAGCCGCGCATCTCGATCGCGCGCGGCAAGCAGCTGTTCTACCGCCAGCTCGAGGCCGGCATCGAGGCCGCCTACGCCGACGCCGAAGCGACGATGGCCTGCAACATGATGGACGAGGCCGCGCTCGAAGGCGTGCAGGCCTTCATCGACAAGCGGCCGCCGGCCTGGGCGCCGCGCTGACGGCGCGCTACGCGCCCGGCCACTCGCTCGGGTGCGGGCTACCGTCGCGCATCGCGCGTCGCGTCATCGCCAACAGGGTGCTCGGCCGACTGCATGCGGCGCGTCCAGTCCTCGACCGCGCCGTGTTCCAGCCTGCGGCCGAACAGCCGCCGCCACGACGCCGTCAGCGGCAGCTCCAGCACCTCGGCCAGCTCGCGCGGCGCGCAGGCGCGGTCCTTGATCAGCGCCAGCAGCCGCGCGATCGGCCACGCCGGGTGCGGACGGCTTAGCAGCTGCAGGGCATCGCCTGTCGCCAGCGTGCCGGCCTCGACGACCCGGCAGTACCAGCCGGCGCGCAGCGAGTCCTGCACCCGCGCCGCCATGTCGGCCACACCGAAGCGCAGGTTGAGCTTCCAGCATGGCTGACGCCCTTGGCTCACCTCCAGCAGCGTGCTGCCGACGCGCCAGCGGTCGCCGATGCACACGTCGGCCTCGATCAGCCCGTCGACGCTGAGGTTCTCGCCGAAGGCGCCGGGGCGCTGCAGCACCGCGCAGCCGGGCAGCTCGGCGCGCCAGGCCGCGTAGTGCGCCCAGGCGTACAGATGCACCGCCTTGTCGGGGCCGCCGTGGATCGCCAGGTCACCCTGCTCGTCGCCGGCCAGGCCCAGCGCGCCCACCGCGATCGGCCCGTCGACCGGCTGCTTGTCGATGGCGCTGCGCACGCCGGGCCGCGCCAGCGTGCGCACCCGGCCGGTGCGCACTTCGCGCACGCGCGGCTGGGGCACGCTCATGGGGCGGCGCTGCGCATCTTGCGCGGGGTGCGGATGCGGTCGCGCGTGTTCATCGAAGCATCGGGCGGCGAGGGCGGCGGGGCTGCGGTGATCGTGCCACAGGCCGCCGCCCGGGCGCATGCCGCTTCAAGCCATCTGGCTGATCGTGCGCCGGAAGCGGCGCAGCGCGACGGCGAAGAACACGCCGCCGATCGCCGCCAGCCACGACAGCTGCGGCCAGACGATGTCCAGCCCCGCGCCGCGGAACAGGATCGCCTGGCCGGCGATGGTGAAGTGCGTGGTCGGCGCGGCCAGCATCAGGTGCTGCACCAGCAGCGGCATGCTCTCGCGCGGCGTGCTGCCGCCCGACAGCATCTGCAGCGGCAGCAGCACCAGGATCATCAGCAGCGCGAACTGCGGCATCGAACGCGTCATCGTCGCCATGAAGATGCCCATCGCGGTGGTCGCGAACAGGTGCAGCGCGGTGGTCAGCAGGAACAGCGCGGTCGAGCCCTCGACCGGCACGCCGACCAGCCCCTTGACCACGAACTGCAGCGACGCCGCCACCGCCACCAGCACCACCAGCCCCATCGACCACACCTTCGACAGCATGATCTCGGTGGGCGTGACCGGCATCGCCAGCAGGTGCTCGATAGTGCCGTGCTCGCGCTCGCGGATCAGCGCCGCGCCGCACAGCAGGATCGACACCATCGTCACGTTGTTGATCAGCTGCGTCATCGCGCCGAACCAGCCCTTGTCCAGGGTCGGGTTGAAGCGCGCGCGCAGCGCCAGCTCCACCGGTGCCGCCGGGCTGCCGCGGTAGCGCTGCACGAAGGCCGCGACCTCGCCTTGCACGATCTGCTGGATCGAGCCGGCGCCGTTGAAGGCCTGCGACATGCGCGTGGCGTCGACGTTGAGCTGCAGCGCCGGCGCGCGTCCAGCGAGCACGTCGCGCTGGAAGTTCACCGGGATCACCAGCGCGAAGGTGTAGACGCCGGCGTCCATGCCGCGGTCGAGCTGCTGCAGCGCGATCATCGACGGCGGCATGAACTGCGGCGGGTAGAAGGCCGCGGCGATGCGGCCGGACAGCGGCGAGGCGTCCTCGTCGACGATGGCGATCGGCGCGCGGTTCAGCGTCTCGGGCATCGAGCGCGCGCCGGAGTACACCGAAAAGCCGAACATGAAGGCGATCAGCACCAGCATCGCCGGGTCGCGCCACAGCCCCCACAGCTCCTTGACGCCCAAATGCCAGATGTTGCGCAGCCAGCGGTGCATCACGGGCCCTCAGCGCTCCTGCTTCTTCAGCAGCGCGATCGACAGCAGCAGGATCACCGGCACCGCCAGCGCCAGCGCGCGCAGCGAGCCGCGCAGATCCTCGAATCCCAGCGCCTTGTTGAACACGCCGCGGCTGATGTCGATGAAGTGCGCGCTCGGGTAGATGCTGCCGATGACGCGGCCCACGCCGTCCATCGAGCTGACCGGGTCGATCAGGCCCGAGTACTGCGTCGCCGGGATGATCGAGCCGATCATCGCCAGGAAGATCGCCGCGACCTGGCTGCGCGTGAAGCTGGACGCCAGCATGCCGATGCCGGTGGCGCAGATCACGTACAGCAGCGCGCCGGCGAGCAGCACGGCAAAGCTGCCGGTGACCGGCACGCCGAACACCGTCACCGCCAGCAGCACCATCAGCAGGAAGTTCAGCAGCGCCAGTACCACGTAGGGCAGCTGCTTGCCGAGCAGGAACTCGCTGCGCGTCACCGGCGTGGTGTACAGGTTCAGGATCGAGCCCAGCTCTTTTTCGCGCACCACCGCCAGCGCGCCGAGCATCGCCGGGATCATCATCAGCAGCAGCGGGATCACCGCCGGCACCATCGCCGGCAGGCTCTGCACGTCGGGGTTGTAGCGAAAGCGCGTCTCGATGCGGGCCGGCGCGGCCGCTGCCACATTGCCGGTGCGCGCCAGCGCGCGCTCGGCCAGCCAGCCCTGGTGCATGCCCTGCACGTAGCCGGCGACGGTCTCGGCGCGCGCGGGCATCGAGCCGTCGATCCAGGCGCCGATCTGCACCGCGGCGCCGCGGCCAAGGTCGCGCGCGAAGCCGGGCGGGATCTCCAGCGCCAGCGCCAGTTCGCCGGCGCGCATGCGGCGGTCGAGTTCGGCGCTGTCGGCCGCCGGCGGGTGCTCGACGAAGTAGCGCGAGCCCGACAGGTTGTCGACGTATTCGCGGCTGGCGGCGGTGTGGTCGCGGTCGAGCACGGCGAAGCTGAGGTCCTCGACGTCCATGCTGATGCCAAAGCCCATCACGAACATCAGCAGCAACGTGCCCAGCAGCGCCAGCGTGAAGCGCACCGGGTCTCGCTGCAGTTCCAGCGATTCGCGCCAGCTGTAGCTCAGCAGCCGGCGCAGGCTGAAGCGGGCAGGGCGTTGCGGCAGTGCAGGCGCGATCGCAGTCGGCGCTGCGGCCGGCGCTGCGGCAGGTCCAGCGGCCGGTGGATCGGCCGGCGGCCGCGCGGTGCCGCCGCCGGCTTCGAGCAGGTAGCCGATGAAGGCCTCCTCCAGCGTTGCCGCGCCGCGCTTTTGCACCAGCGCCGCCGGCGCGTCGCTGTCCAGCACCTTGCCCGCGTGCATCATCGACATGCGGTCGCAGCGCTCGGCCTCGTTCATGAAGTGGGTGGAGATGAAGATCGTCACGCGGTCGCGGCGCGACAACTCGGCCAGCAGCCGCCAGAAGGCGTCGCGCGCGACAGGGTCCACGCCCGAGGTCGGCTCGTCCAGGATCAGCAGCTCGGGCTTGTGCACCATCGCCACCGCCAGCGACAGGCGCTGGCGCATGCCCAGCGGCAGGCTCTCCGGCAGGCTGGCGCGCACCTCGCCCAGGCCGAAGCGCTCGACCATCTCGTCGACGCGCGCGGCGATCTCGTCATGGGCCACGTGGAACAGCCGCGCGTGCAGCACCAGGTTTTGCTGCACCGTCAGCTCGCCGTACAGCGAGAAGGCCTGCGACATGTAGCCCACGCGCCGGCGCGTGCCGATGTCGCTGGCGTCCACCGGCTGGCCGAACAGGCGGGCCTGGCCTTCGCTGGCTTCGAGCAGGCCGGTCAGCATCTTCATCGTGGTCGACTTGCCGCAGCCGTTGCTGCCGAGGAAGCCGAAGATCTCGCCGCGCCGGATGCGCAGGTTCACGTGGTCGACGGCGACGAAGTCGCCGAAGCGCATCGTCAGGCCCTGCGCTTCGATCGCGATGTCGTCGCCGCTGGCCTGCAGCGGCGGGATGCGCACCGGCTCATGGCCGCGGCGCTTGTCTTCGGGCAGCAGCTGGATGAAGGCGGCTTCGAGCGAGTCGGTGCCGGTGCGCTCGAGCAGCTCGGCCGGCGTGCCGGCGGCCAGCACGCGGCCGGCGTCCATGCTGACGATCCAGTCGAAACGCTGCGCCTCGTCCATGTAGGCGGTGGCGACGAACACGCTCATGCCCGGCTGGCTTTCGCGGATGTGGCCGATCAGGTCCCAGAACTGCGCGCGCGCCAGCGGGTCGACGCCGGTGGTGGGTTCGTCCAGGATCAGCAGCTCGGGGTCGTGGATCAGCGCGCAGCACAGCCCGAGCTTTTGCTTCATGCCGCCCGACAGCTTGCCCGCCGGCCGATCCAGGAAGGGGTGCAGGCCGGTGCGGCGCGTCAGGTCGTCGATGCGGCGGCGGCGCTCGGCCGCGCCGTGGCCGAACAGCCGGGCGAAGAACTGCAGGTTCTCCTCGACCGACAGCGTGCGGTACAGGTTGCGGCCCAGGCCCTGCGGCATGTAGGCGATGCGCGGGCAGATGCGGGTGCGGTGCGCGGCCGAGGCCATGTCGCCGCCGAGCACCTCGAGCTTGCCCTGCTGCAGCGCGCGCGCCCCGGCCGCCAGCGCCAGCAGGCTGGACTTGCCCACACCGTCGGGCCCGATCAGCCCGACCATGCGCCCGGCCGGAAGGTCGAGCGTGACGTCGTGCAGCGCCAGCGTCTTGCCGTAGCGCAGCGTCAGACCTTGCAGCCGCGCTGCCGCGGGCCGCTGCGGCGCCGTCACCCGGGCTACTCCGGCACGCGCACCGCCAGCGACGCCGGCCACTCGCGCGCGGCGTCGGTGCGCACCCAGGCCACGCCCGGCAGGCCGGTCTTGACTTGCGACAGGTTCTTCTTCAGCAGCTCGGGCTCGATCTGCGCGCGCACGCGAAACATCAGCTTCTCGCGCTCGCTGGCGGTCTCCACCGTCTTGGGCGTGAACTGCGCGCTGGCCGAGACGAAGGACACGCGCGCCGGGATCACGTACTGCGGCGCGGCGTCGAGCACGAGGCGCACCTCGCTGCCCAGAGCCAGGCTGCCGGCCTGCGCCGCGGGCAGGAAGAAGGTCATGTAGACGTCCGACAGGTCGACCAGGTTCAGCACCTTGCCGCCCGCGGGGACGACCTCGCCGACGTTGGCCACGCGGTACTGCACGCGCCCGGCCAGCGGCGCCTTGAGTGTGCTGTCGGCGATCTCGGCCTCGATGCGCGCCAGCGCCGCCTCGCCCGCCGTGACCGCGGCCTGCGCGCCGGCCACCTGCGAGCGCGCGGCGTCGATCGCCGCCTGCGCCGCCTTGGCCTGCGAGCGCGCGGCGTTGGTCGCGGCCTCGGCGCCTTTCATGCTGGCCAGGTCGTTGTCCAGGTCCTGGCGCGGCCACATGCCCTGCGCGGCCAGCGCGCTCGAGCGCTGGTACTTGGCGCGCGCCGCGGTCAGTGCGGCTTCGTGCTGCGCGATCGCCGCCAGCGCGCTGTCGCGGTCGCTGTCGCGCGCCGCGACCTGCGCCTGCGCGGTGGCGACCGCCGTCTTGGCCTGGGCGATCTGCGCCTTGGCCTCGTCGCGCTGCGCGTTCAGCACGTCCACCTGGATGTGCGCGAGCACCTGGCCTTGCTGGACGAAGTCGCCTTCACGCACCAGCACATCGAGCAGCCGGCCGCCGGTCTTGGCCGCGATGTCGATCTCGGTGGCCTCGATGCGCCCGTTGCTGGCGGCAAAGCCCGCGCCCGGCCCGCTCGGGCGCAGGCGTTGCCAGCCGACGTAGCCGGCCAGCGCCACGGCGGCGGCGGTGCCGGCCAGCAGCGCGATGCGTTTCCATGCGATGGTCATTGCTGCCGTCTGCGCTGCGCGCCGCCAGCTACTTCGACGCGTCGGGCTTGGCTGCGCCGGGCGCGCTGGCCGCGCTGGCGGCCACCGGCACCGCGCCGCCCAGGCCCTCGGCCATGCCGATGAGCACGCCGCTGACCATCGCGGCGTAGCTGTCCATCATCACCTGCGTCGCGCGCAACTGGGTGGCGCGGGTGGTGCGCATGACGTCTTGCGCCTGGTTCATCAGCGCCTCGACCGTCTGCGTCGCACCTGCGCCGGTGGCGGTGCCTTGAACCTTCATGGTCTGCAGCACGTGCTCCCACGGGCCTTGCAGCGGCTGCGCGACGCCGTGCACCGCCTTGTTCACCGTGGTGAACAGCATGCCCTCCATCTTCTCGACGCTGTCCAGCGCCGCTTTCAGCTGGGTGTCGCGCAAGCCCGCGCCCTGGCTCATCAGCTGCTGCAACGCCTTGTGATGCGCCTGCACTGCCTTGAGCAGCGCGGCGTCCATGCCGTCGAAGGCCTTGCGCAGCAGGGCTTCCAGGTCGACCGCGGGCGCCGGGTTCTTGGCCACGCCGTTCGAGGTGGCCTGCGTCACCGTGGTGATGACCTGGCGCATGTTGGCCAGCGTCATCTCGCGCCCTTGCAGCGCCTTGAGCGTCGCTTCGGTCACCGCCTGGCGCAGCTTGTCGCCCTGCTGGGCCGAGGCCTGGGCGAACATGTCGATGAGTGCGTCCTGATCGATTCCTGACTTGACCATGGGTTCTCCTGATGAAGGGGGTGGGGCGAAAGCCCGGGCGATTCTCGGCGAAGTCGATCAAATCCGGGAAGCTGCCCGCCAGCAGGCCGCCTGTGCACCGTCTTGCGGTGCGTCGGCCGCAGGCGGGCTGCCATTCGGTACAGTGGCAGGGCTGCCCGAGTTTCCTGCACCATGAACCCCCGCCTGCGCCCGACCATGCTGTCCGACCTCGACTTCGTCACCGCGGTCGAGCTCGACGGGCGCAACCTGCCGTTCATCACGCCTTGGGAGCGCACGCAGCACGAAGGCGCGGTGCGCTTCCCGGACTTTCGCCATTTCATCGTCGAAGGCGGCGATGACGGCGCGGCGGTGGGCTTCGTCATCTTGCAGGGTTGCCGCAACCCGCACGGCAGCGTCGAACTGAAGCGCCTGGTGCTGCAGACCAAGGGGCAGGGGCTGGGCCGGGCCTGCGTGCGCCTGCTGAAGAAGATGGCCTTTCGCGACCTGCGCGCGCACCGCTTCTGGCTCGACGTCAAGCAGTTGAACACCCGCGCGCTGGCGCTGTACGCCAGCGAAGGCTTCGTCGAGGAAGGGCGGCTGCGCGAGAGCGTGCGCGTGTCGATCGATGGCGCCGACGGCTACGATTCGCTGGTGGTGATGAGCATGCTCGACCGCGAGTACCAGGCGCGGGTCGCGCTCGACCAGGAAGGCGCGTTGACCGGCGCTGCCGGCGCTTCGGCGCCAACGATGCAAGGAGAGCTTCGATGATCAGCACCATGATGGACGTGCCGCTGTCGCTGAACCACCTGCTCGAGCGCGCCGGCAAGCTGTTCCCCAGCAACACGGTGGTGTCGCGGCTGCCCGACAAGTCGCTGCGCCGGCACAGCTACGCCGAGGTCTACCGGCGCACGCGCGCGCTGGCCTCGGCGCTGCAGCGGCTGGGGCTGCGCAAGGGCGAGCGCGTGGCCACGCTGTGCTGGAACCATCACGCCCACCTGGAGGCCTACTTCGGCATCCCGGCGGCCGGCGGCGTGATGCACACGCTGAACCTGCGGCTGGCGCCCGAGGACATCGGCTGGATCGCCGGCGACGCGAAGGACCGCTTTCTCATCGTCGACGACATCTTGCTGCCGCTGTACCGGCAGTTCGCGCCGCTGCATGCCTTCGAACAGGTGATCGTGTTCCCGTTCAGCGGCGCGCCCGTGCCCGAGGGCTTCGTCGACTACGAGCAGCTGCTGGCTGGCGCCGATCCCGACGGCTTCGTGTACGCACCCCATGCCGAAACCGACCCGGTGTCGATGTGCTACACCTCGGGCACCACCGGGCGCGCCAAGGGCGTGGTGTATTCGCACCGCTCGACCGTGCTGCACACGCTGGTGGCCAGCCTGGGCGACTACGTCGGGCTGCGCGGCAGCGACGTGGTGCTGCCGGTGACGCCGATGTTCCACGCCAACAGCTGGGGTGTGCCCTACGCCGCGGTGATGACCGGCGCCAAGCTGGTGTTTCCGGGGCCGCACCTGCATCCCGAGGACCTGCTGGACCTGATGCAGCTCGAGCCGCCGACGCTGTCGCTGGGCGTGCCCACCATCTGGATGAGCCTGATCCAGCTGTTCGAGCGCGGCTTGGCCGAGCAGCCCGGCCGTTGGGCGATGCCCAAGGGCATGCGCTCGCTGGTCGGCGGCGCGCCGGTGCCCGAGTCGTTGATCCGCGCCTTCGACCGCCATGGCGTGTGGCTGCTGCAGGGCTGGGGCATGACCGAGACCTCGCCGGTGGCGTCGGTGTCGTACCCGCGGCACGAGCTGAAGGACGCGAGCCTGGACGAGCGCTACCGCCGCGCGGCGATGGCCGGCGTGCCGGTGCCGCTGGTGGACTTTCGCATCCGCACCGACGAAGGCCAGGACGCGCCGTGGGACGGCAGCACCATGGGCGAGGTGCAGGTGCGCGGACCCTTCATCACCGGCAGCTACCACGAGGTGGCGCACAGCGACGAGAAGTTCGCGCTGGATCCAGGCGGCGGCGTGTGGCTGCGCACCGGCGATGTCGCGACCATGGACGACATGGCCTTCCTGCGCATCACCGATCGCACCAAGGACCTGATCAAGTCCGGCGGCGAATGGATCAGCTCGGTCGACCTGGAAAACGCGCTGATGGCGCACGCGTCGGTGGCCGAGGCCGCGGTGGTCGCCATTCCCGACGACAAGTGGAGCGAACGGCCGCTGGCGTGCATCGTGCTCAAGCCGGGCGAACTGCTCGACGCGCGGGCGCTGGACGCGCATCTGCTGGCGCTGGGCTTCGCCAAGTGGCAGCTGCCCGAGCGCTACGAGCGCATCGACGCGGTGCCGCGCACCTCGACCGGAAAGTTCTGGAAGCTCAAGCTGCGCCAGCAGTTTCCGCGCTGAATGGTTGAGGCGGGTCGGCGGATATACAATTCCGTGATGTATATCCGGCAACAAGAGGACGCGCGATGCAGGTCTCGAAATGGGGCAACAGCTTGGCGGTCCGCCTGCCCGCGGCGGTGGTGGAAGTGCTGGGCCTGAAGGAAGGCGACGACATCGAGATCGTCGCCGCGGGCAGCCGGAAGTTCATCGTCGAGCGCTCGCCGAGCCACCAGGAGATCCTGGAGCGGCTGCGCAAGTACCGCGGCCTGATCCCCGCCGACTTCAAGTTCGATCGGCTTGAAGCCTACGCAGACCGCGGATGAGCGGTACCGCGTTCTTCGATTCCAACGTCCCGCTGTATCTGATCTGCGCCGACGAGGCCAAGGCGGCCCGGGCCGAGGCGCTGATGGCCGCCGGCGGCACGATCAGCGTGCAGGTGCTGAACGAGTTCGTGGCGGTGGCACGGCGCAAGCATGGTGCGCCGTGGCCCGCGATCCACGAGTTGCTTGCCGGCTTCAAGGCGTTGTGCACGGTGCAGCCGTTGACGCTGGCCACGCACGAGAAGGCCGCGGCGCTGGCCGAGCGCTACGGCCTGCACGTCTACGATGCCTGCATCGTTGCCAGCGCCATCGGCGCCGGTTGCGAACGGCTGTATTCCGAGGATCTGCAGCACGGACAACGCATCGAGTCCGTGACCGTGATCGATCCCTTGCGTTGATTTCGTCGGCGCGGCCTTCGGCACGCGTCCGCTTCGTCCATGAACCGCGAACCCGATCTCTTCGACCCCCCGCGCGCCGACCCCGACGACGCCATCGCGCTGGCGCAGTACGCCGAGCGCGCTTACCTCGAATACGCGCTCAGCGTCGTCAAGGGCCGCGCGCTGCCCGACGTGTGCGACGGCCAAAAGCCGGTGCAGCGCCGCATCCTGTACGCGATGCAACGCATGGGGCTGGGGTATTCGGGCCCCGGCGCCGGCGGCGCACCCAAGCCGGTGAAGAGCGCGCGCGTGGTCGGCGACGTGCTCGGGCGCTTCCACCCGCACAGCGACCAGGCCGCCTACGACGCGCTGGTGCGCATGGCGCAGGGCTTCAGCCAGCGCTACCCGC
>ERZ761602.7922-NODE-7922-length-10964-cov-7.535338_pt1 | contig 10964 bp, 9 predicted proteins | sample MGYA00512165_ERZ761602 | MGnify/ENA primary metagenome ERZ761602 (study PRJEB28899, sample SAMN02445085) | bioreactor sludge metagenome | biome: EBPR sludge; isolation source: Thorneside wastewater treatment plant | place: Australia: Brisbane, Thorneside... | reverse complement strand
CCGACGACCATTCCCTGCGTCAGCAGCCGCGTTACCGGCTCGCCAAACTTGACCAGCCCGAGGTCGCGCATCACCTTGGTCCAGAAACGCGTGTAGATCAAGTGCATCACGGCATGGTCATCGCCGCCGATGTATTGATCGACCGGCGTCCAATATGCCGCAAGGTCCGGCGAGAATGGAAGTATCTCGTTCGCCGGGTCTGTGTAGCGGAAAAAGTACCACGAGGAATCGACGAAAGTGTCCATCGTATCCGTCTCACGCCGGCCCGGGCCGCCGCACTTCGGACACTCCGTTTCCACGAACTCGCTTACCTTTGAAAGCGGCGATTCTCCCGTCCCGGTGATCGGCGCATTCTCCGGAAGCTCGACCGGAAGATCATCAAAATGCACCGGTACGGTTCCGCAGCCGTCGCAATAGACTATAGGGATCGGCGAGCCCCAGAAACGCTGCCGCGAGATGCCCCAGTCCCTGAGCTTGTAGGTCGTCGCCGCCTCGCCAAAGCCGTGCAGGTGCGCATGGTGCGTCATCTCCTGTTTAGCGGCCTCGCTCGTCTTTCCATTCCAGTAATCCGAGTGCACCAGCACTCCGGATTCAGTGTATGGGTCCTCGAGCGCAAGGGCGTGCATCGTGTGGTGCTCATGGGCGAGGTGCGGCTCTGAGATCACCTGCCTTATCGGCAGGCCGAACTTTTTCGCAAACTCAAAGTCGCGTTCGTCATGGGCCGGCACGCTCATTACGGCTCCGGTGCCGTATTCCATCATCACGTAGTTCCCGACCCAGACCGGCAACTCTTCACCGCTAAAGGGGTTAATTGCCTTTAATCCGGTGTCGATGCCGTCTTTCTCTACCTCGGCCTCGTGATCGGCCGGCTTTGCTTTCTCACGCAGTATCTCTTCTATCTTCGCGTGGACCTCGGCAGAAAACCCGCCGCCAAATTCTTCTATGATCGGATGCTCTGCCGCGAGAACGATCGCGTTCGCACCGTAGATCGTGTCAATACGCGTTGTGAAGACACGCACCTTGCGGCGGTCTTCGGGCTTCAGGCTTCCGGTCTTTCCGGGAACGCGCACTTCGAAATCGACTAACGCACCCTCGGAACGCCCGATCCAGTCACGCTGCCGCTTGAGGACGTTCGCCGGCCAGCCCGATTCTATCGAGTTCAACCCGTCGAGAAGCTCATCGGCATAGGCGGTCGTCTTGAAGAACCATTGCTCGAGATCGCGCTTCGTTACCGGATTGCCGCACCGCCAGCATAGCCCTCCGCTTGCTTGCTCATTTGAGAGCGTCGCCTGGTCGGTCTCGCACCAATTGACCTGCGTCATCTTTTTGTACGCAAGGCCCTTGTCGTACATCTTAAGGAAGAACCACTGATCGAACTTGTAATACTCCGGCCGATGGGCCGCGATCTCACGCGACCAGTCATAGCTCAATCCGAGCCGCTGCAATTGCCCCCGCATCGCCTTGATGTTTTCTTCGGTCCAGTCGCGGGGGTTGACCTTGCGTTTAACAGCGGCATCCTCGGCCGGCTGCCCGAACGAATCCCAGCCGATCGGGTGCAGCACATTAAAGCCCTTCAGCCGCTTGTACCACGCGACCGCATCGCCGACCGAATAATTCCGGACATGGCCCATATGTAGGTTTCCCGAAGGATACGGCAGCATCTCAAGCTGGTAGAACTTTGGCCGCTCGTCATCGATCTGGACCTCAAAAACCCTGCCGTCGGCCCATTTGGCCTGCCATTTTTGTTCGATCTTTTTCGGAAAATACTTCTCGTCCATATGGATCCCATGAAGGCCTCAAGCGTTTTGGTATCCGCAAATGAGGCTGCGTTCGAAGCGAAACAAGCAGTTTAGCGGAAAACGGCAATGCTATCCACTTCTAACCTGCTCAAGCTATTTAAGTTATTTTGGTAAGTTACGCCACCACGCCTGCCGGATTTCCGGAAACGGGTGGCTACCTAAGGGCGAGTTTGGCTGCCGCGAAGAACATGCTCGAATGATAGTCCAAACGACCTCGAATCGGCAAATTAATATTGTTGTAAGACTGCTTTTGATGCTATTCTATGAGAACCGTTGATTCACGGTTTTTTACACTAGCGTTTTAATGATGATATTTAGCAGAACGCAGCCGGTCGCTACCTGACATTGCCGTCTTCGGGCTCGACCGTCTGCCTACCTCGGAGGTAAAGAAGATGGTCAAGCAAAGCGAAGACAAAGTTGTCTCTAATAATTCCCGTTCACCACGCCCGATCTACCAGCCCGCTGCAGGCCGTTCTTTACGCTCGCTCCGCGACAACAATTCAGTTGACGAGATAATCGGCGCCTTGTCCGATTCTTACGAGAACAAGCGGGCACGCCAGGTTGTGGAATGGGTACGCCAGCAGGGCGTCCGCCGTGCGGCATGAACTTCTGCGGGAACGCCTTTCGCCAGAGCCGATCACTTGCGGCTTTTGGCCGCTCGATCATGTTTTCGGCGGCAGTGGTAATTCTCTTTTCATTCGCGGCTCTTGCTCAAGGGCTAACGACCCCATTCGAACCCGACCGCCTGAAGCAGATCATCTCCTCTGGGAACTCGGAACAAAAACGCGACGCTCTATTCGAGATCAGGAATCGACGCTCGGCCGATGCTTCCGCCCTCGCTGTTCCTGCACTGAAAGACGCAGATGCCATCGTCCGTGCGACGGCAGCCTCATCGGTAGTTTTTCTGCCCGAGAGCGAGGCCGCGGCTCTTCTTCTCTCGCTGCTTTATGACCGAGAGCCGTTCGTTCGAAAGGAAGCAGCTTACGCACTCGGCACGGTCGGAAGCTGGACGGCAACCGAAAGGCTCGCCGAACTGCTTCGCCGAGATAAAGACCGCGAGGTCCGCACAACTGCTGCTATCGCACTTGGGATGATCGGCGATATAGATTCGCTCGGCCCGCTTTCCGAAGTTCTCAAAAAGAAACCGAAGGATGAGGATGAAATGCTTCGCCGTGCGGCCGCCCGTTCGCTTGGGCAGATCGCCGAACTCATCCGCACCGGCCGAACGCGTGTGACGACACCGCAAAGTTTTCTCCCTGAAAAATTCAAGGAAACCGGCGACCCCTTGGCACTCAAGACGAACCGGATCAGTGCAGATGGCCGCCCTGCTGTCGAATTGCTGATCAAGGTTCTCACCGACACCCGCGAGTCCGACGACACTCGCCGCGAGGCCGCCTTTGCCCTCGGTGCATTTGGCCGCCCCGAAGCGGTTCCCGTACTCGAACGCAGCATTGCCGCCGCCGATCCCTATCTTGCGGAAACGGCACGCGAAGCTCTACTGAAGATAAGGGCCGCCGACGAAAACTAGTTCTTCCAATATACCGCCGCATTTGTTTTAATAACGGAATGCGTCCTGTCCAGAAACCCGCTGCGAAGGCTGACGCCCTGCCCGAGCTTTTCAAGGTGGTCCGCGCCCGAACCGTTGAGCTTTGCGAACCGCTTGAGATCGAGGACTACATCCCGCAACCGGTCATCGATGTCTCGCCGCCGAAGTGGAACATCGCCCATACGACCTGGTTCTTTGAGGAGATGATCCTCAAAAAATTCGCTGCGGACTACGAGGTTTTCGACCCCGATTTCGGCTTTCTCTTCAACAGCTATTACAACACCATCGGCGAACGCACCGCCCGCGACCACCGCGGCGACCTGAGCCGACCGACGGTGAAAAAGGTCTTCGAGTATCGGGAGTATGTGGACGAAAAGATGCTCGAACTCCTCGCAGCGAACGATAGCGACGAGCTTCGCGAACTCGTTATTCTCGGCTGCAATCATGAGCAGCAGCACCAGGAGCTATTCCTCACCGACCTGAAATACACCTTCAGCGTCAACCCGCTCTTCCCCGCATACCGCGATGGCTATGTTCCGGAAGAACAGCCGGAACCGCAAACTCCCCTCCTGCCTGAGGAGGGGTGGCCGAAGGCCGGGGTGGTGGTAGCGGCGGGCGGCGAGTTCTTAGACATCGAAGGCTGCACTTACGAGATCGGCTTCGAAGGCGACGGCTTTTGCTTCGATAACGAACTCGCGCGTCATGAAGTGGTTCTCCGCGATTTCTCGATCTCAAGCCGGCTGGTCACCAACGGTGAGTTTCTCGAGTTCATTGAAGATGGCGGCTACCGGCGGCACGAACTCTGGCACGCCGAGGGCTGGGATTGGGTCAACCGCGAGCAGATAAGTTCCCCGCTGTATTGGAATAAACGCGATGGCGAATGGCATTACTTCACATTGGGCGGGCTCAGAAAACTGCCGCCCGAGGCTCTGCTTTGCCACGTCTCATTTTACGAGGCATCGGCATTTGCCGAGTGGAAAGGTATGAGGCTGCCGACGGAATTTGAATGGGAGGCCGCGAATGAAAAGTTCCGGTGGGGACTGCGTTGGGAATGGACGAATTCTGCCTATCTGCCCTATCCGGGGTTCAGCAAACCGGGTGGAGCGGTCGGCGAATACAACGGCAAATTCATGATCAACCAGATGGTCCTTCGCGGCGGCTCGGTAGCCACGCCCGAGGGCCACAGCCGGCCGAGCTACCGAAACTTTTTCCACCCGCACCTGCGTTGGCAGTTCACGGGCATCCGGCTGGTCAGGTAGATCTTTCACCGCAGAGACGCAAAGTCGCAGAGATCCGAACTCGCATACTATTCTCTGCATCTCGGCGTCTCTGCGGTAGATAGTTTTTTATGAATTCAACAACGTCACCGGAGCTCACGCAGTTTGCCGAAGATGTCCTCGCGGGGCTTTCCGCTTCGCCAAAGCATCTCTCATCGCGTTACTTTTACGACGACGAAGGCTCGCGGCTCTTCATGGAGATTATGAAGCTGCCCGAGTATTACCCGACGCGGGCCGAGCTCAAGATCTTTGAAGATCAAAAAGAAGAGATCCGAAAGGCATTTTCCGATGGTGCCGATGGCATCGACCTTATCGAACTCGGTGCCGGCGATGGAGCAAAGACTGCCGTCCTTGTCGAGCATTTCCTTGATCACGGGCTCGATTTCACCTACAGCCCGATCGATATTTCTCAAGAGGCGAACGATGCCCTCGCCGCCCGCTTCAAGGTGAAATTTCCCGCGCTCGACATCCGCCCGCATACCGGCGATTACTTCAAAGTACTCGATTCGCTCCGCAGTGTGAACGGCCGCCGAAAGGTGCTGATGTTTCTCGGCTCGAATATCGGCAACTTCCTGCGTGAAAAAGCTCTCGATTTCTTCAGAAGCCTTCGCTCCGTTATGAACAGCAATGACCGGCTCTTCATCGGCTTTGATATGCAGAAAGACCCGCGGGTTATTGTCGCCGCCTACGACGACCCGCAGGGCGTGACCGCCGCCTTCAACCTCAATCTGCTTAATCGTATCAATCGCGAGCTCGGTGGCGATTTTGCCCTCTCGAAATTCTCGCATTACGCCCAATATCGGCCGGTGGAATGCGCCGCCCGCTCGTTCCTGATAAGCCGCGAGAGGCAGACGGTTCGGATCGAAGCTCTTGGACGCTCGTTCGAGTTCGATCAATGGGAGCCGATCTTTATGGAGATCTCGCAGAAATACACCCACTCGATGCTCGAGGAACTCTCGGCGGAAAGCGGATTCCAGATCGAGACGGAGTTCGCGAACGAAGAAGACTTTTACATCGATTCGCTCTGGCGACCGGTTTAGCGAGCGATTCATCCAGTCTGTTCTGAGTGCGCGATTCATCGCGTAAGCACGAGCTAAAGCTCGCACTCCGAACTTTTATGAATATCCGCATTCTTACATTCGATTCGCTCGGCTCGACGAACACCGAGGCGCTTGAGATAGCCCGCAAGGGTGCCGAAGAGGGCCTTTGTATCGTCGCTCGCGAACAGACCGCCGGCCGAGGACGTCACGGCCGAACGTGGGTCTCCGAACCGGACGACGGGCTCTATTTTTCGATCGTTCTAAGGCCGTCGCTCCCGCCTGAATCGCTTCCGCTGATCACGCTAATGGCCGGCGTTGCCGTTCACGAGACGCTTACCGAACTCGGCCTCGCACCCGATATCAAATGGGTCAATGATGTGCTCGTTAACGAAAAAAAGATCTCCGGCATCCTTGCCGAAACAACGATGACCGAGACAGGCCTCGCGGTCGTTCTCGGCATCGGCATTAACATCCGCCGCACGAATTTCCCGCACGAACTCGCCGGCCGGGCGACATCGATCGAAGATGCTCTCCGGGATCCGGAGCGTCTTCCAACGCCCGAGCAATTGACGGCGATCCTAACAGGCCATCTTTCACGGCTTTACGAAAAGCTGACGTCTCCCGGCGGCTCCGAGGACATTCTCAATGAATGGCGAGAAAGGTCAACTTACTACGCCGGCAAGCGGGTAATTGTTCGTTCCTTCGACCAAACGCTGATCGGGACGACCGACGGACTCGATCCGAATGGTGCTTTGCGCTTACGGAAGAGCAACGACGAGTTGGCCATCATTCAGGCCGGCGACGTCGAGCAGCTCCGGGCCGATGCGGCGGCCGATTGAACTTTCAACCCGCACGGTGTAACGTTGTAGCTTGGTCTTATGAGTAACGAGTTTGAAGCAAAGCCCGAGTTCGATTTTGACGAAGAGTTCGACGAAGAGTTTGAAGACGCAATGGAGGCGTTCGACGAATTCGAGATCGTCAATGAAGATGTGACGCTCCGAACGGCCGTTATGCAGAAGGAGAATATGATCGCCCTTCTCTGCATCAAGAGCGCTCCGGTCGGGGCCGCTATCTGCCGCGTCGATCCACGCGAGGCCTTGCCGGCCATCCAGATCTACGACGACCCGAAGGCCGCACTGCACTGGTTCTCAAAAAGCCTGCGGACCAGCAGGGTCAATGGCTGGCAGCTCGTTTACGATGGGCTTCCGCTTCAGGGTTGATCTGAAAATCGGATCTTTCACGCCAGACGGAGATCGGGAACTACTCCTGCTTTCCGTTTTTTGTTTATGCTGCTGGCAATAGACATCGGCAATTCGGCCATCAAATTCGGCATCTATGACGCAACCGGGATCCTTGACCGCTTTTCGGTAGCTACTTGGCGCGATTATGAACCCGAAGAGCTTTTCTTCGATCGGCTGCGTTTCGTCGCACAAAAGTTCGTCCGCGTCGATCGCGTCATCGCTTCATCCGTTGTGCCCGAGGTCAATGCGACGCTGACCCGTACGACCCGCGAGCTTTTCAAGGTCACGCCGGTCTTCGTTGACGAACGAACAGACTTCGGCTTTACCATCAAGTATTCGCCGCCTTCGCACGTCGGCGCTGACCGCTTGGTTTCCGCCTTCGTCGCGGTCGAGAAATACAATGCTCCGGTCATTATCTGCAGCTTCGGAACCGCTACGGTCGTTGATGCGGTCAATTCCAAACTTGAATACATCGGCGGCATCATTGCCCCGGGGCTTGGCATCATGGCCGAAGGCCTACACACGAAAACCTCGCTTTTGCCAAAAGTGACCATCGCCCGGCCCGAGACCCTTATCGGCCAGACGACCTACGACGCCGTGCTCTCAGGTGTTTATAACGGCTCAGTCGCACTTGCCGAGGGGCTTGTTTCGCGGGTGAGGAAGGAAATGACCGAGCAAGATCGGGCAAGGCCGAAGGTCATCGCGACCGGCGGCTTCAGCCGCATTCTAGCCGAGGACCTTCCGTCGGTCGATGCCTTTGAGGACGATATGGTGCTTGAAGGGCTTCGGTTGCTTGCAGATCGAAGCCTCCCGTAATGATCCTATGCAAATGTCGGCAAAAGCTTCGGCTGCCTTCTCGCCTTCGTCGCCTGCTCAAAAGCATAAGCGATCCCGATAAGTTTCGCCTCCGTAAATGCCTTCCCAAAGAACGAGATACCCAAAGGCAGTTCCTTCGAAAAGGCTGCGGGCACCGTAATGTTCGGATACCCGGCAACGGCCGCCAGCGAAGAACTCGAGATATATCCAGAGCCGCAGTCGCCGTTCACCGTGTCGATCATCCACGTAGGAGCGTTCGAAGGGCCGATGATCGCGTCCAGCTTGTCGCGGTCCATCACCTGGTCGATTCCCTCGGCTTGCGTTAGCCGCTTGCACGTCTCCAATGCTTCGACATATGCCTCATCGGTCAGCGGGCCTTTCTTCGCCGCCGCCTCAAAGATGCTCTGGCCAAAGTACGGCATTTCGCGTTTCTCATTGTCCTTGTTGAACTGGATAAGGTCGTCGAGTGTTTTGTGGTCGGCATTTCGACCCGCCAGATATTTTTCAAGATCCGCCTTGAACTCGTAAAGCAGGACCTCAAACTCCGCCGCTCCGAATTTGCCGATCGAATCGATCGTCACATCGACCAGCACGGCACCGGCCTTTTTCATCGCGTCCATCGAGGCGTTGAGCATATCGTCAACATCCTTTCGACGGCCAAAGTAGTTTCGGGCAACGCCGATCCGTGCTCCCTTGAGTGCTCCGGCATCGAGGAATTTCGTGTAGTCGATCGGCTCCGCCTCCTCGCGGCCGGCCATCGCTTCGTCCGCCTCGTCAAAGCCGCAGATCGCCGTCAGCACGGCTGCCGCATCGGCGACCGTCCGGGTCATCGGGCCGGCAGTGTCCTGCGAATGTGCGATCGGTATGATGCCGCTCCGCGAGACCAGCCCGATCGTCGGCTTCAGCCCGACGATGCCGCAAACCGACGAAGGGCAGACGATCGAACCGTCGGTCTCGGTTCCGATCGCGACCGCCGCGATATTGGCCGAGATCGCCGCACCCGAACCCGACGACGAACCGCACGGATTGCGGTCAAGGATATAAGGATTGCGCGTCTGTCCGCCGCGGCCGCTCCAGCCGCTGATCGAATCGTTGTCGCGAAAATTGGCCCATTCGCTCAGGTTCGTTTTCCCCAGGATCACCGCACCGGCCTCGCGGAGCCGTGCGGCAATGAAAGCATCTTTTTTCGGCGTCGGTGCATTCAGCAGAGCGAGGCTGCCGGCCGTCGTCTTCATCTTGTCGGCCGTGTCGATGTTGTCCTTGAGCACGACCGGAACTCCGTGGAGCGGCCCGCGGACCTTGCCGCTCTTTCGCTCGCGGTCCATCTGGTCGGCGATCTGAAGCGCGTCCGGGTTCAGCTCGATCATCGAATTGACCTGCTTATCAACGGTCGCTGCCCGGCGAAGGTATGCCTGAACAAGCTGCCGCGAGGTCGTCTCACCCGACCGCATCGCTTCTTGCAGTCCACTTACGGTCGCTTCCTCGAGCCGCAATCCCTGCCTTGCGGCAAGAACGCTCGGAGCACCGCCCGCGACAATCGCCGCTCCAAGGCCCGCACCGATGGCGGTACCCAAAAACTCACGACGGTCGATCCCCATTATTCTTTCTCCTCTGCTTTTTGCGGATTTGCGATCGGGATATGCTCATTGATCGCAAGCGTTCGTATCTTGTCGGTGATTCTCGCCTTTTCCGCTTCCTCGGTCAATTGACGAAGCGGCATACCCGGCGATTCATCCGAGAGGTCAAACGTTGCGTAATGCATCGGCACCAGCCACTTCGCTCCGATATCGCCGAACGCCTTCACGACATCCGCCGGATTTGTGTGATTTGCTTCCATGAACCAACGCGGCTCGTAGGCTCCGATCGCGATAAGAAAATAGTCGATGTCCGGGAAAAGCTCTCCCGTCTCGCGGTAATGCCGGCCGTAACCGCTATCGCCGCCGTGATAGATCGAGGCCGAGCGGCTCCTGACGACATAGCCGCCCCATAGCCGCCGGTTGGTGTCAAAAAGCCCGCGGCGTGACCAATGCCGCACCGGCAAGAAATAGACCTCGACCGCATCATCGCCGAGCTCGAATCGCTGAAACCAGCCCGCGACCGCGACCTTGTTCGTCGGCCTGATCCATTCACGAAGCATCTCTTCGCTGCCCATACCGGCGATGAACGTCGATTCGGGAAACTTCTCGGCGATTGCCCGAAGCGTGGCTTCATCCGTGTGGTCGCGATGGTCGTGCGAGAGGAGAACGTAATCGACCCGCCTAATTTTCTCGAGCGGCGAGGGCACTTCGACCCATCGTTCGACCAACGGCGGCGTGCCGAAGATCGGGTCTATCAAAATGCCGCGGCCCTCAAGCCGGATGTAGAACGAAGCGTGCCCGAGCCAAAGAATGCCGTCCTCATCTCCCGCGAGAAATGCCGAAGGGTCGCGAACCTCGGGCCGAAATTTATCGCGTTCGCGCTCCTCGGCAAATTCGTTCGAGCTAAGCTGCCACTTCAGCAACTCACTAGTCTTTGGCAAAAAGACGAACTCGTCGTTCATGAACCGCCCGCGTTGATCGACCGGCGTTCCCGGCCAACCGGGCCGCACCGTTTCAAGCTCCGGCACCGAGACCCGGCCCGTCAAAACGGCCACGTCGGAATCGCTCCAGAAAGCCGTCCCGATCAGAACAATCAGCAGCAAAACAAATACCCCGGCAATGCGAACCACCCACTTTTTCATTACTTAAACTATACGAACCGCCGGGGCATCACTCCAAACCCCGGCCGCAATGCGGAAACAGGAACCACCTGTGCGATAATCCGAAAAGTGAACGGCCGGCCCGCTGATATCCCTCCGCATAAGCTCATCTCCGCACTCCGCGGATACGACCTGCTTCCCGCGATCGTGTTTTTGCCGACGCGGCGAAAGTGCGACGAATCGGCCTCGGAGGTCGCGGCCGACCGCTCTCAGCGTTCCGACCCGGAAAAGTTCGAGAAGCGGAAACTGCTATTCGCAGCGTTCTCCGAAATGCACCCCGAAGTGCTCAAGCACAAGCACGTCAAGATACTGGTCCACCACGGCGTTGCCTCACACCATGCCGGGCATATTCCGGCATGGAAGCTTCTCGTCGAGAAAATGATGTCGGCCGGATTGCTGAATGCGATCTTTGCCACCTCGACCGTCGCCGCAGGCGTAGATTTTCCTGCCCGAACGGTCGTCGTCAGCAACGCCGATACTCGCGGCAATGAGGGCTGGCGGCCGCTAT
>ERZ761602.7921-NODE-7921-length-10965-cov-9.697067_pt1 | contig 10965 bp, 12 predicted proteins | sample MGYA00512165_ERZ761602 | MGnify/ENA primary metagenome ERZ761602 (study PRJEB28899, sample SAMN02445085) | bioreactor sludge metagenome | biome: EBPR sludge; isolation source: Thorneside wastewater treatment plant | place: Australia: Brisbane, Thorneside... | reverse complement strand
ACGCTTCAGATTCTGCTTGCGCCAAAGGGGCCGTCCACACATGTGTCACTCATTCCCGTCCCATCCTTATCGACCACGCACACGCTGGTCTCTTTCACGCCCACGTCTAATCCGGCAAAATGCTCCATGGCTGTCCTCCGTCGCTTGGGGCGTTGGCGCGCCCCTTCTGTGCTGACAGAGACATCATGGGGGACAGCCGCCGCTCTCGAAACGGCCGCGCCTCTGGACTTCACCGGCCTCACGGTTTGTCACGCCGGGCGGTTACGCCGGCACTACGAGTCGTTTCACTTTTCGGCGGCACGAGCAGCTCTTTCGTCTGGCGAATTTCCTGATTGGCTAGCTTCAACACATTGAATTCGCCGCGAGCGTCAGCCTGATCAGTGTCTAGGCTGTAGATGACCCCGTATGTTGTCGGCGCCAGCGAGGCCAACTGCTCCAAGAAGCGTCGCTCGGTCCCTTCCGGCAAGGGGTGGTTTCTCGCAAATCCTGCGCAAACGGCCAAGCCGCCGTGGGTCATGTTGAAGTTTAGGACATGAACGCCAACCCCCGAGGCTTCGCATGCGAGGGTCACCTTCTCGCGGAGGCGATCATGCTCTGTCGGGTCAGACGCATCATCTTCGTGAAAGGGAATCGGCTCCCAGTGGTGCTCGGGCCGATCACTGACCATCAGCCATAGGTAAAATTCAAACATGACCGCTCCAACCTAGGGCAAAGGATTCAAATCTACGACGTAGCTGACCCCATACCGTTCTGACGCTCGGGCAAGGTACCTTAGAGTGGCCGCGTCAGCACCAGTTTGTATTGAGTGACACAGATTCTTTTTGACGCGACGAGAAGGACCAGCTTTCGCCGCGACTCCCCCGCTCCTTCTCCCGCGGGATGCTTACTGACGAAGCCCGAAGATGCGCCGGAAGAACAGCGTTTCGGCTTCGCGTTGCGCTTCCTGGTTTTCCCGGCGCGAAAAGCCGTGCCCCTCGTTCATGGCGATCATCAGCCACGCCTCGCCGCCGTTGCGCCGTACGGCGGCATAGACCTGCTCGGCCTCCGATACAGGCACGCGCGGGTCGTTGAAGCCGTGAACGACGAACAACGGCCTGTTCACGCGCCCGATCGCGTTGAGCGGAGAAATGCGATCGAACACCGCGCGCATGTCGGCGTTACGCTCATCCCCATACTCGGCGCGACGCAGATCGCGCCGATAGCCAGAGGTGTTTTCAAGAAAGGTCGCGAAATTCGAAATGCCGACGATATCCACGCCGCCGGCGAGGCGATCGTTGTAGTGCGTCATCGACGCCAACACCATGTAGCCGCCATAGGACCCGCCATAGACGGCGACCCGGTCGTTATCGAGCGTGCTCTGCGCGTCGATCCAATCCAGCAACGCGCCGATGTCGCGCACTGAATCTTCGCGACGCTCGGCGTTGTCGAGAGCCAGGAAGTCCTTGCCATAGCCATCCGAACCGCGAACGTTCGGCGCGATCACGGCGACGCCGAGCTCATTCACCCAATACTGGATCGTGGAGGAAAACCCCGGACGGAATTGCGATTCCGGTCCGCCATGGATGTTGATGACGACCGGATGCGGACCCTGCGTGCGCGGGCGATAGAGGAATCCGGAAATCTCGCGCCCGTCGAAGGAGCGCCATGTGATCAGCTCCGGCTCAACGAAGGTCGACGCGGGGATGCCGCCGGTTTCACTTTGCGTCCAGCGCGTGAGCGTGCGCGCACGCACATCCCACGAGTACACATCGCCCGGCGCCGTTGAACTGTTCAGCGTAAAGCCGATACGCCGGCTTTGATCATCGAAGCTCACGCCGCTGACAATCCCGGCGGGCAGATCCGGCGCGGGCAACGCGCGCAGGCTGCGCGCATCCATCAAGCGCAACGCCGAACGGCCCGCTTCATTGACGACATAGGCGATGGTGCGTCCATCCGGCGAGAGGTCGAAGCTCTCCACGCTCCACGCCAAGTCCGGCGTCAGCACGCTGCGTGCACCGGTGGCGAGGTCGACGCGGATCAGCCGTTGAAACTGCGCGTTCTCGTCCGACAGCGTGATGATGGAGCGCCCATCCGGCGTGAACTCTCCCCCGCTATACGACACCCGAATGTCCGGCGTGATGCGGGTGATGGCGTTGGTTGCGACGTCAAGAACATAGAGGTGGCTCTCGGCGACCGAGATATAGCGTTGCAGCAGCAGTTTGGCGCCGTCGGCGGAGAAGTCCGCGGGATAGACCGCGCCTTCGCCGTCGAACACCCGGCGCGCGGAGGTCGACGCGCCGTCGCCGACATACACATCGTAGTTCGGCTCGCTCGCCGGGACATAAGACCACGCGATCTGGCGCCCATCGTCGCTCCAGATGAAGCCTTCGTTGCGCGTACCCGGTTGGGTTACGGCTCGCGCGCGCCCGGTGGCCGGATCGAGCAGATAGCCGCCGAAATTTTCGTCGCCGCCGACATCGCGCGTGAACAGGATCTCTTCGCTGTTCGGCTTCACCGCCGCGCCGGTGATGCGCTCCTCGTAAAAGGTCAGCTGCGTGCGGGCGCCCATGGGGCGATCGACGCGATGCAGCTGGCTGGTGTCGCCGAAACGCGTGGAGATCAACACGCCGCCGTCGGGCAGCCAGTCCGCGAAGCCGGCGCTACGGGTGTTGACATATTGGCGCAAACGCTCGGACACGTCCGGCGGCGTGACAGGCACATGCTCCACGCGCAGCGCGCCGCGCTCCTCGCGGCCAGGAACATTCTGGGCGGGGCCGGTCTGGGCCGCCGCCGAAAGCGAAACCGCCGCCGCAGTGCATAGGATAGCCAGAAAAAAGCGCATCGAACCCCCGCATTCTTTGCGGCAGGTTAGCAAGCCATCGCGCCGGAGCAACGCCCACCGCGATGAATGCGCCTCATTCTGCGGCGATCGCTTCGACGGGATCGTGCTCGGCCACGTAGTGCCCCGGCGCGACCTGCTGCCATTGCGGCCGGTACTGGATGGCGTCGGGATTGTCGATCAGCCGCGACTTGAGGAAGCGCAGGCTCGCCCGCGTATCGAGCGGGCTCGGTAGATCGCCGACCAGACGCACCCGCGGCTTGTTGCGCGCGACATCCGGATCGGGCGTCGGCGCCGCCGCGAGCAGTGCGCGCGTGTACGGATGGCGCGGATCGCTGAGGATCACATCCGCCGGCCCATACTCCACCGCCCTGCCCAGGTAGAGCACCAGCACGTTGTGCGAAATCTCGCGCACGACGGCGAGGTCGTGGCTGATGAACAAGAAGCTCGTGCGATACTCGCGCTGCAAATCCGCCAGCAACTTCAAGATCTGCGCTTGGATCGAAACATCGAGCGCCGACACCGCTTCGTCGCACACGACAAGTTTCGGCTTCAAGATCATGGCGCGCGCCACGCCGACGCGCTGGTTTTGTCCGCCCGAGAGCTCATGCGGGTAGCGATTGATAAGGGCGGGGTCGAGACCGACCTGCGCCATCATCGCACTGACGCGCTCCTCGCGTCCTGCGTGGTTCAACTCGGGGGCGAAACTCAGGAGCGGCTCGGCGATAGAACGCCCGAGCGTCATGCGCGGATCGAGGCTCGCCAACGGGTCCTGGAACACGATCTGCAAGTCTTGTCGCGACTTTCGGATCGCCGCCTGCTCGCTCGGTAGAAGCGCGCGTCCGAGAAAGGTGACGCTGCCAGCTGAGCGCGGCAGAAGCTGCACAACGGCGCGCGCCAATGTCGACTTGCCGCAACCGCTCTCGCCGACGATGCCCAGCGTCTCACCCGCGCGTACGTCAAAGCTGACGCCATCGACAGCGCGCAATTGCTTGGTTTGGCCAAACAATGAGCCGTCCGCGATTTTGACCGGGAAGCTGACGCGCACGTCGTCCACGCTGAGAATTGGCGCGCCCTCTTCAGCGGGCGGCAGGGACACGGCGCGCTCGCCGTCGATGCGCGGCACCGCTTTCAACAGCATGCGCGTGTAATCGGCCTTGGGCGCGGAATATATCTCCTCCGCGGCGCCGGTCTCGACCACCTCGCCGCGCCGCATCACGGCGACGCGCTGCGCCATGCGCGCGATGACGCCCATGTCGTGCGTGATCAGCGCGACGGCCGCGTGGGTGTCCTGCCGCAGGTCCTCGATCAGATCGAGCACCTGCGCTTGCACGGTGGCGTCGAGCGCGGTGGTCGGCTCGTCGGCGATGAGCAGCGCGGGTTCGGCCATCATCGCCATCGCGATCATGACGCGCTGGCGCATGCCGCCGGAAAGCTCATGCGGATACTGCTTAAGCCGGCGCCCCGCTTCGGGAATGCGCACACGCTCCAGCCACTCGACCGCACGCTCGCGCGCCGCCGCTCCAGTGACCTTGAAATGATGCGCGAGCACCTCGCTCATCTGGCTCTCGACGGTCAGGTGCGGGGTGAGCGCGGTGAGCGGGTCTTGAAACACGAACGCGACGTGGCGGCCGCGAAAGCCGTCGAGATCGCGGCGCGGCAGGTTGAGAACCTCGCGCCCCTGGAACTTGACCGAACCGGAAACGCGCGCATTGGCCGATGTGAGACCGAACGCGGAAAGGAACGTCTGACTCTTGCCCGAACCGCTCTCGCCGACGACGCCAAGGCATTCGCCCTTCGCGATTGAAAGCGAGACGCCCTTCACCGCTTCGACCTCGCCGTCGGGGGTGTCGAAGGTCACGAAAAGATTGGAGATATCGAGCACGGTCTCAGTCATGGCGGCGCAGACTAGCGGCGCGCGTCCTTCTGTCCACCCGCGCTTGCCGTTACGGCGCTTCGACAAAGGCCGCCGCAGCCGTTAATCGAAGGCCCAGGAGGAGCGCCATGGCTCAGATGAACTACCTCACCCAATGCACCTTCGATTTCGGCGCATTGGCGCAAACGCCAAGAGTGCTGAAAGGCCTGGGCGTCGCGCGCCCCTTCGTTGTGACCGACCCGGGGCTCAAGGCGAATGGTTTGCTCGACCGCCTGTTGGCGGCGTTGGGCGAAGCGCCGGCGGGGGTTTACGCCGACACGCCGGCAAACCCAACCGAGAGCGCCTCCGCGGCGGCGGCGGCTCAATATCGCGATACGCGGGCGGACGGCATCGTGGCGCTGGGGGGCGGTTCGTCGATGGACCTCGCCAAGGCGGTGGGCCTGATGGTGAGTCACGAAGGCCCGTTCGAGCGGCTCGGCGCGACGCAACGCGGCATGCGCTTCATCACCAAAATCCCCCCGCTTCTCGCGGTGCCGACCACGGCGGGCACCGGCAGCGAGGTTTCGCCCGGAGCGGTCGTCATTCTCGACAACGGCCGCAAGGAAACGTTCGTCTCGCCGTACTTGGTCCCGGCAGCGGCCATTTGCGACCCGGACCTTACGCTCGGCCTTCCCCCGCTGCTCACCGCGGCGACCGGGATGGATGCGATGACGCATTGCATCGAAGCAGTGCTAACGCCGGTGGTGCATCCCCCGGCCGAAGCGATTGGCCTCGATGGCGCGGAACGGGCGATGACATGGCTAGAACGCGCGGTGAAGGACGGCGGCGATCGCGATGCGCGCTGGCACATGATGATGGCTTCCTTTGAAGGCGCGCTTGCCTTCGCCAAAGGGCTGGGCGCGGTGCATGGCCTGAGCCATGCGCTGGGCCGCATCCAGGACCTCAAACTTCACCACGGCACGCTCAACGCGGTGATCCTGCCCCATTCGTTGGCGATGATCGGCGACGCCGCGCCTGAAAAGTTCGCGCGGCTGCGCCGCGCGCTCGGCTTGGCCCCAAACGGCGACCTGCCCCAAGCGATCGCCGATCTCAACGCGCGCCTCAAACTGCCAGGTTCGCTTTCGGCGATGGGGGTCACGGAAGCGCATTGGCCAGCCGCACGCGACTACGCCGTCAGCGATCTCGCCACGCTTTCAAACGCGGTTCCGTTCGACAGCGAAAAATACGACGCGCTTTTCCGGCGCGCCTTGTAACCAGCTGCCGTAACGTTAGCGAACCATAAACCTTTGGTTGTGAGGTTTGGCGGCACCGTTGAAAGGCCTGTCCATGCCCGCAACCATTCTGGTGGCCGAGGATCACGAACCAAGCCGCGCGCTGCTCCTGACGAGACTGAAGAAGCATGGCTATCACGTAATCAGCGCGACCAATGGCGCTGAAGCAGTGTCGCTCACCCTCGAAAACGCGCCGCAACTCATCCTGATGGACCTATCGCTGCCGGTTATGGACGGGATCGAAGCGTGGCGCACGATCCAGGAGATGACGGATCACCCGCCCCCGGCCATCGCCCTTACGGCGGCGTGCATCCAAGAGGTGCGATTGACCTGCGAGGAAATAGGGTTCTCCGCGTTTCTCACCAAACCCTGCGCTTTCGCCGCCCTCATCGCGGAGATCGAACGCGCGCTCGCGCCGCCGAAAATGGCGGTCGCCATCTAATCGATTCGCGCAAGGAAGCTCAGGATCGCGTCCCAGGCCTCTGGCTCATCCAACATCGGCGCATGGCCGACATGAGCTACATCGACAGCCACGAGATCAGGCTTGAGCGCGCGCATCTCCGCGACAATGCCGGGCGACAGCAGGTCGGAGATGCCCCCGCGCAAAAGCAGCGTCGGTTTGTTCGCCAGCGCTTGAAAAAGCGGGGTCATGTCCGGCGGCGGGGCGCCGGGTGACGCCATCGCCAAGGCAATGTGGGGATCGTAGTCGGTGGAGATCGAGCCGTCGTCGCGCGTCCGGAACGTGCGCTGGGCGAACGAAAGCCAAAAACTCGGGTCGTCGCGCTTGGTTGGGTAAATGTCGCCAGCGATGGCGCGAATGGCGTCAGCGGCTTGCTCCCAGGACTGCACAGGTTGGGTGCGGCCAACGTATCCGCCAATGCGCGCAAGGCCAGCCGGGTCGAGCTTATGCCCAATATCGTTGAGCACGACAGCGGCGACGCGTTCCGGCGCCAGCGCCGCCAACACCATGGTGATGAGTCCGCCCATCGAGGTGCCGACAAAAACCGCCTTCGGAACCGCGAGCGCATCCATCAAAGCCGCAACATCTTGCGCGTATACGGTCGGAACGTAATGGGCGGGGTCCGGGTCGTGAGCGCTCTGGCCGCGGCCGCGCACGTCGGCGGCGATGACGCGCCGGCCACATGCCGCGATGCGGGGCGCGATCACTTCAAAGTCCTTGGAGTTACGGGTGAGACCGTGCAGGCAAATCACCGGCAAGCCCGTTTCCGGGGCGAGCGGCGGATAATCACGCGCATACAACGCCAAGCCGTCCACGCTTTGAAACACGCGCTCTTCGAAGCCGCCAATGTCCAGTGTTCCCGCATCCATCTTGCTTGTCCCCTCAGCCTGGCGCGCGCTGTTCGGCGCTGACGCTCGCATTGGCGTCGACATACTCCACCGCCCGCATCGCATCGAGGCGCGCCAACCAACGCTGCTGGTAGGCACCGCGCTCGCTCGCGGGCACCGGCTTGCAAGAACGCAACACCACTTCGGCGGCGCCCACGGTGAAGCGATCGAAACAGAGGCCGCTGAAGGCGGTTTGCCGGATGAGCTGCGCCTCGATCTCGCGGCGCGCGACCGACTCACCGCCGCGCGCGGCCAGAGCCTGCGAGCGCGCGATCGGGCCGTCGCCGCGGAAGCGGACGAGGAACCCAACCGGCGCGGCGGGCGCCGGCGCCTGCGCCAGTTCGAGGGGTTCGCCCTGCTGGCGTGCCAGGGCGGCGCCGCCTTGCGGCAGAGCAGCGATGGCGAGCGCTATGGCGATCAGCGCCGACGTCGTCGCCATGCCCCAGGCGCGGAGAGCGTTCTCGTTCATGCGGGCGTCAAATTGGCCCCAGCCGCGGCGCAGGTAAAGCGCAAACCCGCGGCGCACGATCGCGTGAAAAACGGTCCGCGCGCATAAAACGCCGCCGCCGCGCCGCACCTTTGCCGCGTTCGCCGCGCCGAGTGGTCGATGGAGGGAAACCCGATGCTCAACAGAACTATGCGCCGCGCGAGCCTTGCTCTGTGCGCGCTGATGCTTGCCGCCTGCGCCGCGCAAACCACCACGTCCACGGAAGAACAGGAAACAGCGGTCACCGTGACCGGCAACCGAACCGAGGACGGGCGCACGACGCCGCCTCCACCTCCGCCGCCTCCACCCCCGCCGGTGACGGCGCAGGATATGGCGGGATATGGCCGCGCTGTACGCACTGCGCCGAGCACAACCCCGTACGCTCAAATCGCGCCGCAGCCGATGCCGGGAACGATTGACCGCGATCAGTACGAGGAAATCGACCCAAATCCGATCCATGTCGCAACCGAGGATCCAGTGTCGACCTTCTCGATCGATGTCGACACCGCCTCCTACTCCAACGTGCGCCGGTTCTTGAACGAAGGCCGGCTGCCGCCGCGCGACGCGGTCCGCATCGAGGAGCTGATCAACTATTTCGACTATGACTATCCGTTGCCGCGCAGCCGCAACGAGCCGTTCTCGACCAATGTCACGGTCGCACCCTCGCCCTGGGCGGAAGGGCGCCAACTCGTCCACATCGGCTTGCAGGGGTATGACATCGTGCGCAGCGAGCGGCCGCCGCTCAATCTTGTTCTGCTGATCGACGTTTCCGGATCGATGGCGCCGGCGAACAAGCTGCCGCTGGCGCTGCAGGGCTTTCGGATGCTGACTGAACAGCTGACCGCGCGCGACAAGGTGTCGATCGTTGTCTACGCCGGCGCCGCGGGCGCGGTGCTGGAACCGACGCCGGGCAATGATCGCGCCCGCGTCCTGGCCGCGCTCGACAATCTCCACGCCGGCGGCTCAACCGCGGGCGGCGAAGGCTTGCGCCTCGCCTACGCGCTGGCGCAACGCAATTTCAGCGAACGCGCCGTCAACCGCGTGATCATCGCCACCGATGGCGATTTCAACGTCGGCATCGCCGACCCCGCGCAATTGCAGGACTTCGTTTCGCGGCAGCGCGAGACGGGAATTTATCTTTCCGTGCTGGGCTTCGGCGGCGGCAACTACAATGACGCGCTGATGCAGCGTCTTGCGCAAAACGGCAACGGCGTCGCCGCCTACATCGACACGTTGAGCGAAGCGCGCCGCGTGCTCTCGGACGAGCTGAACGGCGCGTTGTTCCCGATCGCCAACGACGTGAAGATCCAGGTCGAATTCAATCCCGCGCGCGTCGCCGAGTATCGCCTCATCGGGTACGAGACACGGATGCTGCGGCGCGAGGACTTCAACAACGACACGGTCGACGCTGGCGAGATCGGCGCCGGCCACTCCGTGACCGCGATCTACGAGATCACGCCGGTGGGCGGCCCGACCTTCACCGAACCGCTGCGTTACCAGCGCGGCGGCGCGATCGCGCCCTCAACGGCGAACGAAATCGCCTTCCTGCGCATCCGCTACAAACTACCCGGGCAAGACGACTCGCGGCTGATCGAACGTCCGATCACGAATGGCGACGCGGTCGCAAACGTCGCGCGCGCGCCGGAGCACGTGCGGTTCGCGACGGCGGTCGCCGGCTATGGACAATTGCTGCGCGGCGACCCTTACGTCGGTCAGGGCTTCAGCTGGAACGATGTCATCACCCTGGCGCAAGGCGCGCGCGGCCGCGACGAGTTCGGCTGGCGCGCGGAATTCGTGCAGTTGGCGCGCGCGGCTGCCTCAGCGCCGGCCTTGCCGACCGCGCAAAACGCGCCCAGAGGCAATTGAGAGGCCACTAACGATCGAACAGGAGCACGCGCCCATGAGGGGTCTTAAGACAGCGGCGATCGTCAGCATGGTCGCGATGATCGCCGCATGCGCCCACGAACCGCGCAGCATCGGCGCGGCCACCATGCTGCCCGACGGCACGATCCAAATGCAGCTGCGCGCGGAAGGACCAGGAGGAACAATCGGCGACGCGATGTTCACCTATCCTCCGAACCACCCGCAATACGCTGAAATGCTCGCCCACGTCGGCGGGCTAAGTCCGGGCGAAACGAAGGACGTCCCGCCCTGGCCGGACTAAGCCGCCCAAACAAGGCGTGGCCCGACGGCGCCTGCCTCGGGTTCGCTCTCGCCGCCTGGGCCGTTCATCACCGGGCGCAAGGCGGTCGCGAGATCAGCTTCGACGTACTCGCGCGCATCGCGCTCGTCGTGGAGATGGATCAGGATATGGGTGGCGCCCAAACGTTGCGCGTCCGGCCATTGTTCGTGACTGGCCAAGCGCTTGGAAAGATTGCCTGTTCTTGAAATGAAGAGCGGCGTCCAGCCGCGGCCGCCAAGCCCGGGCCGCGCGAAACAATAGACCCCAGGCGCATCGCCGAACGCTTCGTGCGGCCGGTGGACGCTAAACCGATGCAACCGGCCGGATTGTCCACGAAAGATCGCCTCGCTCATTCTGATCGCCCCTATGTTCGCTGTCTGTTCGTATTGATACGCGAGTCTGATGTTCTTGTAAAGTTCTCCTCGCGCGCCGCTTCCACTCATCCCTGGAGCCTGCGATCATGCCGCGCATGTCGCACAATCATGGGTCCGCGGATCGCACCCAGCACATGGCCGAGGCGGAGCGCGTCTGCGCCAACGCGGGCGAGACGCTGACGCCGCTGCGCAGGCGCGTGCTCGAGTTGCTCATCGATCATCGCGGGCCCGCCAAAGCCTATGACCTGTTGCCTCGTATCGACGTGGACAAACAGGCAAAGCCGCCGACCGTCTATCGCGCGCTCGACTTTCTCGTCCGCATGGGACTGGCGCACCGCATCGAGAGCATGAACGCGTTCGTCGCCTGCGATGTCGGCGCTTGCGCGCGCTCAACCATTTTCCTGATTTGCGACCAGTGCGGACGCGCCGAGGAATTCGACGCCGGACATGCGCTGATCGATTTGACGGACGCCGCCAAGCGCGACGGCTTCGCCATTCGCCGCACGATGATCGAAGCATCGGGGCTTTGCGCCGCGTGCCAGAAAGCCGCATGAGTCAGCCCGCCCTTCTGCCCACCCCGCTCTACCAAGGCAGCGTCAACACCTGGGAG
>ERZ761602.7920-NODE-7920-length-10966-cov-5.514618_pt1 | contig 10966 bp, 8 predicted proteins | sample MGYA00512165_ERZ761602 | MGnify/ENA primary metagenome ERZ761602 (study PRJEB28899, sample SAMN02445085) | bioreactor sludge metagenome | biome: EBPR sludge; isolation source: Thorneside wastewater treatment plant | place: Australia: Brisbane, Thorneside... | reverse complement strand
CGCCATCAGGTCGTTGCAGGCGAAGATCGCCGAGGGCGGGCTGGGCAGGCGCATTCCGGGACGCGCGTCAGGCGGCCAGGCTGGCTTCCGGCCGGTCGAACTGGCTGTTGTAGAGATCGGCGTAGAACCCGCCCGCCGCCAGCAGTTCCGCGTGCGTGCCCTGCTCGATGACGTCGCCGTGGTTCATCACCAGGATCAAGTCGGCGTCCCGGATCGTGGACAGCCGGTGGGCGATGACGAAGCTGGTGCGGCGCTTGTCGTTCATCAGGTTGTCCATGGCCCGCTGGATCAGGATCTCGGTGCGGGTGTCCACCGAACTGGTGGCCTCGTCCAAGATCAAGATCCTGGGGTCGGCCAGCACCGCCCGGGCGATCGTCAGCAGCTGCATCTGGCCCTGGGAGATGTTGGTGGCCTCCTCGTTCAGGATCATGTGGTAGCCGTCCGGCAGAGTGTGGACGAAGTGGTCCACGTGAGCGGCCTGGGCGGCCGCGATCACTTCCGCGTCCGTGGCGCCCGGCCGGCCGTACCGGATGTTCTCCAGGATCGTGTCGTTGTACAGCCAGGTGTCCTGCAGCACCATGCCGAACAGCTGGCGCAGGTCGCGGCGGGTGAAGTCGCGGAGGTCGTGGCCGTCCACCAGGATGGCGCCACTGTTGACGTCGTAGAAGCGCATCAGGAGCTTGACCATGGTGGTCTTGCCCGCGCCGGTGGGACCGACGATGGCCACCTTCTGGCCGGGGTGGGCCACAGCCGAGAAGTCGTTGATGACGATCTTGTCCGGGCTGTAGCCAAAGTGCACGTCCCGGAACTCCACGTGGCCCGCCGGCTCGGCCAGCTGCACCGGCTCGGCCGGATCGGGGATCTCCTCCTCCACGGCCAGGAACTCAAACACCCGTTCAGCCGCGGCCGCCGTCTGCTGGAGGATATTGGAGATGTTGGCCAACTGCGTGATCGGCTGCGTGAACGAGCGCACGTACTGGATGAAGGCTTGGATGTCGCCCACCGTGATCGCGCCCTGGACGGCCAGCCAGCCGCCCAGGATGGCGATGGCCACGTAGCCGAGGTTGCCGATGAACATCGTGAGCGGCATGAGCAGGCCGGACAGGAACTGCGACATCCAGGCCGAGGCGTAGAGCTGGTTATTGGAGATGTCGAACTTGGCGATGCTCTCGGCCTCGCCGTTGAAGGCCTTCATCACCACGTGGCCGCCGTACATTTCCTCCACGTGGCCGTTGACGTGGCCCAGATAATCCTGTTGCTGCTTGAAAAACTTCTGAGATTGACCGACGATCAGCCCGACCACCACCATCGAGAGCGGGATCATCAGCAGCGCCACCAGCGTCATGACCCAGTTGATCGAGAGCATCATGACCAGGACGCCGACCACCGTCACCGCCGAGGTGATGATCTGGGTCAAGCTCTGGCTGAGTGTCTGGTTGATCGTGTCGACGTCGTTGGTGATGCGCGAAAGCACCTCGCCGTGGGTGGTGCCGTCGTAGTACCTGAGTGGCAGGCGGTTGATCTTTTCGGAAAGGTCGCGGCGCAGCCGATAGGTGATATCGGTGGAGACGTTCGCCATGATCCAGCCCTGGATATAGGCGAAGAGCGCCGACGCCAGATAGAGCGCCAGCACCTGGAGCACGATCTGGCCGATGGCGTCAAAGTCGATGCCGCCCGTGCCGCCGAGCTGGGCCAGCACGCCTTCAAACAACTCGGTGGTGGCCTGGCCCAACAGCTTGGGGCCGGCGATATTGGCGGCCGTGGAGACGACCGCGAACACGAACACGATCAGGACCGCCGCGCGGTGCCGGCCGAGATACTGGATCAGCTTGCGCATCGTCCCGCGAAAATCGCGGGCGCTGTCGCCCTTGAACATGGCCCCCATCGGGCCGCCGGGCCGACCGCCGCCGCCATGGGCGCCGGGCCGACCACCTCCCATCAGCATCATGCCAACGCCTCCTGGCTCAACTGCGACAACGCAATTTCGCGGTAGATTTCACAACTTTCCATGAGTTGGGCGTGGGTGCCCTGGGCCACCACCCGGCCCTCGTCCAGGACGATGATCTGCTCGGCATTCTTGATGGTGGACACCCGCTGGGACACGATCAGGCGCGTGCTGCCGTGGGTGCGCGCCTGGAGCGCGCGCCGCAAAGCAGCGTCGGTCTTGAGGTCCAGCGCCGAGAAGCTGTCGTCGAAGAGGTAGATCGGCGGCTGTTTGACCAGGGCGCGCGCGATCGACAGGCGCTGCTTCTGGCCGCCCGACACGTTGGTGCCGCCCTGGGCGATCTCGGCCGCCAGCCCCTCCGGCTTGGCGTTGATGAACTCCGCCGCCTGGGCGATGTCGGCGGCTAACTGTAGCTGCTCCGGGCTGGCGTCCTTATCGGCGTAGCGCAGGTTGCTCTCGATCGTGCCCGAGAACAGGTTGCTCTTCTGCGGCACCAGGCCGATCTGGTCGCGCAGCGCGTGCTGGGCCACCGCGCGGATGTCCACGCCATCCACCAGGACCGCGCCGGCCGTCACGTCGTAAAAGCGCGGGATCAGGTTGACGATGGTGGACTTGCCCGCCCCGGTGGCCCCAATCAGGCCCGTCAGCTCACCCGGCCGGGCCGTGAAGCTGACGTCGTGCAGCGCGTCCTCGTCGGCGCCGGGGTAGCGGAAGGAGACGTTGCGGAACTCGATCGAGCCCTGGAAGGGCGCCGGGAAGGCCTGCGGATGCTGCGGGTCCCGGATGGCCGGCTCCACGGCCAGCACCTCGGCGATGCGGTCGCCCGAGACCGACGCGCGCGGCAGGAAGATCATCAGCATCGAGAGCATCAGGAACGAGAACATGATCTGCATGGCGTACTGCAGATACGCCATCATGTCGCCGACCTGCATGTTGGCCTCGGCCACCTGATGCGCGCCCACCCAGATGATGGCCAGGGAGAGACCGTTCATGACGAGCATCATCATCGGCATCATGACGACCATGGCGCGGTTGACGAACAGGCTGACCGCGGTCAGATCCTTGTTGGCCGTGTCGAAGCGCTGCTCCTCAAAGGGCTGCATGTTGAAAGCCCGCACCACCAGCAGCCCGGCCAGGTTCTCACGCGCCACCAGGTTCAGGCGGTCCACCAGTTTCTGGACCATCTGAAACTTGGGCAGCGTGACGACCAGGACGCCCAGGATCAGGCTGATCAGCACCACCACGGCCACGGCGATCAGCCAGGACATGGCCGAGTCCTTGCCGATGACGCGGATGATGCCGCCGGTGGCCATCATCGGCGCGTAGAAGACCATGCGGATGACCAGGACCGTCACCAACTGGAGCTGGGTGATGTCATTCGTCGTGCGCGTGATCAGCGAGGCGGTGGAGAACTTGTCGAACTCGGTGTTCGAGAAGCTCTCGACCCGCTGGAAGAGGGCCCGGCGGATATCGCGCGCCATGCCGGCGGCGGTGCGCGCCGACAGCAGGCCGACTGCAATCGTGCAGACCACCGAGGCCAGCGTCAGGGCCAGCATCCAGCCGCCGGTGGCCAGGACATAGTCCGTCTGCATCTGGTTGGTATCGACCCCCAGGGCCTCATACTCGGCCTTCACCGGCTGGGTGGCGGCCTGGATCAGCATCTTGTCGCCCAGAGCCGCGAACTTGTCGTTGAGGGCGCCGGTGATGGTCGCCAGTTGGGCGGCCGGCAGTTGGCCGAGCAGGCCGAACAGGTCCATGCCCGGCGGAACCCGGGACAGGTCAAAGCCGGAGGCCTTCATCTGCTCGGCCTTGGCCGGGTCGGCCAACGCCTGCTCGATCCCGGAGACGGCCAGCCACGGCTTCGCCATGATCGGGTTGAGGCGGTCAAGCGTGGCCGGATCGGTGGCCTGCAACACGTAGACCGGCTCGTCGGCCACGGCCGGATACTTGGCCAGGACGGCGGCATAGTCGGCGGCGTTCTGATCCACCAGCGTGTAGGCGTCCAGCACCGCGACCTTGTCGTCCGCGCTCATGAAAATGACCAGGCGCTTCATCTGCTGCTGACGGATGGCCGCCGGCACGGCGCTCTCCACGCCGCCCTGCTGGATGCCGGTGTTGACGATCTTGGAGAGGTAGTCTGGCAAGGCCAGGTCAAAGTTCGCCTGGGCGAACAACAACAGGATGGCGAGTAACACCGAACCCAAATAGGGTTTCCAAAACCTGAAGAGGCGTAACATTGAGTGAGTTCCTCAGAAACTAAAGACGGGTAGCGGGCCGTGGCGAGCGGGGGTCAAGTCAGTGGTGAGGCGGCGGCACGGCCTCCAGCTGGGCCGCCTTGTCGGTGAGCAACTGCAGGGCCGCGGCGATTTGATCTTGTTCAGCCGGCGTGAGCAGTTCCGCCAGGTCATCCAGCCACTTCTGGCGCGCCTGCAGGCCGGCATCCAACACCGCCTGGCCGTGGGGCGTCAGGGCAATCTGCTTGGCGCGCCGGTCATGCGGGTCCTCAGAGCGCGAGATCAGGCCCTGCTGGACCAGGCGCTCCAGCATCTGGCTGGTCGCCGCGTTGGTGACACCCATCTGCTGGCTGATCGCCGAGACCGCCGGCGCTCCCTGGCGATGGATCCGCATCAGCGCGCCGAACTGAACCATGGAAAGGCCGGTCTCTTTGGCGTGGAGCATGAGGCTGTGCATCGAGCGCCCCATGACGACTTCAGTCCACTTTCGCAAGACCGCCCGGAATGCTTCGGATGAATGCATAATTTAAATATCTAAGTGGTTAAGTTGAATTAATAATAAACCCGGTTGTTTTGATCTGTCAAGATGGGTCTTCAGCGCCGCAAGTCACCCAGTGGCTGGCCGCAGCCGGCGATGGCGAGCAACTCGGAGATGGTTCCGGGCAGAGATGACGCGGCCGGGCGGCCTTCAGGGCCAGGTGGGAGCGCCCGGACCAAGGGGTACGGGTTAGGCCGCCAGCACGTGTTTGAACAGCGCCCGCAGTTGGTCATCCTTGGCCGAGGTGGGCTGGGCGTTCACGCCGAAGGCGCCATAGATGCTTTTCTCGACGGCTTCGGCCGCGGCTCGATAGTCCACGGGCAACCGGCTCACGGCCGCCAGCGTCTCCAGGGCCCGCAGCGTCTTCAGGATCGACCGGTCCTCACGGTGTTCGGCCCGCCAGAGCGCCGTGACCTTGTCGGCCTGACGGCTCTGCTCGGCCTGAAGACGCTGACGCAGGTCAGCGTCCAGAAAGGCGCCGCACGGATCGGCGGAGAGCGCGTCCAGGACCTCGCGGCGCAGAGCCGCGCTCTCCGGCGTGTGCAGCAGGTCCGCCACGCCAAAGGCTGGCTCTTTCAGCAGGTGATAACAGAAGCGGCCGGCGGCGGCGGACAGATCCTGGCCCACCGGGAAGGCAGCCAGCATCTCCCGCCGCAGCTCGATGAAGGCGCGGCGCTCGGTCAGCGTCTCCGGGAAACCATCGAAGAGGTAGAAACCTAATTGAAGCAGTTCGGGCGGCAAGCTGAGCGCGGCGGCGCCGGCCGGCACCTCCGGCGGGCAGCCGAGGGCGAAGACCGGGAACAGCCGGCCCGCGAGCAGGACCGGCGCCAGCCGGCCCGTGCGCGCCTGCGCCTGCATCTGCGCGAGGAGGCCGGCGCGCAAATCCGGGTTGCCTTGAAAACTAAGAAGCTGGGTCATGCTCGCGCTGCGCTCCCCCGGCCGACCGAGTCATCCAGGCCGCGGCTCAGCCCGCCTGGCGCTGGATTCATCCGTTGGCCTTGAAATCCGCCAGGACGGCTTCCACCGCCTGCCAGGCCTGGTTGACGCCGGCTGGGTTGGTCTGAAGATAATAGGGGATGAAGATCACGGCCTGGGACAGCGCCTGGCCTCGGCCGCGCGCCCAGGTCGCCTCGTCCATGCCCAGAGCCGAGCGAAAGACCTCCCGGCTTTCCCCCGCGAACAGGTTCCACGCACACATCAGATCACAGGCGGGATCGCCCACCCCCAACCCGCCAAAGTCGATGACGGCGTGCAGCCGGCCGGCTTCAATCAGAAGGTTGCCGGGCAGCAGATCGCCGTGAAACCAGACCGGCGGCCGCTCCCAGTCTGGCGCCTGCAACGCCGCCTCCCAGGCCGCCAATGCCGTCTCAGAATCGATCAAGCCTGACAGCGCCTCAATCGCCCGGCGAGTGTTGGCGTCCCGGCCCGCCAGGGGGACTCCACGCAGACCCTGTTCGGCCGCCAACGGCCCGCCGGTAATGTCGATCCGTTGCAGCGCCTGGATGAAGGCCGCCAGATCACGGGCCACCTGGCCCGGATCGGCTGGCGGCGTGCTGGCCGCGTTTTCGCCGGCCAGCCAGCGATAGATGGACCAGCGCCAAGGGTAACCTTCGCCGGGCTCGCCCTGCGCCACCTGATCCGGCAGTGCCACCGGCAGATGCGGCGCCAGGCGCGGCAGCCACTGGCGTTCTTTCTCGGCCTGGCCCGTGGCCCAGTGGATGCGCGGCAGCCGCATCACCAGGTCCGCGCCCAGGCGGTACAGGACATGGTCAGTGCCCGCCGAAGCGACTGGGCGGATGGGCCGGTCGGCTAAGTGCGGAAACTGCGCTTCCAGCAGCCGGCGGGCCGTGGCCGCATCGGCAAAGACCTCGTCCGCGTGCAGGGGAGCCGTCGTCATACGCTTTCACTGCCTCAAGCGCCAAGGATAGCCGGACCGGCAACCGCTTCTGGCCAGCAACGCCGGCAGACCGGTTCTCTGTTCGGCCAGGCCACCCCCTCCGCCCCAGCCTGGCGGTCCGCACTTTACCAGAGGCTGGGCCGGCAGCGCCCAGGCGGCGGGAACCTTCGCGCCGCCCGTCACGTCGAGAGACAGGGCCATCACCCGCCGTTCGCGGCCCCGCGGCAGAGACACCTCAGACCCGTTATGCGCCGAATTCCGCTCATCGTCGTATTGGCCGTGACCATGGCCGCCTGCACGCCGCCGCCGGCTACAGTCCCGGCGCCCACCGCAACGCCGGTGTCAACACCAACGCCGCCCCCCACCCTGGCCCCGACGGCCACCCCGGAGACACTGACCGCTGAGCGCCTGCGCCAGGCCGAGTATCACCTCCTGCAAAGTGAGCGGATCGTGCAGCTGGCGAACGGCCAGTTTGAGGCCGGCGCTGGCGCCGAGTATGTGAGTGTGCGCGTGCTTGATCAACTCGCCCTGGGCGACCTGAATGGCGACGGCGCGCCGGATGCGGCCGTGCTCCTGGCCGAGAACTATGGCGGAACCGGGACCTTTGTCGCGCTGGTCGCGGTGCTCGATCAGGGCGGCCAGTTGGTTCAAGCGGACGCCGTCCTGATTGATGACCGGCCGATGGTCCAAACGCTGACCGTAGACGCGGGCCGGATCACGGTGGCGGCCCTGATCCACGGACTGAACGACCCGTTCTGCTGCCCGGCCTGGCCGGTCAGGCAGACCTATGAACTGCGGCAGGGCCGGCTGACCCTGGTCCAGCTGACCTCCCAGACGCCGGACGGCCAGACCCGCGCCATCCAGATCGACACCCCGACAGCCGGCGCCACCGCCGCCGCCACGGTCACTGTCCAGGGCCGCGTCACGGTGGCGCCTTTTGAGAACAACCTGACCTATCGGCTGCTGGACGCGCAGGGCGGCCTGATCAGCCAGGGGCCGGTGCCGGTCCAGGCGGAAACTCTGGGCGGCCCTGGCTCGTTTGCGGCCCAGATCGACCTGGCGGCTGGGCCGGCCAATAGCCCGGTTCGCCTCGAGATCGTCGATGTCAGCGCCGCCGACGGTTCGGCGCTGGCGCTCGCCTCGGTCGACCTGATCGTCAAGTGACCCCGGCCGCGCATCCGGGCCAGACGCTTTCACTTCAATCGAAATTCGGCCGTCACCGGCCGGGGCGCGCCGAGCGCCTGGCCGCGCCGGCCGGGGGAGCAGCCGCCGATTTCGAGCCGGAACTGGCCGGGTTCGATAGTCGCTTCGCCCGCGTCGTTGATGAACGCCATCATCTCGGGCGTGACCGTGAACGCCAGGGCGCGGGCTTCGCCTGGGTTGAGCGTCACGCGCTCAAAGCCGATCAGGTGACAGCGCGGAACCACCGTCGAGGCCTGCAGGTCGCTCAGGTAGAACTGGACCACCTCCGCCGCAGCGCGGTCGCCGCGATTGGCCACGGTGACGCTCAGGGACAGAGCCTCCCCGCTGGCCAGCGTGGGCTTGTCCAGGCGCAGAGCGGAATAGACGAAACGGCTGTAGCTGAGCCCAAACCCGAAAGGATAGAGTGGTTCGGCCGAGCTGTAACGGTACGTGCGGTTTGTCAGGCTGTAGTCGTCGAAGGCGGGCAGCTGGTCCAGCGATTTCGGGAACGTGATCGGGAGCCGGCCCGAGGGCGAGACGTCGCCGAAAAGCACTTCCGCCACGGCGCGGCCGCCTTCCATGCCGGGATACCAGACGAAGAGAATCGCGTCCACCAGGTCTTCCACGTCGCCCAGAATGATGGGGCTGCCCCCCGTGAGCACCAGGACGATGCGCGCGCCCTGCCCGGCCAACTCCCGGATGTAATCGACCTGGTTCGGCGGGAGCGCCAGGCTATCGCGGTCGCCGGACTGCGGGGATAGCAGCGCCTCCCCTTCTTCGCCTTCCAGGAGCGGCGCCAGGCCCGCGCAGACGATCGTGACCTCGGCCGAGCGCGCCATGTGCGGCGCCCAGGTCTCTCTGATCTCGCGCGGGTGCTTGAGCAGCGCGCCGGGGTGATACTCCAGGCCCGTGCCTTCGGGGAGACGCCCGACCAGGCCTTCCAGCAGCGTCACCATCTGGTCGTTGAAACCGTAATAGTTGCCGAGCAGGACCTCCAGGCTGGTGGCGGTGGGGCCGGTGACGAAGATCTTCTGGGTGGAGGACCGGAGCGGCAGGAGGTTGCCCTTGTTCTTGAGCAGGACGACGGCTTCGGCGGCGGCCTGGCAGGCGAGCTGGCGGTGTGCGGCGCAGGCGACCACCTCCAAACCCAGGTTGGTGAAAGGCACGGCTTCGGCGGGATCGAACAGGCCCAGTTTGAAGCGGGTGCTCAGCGTGCGCGCCAGGGCGCGGTCCACGTCGGCCTCGGTGATCAGGCCGCGCTGGAGGGCGACCGGAATGGCCGCGAAGACATCGTCACAGCCGAGGTCACAGCCGGCGTGCAGGGCCAGCGCCACCGTCTCCCCGGCATCGCGCGTGACCTGGTGGGTGGTGTGAATGTCGGTCAGCGCGCCGCAATCGGAAACGACATGCCCTTGAAAGCCCCAGTCGTCGCGCAGGAGATCGGTGAGCAGGCGGCGGCTGCCGCAGCAGGGCTCGCCCAGCAGGCGGTTGTAGGCGCCCATGACCGCCTCGACCTTGGCCTGCGTGACCAGTTTCTTGAAGGCGGGCAGGTAAGAGTCGTGCAGTTCGCGCTGGGTGACGACGGCGTTGAACGTGTGGCGGTCCTTCTCGGGCCCCGAATGCACGGCGTAATGCTTGGCACAAGCCGCCGTCTTGAGATAGTGAGGATGGTCCCCCTGCAGGCCGGTGACGTAGGCCGCGGCCATCTCACCCGTGAAGAACGGGTCTTCGCCCCAGGTCTCCTGGCCGCGCCCCCAGCGCGGGTCGCGGAACAGATTGATATTCGGCGACCACAAGTTCAAGCCCTGGTACTGGTCGGTGTAGCCGTTGCGGCGCAAGGCCGCCTGATACTTGGCGCGGGCCTCATCACTGACGGCGGCGGCCACCCGCCGCACCAGGTCCTGGTCCCAGGTGGCGGCCAGCGCAATCGCCTGCGGGAAGACGGTGGCGCGGCCGTTGCGAGCCACGCCATGCAGCGCCTCGCTCCAGTAGTTGTAAGCCGGAAGGCCCAGGCGCGGCACGCCCTGAGCCGCGTGGCTCATCAGGCCGACCTTCTCAGCCAGGGTCAGGCGGGCTAGCAGATCCTGAACACGTTCGGCGCGGGGCAGACTTGGGTCAAGGTAAGCAGCTGGGGCTGTCACGCGGTCACCTCCTGCATCACAGCGCGGCGAACGCTCAGGCGTAGACGCGCCGGATCTGGTCGGCGCGTTCCTCGTCGATGAGCTCCGGCTGGCCGAGCAGCCGCGCCTGGTGATAGATCTGCATGCCCACCTCGGCGTCATAGGCCATCTCAAAGGCGTGCTCCAAGTTCCGGCCGATCGCGACCAGGCCGTGGTTGCGCAGCAAGCAGACCTTGAGGCCCGGCCGCTGGGTGAACAGGTCCACGGTCACCACGCCGGCCTCGGCCGTGCCGGGGCACGCCCAGCGCGCCACCGGGATCGGGGCGCCGACCACATACAGCTCGAGCGTGATCCGGGGCACTGCCTGGCCGAGCGCGGCGAAGGTGATGGCGTAAGGCGAGTGGGTGTGGCAGACCGCGCCGACCTCCGGCAGATGCTTCAGGATGGCAGTGTGCATGGGCGTCTCGGACGACGGCTGACAGGGGCCGTCCACCCGCCTGCCCTCCAGATCGACGATGGCGATCTGGTCCGGCTGCAAGATGTCGTACTTGATGCTGGTCGGCGTGATCGCCACCAGACCGTCCTCAGTCCGGGCGCTGAGGTTGCCAGCTGAGAGCCGGATCAGCCCGGTTTTGACCGCCTTCATGACGGTTTCATAGACCTGTTCGCGAATGGCCTGATACCGCATCGTGAGTCCTCCTCAATCAAACGTGAGCCGCAGACGGTGCCCGGCCCGCGGCTGGGCTGGCCGCTGAACGGCCCGCAGCCGCTGGCTCCGGGTGGGGCCCCGGCCCGCGGCCGCATCCTCGCCTATGCCCCCCAGGCGGTGCGCCCCACAGCGACGGGCTATGAGGTCCAGCATGACGGGTTCCGGGGGCGGGATGCTGCCCGGGCGGCTGACGTGTTCGACGTCATGCTCCAGCAAGTGGCGCGCCGTGGAGGGGAGGCGCCGTTCACCCCTGGCCAGATCGAGGCGGGCCGCACCTATGCGATGCTGGTCGAGCGGCATTCCTCGGTCGGGCTGCGCTGCATATCGGTCGAGTCCCAGCG
>ERZ761602.7917-NODE-7917-length-10968-cov-4.783011_pt1 | contig 10968 bp, 8 predicted proteins | sample MGYA00512165_ERZ761602 | MGnify/ENA primary metagenome ERZ761602 (study PRJEB28899, sample SAMN02445085) | bioreactor sludge metagenome | biome: EBPR sludge; isolation source: Thorneside wastewater treatment plant | place: Australia: Brisbane, Thorneside... | reverse complement strand
GGCGGCGGGCGCCGCCTCGGGGCGCCGCGTCTGCGAATCTTCACCCTTGTCCGCCATGCCGCGCCGAGCCGTCGCCATGCCATCGAAGCGCGTGCGGGGCCCACGGCCCGGCGGCGCGCGCGGCCGCGACTATGGAGCAAAGCGCGGGTTTCGGAAATGGCCCGCGCCGCTCAATGCACCGCCGGCAGCTTCAACCCGAACCGCCCCTCCACCAGCTCCTTGGCGCGGCGGATGTAGTCTTCGCGCATCTCCTCGTTGGTGCGCTTCTTGATGTTCCATTTGCGATAGATCGCGTTGTTCTTGCTGTCGGCCCCGCCGAAGAACTTCACCATCTCGGGGAACAGCGCGTCGAGATAGCGCTGCAGCTTGGCCTTCGCCTTGTCGCCCTGCTTGGCGATGATGTCTTCGCACATCTCGATGCCGAATTCGGAGTGGAAGCGCTCCTCGGGCATCGTCATGCGCGCGAGGTTGCGCAGCGGGATGAACGTGCAGTGGATGAGGTCTTCCACCTGCAGGATCTCGGCGAGGTCGCCGATCGCCTTGATCATGCAGAACTGCTCCCAGCTTTCGAGCGGCAGCGCGAAGATGTTGAGCGGCTTCTTGTTCGTCTTCTCCGGCAACATCTTCTCGGGCGGAATGCCCATCTCGCGCCCGAGCTCGAAGAAGCGCCAGTGATGGCCGTATTCCTCCATCGCGACGCGGCAGATGAGCCATTTCGCGTAGGGCGTGGGCGCCAGCGCGATCGCCGGCTCGTCGAACACGCGGCTGCCGTAGAGCTCGTTGATCGCATGGCTGATCACGATCTTCTTGCACGCGGTCTGGAATTCCTCGGGCGCGTTGCGGAGCGCCTCGGCGGTGGCGAACTGGGGTACGTCGGTCATCGTCGCTCTCCTGATTGTCCGGGTTGGGCGGATACGGGGCTGGGTCTGCTCAGACGAGGGGTTCGGTGTTGAAGTGCTCGAGGTCGGTCGCGAGGTCGGTCATCAGCGGCGCCAGCTCGCGCCCGAACGCTTCGCCGAGCCGGGCGATCGACCATTCGTTTTTTTCGAGCGCGAGGCGGACGGCCGGCCGCGGCTGCGCGAACAGGAAGATCTCGCGCCCGCGCACGCCGAGCGCCTGCCCGGTGACGGTGCGGCCCGCATCGGCGCAGAGCGCCGTGACGAGATCGGCGACGTAGCGCGCGTCCACCCTCATCGCGCGCGCCTTGTAGCTGGCCTGCGCCTCGTTGGCCGGCTTGATCGAATCGGTGACGCGCGTGTGCGCGAACGGAATCACGAAGTTCGCCGTGGCGGCCGAGCGCGCCATCTCCATCGCCGCGATGCGCGCGAGCGCGAACAGCCCCGCCTTGGCCGCCGCGTAGGCGGCCTGGCCGTAATTGCCGTAGAAGCCCGCGGTCGAGCCGATGTTGACGATGCGGCCCCACGAATATCCCGCGCCCGCGGGGCCGCGGCCCTGCTTGTGCTGCTCGCGCATCGCGGGCGTGGCGGCGTTCACGAGATAGTAGGCCGCGTTGAGGTTCGTGTGGATCACCGCGTCCCAATCGCGCGGATCGCCCTTGAAGACGAGCGCGTCGCGGATGATCGCGGCGTTGTTGACGACGATGTCGACGCCGCCGAAACGGCGCAGCGCGAGATCGACCAGCGCCTTCGCGGCGCCGGGGCTGGCGACGCTCTCGGGCCAGGCGGCGGCCGCGGCGCCGAGCGCCTTCGCCGCCGCCTCGGCGACCGCGGGATCGGCGCCCTCGCCGCCGATGCTCGTGCCGCTGTCGGCGACGATCACCTTGGCGCCTTCGCGCACGAAGCCCTCGGCGATCGCCCGGCCGATGCCGCGCGCGCCGCCGGTGACGATGGCCACTCTTCCCGCGAGCAATCCGCTCATTCTCTGCCTTCCAGTTTCGCCTTGTCGGCTTCGGTATAGAACGCGTCGGCGTGGCAGTTCTGGCGCGCGAGGCCGCGCCGCTTCAGAACCTGCGTGCAGGTTTCGACCATCGCCGGCGGGCCGGCGAGATAGGCCTTGAAGCCGTCGAAATCCTGGAAGTCCTGCCCGATCGCCTCCGAGAGGAAGCCGGCGCGCCGCTGCGTCGGGCCGCCGGGCTCCGACAGCACCGGCACGAATGTCAGGTTCGGGTGCCGCGCCGCCAGCGCGCGAAAATGCGCCTCGAGGTAGAGATCGCGCTCGGCGCGCGCGCCGAAATAGAGATGGATCGGCTGCTGCGCGCCGCGCGCCAGCGCCTCTTCGACCGTGCTCTTGATCGGCGCGAGGCCCGAGCCGCCGGCGACGGCGAGGATCGGGCCGGTGTGACGCGGGCGATAGAACGCGTTGCCGTAGGGCCCGACCACGCGCACGCGTTCGCCCGGCGCGAGGGTTTCGGCCACATAGGGCGTCACCGCGCCGCCGGGCACGAGGCGGATGTGGAATTCGAGCACGTCGCCGCCGGGCCGATTCGCCATCGAGAAGTCGCGCGGCGGCAGCCGGCGGTCGCCGGCGCCTGCGGCCGCGCGATCGGGCGCGAAGATCACCGACGCGTACTGGCCGGCCGAGAAATCGAACGGCCCGCCCGCCCGGATCGCGAGGCGCACGAGACGGATGTCGTGGGTGGCGGCGCCGACTTCGATCACCTCGCAATCGAGGTGCCGGATCGGGTGCATGGCGACGTCGTCGGCCTCGAGCCACGCGACCTCGCAATCCGACCAGGGCACCGCGCGGCAGGCGAGGATGAGGCCCTGCTCGCGCTCCGCTTTCGAGAGCGCGTAGTCGGAATAGGGCGACATCTCGATCTCGCCCGCGGCCAGCGTGCTCTTGCACGCGCCGCAATTGCCCGAGCGGCAGCCGCAGGGATAGGGCACGCCCGCGCGCAGCGCTGCGGCCAGGATGGTTTCGCCCATCCCGGCCACCACCGCCTCGCTGCGCCCCTTGATCGCGATCCTGAAGCTCACGCGCCGGCCCAATTAGTTCGTATCGCTGATTATCTGTTATACCAATTATTTGAGCGGCAAAGCAACATGTGCTAGGCTGCGATCATGACCGAAAAGGCCGTTGCGCGCAGCCGGGGCGCCGAGGAGGCGGAGGAGCGGGCGGACGCGGAGCCGAACCGCGGCCGGCTGCTCGGCCTGCTCGGCTATTTCCTGCGCCGGGCCGACGTGTACACCTTCCAGAGCTTCAACGCGCACATGGCCGAAGACCGCATCAGCCCCGGCCAGCTCGGCGTGCTGCTGATGGCCGAGGCCAATCCCGGCATCAACCAGACGCGTCTGGGCAAGGCGCTGGGCATCGACCGCTCGACGCTCGTGGCGATGATCGACCTGCTCGAAAGCCGCGCCCTCGTCGCGCGCACGCCGTCGGCCACCGACCGGCGCTCGCACGCCCTGAAGCTCACGCGCCAGGGCGAGGCGTTCCTCAAAGCGATGCAGCCACGCCTCGCGCGCCATGAGGCCGAGCTCGCCCGCAATCTCTCGGCGGCCGAGCGGCGCCTTCTCATGGATCTGCTCGCCCGCATCGCCCCCTCATGACCGCACTGCCCGACGCACTTCCGCTCGCCGAGCTGCTCGCGCGCGCCGCCGGACGCTGGCCGACGCGCAACGCCGTGATCGCCGGCGGCCACGGCATGGCCTTCGCCGCGCTCGACCGCGCCGCCTCGCGCTTCGCCGCGGCGCTGGCCGAAGCCCGGCTCGGGCAGGGCCACACCGTCGCCATCCTCTCGCCGAACCGCATCGAGTATCCGGTGTTCCACTTCGGCGCCGCGCGCGCCGGATCGATGCAGGCGCATTTCTCGATCCGCTACACGGCCGACGACCTCGTGCACGTGATCAACAAGGTGGAAGCGGAGGCGGTGTTCGTCGACGCCGGTCTGCTCGCCGCATTGCGCGCGGCGCGGCCGCGCACGCCGAGCCTGCGGACGGTCGTCGTGATCGGAGCGCCAGACGGCGCGCTCGCCTCCGGCGAGATCGGCTGGGACCGCTTCCATGCCGGCGTCGGCGACGCCGCTCCGAAGCCGCGCATCGCGCCCGACGACCCGTTCTGCGTGACGTTCACCGGCGGGACGACCGGATTCCCGAAGGGCGTGCTGGCCACGCATGGCTCGCGCAGCATCATCGCCCAGGTCGTGATCGATCCGTTCGAGCTGACGCCGCGCGACATCGCCGTGCTCGGCACGCCGATGTTCCATCTCGCCGGTCTCGGCTCGTGGTTCGTGCCGGCGATCGCGGCCGGCACCACGACAGTGCTGATGCCGCGCTGGGATCCCGCCGCGTTCCTCGCCGCCGCCGAGCGCGAGCGCGCGACGATGGGGTTCCTCGTGCCCACGATGGTGAACGGCATTCTCGCCGAGCGCGGCTCCGCGCCCGCCCGGCTTTCCTCACTGCGCCTGCTGAACTACGGCGGCGCGCCGATGCCGGTGCCGCTGCTCGAGCGCGTGATGGAAACGCTGCCGCGGGTGGGCATGCTCGACCACTACGGCCAATCGGAGGGCGGCGCGCTCTTCTACCGCCCGCCCGGCCGCGCGCGCGACAAAGCCGCGAGCAACGGCATTCCGTTCGTCTGCACAGAAGTGGCGCTTGTCGACCCCGAGGGAAGACGCATTCCCGACGGCGCGCGCGGGCCCGCGGCCACCGGCGAGCTGTGCGTCAAGGGCCCGCAGAATTGCGTCGGCTACTACCGCGATCCCGAGCAGACGAAGGCGCTGTTCACGCCCGACGGCTGGCTCAGGACCGGCGACATCGGCTATCGCGACGACGAGGGCTTCCTCTACCTCGTCGACCGCGCGAAGGACATGATCATCGCCGGCGGCGAGAACATCTATCCGGCCGAGGTGGAGAACGCGCTGTTCGCCCATCCGGCGGTCAAGGAATGCGCGGTGTTCGGCATTCCCGACGCGCATTGGGGCGAGGTGCCGGCAGCGCATGTGGTGCTGGCGCCGGGGCACGCCGTAACGGCGGAGGCGCTGGCGGATTTCGTGGCCGAGCGCATCGCGCGCCACAAGCGCCCGCGCGTGGTGAAATTCGTCGACGCGCTGCCCAAGACCGCGATCGGCAAGATTCAGAAGAACCTGATCCGCCAGCCCTATTGGGCGGGCCGCGCCAAGGCGATTTGAACGGGCGCGGCGGAGGCCGCGTTCACCCGTCGAGCCATTCCGGCCGGCCGAGCGCGCGCACGGCCACGGCGACCCGCTCGGGATTGCCGAACTGATCGATCAGGCGGCGATCGTAGGTGCGCCGGTAGATCCCCTCGATCTCGACCGGCGGCACGTTGAGGAAATCCCACACCCGCTCCATGCCGCGCTTCGTCAGCGTCTCTTCGTAGGAGACCGGGAGAAACGGCTGGTGGCTGCGGTGCATCGCCTCTTCGACCGCCCGGCGCGTCAACACCTGCTCGCCGGCGTAGGCAAAGAAGCGGTCCCACTCGAATTCGATCTTGCGCGCGGGCTCGTCGGGCGGCGCGACGTCTCCGGTGCGGTGCCACACGCCGCTCGCCTGCGCCATTCGAATCGACGCGAATCCCGCCAGCAGGTTCTCCCGATAGAGGACGATCTTCCGCAGCCGCGGATCGGGCGCGACGATCTCCGTCACCGCCATCAGCTGATTGCGGTTGAGCATCGCCTTGAAGCCGTGCCACTGCCGGCCCTTGAACCAGGTCTCGTTGAAGGCGAGGAACCGGTCGAGAAACAGCTTCGGATTGGCGTCGCGCTTCGCCGTGTCCATGATCTCGTAGCCGGCGTCGCGCGGGATGTGCGCCTGCACCTCGTCGGGATGGAAGATCTCGAGATGGCAGCCGATGGCGGGATGGCGGCCGAGGATATCGCAGAGCCGCGTCGAGCCCGAGCGGGGCATCGCGATGATCACGAAGTGCTGCATGGAACAGGTGCTTTTCGATGCCCTGACGGAGGACGGAAGCGAAGGCCTGCGATTCGCCGGATGCCGATCCTGAACCGGCCGCCCACCCGGGCAAGACGCGATTCGGCGGACCGCCGATCTTGGCTGCTCGCGGGTTCGCAATCAGCACATGGCGCATTCGCCGACCGCATGCAAGCCGGCCGGCACGCGGCGGGGCGAAGGCGCGATTGGCAATCGCCGCCGTCGCATGATGAAATGCCGCCGATTCCAGAACAAGGCGCGGATGGGAGGACAGATGGATCTCAGGCTGCCGGGCTCGCGGGCGGAGATCGCGCGGATTCAGAGCGCGCGCAAGCGCGTCGCCGTCGCGCAAGCGCGGAAGGCGCCGTTCTATCGCGGCAAGCTCGACGGCGTGCGCGAGGACCGGCTCGACGACCCGGCCGAATGGGCGAAGATCCCGATCCTCGACAAGGCGGCGCTGCGCGAGCTTTCGCCCGAACGCTTCATGGCCGAGTTCTGCATCGCCGCGCCCGGCGACATCGCCGAATATTGGCGCTCGGGCGGCGCCACCGGCGTTCCGCTCTATTACCCGCGCAGTTTCGAGGACATGGACCGCATGATGCTGCAGCTCGTGCGCTGCTGGATCTGCGCCGGCGTCGAGCGCGGCGACGTGTGCCACATCTCGTTTCCGTTCGGCGTGCATCCGGCGGGGCAGCTCTGGGCGCGCAGCGCCAATCCCTCGGGCGTCGGCGTGATCTGGGCCGGCTCGGGCGCGAATACGCCCTCGCAGGTGCAGTTGGAGCTGATCCAGCGCATGAAGCCCACGCTGTGGATGGGCATGCCGAGCTACGGCCTGCATCTCGCGAACCTCGCCGAGGCGCAGGGCGTCGATCTCGCGGCCGGCTCGGTGCGCAAGGTGCTGGTCGGCGCCGAGGCGCTGAGCAAGGCCAAGCGCGAGAAGCTCGAGCGCATGTGGGGCGCCGAGGTGAACGACCTCTTCGGCATGACCGAGATCGGCATCCTGGGCGCCGACAGCCACGTGCACGAGGGCTTCCACATCCAGACCGATCAGGCGCTGTTCGAGGTGGTGGACGAGAAAACCGGCCTGCCGGTGCCCGAGGGCCACGAGGGGCTCATGGTCATCACGCCGCTCTGGATCAACAACGCGACGCCGTTCCTGCGCTGGAGCTCGGGCGACATCGTGACGATCCGCCACGAGACGAGCCTCAAAGGCCCGTTCTCGGTGTTCCCCGTGATGCGCCACGCGCACCGCACCGCCGGCTTCTTCAAGATCCGCGGCGTGAACATGAATCACGCCGAGTTCGAGGATTTCATCTTCCGCATGCCCGAGGTGAACGACTTCAAGGTGGAGCTCGTGACCGTCGCCGACCGCGAGAACCTCAGGCTGATGATCGAGGTGAAGCGCGGGCTCGATGCCGGCGGAATCTCGGGCAAGGTCGCCGAGGCGGTGCGCCACACCTTCGAAGTGCGCCCCGAGGTGGAGGTGATGCCGACCGGAACCTTGGCGCGCGAATTCGAAAGCAGCGTGAAGGCGCCGCGGTTCGTCGATAAACGACAATAGGCTTTGGAAGGAATGAACATGCTCGAAACCACGCTTGCCGGAAGCCTGCCGAAGCCCGCCTGGTTGGCCGAGCCCCAGAAGCTCTGGGCCGCGTGGCGGCTCGATGGCGCGCTGCTGGCCGAGGGCAAGCGCGATGCGGTGCTCGCGTGCCTGAAGCGCCAGGAGGATGCCGGCATCGACATCGTCACCGACGGCGAGCAATCGCGGCACCATTTCGTGCACGGCTTTCTCGTCGGGCTTTCGGGCCTCGATTTCGAGCACAAGCGTACGATTGGCATCCGCAACAACCGCTACAAGGCCGAGGCGCCGGTCGTCACCGGCGCGATCAAGCGCACGAAGCCGGTGCACGGCGACGAAGTGCGTTTCATGCGCGTGCACACGAAGAAGCCGGTGAAGTTCACGCTGCCGGGGCCGATGACGATCGTCGATACGCTGGCCGACGACCACTACAAGAGCCGCGAGAAGTTGGCCTTCGCGTTCGCCGAGGCGCTCAATGCCGAGGCGCGCGACCTCGAGGCCGGCGGCGCCGACGTGATCCAGTTCGACGAGCCGGCGTTCAACGTGTTCCCCGGCGAGGTGCGCGATTGGGGCATCGCGGCGCTCGAGCGCGCGGCGCGGGGTCTCAAATGCAAGACCGCCGTGCATATCTGCTACGGCTACGGCATTGCCGCGAACCTCGCCTGGAAGCAGACGCTCGGCGGCCAGTGGCGGCAATACGAAGACGTGTTCCCGCTGCTGGCCAGGAGCAAGATCGGCCAGGTCTCGCTGGAATGCGCGAACAGCAAGGTGCCGATCGAATTGCTCGGCCTCTTGAAGGGGAAGGACGTGCTCGTCGGCGCCATCGATGTCGCCAACGAGACGACGGAGACGCCGGAGCAGGTCGCGGCCACGATCCGCACCGCAATGAAGCACGTGCCGGCCGAGCACCTGTTCCCCTGCACCAATTGCGGCATGGCGCCGATGGCGGCGGACCTCGCGTGGAAGAAGGTGGAGGCGCTGGCGAAGGGTGCTGCGATCGTGCGGCGGGAACTCGGCGCTCCTTAGCGGCGAGAGATCCTTCGCTTCGCTCAGGATGACTCTATATGTATAGGCAGCAACCCGTCATGCTGAGCGCAGCGAACCATCTCTAAGCAGCCATGCCTGCAAATTCCGACGTGAAAGCCCCCGCCAAGCATCTCTACCTCGTCGACGGGTCGGGCTACATCTTCCGCGCGTTCTTCGCGATCCAGCGCGGCGGAAAGCCGATGACGCGTGCGGACGGGACGCCGACCGGCGCCGTCTATGGCTTCACCAACATGCTGCTGCGCCTGATCGACAAGGCGCTGGCCGACAAGGCCGTCGACTATCTCGCCGTGATCTTCGACAAGGCCGAGAAGACGTTCCGCAACCAGATCTACCCCGAATACAAGGCGCACCGCCCGGATGCGCCCGAGGAGCTGGTGCCGCAATTCCCGATGGTGCGCGACGCCACGCGCGCAATGGGCCTGCCCTGCCTCGAGCTCGACGACTACGAGGCCGACGACATCATCGCGAGCTATGCGATGGCCGCCTCCAAGGCCGGCATCGCCGTGACCGTCGTCTCGTCGGACAAGGATCTGATGCAGCTCGTCGGCGCCAGCGCCGACGGCGTGAAGATCGAGATGTACGACCCGATGAAGGACAAGCCGATCGGGCCGGCCGAGGTGATGGAGAAATTCGGCGTCGGGCCGGAGAAGGTCATCGACGTGCAGGCGCTGGCGGGCGACTCGGTCGACAACGTGCCCGGCGTGCCCGGTATCGGCGTGAAGACCGCGGCCGAGCTGATCAACACTTATGGGGACCTCGAAACGCTGTTGGCGCGCGCGGGCGAGATCAAGCAGCCGAAGCGCCGCGAGACGCTGCTGGCCAATGCCGATAAGGCGCGGATTTCGAAGCAGCTCGTGACGCTCAAGACCGACGTGGCGCTGCCAATGCCGGTCGAGGCGATGGCGCTCAAGAAGCCCGATCCGGCGATTCTCGGCCCGTTCCTCGCCGCCAACGGCTTCCGGAGCATCCTCGCACGCTATGGCATCGATGGCGGCGCGGCGCCCGAGGCTGCGCCTGCTCCCGCCGCTCAGGCGCCCCTGGAGCTCGCGCCGCCCGCGCCTATGGCCGAGCAGGCGAAGCATCCGCTGCCCTCGCCGGCGCTGACCGCGATCGACCGCTCGGCCTACGCGCTCGTGCAGGACGAAGTGGTGCTGAACGAATGGATCGCGCGCGCGAAAGAGGCCGGCATCGTCGCATTCGACACCGAGACGAATTCGCTCGACGCCGTGCGCGCCGAAGTCGTGGGCTTCTCGCTCGCGCTCGGTCCGAACGAAGCCTGCTATGTGCCGGTGGCACACGTTTCGGGCGGCACGCAGGGCACGCTGGCGCTCGACGCGCCCAAGGCGGACGGCGCGATCCGGCAGATTCCGCGCCAGCGCGCGATGGCTCTGATGAAGCCGCTGCTCGAGGACGATGCGGTCCTCAAGATCGGCCACAACATCAAATATGACGCGCAGGTGATCGCGCAGTACGGCATCGCGATCGCGCCGCACGACGACACGATCCTGATGTCGTTCGTGCTCGACGCCGGCAAGCACGGCCACGGCATGGACGAGCTGTCCGGCCGCTACCTGCAGCACAAGACGATTGCCTACGAGGAGGTGTGCGGCTCCGGCAAATCGCAGATCGGCTTCGCCGAGGTGCCGCTCGAGCGGGCGCGCGACTACGCGGCCGAAGACGCCGACGTGACGTGGCGCTTCTACGCGACGTTCAAGCCGCGGCTCGTCTCCGAACGGCTCACGACGGTGTACGAGACGATCGAGCGGCCGCTGGTACCGATCCTCGCCGGCATGGAGCGCGCGGGCATCACGGTGGACCCCGCCGCGCTCAAGGCGCTGTCCGACGATTTCGCGCAGCGCATGGCCGAGCACGAGGCGGAGGCGCACCGGCTCGCCGGCGGCGAATTCAACATCGGCTCGCCGAAGCAGCTCGGCGACATCCTGTTCGACAAGCTGCAGCTGCCGGGCGGCCGCAAGGGCAAGACCGGCGCCTATGGCACCGATTCCTCGGTGCTCGAAGGGCTCGGCGACGCGCATCCGCTGCCGAGGAAAGTGCTCGAGTGGCGCCAGCTCCAGAAGCTCAAGAGCACCTATGCCGATGCGCTGCTGACGCAGATCAATCCGGCGACGAAGCGCGTCCACACCAGCTACTCGATGACCGGGGCGCAGACCGGGCGGCTTTCCTCGACCGATCCGAACCTGCAGAACATTCCGGTGCGCACCGAGGAAGGCCGCAAGATCCGCCGCGCCTTCGTCGCCGCCAAGGGCATGAAGCTGATCTCGCTCGATTACTCGCAGATCGAGCTGCGCCTGCTCGCGCACGTGGCCGACATGGACGTGCTGAAAAAGGCGTTCCGCGACGGGCTCGACATCCATGCGATGACGGCCAGCCAGGTGTTCGGCGTGCCGCTCGACAAGATGGACAAGGAAACGCGCCGGCGCGCCAAGGCGATCAATTTCGGCATCATCTACGGCATCTCGGCCTTCGGCCTCG
>ERZ761602.7916-NODE-7916-length-10968-cov-6.698708_pt1 | contig 10968 bp, 14 predicted proteins | sample MGYA00512165_ERZ761602 | MGnify/ENA primary metagenome ERZ761602 (study PRJEB28899, sample SAMN02445085) | bioreactor sludge metagenome | biome: EBPR sludge; isolation source: Thorneside wastewater treatment plant | place: Australia: Brisbane, Thorneside... | reverse complement strand
GCATAAGCAGGCCTCTACAAAGAGCAGTTAATTGCATACTTTTGTACAAGTTTTGGGTTAATTGAATAGTAGTCTCTGCGACTTATTTATTTGGGTTAACCCTCAACTACTCGCCGTTCTGGTTCCGAGCCGGAACGGTTTTTATTTTGGGAAACCCGGGCTAGCCTATTTTATTGATTTTGCATATGTTTTTTTGTTCTTAAATAACCTGGTCTAAAAACGCCGCGTCAGTTGTTCCCATACCTTAAGGCATCACGATCAACCGTTTTCCTTCTTCTAATTTGAAACTGACGCCTGCGCCTTCCAACACGCTGAGCACCTGCGAGAGATTAAGATTTCTACCCATCTTTCCAAAAAACTCAATAGGCGGGACCTGTTTTTCATAGATCACCGTGATATCGTACCATCTCGATAGCTGGCGCATCACTTCCTGCAAACTCTTATCCTGGAAATTAAATACGCCATTCTTCCAGGAGATCGCCTGTTCCACGTTATCAGGAGCGACTTTCCCGGCCGAATACATTTCTCCCGGTTTTAACAGCTGTTGACCGATTCTTACCGAGCCTTCCAGCAAGCTGGTTTTCATCGATGGCTCGTCTTCATAAGCGTTCACATTAAACTGCGTGCCCAATACTTCTATCACTTCCCCGCCTTTCACGTTGACGCGGAAAGGCCTGGTTTTATCTTTGGCTACTTCAAAATAAGCTTCGCCAGAAATAGAAACTTCGCGATGTTCCGATAAAAAAGAGGTAGGATAGGTAATGGAACTAGCGGCATTCAACCATACTTTGGTGCCATCCGCCAATACCAGCTTATATTGACCGCCCCGGGGGGTGGTCATGGTATTATACGCAACTATATCGCTCTTGTCATAGGCCAGCGCCCCATTGATTTTATTGATTTTAACCGCCCCATCCGACAGCGTTTCATTCGAGTCGTTCAGCGCCACCCGGCGGCCATCGCTTAAGGTAAGCATTGCCCTGTCCGATCCGGGAAGAACGTCAGGAAGAACCGGCATAATATTTTTTCCGGCAACCGGCTCCTGCGTATCGCGGCCGGGCAAATACCAAATAAAGGTTCCCAATCCAATCAACAGCAATATGGCGGCGGCATAAGGCCAGAAAGCATATTTCCGCAAACCTGTGCGAACCGCTTTTTCCTGGAGCGGGATAACGGCTGAAGGCTGGTTCATTATTCTTTCCATAGACCTTGTCCAGTCTATTTTATGATTAGGGTCGGGAAGGGTTTCTTCGTACAACCGGAATACGCTTTCCTGCAGGAGACTGTCTTCGCCGTATTCATTGACGAGCTTCCAGAATTCAAGCATCTCCTCAGCGGTGCCGGAGTCATTAATATAACGCTCGTACAAGTAGCGTAGCCTGGTAGAATGATCGGACATAAATTAACTTATGCCTATACTACGACATGAGCGGGAAAACATAACTATTGGAATAAAAAAAAATTCAGCGGCCATTAAAGGAAGAAAAAGACGAATACGGCCTTATCCATGGCATGTTTCTGCAGGAATTGCACAATAGAATGGTTTGAAGCAACCATGGCATTGTTGACGGTGCTGCGCGATAAATGGAGGGCTTCCGCTATCTGGTCATGGGTTAACCCGTTTTCGCGGCTCATCAGGTAAATGCGTTTGCGTTGCGGCGGCAATTGATTGACCGCCTCATATAATAAAGCTTTAAATTCTGCGTCGATCAGCAGGTCGTCCGCTCCTTTTTCGGGTAAGGTTTCCTGCCGGTCGATATAAACCTGGAGCAGGCGGGTATGGCGGGAAGCCGTTCTCAAAAAATCCATTGCCTTATAAAATCCCACTTTATGCAGGAAGGCGCCCAGGTCTTTGATCTGCAGCGCGAACTCCCTTCCAATCCATAATTTCATAAAGATATCCGTTACCATCTCCTCGGCAACCTCTTTGGATTTAACATGTTTTATCATATAAGCAAACAGCTTATCCCTGTATTTTTCAAATAGCCGGGCAAATGCAATCTCATCGCCTTCTGCCATTTGTTGCAACAGCAAAGTTTCATTATATGGGAAAGACGCCGGCAAATTGTTTAACGAATAAAAGCCTAAATGTAATTAAAAAGAGAATAATCTTATGCCCTCCCTGATGTCTTTTAAAAACAACAACTACCCTGCAAGGGTTTCCTTAAATAGCCGGAGCGTTCTTCCCCAGGCGAGTTTTGCGGCGTCTTCATTGTAACGCGTGGGGGCGGTATCATTGTGAAAAGCGTGTTGGGCGCCTTTATAAATATATAGTTCATATTTTACTCCCGCCGCCTTAAGCGCTTCTTCATACGCAGGGATGCCGGCATTGACGCGTTCGTCCATTTCCCCATAATGCTTGTATCCTTGCCTTTATTTTGGATACGTCTCCAGAAGCGGGCTGCCGTCCATAAAAAGCGACGGCCGCTTTCAGATCGGGGGCGTGAACAGCCAACTGGTTGGCCATGGCGCCGCCCCAGCAAAATCCGACGCAACCTATGTTGCCGTTGCATTCGGGCCGGGCGCGCAGGTATTCAAGACCTTTTAAAAAATTATTCAGGTTCTTATCCGCGTCGAGCCGGCTAAACAGATCGCGCGCCTTGTCTTCGTCGGCGGGCGTTCCCTCAAAAGGCGATAAGGCGTCCGGCGCGAGGCAAAGAAAACCCGCTTTCGCTACGCGGCGGGCCACATCCCGGATATGCGGGTTCAGTCCCCGGTTCTCGTGAACTACCATTACCCCGCCATACCTGCCGGCGGCCTTCGGCTTTGCAAGATAGGCCTTCATGGTTGCGCCATCGCCCGGATAGACAATATCTTCGGCGATGATATCCTTATCCTGTTCAGGTACTGTCGCGGCATGGGCATAATTCACTTCCAGCAGGGAAAGCGTTGTCAAGGCGGCCGTCATGCCGCCCGTGAGCTTTGCCAACCGGTTGAGAAAATCCTGCCTGCTTAAAGGCTTATGCGTGTATTCATCAAACAGGTTGATAATTTGCTGATCCATACGACAAGTATTAGCGGTATCTCTAATTTCGGAAAATAAACAACGCGGCCCCAATAAATATAAATGCAGGCGGCGGCCCGCTCAGCTTGAGCTTGATACGCAGCCAGGCGTAAAGATTAAGCGAGCCAATACCAAATACCCCCAGGAGCATATCCGCCTAATGCCCGCGCTGAATGAGCCAGGAGAAAAAGCTATACCGGAAGTCTATTCCATATCCATCTTTCCCTCTGCAAAAGCATAGCAGATGATATGGCAGATACCCATATGGATGTCTTCCACCCTGCCATAATGTTTTTCATTCACTGCAATGACCAGGTCGGCCATCTCCGCCAGCTTCCCGCGATTTCCACCTACTAACGCTATAGCATATACGCCATTCTTTTTAGCCCATTCAACGGCGGCGACCAGGTTGGGCGAACTCCCGCTGACGCTCATGGTCAGGACCAGATCGCCGGGCCTGGCAAAGTTCATGAGTTGCCGCGCAAATACGTCCTGGTAACTATAGTCGTTGCCCAGCGCGGTGATCCAGGATACGTTATCGTTCAGCGACATGCATCGGAAGGGCCTTGGCAGCTTATCCGAAGCGCTCTTGCCCAGGTCGGTAACAAAATGGGAAGCATTTGCCGCGCTGCCGCCATTACCGAATACAAAGATCTGCTTATCCGCTTTCCATGCATTTTTAAACTCCATGATCAGCCGGGCTACCTGTTCCCCAGGCAGATCATCCTGCGCTTTTTTCTGGGCCGCTAAATACTCCTTTACATAAGCTTCCATACAATTGCATTTATTCTTTATAGTTATGATTTAAAATATTCTGACGCCGGAAAAAACGCTCCCTGGCCAATGCCAATGCGCCTACTGTCACCGCCTGCTCTTCCAATGCAGCCAGCCTGATCAGCGGCCCGGGATAAAAAGCTTTCATGATATAGGGCGCGAGCTTCTTCTCAATATGCTCCCGCCACAATTCGCCGATCAGGGAAATACCTCCGCCAAGGATAATAATTTCCGGATGCAGCAAATTAACGGCATGGGAAAGTCCGAAAGCAAAATCGTCTGTCAGCTCGTTAAACAATTTCCAGGCTGCGGCATCCTGCTGATCCAGGGCAGTCTTTAAAAACCGGGCTTCCCCGGCATGATGCCCCGCCGTAAGTTTTGCAAGGACGCCATCCGGTTCCCTCGCAACGATCTCCCTGATCTTCCGGTCGACCGCCCAGCCGGAACATCTCGACTCCAATATATCCCCGGATCTGTCCATACGGAGATGGCCGATCTCGGTTTCTCCCGGGATAGCGCCGTGAAAAATATCATGATGTATTACCAATCCCCCTCCTATACCGCTGCCGATAGTGATATACAATACGGAAGAATAGTCTTTCCCCGCGCCATGAACGGCTTCTCCGAGGGCGGCCGTATTGGCGTCATTGTCTACAAAAACAGGAGCTTCCACGATGGGCTCCAGCCATTTTACCAGGTTGAAATCCGACCATCCTTCAATATGAAAAGAAGCGGCGATCTGCCCGGTTTTCCAATTCACCGGTCCGCCGAAACCAATTCCCACGGCTGCAACGCCCTCCCGGAAGTGTTCATGTATGGTCTTTTCAATATTTCTCCTTATCCCCGCGGCGCCTTCCTCCTTTCTTACGGGAAAGCGATGCGTAGCCAGCGCCGCTCCATCCGCATTTCCTTTTACCAGTTGCAGCTTGGAACCGCCGATCTCAATTCCCAGGAACAAGCTTTCTTTTTCCATAAATAGTTAATGCTCTTTAAAACGGGATTATCGGCCTCGAAAATAATATAATGAGTAAGACAGAAGGGCGGAGCCGCTTAAAAAATGACAAATCGCTTAAAGAAAATCCCTGGCTTTCTTAAACAGACCCTCCCCAAGAATATAGCTAAGCCAGGCAAATCAAGCAAGAATATCCTTGCAGTATTGCAGGCATTTCCTGATCTCCTCCACGGTGTCTGCGCCCTTATATTCATATTCGATATTGGCAGGGAAGCGATAGCGGTTTTGCTTCATCAGCAAGAGGACTTCTTTTATCGGCGTCTGACCCTCTCCGAAAGGAAGATTAGCGCCATGATCTTTTTTCCTGTCTTTCACATGAATCATCACGATACGTTGATGGTATTGCCTGATAAAATCCACCGGATCTTCGTTTGCAGCCACAAAATGGCCGATATCGAGGTTGATGGCCATGTATTTGGAAACCCCTTTCAGGCCCCTTTCAAAGCTATCCCGGTTGGAAAATTCATTCTTATCTTCAAACCGGTCGTGGTTATGCAAGCCAACGACGATCTTGTGCTTTTGCGCAAACTTGTCGAGCCGGGGCGTGATATCGACGGTCGTAGAAGTGGTGATCGTTTTTAATTTCATGGCCTTGGCCATTAAAAATATCCGGTCCATCTCTTCATCCGTCATCTGGTTGCGGAATCCGGCATTGAATGCGCTGAGCCTGATACCCGCCTTATCGAATAAAGCGCGCGCATTGGCAAAGGTATCCAGGGGCGTTTCCAGTCTCCATTTCGAGAGCTCAGCCGCTTTCAGACGCCGGGGCTCCAGGTGGCCCGACCAAAGCTCGCAGCTCTGCACGCCCAGTTCCGTCATCGCTTTGATCGCATCCTCCAATGAACGATCGCGCAGGCTATAACTTTGTAAGCCAAGAACCACGCCTGCGGCCTTTTCGGGAGAGGCAAACCCTTCTTCCATACCGGCTTTGCCAAACTTTGGCATGGCCATAGCGGCAAGGCTGCCGAGCATTAACTTGTTCCATTGTCTTCTATTCATCATATCAGGTATTAGGTTGAATGATCCAAAGGTAAATTTATCGTTTATCTTTCAAACCTGACAGATAATGTAAAATACGACAGCGGCCCGCTAGCTTTCCGCCACAGGCCGCTGTTAACTTTTACTGCGCGCTTCAAAACGCATCGGAGTTGAGCAGAATGCCATCAGGCGTTAAGCAGCTTCACAATATCAAACTTTTTCATTTGCATAAAAGCCTGTGCCACCCTGCCTGATCTTTCAGGGTCGTTCATCAGATTTCCGAGAATAGAAGGAATGATCTGCCAGGATACGCCAAACTGATCTTTCAACCAGCCGCATTGCTGTTCGCTGCCGCCCTTGGATAATTTATCCCAGTAATAATCTATTTCCTCCTGCGTCGCGCATTCTATCACAAAAGAGATCGCTTCATTAAATGCAAACCCATGGAGGTAACTGCTGTCCATTGCCATGAATACATTTTTGTCGAGGCTGAATTGCGCATGTTTCACATGACCTTCTATATCCTGATCCCCTTTGGAGTATTTTAAAATACCCCTAACCGCAGAGCGTTCAAACACGACGGTATAAAAACTGATCGCCTTTTCAGCCATACCGCTTTGGGAACCTGTAAACATTAGCGAAGGCGTGAATTTCTGACCAACATCCTCCAGTTTGCCGTAACTCAGTTGCCAGCTTATGCCAAACTTATCCTGTACCCAGCCATATTTCTCGCTCCAATCATATTTATCCAATTGCATCAGGGCAGCTCCGCCGTCCATAAGCTTATTCCATAGATTGTCGATCTCTTCCAGCGTCTCGCAGACCACAAAAAAAGAGATGGAGGGGTTAAACGTAAATTGAGGCCCGCCATTCAGCCCCATAAATTTTTGTCCCGACAATTCGAATGTCGTAACCATCGGCGTATCTGCGGTAATATTTGAATGATCAAAAACAGCGCAATAATAGATCGCCGCTTCTTTGGCATTTCCATTGAACCAAAGACAGGGATAGATGGGATTGGTCATGATGTTTGATTTAGTTGTGCCTGAAATTCGCTCGTACGCCGGGAAGATTTAACCAAGCGCCGATAGATTTAATTCATAACTTAAAATTAGCAGCCCGGCCTTAAACAGATATAGCGCATAAACGACAAAAAGAAGGCGGTTTGCGTCATGGATTTCGCCTACCCCTGATTTCGTACATAAATAACCGCTAAGTCCATATGGACAGGCCATCCTGAAGCATTAAAGAAAACAATATTTTAATTTCTTTTTAAGCAGGCGCGCGCGCTGTTTCAATGCGCTTCCGTATCTTCAATCGCTTTGACTTACCAGATTTACCTAATCCTAAATTGTCGTCATGAATAATTTCGACCAGCAAATTGCCTATTACACTTATTTATTCAAAAAACACGCCAGGAAGAACGGCAAAAAGATCTTAATAGGATTGTTTGCGCTGATCCTGGCCCTGACCTCGATAAGAACCGTTGGCCCCGAAGAAGAAGGGGTAGTGCTGAACCTGGGGCAATACAGCAGAACCGTTAACCCAGGCCTGAATTTTATTGCTCCGTTCGGCATTGAAAAAATGTACAAGATCCCGGTACAGCGGCAATTGAAACATGAATTCGGTTTCCGAACCCAAGATCTCAATAATCGTTCGCTGTATTCGGAAGATGACTTCAGCATAGAGTCGTCGATGCTGAGCGGCGACCTGAATATGGCCGACGTGGAATGGGTCGTACAGTACAGGATCGAAAATTCTTTCCAGTATCTTTTCCGGGTGAAGGACCCGGAGCGTTCCCTGAGAGATATGGCCGAGTCGGCCATGCGGAAATCCGTGGGCGACCGCACGGTTAACGAGGTGCTGACCGTTGGCCGCCAGGAAGTCGCGACCAATATGGAAACTTTACTGCAGAAACTCTGCGATGAATATGAAAATGGCATCCGTATCGACCAGGTGGTGCTGCAGGACGTTAATCCGCCTGCCTTGGTAAAGCCTTCTTTTAACGGGGTCAACCAGGCCCAACAGGAACGCGAAACCCTGATCAACAAAGCCGAATCGGAATACAACAGCGTTATTCCGCGGGCAAGAGGCGAAGCAAAAGAAACCATTCAAAAGGCCGAAGCGTATGCGCTTAACCGTGTGAATGGCGCCGCCGGCGACGCCGCCCGGTTTGAAGCGCTCTATACCGAATACCTGAAGGCGCAGGATGTTACCAAAAAAAGGATCTACCTGGAAACCATGGAAAGAATACTCCCTAAAATCGGGAATAAGATCATTGTAGATGAGAAGGGCAATAACATATTGCCTCTGTTAAACCTTGGTCTGAAGAAAACGGCGGCAGCCGAATAATTTGCCGGGCCCAGGTTATCGTAAGCGCCCCTTTTTTAGCATCCACTCAAAAACAAGAATGATGACCGTAAAACAAATGATAATAAGCGCCATAATTATAGCGGTAACCATGACCATTTCCAGTTCTGTGTTTGTGCTGAACGAAACAGAGCAGGCTATTGTTACCCAATTCGGAAAGCCCGTAGGACAACCGCGGGTTACCCCGGGAGTAAATTTCAAAGCTCCGTTTATTCAGAAAGTCCAGTTCTTCGACAAACGTTACCTGGCCTGGGACGGGCATCCTAACCAGGTGCCTACGAAAGACAAGAAATTCATTTATGTGGATACCTATGCCCGTTGGCAGATCACCAACTCGTTGCAGTTCTTTATTCGTTTGAGAGATGAAAAATCGGCCAAGTCCAGGTTGGATGATATCCTTGACGGCGAAACGAGAAATGCCGTGGCCGCTCATGAATTACTGGATATTGTACGCTCCTCTAACCGGAAGCCCGAAATCGGCGAAGACTTCCTGGAACAATTAGAGAACCTCGATTCAATTTCTGTGGGAAGGGATAAAATAGAAGCCATGATCCTTAAAAAAGTAAATGAAAGAACATCGGATCTGGGGATCAGGATACTTGACTTCCGTTTCAGGAGAGTAAACTATGTAGAAGAAGTAAGAAACCGGGTGTACGACAGGATGATCAGCGAAAGGAACAGGATCGCGGAGCAGTTTAAATCGGAGGGCCAGGGAGAAGCGCTGAAGATCCAGGGGAACAAGGAACGCGACCTGGCCGAAATACAATCATCTGCCATTAAAGATGCGCAGGTGATCCGGGGGAAAGCGGACGCGCAGGCTACGGCCATCTATGCCAACGCCTACAACAAAAGCAGCCAGTCGAGGGAATTATACAGCTTCATTAAATCCATGGAAGCGCTCGAGAGATCGCTCGACAGCCAGACAAGCATCATACTTTCCACCAATAGCGAACTGTTTAAATTCCTGAAAAATCCCTGACCCGGATCATTAACTATTAAAAAAAGACCCATGGCGCTAAAACCACTGATTGCTCTCTTTGTAATCGTCTTTTTTATGCTTCCGCCTGTTTCGGCGCAAAAGGCTTCGCCAATAATTATCGCAACTTATAATATCCGGCAAAACAACCCGGTGGATGGTTTGAACGCCTGGCCGCACAGGAAGGAAAATGTAAAAGCCCTGATCCGCTTCCACGAATTTGATATTCTCGGCACGCAGGAAGGAAAGACTGATCAGTTAAGGGATCTTTCTGAAATGGAAGAATTTGCCCGCATCGGGCGCGGCCGGATAGAAGGGAAAGAAGAAGGCGAACATTCCGCTATCTTTTATAGAAAAGCCAGGTTCCAACTGCTCGATGCAGGCGATTTCTGGCTGAGCGAAACGCCCGATGAACCGGGTTTGGGCTGGGATGCCACTTGCTGTAACCGGATCTGCTCCTGGGGCAAATTCCGGGACCGGTCGACCAAAAAAACATTCTATTTCTTCAACGTACATTTCGACCATCAGGGCGTTGTGGCGCGCAGGGAATCCGGTAAGCTGATGGTGAAGAAAATACAGGAGATCGCAAAAAATACGCCTGTGATCTGTACCGGCGACTTCAATTCGACGCCGGAAGAAGAACAGATACAAACCATGGAAACCCTGCTCAGCGATTCCTACAAAATAAGCCTGACGCCTCCATACGGGCCGGAAGGCACTTTCAACGCTTTCAAGTTCGACGCGCCGATGAAAGACCGGATCGACTATATCTTTCTAAGCAAGGATTTCCAGGCGTTGAAATACGGCACGCTCACCGATGCGAAAAACCAGCGTTATCCGTCCGACCATCAACCGGTGATGATCAAAGCGGTATTCCGGTAATAGCAAAGCCTTATTGCCCCGCTGTGTAACAATAGTAGCAAAGAATGGATTGCCAGATCGATAACTTTACGCTTTCATCCAAACGTTATTATTCATTCAATACCAGCATCATGAAAAAGAATATGGGTTCGCTCGACAAAACGCTTCGTATACTGGCGGCTATTGCGATAGCCATACTTTATTACGCCGGTATGCTCTCCGGCGCCGCAGCCCTTATATTAGGAGCGCTTGCAATCGTTTTTGTGATCACTTCGTTTTTAAGCTTTTGCCCGCTGTATCTTCCATTAGGCATTAACACCTGTAAAAAGAAAAGCTGATAAAGCGCTAAGCAGGAGCCTTAATGTAAAACAATCGCCGGCGCGCGGCGTTTTATGATGATCCAGCGCTTATGCAATAGCCTGATCGTACCATAAATCGGCGCACCGGCGCAAAGCGCAGGCGTCAATATCAAGCTTAAGCAATAGCCTCATCATACCATAAAGCCATAAACAAATCGACATGACTTTCCAGGAAATAATCAACTCAAACAAACCGGTTTTGGTAGACTTTTCCGCCGAATGGTGCGGTCCCTGTAAGATGATGGCGCCCATTCTTAAAGAAGTAAAGGATAGAGTTGGCGATGATGCCAGCATCATCAAAATCGACGTAGACAAGAACCCGCAGGTTTCGGCCCAATATGGTATCCAGGGCGTTCCGACGCTTATCCTTTTCAAAAACGGGCAGGTAAAATGGCGCCAGTCGGGAGTGCAACCTGCCAATGACCTGGAGCGGCTGATCCGGGAAAATATGTAGATCGGCAACCGGGGCTCGGTAATTATATAATATATAACTATAAAAAAAACGCCCAATTATTAGGCGTTTCGTTAAGTGGAGGCGAGGGGGATCGAACCCCTGTCCAAACATATTCTGCAAAAGTCTTCTACATGCTTATTCCGGCATTATTTGTCGGGCATATAGTGGAGACGGACGAAC
>ERZ761602.7913-NODE-7913-length-10972-cov-50.354493_pt1 | contig 10972 bp, 6 predicted proteins | sample MGYA00512165_ERZ761602 | MGnify/ENA primary metagenome ERZ761602 (study PRJEB28899, sample SAMN02445085) | bioreactor sludge metagenome | biome: EBPR sludge; isolation source: Thorneside wastewater treatment plant | place: Australia: Brisbane, Thorneside... | reverse complement strand
GAAGTAAGACCCCGATCGGGCAAGGAAAGGGCGGGCGTGCTAAACTCCCGCCCTTTCCACGTCTGCAGCCCGCCCGGGAAGAAAGCCATGTCCAGGAAAGCCATTCTCGCCGCCGTCGCCGCTGCCGCGGCGCTGTCCTTCGCCCCGGCCGCATTCGCCGACATCAACGTCGGCGTCTCGGTGTCCGCCACCGGGCCGGCCGCTTCGCTCGGCATCCCCGAGAAGAACACGATCGCCCTCCTGCCGACCACGATCGGCGGCCAGAAGGTCAATTACATCGTCCTCGACGATGCGACCGACCCGACGCAGGCGACCAAGAACATCAAGAAGCTGATCAGCGAGAACCGGGTCGATGTGGTGATCGGTTCGACGACGACGCCGAACTCGCTGGCGATGATCGATGTCGCGGTCGACAACGAAACACCGCTGATTTCCATGGCCGGTTCGGCGATCGTCGTCGAACCGATGGACGCGAAGCGCCGCTGGGTGTTCAAGACCGCCCAGAACGACGCCCACATGGTCACCGCCATCGTCCAGCACATGACCGACAGGAACGTCCAGACCGTCGCCTTCATTGGTTTTGCCGACGCCTACGGGGAAGGCTGGTACCAGCAATTCGCCCGGATCGCCGAGGCGCGCAAGCTGAAGATCGTCGCCAGCGAGCGTTTTCAGCGCACCGATACCTCGGTGACCGGGCAGGTGCTCAAGGTGATGGCGGCCAAGCCCGATGCCGTCCTGATCGGCGGCGCCGGGACTCCGGCCGCACTGCCGCAGAAGGCGCTCAAGGAAAAGGGCTACAAGGGGCTGATCTACCAGACGCACGGCGTTGCCAACAGCGATTTCCTGCGTGTCGGCGGCAAGGATGTCGAGGGCGCCTTCCTGCCGGTGGGTCCGATGCTGGTCGCCGCCCAGTTGCCGAACGACAATCCGGTCAAGAAATCGGCGCTGGAGTATGTGAACAAGTACGAAGCCGCGCACGGCAAGGGCAGCGTCAGTTCCTTCGGCGGCCATGCCTGGGATGCCGGCGTGCTCCTGGAGAACGCCATTCCGGTCGCGCTGAAGAAGGGGGAGCCGGGGACCAGGGAATTCCGCAAGGCGTTGCGCGATGCCCTGGAAAACACCAGGGATCTGCCGGCGGCGCTCGGGATCTTCAACATGACGGCGAACGACCATCAGGGCTTTGACCAGCGGGCGCGGGTCATGGTGACCATTGAAAACAATACCTGGAAACTCGTCAAGTAAGCGCCCGCTTGCTCCGGACGTGGCGGAAATCATTGCGGTGCCAGTTGCTCCCTTGCGTTGTTCCCGTTTGCGACCGGGATGGGCGGCGGGCACCCGGAATCGTCGGCGCTGCCCGAGTCGCTGATCCATGGACCTGCAGATCTTCGTTCTCCTTGGCCAGGATGGCATCACCAACGGCGCCATCTATGCCCTGCTGGCGCTGGCGCTGGTGCTGGTGTTCGCGGTCACCCGCGCCATTTTCATTCCGCAAGGGGAGTTCGTCGCCTACGGCGCGCTGACGCTGGCTTCGCTGCAGGCGGGCAAGGTGCCGGGCACGATCTGGCTGCTGCTGTCGCTCGGGACGGCGATCGTCCTCATCGATGGCATCCGCCTGCTGCGCGAGGGGCGCTTCCGCAGGTTGCCGCCCTTGCTGATCTACAACATCGGGATTCCGCTGGCCTTTGCCGGCGCTCTGTTCGTCGTGCCGCCGACCCAGTTGCCGTTGGCGGCCCAGGTCGTCGTGTCGATGCTGCTGGTGGTGCCGCTGGGGCCGATGATCTACCGCCTCGCCTACCAGCCGGTGGCGAGCGCGTCGGTGCTCGTCCTGCTGATCGTATCGGTGGCCGTGCACCTGGCGCTGATCGGCCTCGGTCTGCTGTTCTTCGGCGCCGAGGGGTCGCGGACACCCGCCTTCACCGACATCAGCTTCGAGCTGGCCGGCGCGCCCCTGCAGGGGCAGACCATCCTCGTCGTCGTGGCGTCGGCGCTGTTGATCATCGGGCTTTACTTCTTTTTCGAGCGCACCGTTTACGGCAAGGCGCTGCGCGCCACCGCGATGAACCGCACCGGGGCCCGCCTGATGGGGATTCCGCCGGTACTGGCCGGCAAGCTGTGCTTCACCTTCGCGGCGGCGATCGGCGCCTTTTCGGGCATCCTGATCGCGCCGATCACCACCATCTACTACGACTCCGGCTTCCTGATCGGCCTCAAGGGTTTCGTCGGCGCCATCATCGGCGGCCTCGCTTCGTATCCGGTCGCCGCCCTCGGAGCCCTGCTGGTCGGCCTGCTCGAGTCCTACTCGTCGTTCTACGCCAGCGCGTTCAAGGAGGTGATCGTGTTCACGCTGATCATTCCGGTGCTGCTCTGGCGCTCGCTGACCACGCACCATGCCGAAGACGACGACGAGCACACGGACATCGTCAGCGCCGATCCCCGGCATTCCCGGGTCGCCAGCCGCTGGCGCCGGCATGCGCCTTTCGCCGTCTTCGTCGGCCTGCTGCTCCTCGCTCCGCAGTTGCTGCCCGAATTCTCGGTCACCCTGCTCAACTATATCGGACTCTATGCCATCGTCGCCGTCGGCCTCGTGCTGCTGACCGGCGTCGGCGGCCTCACGTCTTTCGGGCAGGCGGCTTTCGTCGGTCTCGGCGCCTATACGACGGCATGGCTGACGACGACGCATGGCCTTTCTCCGTGGGTTACGCTGTTCGTCGGACTCGCCATCACCGGCGCCGTGGCGTTCTTCCTCGGGTTCATCACGCTGCGCATGGGCGGCCATTACCTGCCGCTGGGCACCATCGCCTGGGGCATCAGCCTGTACTTCCTGTTCGGCAACGTCGACTTCCTGGGCGGCCACACCGGCATCACCGGCATCCCCGCGGTGACGCTGTTCGGCTGGGAACTGAAATCGGGTCGCGAGTTCTATTATCTGATCTGGTTGGTCGTGCTGCTGGCCATCGTCGCCATCCGGAACCTGCTCGATTCGCGCGAAGGCCGGGCGATCAGGGCGCTTCCGGGAGGGATCGTGATGGCCGAGGCGATGGGCGTCGATACCTACCGCACCAAGATCCGGATCTTTCTGCTTGCCGCGCTTCTGGCGAGCGTTTCCGGCTGGCTCTACGCCCATCTGCAGCGCTTCGTGAACCCGACGCCGTTCTCGCTGACGCAGGGCATCGAATACCTGTTCATGGCGGTCGTCGGCGGCATCGGCCACGTATGGGGCGCCGTTCTCGGGGCGGGCCTGATCACCGTCCTCAAGCAGTGGCTGCAGGACTGGCTGCCACGGATCTTTGGCCAGAGCGGCAATTTCGAGATCATCGTCTTCGGCATCGCCATGGTCCTGATCCTGCAGAAGGCGCGCTCGGGGATGTGGCCGCTGATCATGCGCCTGCTGCCGGTGCGCACCTTGCGCCGTGAAATTCCCCAGGCGGAAATGCTCCCGAAGCGCGGGTCGACCGCACCCGGCGTCCTGCTTCTCGATGCGAGCGAGGTGACCAAGCGCTTCGGCGGCCTGGTCGCCAACAACAACATGGCGCTGACCGTGAAGGCGGGCGAGGTCATGGCGCTGATCGGTCCGAACGGCGCCGGCAAGAGCACGATGTTCAACTGCATTTCGGCGGCCAATCCGGCAACCGAGGGCAAGATCGCCTTCCTCGGCGAGTCGACCGAGGCGCTTGCCGCGCGCGAGATCGCCCGCCGCGGCATGAGCCGCACCTTTCAGCATGTTCGCCTGCTTGGCCAGATGTCGGTCCTCGAGAACGTCGCCATCGGCGCTCACCTGCGTGGCCGCAAGGGCTTCGTTTCCGCGGCGCTGCGTCTGGATCGCGGCGAAGAGCATCAGCTGCTCGGCGAAGCGGTCCGGCAGATCGAGCGGGTCGGCCTTGGCGAGCGCAGGTTCGATCCCGCCGGCAGCCTGTCGCTCGGCCAGCAGCGCATCGTCGAGATCGCGCGGGCGCTGGCCTCCGACCCCTGTCTGCTGCTCCTCGACGAACCGGCCGCCGGCCTGCGCTACAAGGAAAAGCTGGCGCTCGCCGAATTGCTGCGCAAGCTGCGCGCCGAAGGCATGGGCATCCTGCTCGTCGAGCACGACATGGATTTCGTCATGGGGCTCGCCGATCGCGTCGTGGTCATGGAGTTCGGCGAGAAGATCGCCGAGGGCCGGCCGGAAGAGATCCAGCGCAACCCGAAGGTTCTCGAAGCCTACCTCGGGGGGGTGGACTGATGGTCACCCGGCATCCCCACCTGCACGAGCACGAAACCATCCTCGAAGTGAAGAACCTGTCGGTCTCCTACAGCAAGATCGAGGCCTTGCACGACATCAGCCTGACCATCCGCCGCGGCGAGATCGTTACCGTCATCGGCCCCAATGGCGCCGGCAAGACGACGCTGCTGCTGGCGTTGATGGGATTGCTGCCCGCGGCCGGCAGCATCGTCTATATGGGCCAGGCTCAAGGTCGCGAACGCGAGGTCGAGCACCTGGTGCGCCACGGGATGACGCTGGTTCCGGAAAAGCGCGAACTGTTCGCCGAGATGAGCGTCGAGGACAACCTGGTGCTCGGCGCCTTCGACCGCTACCGCACCGGACACCGCGACCACATGGAAACCATGGATGAGGTGTTCGAGATCTTCCCGCGCCTGGAAGAACGCCGCGCCCAGCTCGCCGGCACGCTGTCCGGCGGCGAGCGCCAGATGCTGGCCATGGGTCGCGCCCTGATGGCCAAGCCCAGGCTGCTGATGCTCGATGAACCCAGCCTCGGGCTGGCGCCGCTGATCATCAAGGAAATCTTCCGCATCATCGCCGAACTCAAGCAGACGGGCGTCGCCATCCTGTTGATCGAGCAGAACGCCCGCGCCGCCCTGCACGTCGCCGACTACGGCTATGTCCTGGAAACCGGCGAGGTGTCGCTGGCCGGACCCAGCGGCGAACTGGCGGCCGACCCGCGCGTCATCGAGAGCTACCTCGGCCTCGGCCACAAGCAGGACTGATTCCGTTTCCAGACCAACCGCGGCTTTGTCGACTTCGCCTTGCCGTGCTGCTTGCACTGTCGGCGGCTCGTCTTCGCGTCACCATTGATCTGGAAATGGAATCACCGGCGGCCCGGCTAACGCGGGTCCCGGTCGCCGCCGCGATGGTTGTCCGGCCCGCGGCCGCCCCGGTTGTGATCCAGCTGCGGTGATTGGCGCGGCTCGTTGCGCGGCATCTCGCGCATCGGCGGTGGCGAAGGCTGGCGCGGCGGCTGTGCCTGCGGCGGCGGCTGGAATTGCCGCGGCGGCATCGCCCGCGGTGTTTCGCGCGGCATCTCGCGCATTGGCGGCGCCGAAGGCTGGGGCTGGCGCGGCGGCTGCGCCTGCGGAGGCGGCTGGAACTGCGGCTGCGGCATCGCCCGCGGTGTTTCGCGCGGCATCGCCGCCGGCCGCTCGGGTTGCGGCTGGCGAAATTGCCGGGCTTCACGATCTTGCTGCGGCTCACGCTGGATTTCGTGCCGCTGCTCGCGCTGGACTGGCGCCGGCTGCTGCATTTCGCGTATCGCCTGCGACGCCTGGCGAGAGCGCTCTTCCCGCATCGGCTGGGCTGGCATGGCAGGTTGCGGACGGTCGTGGTCGACGCGCGGCGAGCCGGGCATTGCCCGGCTACCCTGGCGATCGTCGGGAGAAGGCATGCGTCCGCGGTTTTCCATGTTGCGGCTGGTTTCCGGTGCGCCGCGCGCGGCCTCCGCTCCGGGATGGCGTCCGCCGGATTCCGGCAGCCGGCCGGCCGGCGGCGCCATGTCGCGCCGGCCTTCCTGTCCGCCCAACGGCATGGCGGCGGCGGGTTGCTGGAAGCGCTCGGACGGCGGTCTGACCTGCTGCCGCTCCGGGGCGTGGCGCTCCGGGTCGTTGCGCTGGGCCGCGCGCGCGGCGCCGGCCGGTGGCGCCAGCCAGTCGCCGCCCGGCGCCCGGGGATTCACGGGCCCCTGCCCCAGTTCATCGCGGTCGTAGGGGCGAACGCTGTGGCGGTTGATCGGCTTGCCTTCGCGCAGCATGTTCGCAGGAACGACGGTGACTGCCTTCGGCTGTCCCTGGTGCGCGTAGTGCGGACGGTATTCGGGGCGCAGCGCGCGGTCGATGTGGGCATGGTCGTGCACATGCGCGACGTTGATCCGGCGCACGTAGGTCGGGCTGGTGCGATAAGCGGGCACATAGACTTCGCGTGGCGCCAGCGGGAACCAGCCGACCGCCGGCGCGGAACGGTAGCCGAAGCGGACGTTCCAGCCCGGATCGCCGACCCAGCCGACGAGGGCCGGCGCATACACGGGGCGCGCGGCATAGCGGCCCGGGGCCCAGCCCCAGCGGCCGCCGACTTGCACCCAGCGGCCGTAATGGAAGGGGGCGAAGCCCCAGGGCGCGGCGTCGACCCACGTCCAGCCCCAGGGTTCGATCCACGCCCAGCGCCCGTCGCGATAGGGCGCCCAGTCGGCGGCGACCGCGCGCGGATACCAGACCGTGCCGTAATCCGGGGCGGAACTCCAGTCGCCGTAGGCATCGAGATCCTGGTGGCCAGTCATGTAGGGCGAAACGTGGCGGCGGGCGGCGTTCGAACGTTCGCGGTTGTCCTGCGCCGAAACCCAGGCGTCGAAATCGTCGCCGTAGGGCGCCGATTCGACGCCGATCAGGCCGCGCTCGTCGAAGGTGGCCATGTCGCCCGGGCGTACGGTGATCGGGCGTTCGCCGGTCTCGACCTCGGCGCTGCCCGCCTGCGCGGTGACGGTCGTGCGGTCGGGCCGCACCTCGATCCGGTAGCGGCCGGGACCGGGAAAGCGGACGCGTCCGCCCGGCGTGCTGACCTGCAGGTCGTCGGCCTGGTCGCGGTCGCGGATGGTCACCGCCAGCGCGCCCTCGGCCAGCACAAGATCGACGATCTCGTCGTTGACCGCGGCGAATTCGGCCCGGCTGTTCCCGGCCAGGCGATAGGCGGTGGAACCAACCCATACCTCGGCGCGGCTGCGCCGTCCGGTATCGATGATGGTCCCGCTGCTGATCGGCCAGTTGATCGCCGCCGGGCCGCCCGGATCCTCGCGGTCGGCCCGCAGGGTGACGTTGCCGTCGATCTGGGACAGGCGGCCGACCCGCCCCGGCGGGTCGCCGGCGGCCTGCGCCGGGGTGAGAAAGCCGATCAGGGCGGCCAGCCCGAGAAAATGGCGAATGCGTGAAAACATCATCAACTCCGTCAGCCGCGGCTGACCGTCCGGGTAAGTGGTAAATCGCCTAACGTATTAGAACCCGATCGGATGAATTTCGCGCGCGGAAAATCGTTTCAGGATGTTGCCGGACGGAGGATTCCGGCCCGGCGCGCGGTGCGATGGATCGGGAAAACCTGTGATTTTTCAGCGGCCTGACGTAAAATCCGCGGTTCCCTACTGCGCCGCAGCACACCCTTTCCGATGCTTTATCCGACCCGTTTCGATGTCCTCGTCGTCGGCGGCGGCCACGCCGGCACCGAGGCCGCGCTCGCCGCGGCGCGGGCCGGGGCGAACACGCTGCTGCTGACCCACAGCCTCGACACGCTCGGGGCGATGAGCTGCAATCCGTCGATCGGCGGCATCGGCAAGGGCCACCTGGTGCGCGAGGTCGATGCGCTGGGCGGGGCGATGGCGGCGGCCACCGACGAAGCCGGCATCCAGTTCCGCATCCTCAACGCCTCGAAGGGCCCGGCGGTGCGCGCCACCCGCGCCCAGGCCGACCGCGTGCTCTACAAGCAGGCCATTCGTGGTCGCCTGGAAAACCAGCCGAACCTGACGCTCTTCGCCGATGCCTGCGACGACCTGATCGTCGAGGGCGAGCGCGTCGTCGGCGCGGTGACCAGGCTGGGCATCCGCTTTTTGGCCCAATCCGTGGTGTTGACCGCGGGAACCTTCCTCAACGGCAAGATCCACGTCGGGCTGGAGAACCACACCGGCGGGCGCATGGGCGATCCGCCGTCGCTTTCGCTGGCGGCGCGCCTCAAGGAACTCAACCTGCCGCAGGGCCGCCTGAAGACCGGCACGCCGCCGCGCCTCGACGGCAGGACCATCGACTTCTCGGTGATGGAAGAACAGTATTCGGACGATCCGCTGCCGGTCTTCTCCTTCCTCGGCAACGCGGCGCAGCATCCGAAACAGCTGCCGTGCTGGATCACCGAAACCAACGAACGGACGCACCACATCATCCGCGGCGGGCTGGACCGTTCGCCGATGTACACCGGGGTCATCGAGGGCGTCGGGCCGCGCTACTGTCCGTCGATCGAGGACAAGATCCACCGCTTCGCCGACAAGAGCAGTCACAATCTCTTCCTCGAACCGGAAGGCCTGACGACGCATGAGATCTACCCGAACGGCGTGTCGACCAGCCTGCCCTTCGATATCCAGCTGGCGCTGGTGCGCTCGATCCGCGGACTGGAAAACGCCCACATCCTGCGCCCCGGCTACGCCATCGAATACGACTTCTACGACCCGCGCGGCCTCAAGGACACGCTGGAAACCAAGGCCATCCGCGGCCTCTTCTTCGCCGGCCAGATCAACGGCACGACCGGCTACGAAGAAGCGGCGGCGCAGGGCCTGCTGGCCGGCCTCAACGCCGTGCGCTACGTCAAGGGCGAGCCGGGCTGGTGCCCGAAGCGCAACGAAGCCTACCTTGGCGTGCTGGTCGACGACCTGATCACGCGCGGCGTCTCCGACCCTTACCGGATGTTTACCAGCCGCGCCGAATATCGGCTGAGCCTGCGCGAGGACAACGCCGACCTGCGCCTGACCGAACACGGTCGCGCCCTCGGCCTCGTCGACGACGTGCGCTGGGCGGCTTTCTGCAGGAAGCGCGACGCCATCGCCGGCGAGCAGGAGCGTCTGAAGTCCACCTGGATCAACCCGAGGATCACGCCGGCCGAGGACTGCGTCCGCGTGCTCGGCAAGGCCATCGACCATGAATACAACCTGTTCGAGCTGCTGCGCCGGCCGGAAGTCTCCTACGCCTCGCTGTTGACCCTGTCCGGCGCCGGCACGGCGCAGAGCGATCCGCTGGTCGTCGAACAACTGGAGATTTCCGCCAAGTATCAGGGCTACATCGACCGTCAGGCCGAGGAAGTGGCGCGGTCGACCGCCTGCGAGAGCACGATTCTGCCCGCCGATCTCGATTATGACGCGGTCGCCGGCATCTCCAACGAGGTCAGGCAGAAGCTTGCCCGGCAGCGGCCGCAGACCATCGGCCAGGCCTCGCGGATCCCGGGCATTACCCCGGCCGCCATCTCGCTGCTGCTGATCCACCTGAAGCGCTTGAGCCTTGCGCGGGCGGCATGAGCACGATCACGCTGGCGGCAGGCCTGGCCGCCCTCGGAATCGCGCTGCCCGAAGCGGCGCACCTGAAACTGCTGGCCTTCCGCGATCTGCTGCTGAAATGGAACAGGACCTACAACCTGACCGCCCTGCGCGACCCGCAGCAGGCCATTTCGCATCACCTGCTCGATGCCCTGGCGATCCTGCCACACGCCGGGACCGGTCCCCTGCTCGATGCCGGCAGTGGCGGCGGCCTTCCCGGCATTCCACTGGCGATTGCCCGCCCCGACCTGCCGGTCACGCTGGTCGATGCCGTGCAGAAGAAAGCCGCCTTCCTGCAACAGGCCGCGATCGAGCTTGAATTGAAGAATGTTGCGGTCCACCATGCCCGGGTCGAGGAAATGCGGGGACAATATGGCCAGATCAGTTCGCGCGCCTTTGCCGACCTGGGGCGCTTCGTCAGCCTGACCCGGCATCTGCTGGCGCCGGGAGGGTGCTGGCTGGCGATGAAGGGCGCGCTGCCCGAAGGTGAATTCAAGGCGCTGCCGGCCGGCAGCGAGGTTGAAGCGATCATCCCGCTTGCGGTGCCGGGGCTGGATGCCGAACGACATTTGATCATTTTGAGAGCCGGGTCATGAAAGTATTCGCCATTACCAATCAGAAAGGCGGCGTTGGCAAGACGACGACGGCGGTCAATCTGGCCGCGTCGCTGGCGGCCGAAGGCAGGCGCGTCCTGTTGATCGACCTCGACCCGCAAGGCAATGCGACGACCGGCGCCGGGATCACCAAGCAGGAGGCGCTGCCCACCGTCTATCAACTGTTGATCGGCGCCGCCAAGCTCGGCGAAGTCAGCATCCGGACCGGCTTCGGTTTCGACATCGTCCCCGCCAACCGCGACCTGGCCGGCGCCGAAGTCGAGCTGATCGGCCTCAAGGAACGCGAATACCGCCTCAAGAACGCCCTCCTCGCCGGCCACGCCAATCATGACTTCATCCTGATCGACTGTCCGCCGGCGCTCAACATGCTGACGGTCAACGGACTGGTCGCCGCCGATTCGGTGCTGATTCCCATGCAGTGCGAGTACTATGCCCTGGAGGGGCTGTCCGACCTCGTCGAAACGCTGCGCAAGGTGCGGACCCACCTCAACGCCCGCCTTGAGATCGAGGGTCTGCTGCGCACCATGTACAACGCGCAGAGCACCCTGACCCAGCAGGTTTCCGGCGAACTGGAACGCCATTTCGGCAACAAGGTCTATCGGACCATCGTGCCGCGCAACGTCCGGCTGGCCGAGGCGCCGTCCTACGGCAAACCGGTCATTGCCTTTGACAAAAGCTCCAAGGGCGCGCAGGCCTACAGCGCGCTGGCCAGGGAAATTCTCGAAAGGGTCGCCCCATGATGAAGATGAAAGGACTCGGCCGCGGCCTCGACGCACTGCTTTCCGGCAGCGACCGGCCGCATGGCGACGAACAGCGGAATCTGCCGGTGGATCGCCTGCGTCCCGGCAAGTATCAGCCGCGGACGCAGATGGATGAAGGCTCGCTGGGCGAACTGGCGGCGTCGATCCGGGTCCAGGGCGTCATGCAGCCGATCCTCGTGCGCGCCGTCGATGGCACGCCGGGCGCCGAACGCTACGAAATCGTCGCCGGCGAACGCCGCTGGCGCGCCGCGCAACTGGCCGGTCTCGGCGAAGT
>ERZ761602.7912-NODE-7912-length-10974-cov-7.092591_pt1 | contig 10974 bp, 7 predicted proteins | sample MGYA00512165_ERZ761602 | MGnify/ENA primary metagenome ERZ761602 (study PRJEB28899, sample SAMN02445085) | bioreactor sludge metagenome | biome: EBPR sludge; isolation source: Thorneside wastewater treatment plant | place: Australia: Brisbane, Thorneside... | reverse complement strand
GGCTGATCAACGGCCTGCAAGTCAAGGCCGACGAGGACACCGTGAGCATGATCGCCCTGCGCCAGCCGCTCGGCAGCGACCTGCGGATGATCATGTCCCTGTCGAACACCGTGACCGATCTGGAGCGGATCGGCGACGGCGCCAAGAAAATCGCCCGGATGACGGTCCAGATTTACGACAACGCCAGCAGTTCACCCAGCGCCAAGCTGCTCCGCGATGTGAGACCAATGGCCGAGCGGGCGAGCGCCATGCTCCGCGATTGTCTCGATGCCCTGGTCCGGCTGGACGCGGAAAAAGCGATGAACATCATCAACGACGACGACGAGCTGGATCAGGAATTTCAATCCGCGCTACGGCGGCTGATCACCTACATGATGGAAGATTCGCGCACCATCGGTCACGCCATCAACGTGCTGTTCATCATCAAGGCGCTGGAGCGGATCGGCGACCACTGCAAGAACGTCGCCGAACACATCGTGTATCTGGTCGAGGGCAAGAACATCCAGAACCGCCGCAACCTCGACAACAACACCATCGTGACGCTGGCGCAAGAGCGCGTGGAGGACTGATACCAATTCTCAATAGATTTTCGTCATTCCCGCGAAGGCGGGAATCCAGTAAGCCGTTGAAAAAGCTGGATACCCGTTTTCACGGGTATGACGATCAAAGTTTCCAGCGAAAGTCCTGTAGATTTTGTCATTCCCGCGAAAGCGGGAATCCAGGCAGCCGCCGCACAACGGGATAACCGCTTTCGCGGGTATGACGAACGGGGTCGTTTTTGACCTGAAAAAGATACAATCTATCGGGAACCGGCATGAGAGCCCGCGCTTGGGCCGGCGGGAACGCGCGGCCAGCGGGTGTGAAGGTCTAGCGCGCCGGCGACGCTACCCCGGCGCGACCCGAATCGGGCGAGCGGTGAGCGGTCGCCCTCGCCTACCCGCCCCGCCGATGCTCGTTCAGCCAAAGCGCGTGTTTTCGACGCATGTCGGCCAACACGTCCAGATCGATCCGATCATCGTCGCGAATCCGCTCGTCGTAGTTCTCCCAGCCCATGAAATCGCGCAGCGCCCCGAGGGTGGCACCGTCGCAAACGCCGGTCGCGGCGCCCTTGTAAAAGCCGCGCTCGCGCATCATCCGCTGCAGCTCGGCGGCGATGGCGGAATCGATGGGGACGAGCCGAGCGGGATCGCTGCGGAAGTAGGTCAAGCGATGGATGGCGTACAGCCGCTCCAGTTCGGCGATGGGGGCCGGATGATCGTAGACCGAGATCGCGGCGTAGCGGTCGTCGAAGCCACCGTATCCCCCGCCGGCCCGCACCACCAGCAAGGCCGCCGACTGCTGGCCGCGCCGATCGCCGCCGTTGGCCTGTCCGGCTTGCAGGGCCGCCAACAGACGCTCGGCCAACGAACCCCCGGTCTCCTCGAACGCGCGCACCATGCCTTCCACCACGCCCGGACCGGCCAGCGTGTTGCCCTGGGCGGAGCAGCAGGTACCCTGCCAGGCGCCCGCCCAATCGAAGCAACGCGCGCCGGTAAAGCTGGCGGCGCGGCCCCGAGCATCGATGATGCCGACCTGACGAAAATCGCGCTGCTCGTCGTCGCGGGTCAAAATGCTTGCCGCCTCCTGCGGCGAAGCGCCGTTTTCCAGCAACGCCAACCCGCGCGGCCCGTAGCTGGTGTTGCAGTACGATTGGGTCGCGACCGCCCCCACACCCGCCCTGGCGAACGGGATCGAAACGCCGACGTTGGGAAATTTCGATTGCACGGCCACGCCCAGATCGCCGTTGGCCGGATCGAACGCGACGATGGAAAAGGTCATGGGCTACCTTGCGAGAGGTTTCTCTCCGAAATTGGCCCATCTTCGCCGATTTGGATGCCGTAATATTTCAAGCGACGCCACAGCGTGGTGCGGCTCATCCCCAAATCGCGGGCCACCAAATGGTGCTTGCCGTGATGGAGTTCGAGCAGCCGAATAATTTCCGAGCGTTCGATTTGCTCCATTCGCGACCCCGCTTTCGGATTATAGCAAGGTTGGGGGAGCCATTCGCCCGCCTCGATCAGAGAAGCGGGACTCAGCAGCACGGCCCGCTCGATCAGGTTTTCCAGCTCGCGCACATTGCCGGGGAAATTATATCGGCGCAACTCATCGATAACCTCATCGCTGAAACCGGTCACCGGGTTGGAAATGCGCTTGCCGTGCTTTTTGAGGCAAAATTCGGCCAACAGCGGAATATCTTCCAACCGCTCCCGCAGGGGGGGAATATGAATCGGAAACACATTGATTCGATAATACAGGTCGGACCGAAAGCGATGACTCCGAATTTCGGCGTCGAGATCGCGGTTGGTCGCCACGATGATCCGCGCATCAACTTGCCGATAAGCGCTGTCACCCACCCGCCGGAATCGTCCATCTTGCAGAACCTGCAAAAGCTTGACTTGCAGTAGAGGGCTCATTTCGCTGATTTCATCCAGAAATACCGTACCACCATCAGCGGCTTCAAACAGGCCTTTCTGATCTTGAGTCGTGCCGGTGAACGCCCCTTTCTTGTGCCCGAACAGCTCGCTTTCCAGCAGCGGCTCAGGTAATGCCCCGCAATTCTGCTCGATAAACAACCGGTTCTTGCGGGGGCCGTTGTAATGAATATAGCGGGCCAACAGCGTTTTTCCGGTGCCCGTCTCGCCGGTCAGCAAGACCGTCGTCGAAGTGTTGATCACCTTCGCCATCAGATCGAACACCCGGCGCATGGCGTGGCTCTGGCCGACGATGCCATTGAACTGCAAATCCTTGTGCAGCTCCTTTCGGATATAGGTGTTTTCGTCCCGCAACCGGTCGTTTGCGGCTTGCAGTTCCTTGAGCAGCCGCTGGTTTTCCACGGTCAGCTCGTAGCTGTCCAGAGCCCGTCGGACCAAAATCCTGAGATCCTGTCGCTCCCATGGCTTGATGACATATTGGTAGATGTGGCCTTTATTGATCGCTTGAATCAGGGCCTCGGTGTCGGTGTAGCCGGTCAAAATAATTCGGATCGTGTGAGGCTTAACGATGATCGCTTTTTGCAGCAATTCGACGCCAGTCATTTCCGGCATCCGCTGGTCGGCGATGATGAGCGCGATATCCTGCTTTTCCAAAATGCCGAGCGCTTCGGTGCCGGTCCGGGCGGTGAATACCTCGTAATCGTCCTCGAAAGTCAAGGTGAGCGAGCGCAATATGTCTTTCTCGTCATCGACGATGAGCAGGTTGTGGCGATTCATAAATCCTTCCGGTTGACGCGGACGGGTAACTCGACGACGAACTCGGTGCCGACGCTTACGGTGCTGGTCACACGAATGTTTCCTCCATGCTTTTCGACGATGCCATGACTGATGCTCAATCCCAGCCCTGTTCCATCACCGACTGGCTTGGTGGTAAAAAATGGGTTGAAAATCTTCTTTTGATTTTCCTCCGGGATACCGACTCCATCATCCTTGATCGATACCCTGACCCAATCACCAAGGGATTCGGTTTTGATCCATACCTGCCCTTTGTCTGGAATCGCTTGCGCCGCATTTTGCAGCAAATTCATAAAAACTTGATTGAGTTGACCGGGATGGCATTCGATCTTCGGTATCTCACCATATTCCCGATACACGGTGACCCGGTCTTTGTATTGCCTGCCCAGCAAATTGAGCGTCGAATCGATTCCGGCGTGCAAATCCGCCAAAACCAAGCCGATATCATCGGTGCGAGAGAATGTGCGCAAGTCCAGCACAATTTGCTTGACCCTTTCCGTACCGCCTCTGCAACTGGCGATCAATTCCTGCAACAGATTTACGGTCGAGTCAAACTTCGCCGTTTGCTTTTGGTGATCGCCGCGCCGACGCTGGTCACCATTTGGATCTTTATCGGAATACGCTTTGATGATGCGGGTCAGTTTATCGGTATTATCCTGAATGAATTCCAGGTTGGCGTGGACAAAACTGATCGGATTATTCAGCTCGTGGGCAATTCCGGCGACCAGCATGCCGAGAGATGCCATTTTTTCTGATTGAATCAGTTGCTGCTGAGTCACAGCCAGTTCCTGATAAGCTTTTTCGAGCAGACGATGGCGCTCGCCAAGTTCCTGGTTGGCCAAGGAAAGTTCGCTCGTGCGTTCGGCGATTCCGGCTTCCAGGTCGCGGTTGGCTGCTTCCAAGAATTGCCGGCGCTCGCGCTCGGCCAACAGGGCTCTGGTCAGCAGATGTCCAACATAAACCAGCGCTAGACCCATAATACCCGAAATAACAGGGAGCCAAAGGTGCGCGTTGGCAAAAACCGTGTAAGCGACCAAAAACCATATGCTCGCGACTATCCCCAACGAGAGCAAACCGCTGATGGGTCTGAGTTTGACGACAAGGAGACTTGCAATCACGAACGACATCAGCAACAGGGAAATCTGGAAGGATACATTCAACTCCGTTACAAAACATTTTCTTAGAAGATTGTCGATGATGATCGCCTGAATTTCAACGCCTGCGGTGGCGTTGCCGCCCACCCAGGAGAAAGGAGTGAGGAAGGTGTCGCCGGAAAGGTTTTGCGGTTCCGGGATGGTTTCCAGCGAACGGCCCACCAAGACGATCTTGCCGTCAAAGATACCTGGCGGCAGCAGGCGCTCGAAGTCGAGGGCCTGATAGTACGAAACCGTTTTCACGGTGCGCGGCGGTCCCGGATAGTTGATCAGCACCTCCCTGCCAAGATCTTGCTTGCTCAATTGTTTTTGTTCCGCCGCCGACAGATCCCTCGCAACGATTTCCAGGGTGAAGGACGATACGCCGGGGAAAAGCAACCGGGTTCGACGGACGATGCCATCCGGGTCGATGGTGATGATCGGGCTACCGACACCAGCGGCGGTTTTGGCGAATGCAGGCAAAGGATCGATCCGCGTGGTGAGGCGAAACAAGGGGTCGTTGACCACCGACAGCGCGCTGACCAGCACCACGTTACCGGCATCGCGCAGGGCCTGCTCCAAGGCTGAGTCTTCGGTCTTGTCCGACGGTTCCGCAAACAGCACATCGAAGCCGATGACCTTGGCGCCCGCCTTGTTGAGCTGTCGGATCAATCGGGCGTGGGTGCCGCGCGGCCACGGCCATTGCCGCCGGATTTCGGCCATGGAAGGCTCGTCGATGGCGACGATCACGATTCTATCGGTCGGCGAAACCGTGCCGCGCAAGGCGAACAACAGATCCAGCCCCTTTAGCTCAAGCAGCGCAAATAGGGAAAAGTTGTTCAAAACGAGCACGAACCCTAGAGCGATGATCGCGATCAGGATTGCTTGCAAAAATTGCAAGGCATTAGGGCTCCACCATGCTTTCACTTCGGTAATGCCCTAAGTAAAGAAACTCAATGACTTACCGGCCAAAGCCGGTAGGTTGAGCTGGCGGGGGATAAACCCCCGCCTGAAACGCTTTGCGGCGGATTGAACCGCCACCTGAAGGGCGCGGCGCCTGAAGGCGGTGGTTTGTACCACGGCCGCCACTCGCGCGGCTAAAGTGCGGGCTAAAGCCGCAGCCATGGAAATCAATAAATTTTATGACTTATGCGCCAACATACTTATAGAAATTAACAGATTTTAAATTTCATGCCCCCTATCACAATTGTAATACAAGTTGGACTTGCCCGATGAGCGACGATGCAACCCGCGATAATGTTAGAAATATTTTCCGTTACAATAGGAAAACTTTTCTCTTCTACTGTCAAATCTGTAATGGCCGCACTCCTTGGTTTGAACAGCTTAATATTTCCAGCATTGTCAACAGCAATGACGGCTTTAAGATTTTCACCTCCCAACTCTAGTTCTGTTGCTTCGCTGAGATCTGAAATAACAACATCATCTTTGATCATGATTTTTCTCCTGTAGATTTGGAGTTGACGAACGGTTATTCTGGCACTAGAAATTTATGGTGAATCGGGCAATCAATATGCGTTCGGGAATAAAAATAGGGGTTTTTTCCTCGGAATTTTGGAAATTAACATCTTGAAAGAGAAATTTTTTATCAAGAAGATTTATCGCCTGAAAGCTAAAAATACCTTGACGTTTTGGAAGGCGATAACCAATCGCTGCGTTTAGTAAAACAAATGTTTCTTCTCCAGTCGCAAGCCTTGATGTAACTGAGCTATCGTTTTCGCGAGCAATAGGAGTCCGCTCGACATCCTGATTGACGTAAAACGTCTCCAATTCACCGAAAACTCCAGATGGATCAAAATAGTAAACGGCGATAGGGAAAGTCGTTGTTTCCAGCCGTGTCGGTGCATCGACATCTACATCATTTTCGTTCCTCTCACGCTTGAATCTTTCAAACTGATACTCCGTTCTGACCGCCCAACGGTGATGTGGTATCCAGTAAAGATATGCACGATAAAGATCCTCTTGCTCATCTTCAAAATAATCGAGTTTCAGATCTTCTGACCTCAATATAGGACGTTCTATATCTCGACGTGATGCCTCAATCCCCGCATAAACATTCTTGGTGAGACGAGCATCAAAACCCACACCATACCGCCGTGATCTAGTACCGTTAGTATCATCAAAAAATTGATTGAAACCAGCGACTTGCGTTTGCTCAATCGTCTGTTCGACAACCAGCGCCGGTTTAATGGCTTGAAACGCGGCAAACCGTAAGCGGGTATTGTCATTTATGTTCCATAGCAAGCCAAGTTTGGGGTTTAAGTTATCTGAATAATAATTCCCTTCGTGGAAGGCATCATAGCTTAAACCCAACGTCCAGATTAAATTGCTCGGATAATTGATGTTAGCGTAAATATAAGCATTGTCCCTTTCGCGCTTAAAATTTGACTCAAACTTCGACTCAATCTGATTGCTTATAGAGCTAATAATATGTTGCTCAGTTTCGATATCATAACTACCAATTCCAGCAATAACACTATAATGACTTGATCTAATTAAATACTGGGCCTCTGCCTGATATCCGAGATCATTTACATCGGTATTCACTTTTGGACCAGAGAAAAGATCCGGGAAAATATCGGGCAATACATTAGATAAAGCATTAGAGAAAATTATTTTATTTTCCTCCCGATTACTATGGATGAACGAAACATATAAATCGGATTGAGGCGAGAGTGAAAAATGAGCGCCCAAACGGACAGTATCCTGATCAACATTAGTTCGATCTCCACTTGAAAAATCGTCAGGATCAAAATTTAACCGGAGATCTCCATACTCGGTTTTTCTCCGCCGTAATTCTGCTTGCAAATTCAAATTTGGTGTCATGGTTATCTGGGCAAAAAGATTAAAAATGTCGTGTTTTAAGTCATTATTTTCTCGGAAGCCATTTGTTTCATAGTGAAACTGTCCCAAGCTATAGGAGAACCGGTCTTCGATACCAGACAGGACTACTTCATCGCCCAATGTGCTATTGATACCAATTATCCCAGATGCAAGAATTGTTAGGTGGTCACGCACAAACAGCGGATTATATTCATACAAGGATGCCGTCGTCGGGCCAACGTCTGCCAAGATAAATAGGTTGGTTTCCGCAAGTTGCGGTTGCACGGGATTGGTATTAATCGATTGCAACAATTGTGATTGTAATAACTCGCTGGCTCGTGCAATCTCGTGACGGGGCATAGTTGAGTACGAATCTGCTAGCAGGCGATGAGCGGAATAATTAGCTGGATCATGAGCGAGCGACTTCCAAACCTCGTTCAAACCCAGTTGCTCAAAACCAATTTGGTTGTAAATTTTCCCCAAAGCGGTATCTCTAGCAGCCAAATCCTCATCCAGCAGCAGCCTGGACCGATACATCGCCCGGTTGTCGTTCAACTCGATGGAGGTCTGCAAATCCTGCACGGCCTCGACTGGCCGGTTGATACTTTGCAAACGAATCGCGTCATAGAAATGGGGCGTAGGGTCGCGGGGATCGAGTTGCTTGGCCTCGGCCAGATATTTTTGCGCCAACCGGTCGTCCTTGGTTTCGTAGTACGCCTTGCCCAGATAGCTGTTGTAGAGCGAAACCTTGGGCTCCAGCAGGGTGGCCTTGCGCATCTCCTCCACTGCGGCTTCGGTCTGGTTCCGCCGGAACAGGGCCAATCCCAAACCGAGGTGTGGTTCGCCGAGCGTCGAATCCTGCGAGATGGCCTCACGAAAAGCCTGGTCGGCTTCCTTGACGCGGCCACGGGCCAATTGCAGGAAACCCCAGGTGGAACCGACCAATGCGTCTTTTGGCGCCCGTTGACGAGCTTTTTCGGCAACCTTGGTGGCTTCCTTGGTCCGATCCATGCCGAACAGCAGGCGGCTTTCCTGGATCAAGGCTTGTGGGTCATCGGGGTCGAGTTCCACGGCCCGGCGGGCGCTGGCCAGGGCGCCGTCCAGGTCGAACTCGGCCTGCTGGACCCAACTCAGGGCGAGATGCGCTTCCGGGGCGGCGGGGTCGGCGGCCACCGCCCGCTCGGCGTCGGCCCGCGCCTCGGCCTTGCGGTTTTGCACCAGCGCGATCACCGCGCGCAGGCTGTGGGCGCGGGCGTCGTCCGGGCTCAGCGCCAGCGCCCGGTCGAGCGCCCGGCGGGCTTCTGGAACTTCGCCCCGCAGCAGGTGGTTTTGTGCGATCCGGGTCCAGTGCCGGGGCGAGCGCGAGTCCGCCCGCCCAGCCGGGGCGGTCACATCGCCCGGTAGCTCGGGATAGTAGAGCGACCACTGCACCGCGTCGAGCGGGTTCAGCAGCACGGTCTTGCGCGGGGCTTCGCCCACCTTGGCGGTCGCTTGCTCGCCGGCCGCCACCCGCACGCTGCCCTGCGGGTTGGCGAACTCCACCAGCCCCTCCAGCACCGCCAGCCGGGCACTGTCCGGCCGATCGACCGCCAAGTTGAATTCGGTGCCGCGGATGATCGCCGTAGCCGGCATGGTTCGAATTTCCAGAAGGCTGCCGCGATCGGTCTTGCCATGGATTTCGCCTTTGATCAACCGGAGGATGATTTGGACCACCGAGGTCGAAACCGGCGCTATCCCCCCCTTATCTTTCAGCTCCAGCCGGCTATTGGCATTCAGCTTGATCTGCGGGCCATCGGCGAGCTGAATCGCGAGCCGGCTACCGTCGCCAGTTTGCACCACCTCGCCGGCTTCGAGCATCCCGCCCGGATTCAACTCCTGCCAGCGCCCGTCTCGCATCACTTCGGCTTTTCCGAGCACGCTCACCGTTTCCCCGACCGTCTGCGCGCTCACCGGCGAACCCGCGACCAAGAGCATGATCGCGAGAGCCAGCCACCATGCCCCGGCCAAGCGGCTTAGCGACCAGCGAATCACTCCATGTCTCCACGAAGAATTCGCTATCTCTCCACGACATCCGCGCATTATTCAGTTCCCAAGTAAACGGCCACAGGCCGTCGGTGATGCGAAAAATATCCATCTCTTTCAAAGTTTGTAGCACGGATCGTGCCCGCGTTAGGTTTCCCGCGCAACACCGGGATTTATCTGGCGAAAAAGGTCGCCTTGATTCGGGCATTGCAGCGACCAGCCTTCCATAGCGACATGGCGGGAAACACAACGAAAACAACAAAGTGAGTTGCTGCGAAATACCGAATTTTTTGCTCTTGCCGTTTCAGAATGAAACAGATTGACACAAGAAAATTCTATACTGAAACAATCATACTTCCACTTGATGTTGCTGGGACTTCCAATTTTTCCTGCCAGTGTCTCGATTGCCCGGCGCTCATGTCACATTCCCCCCACAAGCCGGACAAGCCGGATCGCGCCGCGCCTTCATTGCCCGCCATTCCATGCGGGCGGCATCCAGCAGCAACAAGCGACCGGCGAGCGTTTCGCCGAAGCCGGTCAACACCTTGATCGCCTCCACCGCCTGAACGCTGCCGATGATTCCGACCACCGGAGCGAGCACGCCGGTCTGGGCGCAGGTTTCGGGATTCATGTCGGCGTCGCGGTACAGGCAGCGGTAACAGGCGCCCTCCCCGCCCGGCCGCCAGACCAAGACTTGACCCTCCAGCCGGATCGCCGCCCCGGACACCAGCGGCACCTTGACACGGACGCAAGCGGCGTTGATCGCCAACCGGGTCGGCAGGTTGTCGCTGGCGTCCACCACCACGTCGGCCCGTGCGACCTGATCCCGCAATTCGGCATCGTCCAGCGCCTTCGGGATGGTGTCGATTTCGATCAGTGGATTCAGCGCCAAGAGCGTGTCGCGGGCCGATTCCACCTTGGGTCGGCCGATGTCCGCCGTGCGATGGACGATCTGCCGTTGCAAGTTGGAGAGGTCCACGCTATCGAAATCGACCAAAATCAACCGCCCGACGCCGGCCGCCGCCAGATACATCGCCGCCGCCGAACCCAGCCCGCCCAAACCGACGATCAGCGCGCGGGACCGGCCCAACCGCTCTTGACCCACGATATCGAAATCGGGCAACAGGATTTGCCGGCTGTAGCGCAACAACTCTTCATCGGTCATATCGGTTCCACACGATTCGGCAATTCCTCGATTGTAGAAGGCCGGATCGGTCGCATGTGCCTTCGGCGATGCCAGCGAACTGATAAACTTGGCCCATTATGCTGACCCTGCGCCAACTGTCCCTGCAACGCGGCGGCAAGCCGCTGTTCGAAAACGTGTCGCTGACGGTTTATCCCGGCTGGAAAGTCGGGGTGATCGGCGCCAACGGCAGCGGCAAATCCAGCCTGTTCGCCCTGCTGCGCGACGAGCTGCATCAAGATGTCGGCGATCTCGACCTGCCGCCGCGCTGGACCATCGCCCACGTCGCCCAGGAAACCCCTGCCTTGCCCGTACCGGCGCTGGATTACGTCCTTGACGGCGACGCCGAACTGCGCCAGATCGAACGCGACTTGCGGGACGCCGAAGCCGTTCACGACGGGGCGCGGCAAGCCGAACTGCACGCCCGCTTCGAGGCCATCGACGGCTACAGCGCCCGCGCCCGCGCCGGCAAGCTGATGAACGGCCTGGGTTTCGCCGCCGACCAACTCGAACGGCCGGTCGCGGAATT
>ERZ761602.7910-NODE-7910-length-10979-cov-5.017027_pt1 | contig 10979 bp, 8 predicted proteins | sample MGYA00512165_ERZ761602 | MGnify/ENA primary metagenome ERZ761602 (study PRJEB28899, sample SAMN02445085) | bioreactor sludge metagenome | biome: EBPR sludge; isolation source: Thorneside wastewater treatment plant | place: Australia: Brisbane, Thorneside... | reverse complement strand
GTTATGGCTCAATCTCAATAGATCGAGTGAGAGATAAACTAGAAGTTAGAGTCGAAGTCGGGGATATCAATATCGTCGAAGGTATTTTCAACGACGAGCTCATCGCGAAAGGATGATTTGGTGCCATACGACGAGGAACGTATGCCGGATGCGGAATGAATATGCTCCGTCGGAACCTCAGTCAGAAAACGGGACGGTAAATTGTGCTGAATGGAGCCGAATAAACGGCGGCAATTGGCGAAGGACATATGCAGTTTTTTCTCGGCGCGCGTCATGCCCACATAACAAAGACGACGCTCTTCTTCCAGCTCTTCGGTATCGGCGCCCATGGAGTTATTATGCGGAAAAATCCCCTCTTCTAATCCCACCATATACACCACCGGAAATTCCAAACCTTTTGCTGTATGCAAAGTCATCATGGTTAATGCATTGGTACCGGCTTCCCATTTATCTAAATCAGTGACCAAAGAAATCTGCTCCAAAAAAGCGTGCAGTTTTGAAGGCGGGGGCAACAAATCTTTTTGTACCGCCGGATCCATTGGCATATTTTTATCAAGCTCCGAAGCACCGCCGGAGGCAAGATAAGATTCTTCAAAGTGATCAATCACACTGAAAAACTCCTCGATATTTTCAATGCGGGCCAAAGACTCGGATGTTTTTTCTGCTTCTAACGCCGCTAAATACCCTGTGTCTTGCAGCATCTTTTCAACCAAAGCTCTTAAGGTGATCAGCTGATGCTTTGAGCGCATACCATCAAGCCAATAAACCAAACTCGTCACGGCTTTTTTGGCTTTGGGCATCAAATCCGGAATGGAATCCACACGGCGCAAAGCGGCGTCCCAGGTCACATTCGAAATTCGCGCCAACTCTTCAATTTCTTCGACGGTTTTTTTGCTGATGCCGCGCGCGGGCACATTAATAATGCGCTTAAGACTTGTTTCATCCGCGGCATTCGCGATCACTTTTAAATAAGCGACAATATCTTTGATTTCTTTGCGGTCATAGAAACGTACTCCACCCACGATCTTGTACGGAATATTCATTTTCATCAGCACATCTTCGATCGCGCGCGACTGGGCATGCGTGCGGTAAAAAATCACCTGATGCGCCAGCTCGATTCCCTCTCGGCGATACCCGAGAACGCGACCCGCAACAAACTGAGCTTCATCCATTTCATCGGACGCCTGATAAACCTCGATCGGATCATTATCTTTACGCTCCGTCCACAGCTCTTTGGGCTTACGGTTCACATTATTACGAATCAAAGTATTCGCCGAATCAAGAATAACAGGGCTGGAGCGGTAATTTTGCTCCATGCGAATATGACCCGCGCCCGGATAATCATGCTCAAAACGTAAAATATTTTGAATATCCGCCCCGCGCCACGAATAAATCGACTGATCGGGGTCGCCCACCGCCGTAATTTGATTGGTTGCGGAGGCAATCAAATGAATCAGTTTGTATTGCGCGTGATTGGTATCTTGGTATTCATCAATCAGCACCGTGCGGAAACGAGAGCGCCATGCTTCCAGCACCTGGGGAGCTTGCTGAAACAAAAGCACCGTACGCATGATCAAATCGCCGAAATCGAGCGCTTTTTGTTTCTCAAGACGCTGTTCATAAAGTGCGTAGACTTTGGCGACCTGTTCTTCAAAATACTCCTGAGCATCAGCGCGGTATTGAGCCGGCCCAATCACATAATCTTTGGCACGCTGAATGCGCTCGCGCACCGCTTTGGGATGAACCTGCTTTTCATTCATCTGCAAAGCCGCCAAACATTCTTTGATATTGGAGAGCTGGTCTTGCTCATCCAAAATCGTAAACAGCGGATCAATACCGATGGCGGCGCCGTCCATGCGCAAAATTTTAAGGCAGGTGCTGTGAAAAGTGCTGATCCAAACCCGCTGAGAAACAAGCCGTTCAATACGGCTTTGCATTTCTTTGGCGGCTTTATTGGTAAAAGTCACGCCCAAAATACTGTAAGCCGGAACACCCTGCCCAATTAACCACGCAATGCGATGCGTCAAAATACGGGTTTTGCCGCTCCCGGCACCGGCCACAATCAAAAGAGGCTTATCCTTGGGCCAAGTCACGGCTTCAAGCTGAGCAGGATTTAAATTTTTAAGTAAATCATTCATGCTTAAACCGCGGAATTCCAAACATTCATCTCTGAAACTTTCAAAACACACCCCGGCGCGGCTTTCTCAGCTTCGGCGATGAATTCAGGCTCAATCAAAATCCGTTCCATTTTAATTCCAAAATAATTTTCAAAAGCGGCGAGAATTTCCTCTTCAAGGCGGACAAGCGAAATTTCTTCCGGGGGCTGCACCGATTCCTCATGCAAAAACACGCTTCCGGATCTTTTCTGCGCGCCGCCCGCGATTTTCTTTCCTTCAAGCCTTAAGTCGGTTTCTACCGGAAACAAAAAACAATCTCTTCCGGTCTGTAATGGCTGATCGCGGTAAAACTCGGGCTTCAGGCCCAGTTTTTCAAAAGCCATTTTGACAACCTCGTGCAAGTGGCGGTAGCTTGTTTCAACGCTTTCAAATTTAGCAGGGTCATCTTCTTTGCGTGCGCAGAGAGCAAAAATCAAATCTTGCCCGTGAATCACGGTGCCGCCCCCGGTCACTCTCCGGCAAACCGGTAGAGTTTGAAGCGCATGACGGGAAGACTCTAAAAAATAACCTGATTTTTTTTCAGCGGCGTAACCCACCGAGCACCAAGGCTCGGAAGAATAAAAGATACGCAAAACAGGGCCTGCTGCGGGAGTTGCGGAATGGCGCTCAAATAAAAGACGGTTTATGGCCATTTGCAGCGGCATCGGCGCCGACAAAGTTGGAAAAAGATTCCAAGTCGTCACTTCGCTAAAACAACGGGCTCCGCCGGAGCGTTCTCGCGCAGGTAATCCTTATAGGTCAAAATCGGCTTGCGTGCCGCGAGAACTTCATTGGGACGGCGAATCGGCAAATGATGCGGTGCTAAACGAACCTTATCCGGCTCATTCGTAATTTCATCGGCAATGTCTTTCATCGCCGCGATAAAATTATCCAAAGTTTCCAAACTTTCCGACTCGGTCGGCTCAATCATAATTGAATCCGGAACGACCAGCGGAAAATGCACCGTCGGCGCGTGAAAACCATAATCCAAGAGACGCTTACCGATATCGGACGCGTGCAAATGCTGCGCCGCTTGTTCGGGCTTCAAAGTCAGAACAAATTCATGCATGCAGGGCTCATCCACCGCGGGCTTAAACGAATCACGCAGCTTCACGCGCACATAATTCGCGTTTAAAACCGCGTCACGACCTGTCTTCTTGATGCCTTCCAAGCCCAGCGAACGCAAATAAACAAACGCGCGCAATAAAGTTCCCGCATTACCGTGAAACGCTTTCACGCGGCCGATGGATTGCGGTGATTTCTCGGAAAAAATATACGAATCCCCTTTTTTCTCAACCAAAGGATGCGGCAAAAACGGAATCAAATGCTTTTTCACGCCGACAGGACCGGAACCCGGACCGCCGCCGCCATGCGGAGTCGAAAAAGTTTTATGCAGATTGATATGGACGATATCAAAACCCATATCGCCGGGACGAGCCAAACCTAAAAGGGCGTTTAGATTCGCTCCGTCGTAATACAGCAATCCGCCTTTGGCATGCACGCGTTTGGCGACTTCCAAAATATCTTCTTCAAAAAGACCCAAAGTATTGGGATTCGTAAGCATCAAACAAGCCACATTATCATCCAAATGTTTTTCAAGTTCCGCCACCGATAAACGGCCGCGTTCATTGGATTTCATTTGCACCACTTCGTAGCCCACCAAAGCGGCGGTTGCGGGATTCGTTCCGTGGCTCGAATCCGGAACCAAAACCTTACGGCGGTGATTGTCTCCGCGCGCTTTGTGATAAGCATGCACAATCATCAAACCGGTCAACTCTCCGTGCGCGCCGGCCGCGGGCTGAAGCGTAAAACGATCCATACCGGCAATCGTCATCAAGCCTTCTTCCAATTCAACCATGGTGCGAAGCATACCTTGCACCGTGGAAACCGGCTGAAGCGGATGTAATGAAGCAAATTTACGATGGCGCGCCGCCCATTCATTCACCTTTGGGTTGTACTTCATCGTACAGCTGCCAAGAGGATAAAAATGAGTATCGATAGAAAAGTTTTTTCGCGACAAATTTACAAAATGGCGCATCGCCTCAGGTTCAGAGATTTCAGGAAAAGCAAGCGGTGTGACGCGCTTTAAATTCTGAGGTAATTTGCTTTGCGTCAAACGATCCGTTGGAAGCAAGGCTCCGCGGCGTCCGGGACGGCTTTTTTCAAAACTTAGGCGCGCATCATTCGAAATTAACATAGTGACCGGCTTTCGTTTTTTGGCTGCAGCTTCGTTACTCGTCCTTGGCGTAGCGCTCCGGCTACGCCGGCGTCCTCATGCCTCGCTTCGCTCAAAAACCGCACAGCCCAAACATAGAAAGAAAAATTATTTAACATTTTGACAACGCCTCGACGTAAGCGTCCAAATTTTCTTTCGACTTGGTTTCCGTCGCACAAACCAAAAAGGAATTCTTCAATTGCGGGAAATGTTTTTCGAGCGGAACGCCGACAAAAAATCCTTTTTTAAGCATCGTCGCTTCAATTTCGGCAAAGGGTTTATCCGATGTAACAACAAACTCATTAAAAATCGGCTGAGTCAAATCAACGCGGAAGCCTTTGATTTTTGAAATTTGTTCGCGTAAATAAGCCGCGCGATCCAAATTAATTTCACCTACTTCACGCATCCCCGCTTTGCCCATCAAAGTCATATAAACCGTGGCGGCAAGCGCGATCAAAGCTTGGTTCGTACAAATATTGGACATCGCTTTTTCACGGCGAATATGCTGTTCACGCGCCTGAAGTGTCAGAACAAAAGCGCGATTGCCGTTGGAATCCTCGGTTAAACCCGCAATACGGCCCGGGATTTTACGCATGAGCTCTTTCGTAACCGCAAAATAGCCCAAATACGGCCCGCCATAGCTCATCGGTACGCCCAAGGGCTGACCTTCGCCCACAGCAATATCCGCACCCCATTCGCCCGGTGTTTTCAAAACGCCCATCGAAATCGGGTTGGCAGCAAGAATCAGCAAAATACCGCGCGCATGAAGCTCGTCCGCAAGGCCGGTTAAATCTTCCACGATTCCGAAATAATTCGGAGTTTGAATGACAACCGCTGCGGTATCGTCCGTAAGTGACTTTAAAAGTGCCGCGCGGTCAAAAGATAAGTTGGCCTGATAAGCAAAAGAATCCAGTTGGAACGAAGCGGATAAAAGATAAGTCTCCAGAACTTCGCGGTAAGCAGGGTGAAGCGAAGAAGCCGCAACAATGCGGCTCTTTCCTGTGTGACGTGCCGCTAAAATGCACGCTTCAGCCAAAGAAGTCGCGCCGTCGTAATGCGACGCGTTGGAAACATCCAAGCCTGTTAATTCGGCAATCAAACTTTGGTATTCAAAAACCGCCTGCAAAGTTCCCTGAGACGCTTCCGGCTGATAAGGGGTGTACGCGGTTAAAAACTCACTGCGCGCAAGAATTTCAAAAACAACGGACGGCACAAAGTGCTCATAGCTGCCCGCGCCCAAAAAAGAAGAAACCGTTTTGGTGGATTGGTTTTTAGTGCCGAATGATCGGATGAGATTTTGAACATCCATTTCATTCATCCCTGCCGGTAAATTAATCTTGGGATTGCGCAGTGAAGCCGGAATGCCTTTAACTAAATCATCAAAAGAAGAAACGCCTGCGGCTTCAAGGATTTTCGCTTCGTCTTCGGCCGTAATCGGATGGTATTGCATAAACCCGCTCGATTAATGCGCGGCGCTTTGAATATGCGCGGCGTAATCTTTGGCGGACATCAAAGTGGCGACTTGCCCGGGATCAGACAACTGAAGCTCAAAAAACCAGCCCGTGCCGTAGCAATCCTGATTCACAAGGCCGGGGTTGGATTCGAGTTCTTTGTTGACGGCAGTCACAACACCGGAAACAGGAGCATAAATATCAAACGCGGCTTTCACGGACTCAACGACCGCTGCGCCTTTTTCTTTGATCGCTCCGAAAGCAACTTTGGGCAGCTCCACAAACACCACGTCGGAAATTTCTTTTTGCGCGTATTCGGTAATGCCCACTTTGGCGGTGGCTCCGTTTACAGAAATCCATTCATGCGTTTTAGTGTATTTCAAATTTTCAGGAAAGTTCATGAAAGCTCCTTATAAGCCGTAAAAACAAAAGGAATTAAAACGGGTAAACCGCGCTACAGGTAGCGCAGAGATGCAGATTATATTCCATTACTTGCGTTTGTAAAACGGAAGTTTTACGATTTTAGCTGGTACTGCCGTTCCGCGAATCACAATATCAATTGCACCGCCTAAAACCGCCAGATCCGCCGAAACATAAGCCATGCCAATCGTCTTGCCCAGCGTCGGCGAAGGCGCTCCACTGGTCACCCAACCGCACTTTTGGCCACTCACGGTAACTTCGGCCCCTTCTCGCGCAATTCCCCGCCCTACCAGTTCAAAACCCACTCTTTTACGCTGAGGACCGGACTGCTTTACGGCATTCATATTGGCACGGGAAGTATCGCCGGTCTTGGTCCAATCAATAAACATGGAAAGCCCCGCCTCGACGGGTGAAATTTCGTCGCTCAGTTCGTGGCCATAAAGCGGCATTGCGGCTTCCAAACGCAAAGTGTCACGCGCACCGAATCCAACGGGTTCAAGTCCATGCTTCGCACCGGCCCGCATTAAGACCTGCCAAATTTCATCCAGTTTGGCCGTCGGCACCATAATTTCAAATCCGTCTTCACCGGTATACCCCGTGCGCGCAATCATGCCTTCGCCGAAAGCCGCGAAAGAATAATTTTTTAAGCCGGTATAAAACTGTCCGAAAGCGGCTTCCATAATCACCGCGCTCGCGGGTCCCTGAATGGCAAGCAAACCAAACTCATCGGAGCGGTCTTTAAAATTAACTCCCGGAATCAAATGATCCTCAAACCATTTTCGGTCTTTGTCCACATTGCCGGCGTTGACGATCACTAAATAATCATTATGCGCTTTGGCATAAACAATAATGTCATCCACCAAACCGCCCTGATCATTGAGAAGCGGCATATACCAAGCTTGCCCGGGCAGCATTTTTTCAATTGAGCGCGGCAGAATTTTATTGAGGTAGTCGCAAGCCGTGGGACCCGACACAAAAAATTCGCCCATATGCGAAATATCAAACAGACCTGCTTTTTGACGGACAAGGTGATGCTCCTGAATAATCGTGGTGTAATAAAGTGGAACTTCCCAATTGCCGAATTGACCGATACGGGCATTTTTCTCGACATGACGGGCGTGCAAAGGTAGCCGGCGGACTGAATCGGAAATAAATGACATAAAAGACCTTTCGAAATAAAGAGTGAGATGGGATTATATCGAGCCGGAGATAAATCAACAAGCTTCCGCTCATTTTTTAAAAACTTGGAACCGGCCTCCGCCTCTTTTATAATGCCGCATCAGTCAAATATGAGGGCATTATTCATGAAATTTTCAATTCGTTCTTTTTTAACTTTAATTCTCGTTGCGGGGCTTACCGCCTGCGCGACAACCTCTTACCTGAAAGGTGTTGATTCTAAGGGCAGTAAAGTTTATCTGGGTAACGCTCCAACAGTTGAAACAGAATCATATAAAACATTCATTCAAAGCCAACGCGGATCTGTTCAGGAACAGCAGTATTTCTTTCAAAGACTCAAGGAGGCCCCGAAAGACCTCCAGTATTATCATGACGGCAACTGGTACGGCTGGGTAGAAGCTTATCGCGGTGGAATGTGGCTTGTCCGCAACCGTTATGAAAAGGGACAAGATACGCGGACTTTTCTTAAAAAATATGTTTTAAGATCGGAAGGTAAGAAAGAGTTACATTTGATCAAATATCCGGACGGCTCGGTACAAATCGCCTATGATGTTTTGCTGAACGAATTGGATTGGCTCGAGAAAAAAACAAAGACCGCGGCTTAAGCTCGATTGACTCCATGGCCAGCTTAAGTTTTCTTGGCCTCATGGCCAAACGGACGCCAATATTTCATCGCCAATGTTTCCATCAGCGCGGGGACAAACGCCACGGAAGCCAGCATACAACATCCAAACCCAATAAAACCAAGCGCTCCCATGGATGACATCCCCTGATGCTTAGCTAAAAATAAACTGCCGAAAGCGGACATCGTCGTCATCGAAGATAAGATGACCGCTTTACCTGTTTTATCCAAAATTTGCGCCATGGTTGATTTCTTTTCTTTTTTATAGCGGTGAAAAATATAAACGCCACTGTCAATCCCCACGCCGAGAATACAGGGCAAAATAGCCATATTCATATAGTTAAAATGAACTCCCAACATGGCCGCGGTGCCGCACATCCAAAGAAAACCAGTTAAAACCGGAAGCAAAACCCACATCACGTCCCCAAGGTTTCGAAAATGGACAAAAAGCAAAACAACAATGACCAGCAAACTTAACGCAACGGCCCGCGGGGTATCCCGCTCGAGCATAGATAAAATTTCAACGTAAATCATCGGTTCACCGGCCAGCTCCGCGTCTGCCGGTAAATTTAAACTTTGTATCTCCTTCACAAATTTTTGCGCAAATCGTCCATCCATGATGCTTTGATTGGGATAAACAAAAACAGCGGACAGCTCACCTGTTTTGCCTTCATACTGCTCTGTCACGCTCACGGGCAAACGATCCAATGTCAAAATTTCCGGCTCAAGCTGCTCGCGAAGATCCGCGATTTCCTTACGCGCGTCTTTATCCAGCGACTGAATAAGCCGGGCATAGCGGTCTAACTTTTCACGGATCGAAATCAATACCGCGATTTTTTCTTCCTGCTGACGCGGAACCTGCGTCATCAGTGAAGCAGAAAAATCAATATGACTTTGGGGTGACGAAGCAACATGCGCCTTGATTCGATCCGATATCTCACCCGCACGCTCACGGTGAAGTGTCAAAATCGCAACCGGATTGAGCACCACGCCGAAATGATCTCCGATTCTTTGTGCGAGATCCATGGCAGGCGCGTCGCGCTCTTGAAGCTTGGTAAAATCAAACTCAAACTGAACTCTCGGTAATTGAAACAGGCAAATAATTGAAAAAATAATGCCTGCCCCGACAAGCGCAAAAACAGGTCCTGGCCGGGGCTCCCGCAAATACTTTCGGGGTGGCGATGCTTTCCAACGGAAAAGCTTAAGCTTTTCACCCGCAACCAAAAGACTGGGCAAACCATAAAAAATAGTCCCCGCGCATAAAACCAAGCCCACCCCCGCGATCAATCCAAAATGGCGATACCCTTCAAACCCACTCAAAGTTAAAGTAAAAAAGGCGATGATCGTCGTCAAAACCGTTGTAAAAAGCGGCATTGCCAGCGAGCGAATCGTACGCTCAACCGCTTTAAAAGTACTTTTTGTCTTGGAACGCTCCTCTTCCAACTCCACCAGCATATGCAAACTGTAATCAATCCCCATCCCGGTCATAATTCCCAATAAAAAACCGGAAATTAAATTTAAATAGCCCACAGCAAAAGTTGCAAAGGCGCACATCCAAACCATTCCGACAGCCAAAGGGATAAAGCCAAGCGCCCAAGAGCGAAGAGTACGAAACCCTAAAAAAAGACAAACTGCGATTAAAAAGACCGTCACCGCGGTTGTCAATTTGAGATCTTGGGTAATCGTAAAGTATTCATCGTAGCGGGTTTTATAGGGGCCGGTGACCCCATAGGTCACTGGTTTTGGCACTGCGCGCGCAATATCGGCAAAAGCCATGTCAATCCGGTCAAACAGCCGCTTGGAAGGAACAAAATCTCCGACTTGAAAATGCGGCTTGATCAAAACAATCCGCATCACCGTTCCGCTCTCATTTTTTGGAAAAGCTCCGATGCTGTAAACTTTTTCCTCAAAATCAAGCGCGTCCGCGTTAACCTTCGGCTCATCTTCCTGAATGAGATCCAGCGAAAAAGGGCTATTTTTCCGGCGCTGATAATCAATGAAGCTCTGAATCTCCTTTTCAAACTTCTTTAAACTATCCAGACTGAAAAAAAGCATATGCCGTTTGGCATATTCAGGAATACTGCTTCGGTTGTCGGCGGATTCAACCTGGTCAAATGACTTTGCCGCGGAAGCCAGTTTCTCGGCGGCAAGTCTGGCGCTTTCTTCATCTTCCGATTCGACGGCAACAATGATATAGCTGGTTCCACCAATTTTATCGATCAGCTTCTCTGTGCTTTTAACACTTTGGGATGAAGCCGGAAGCAGGGAAAGAAAGTTGGCTTTAATTTTCAGTTTGGCGGCGGCCGGAAACAAGAAAATCGTAATGAAAAGAAGCGCGGTTAAAATTCCGAAGGCGTAACGGTTAATTAACCGCGCCTGACTATGAACAAAATTGAAACGGCGGGACAAAATTATGCGCCTGTTGTTTCTTTTTGAGCTTCTTCGAGGCGTTCAGACATCCGATCAAGCAAAGTTTGAACTGAACCATTCTGAATCATTTTGTCGAATTGATACTGAAGATCTTCGGTCATGGAAACACCATCCATAAAAATATCATATATTTTCCACACCACATCCTCTTGATAAAGGTGGTAAACAACCGGAACATCCAAAGCGGCTTCCTGATCATGCACGCTGCTTAGAACTTCAACACCTCGTTCAATCGGCTTTACATCCGTATATGTTATTTTCTGATCCCCTAAAAAGCTCTTCGTTCGCGGGTAAGCAATGCTTTCGATCAGCTTCCAAAGCAGTTCCATAAACTGCTTTTGCTGATTCGCTGTCATTACGGCCCAATTCGTGCCCAGGGCTTTTTCTCCCATTGCCTGCAAATCAAGATAAGCGGCAGCTTGCTTAATTTTTTTCTCATGCTGTGCCGCGTCTTTCACGGGAAACTCCATCGACCGGATAGTATTTAAAAAAGCCTCCACGCCCTGCTG
>ERZ761602.7909-NODE-7909-length-10981-cov-8.757642_pt1 | contig 10981 bp, 10 predicted proteins | sample MGYA00512165_ERZ761602 | MGnify/ENA primary metagenome ERZ761602 (study PRJEB28899, sample SAMN02445085) | bioreactor sludge metagenome | biome: EBPR sludge; isolation source: Thorneside wastewater treatment plant | place: Australia: Brisbane, Thorneside... | reverse complement strand
CCCCAGCACTCCGTGGTACGTCACCAGATGCCGCCGCGGCCGCGGCACCAGCGCAAGCTCACTGTTGGCCTGCGCCAGCTCCTTGTTGGCGACCGTCTGCAGCTGCCACAGGACCAGTGGGAACTGCAGCGCCACGAGCAGCAGCGCCGCGATCGCGATGGTCCAGCTCGGATGCCGCTGCGCCCAGCGCACGGCCCGCAGCCCGAGCCCCGGCGGGCGGGCGTGGATCGGGCGGCGTGCGCTGACGGCTTCGAGGTCCGCGGCGAACTCTGCCATCGAGCGGTAGCGGCGCGCGCGATCGCGGTCCATCGCGACCGCGCAGACGATCGCGAGATCGCGTGGTACCGAGCGGTTCCGGTGCTCGACCCTACGGGCATCGCCGGCCAGGATCGCACTCTGCAGCGCTTCGATCGTTGCGCCCACGAACGGCAACTGCGTGGTCAGCAGCTCGTACAGCGTGACGCCCAACCCGTAGATGTCGACGCGTTCGTCGACCGCTTCGCCGCGCAACTGCTCCGGCGACGAGTAGGCCGGGTCCGGCGATTCGCTCGATGTCCGACCCCATGTCTTATGGCCGAGGCGTTCGGGACAGGATCTCACCCTGCACTTTGGCCTCTAGTGTAGCGAACTTGTCAGTACGAACGGCAATTTCGATGAATTCGTACACACTGTTGGGATCGTCGGGATCGCCACCAACGATCTTCATATTGTCGCTATGCACAAGGGTGGCTGGCAGCCTCAAGGTGGCGAGCAACTTCCGGATCGGTTGTCCCGGGACTTCGAAGATGTGGTATTCCGACGAAAGGCCGAGCAACTCGTGAAGGGAACAGATGTCGTAAATGCTCTCCACTGGCTCGAGCAGATTGATCGCTCTGAGGAGCGGAGTTCCGACGGATGTTCCGGCTAGGACGGAACGAAGTACCCGACGGCACGGTGATCGGCTACGACGTGGAAGCGGACCGGAAGCGCTTCACCGTCTCGTCGACCGGCATCACGGTCGTCGCGCGCGGCCACCAGTGGAAGTGAACGCCAGGCTCTGACGCGGCGCCGCGGGCGCCGCATCCGGATGCTGGTGCGCTGGCGGCCTAGCCGTCGTGTTGCGGGTCGTACACGACGCGGAAGCCGATGTTGCCGTGGCGCAGGCTGGGTTGCTCGTGGTAGCGACGCGCCGAACGCGCTCCGCGCGGGCCGTTGTCCCAACTGGCGCCGCGCAACACCCGACGGACACCCTCGGACAACGGCGCGTGCGGATCCCGGTCGGCCAGATCGTAGGCCCGCTCGAGATAGGCATCGGCGCACCATTCCCAGACATTGCCGCCGACGTCGAACAGGCCGAACGCATTCGCTGGAAAGGCGCCTACCGGACTGGTGAACACGTAGCCGTCGTCGTGCGCGAACGCCGGCAAATCGAGCAGCCTGCCTTGCACGCGCCAATGATCGAAGCGTCGGCGCAACGAACGATCCGACCAGTTGCCGCGGCCTGCAGCGCCGGCCGGATCGTCACCCCACGGATACCGGGTGGCAACGCCGGCGCGCAGCACGCATTCGAACTCGGGCTCCGTCGGCAACCGCATTCCGTGCCGCGCACAGAAGTCCTGCGCATCGTGCCAGCTCACCTGCGTGACCGGGTGGTCGTCTCCGGGCGGCGCGCCGAGGTACGGCAGGGGATCCGCGAACGTGGCCCGCACGTCGTGCCGCCACTCGACGGCGCCGTCGACCAGGAACCCGGTGCAACCTGGACCGACCGGCGGCCGACTCGCCGCGAACGAACGCCACTGGCGTACGGTCACCGGTCCCTGGCCGAACCACAACGGACGACGCAGGGCCAGTTGTCGCTGCGGCCGCTCGTCGGTCTCGCCCTCGTCCGGCGGCGAACCGAGCGTGAAGGAGCACGGCGGGACCAGCACCAACGCGAGCCCTGATTGACGATGGCGAACACGGCACGGCAGCTCCTGCGAGCCAACCCGCACCGTCGATGTTCCCGGCTCTGCTTCGAGTGCGTCCAGCATCGTGATCCGTTCGCGTGGGTGGCTTGTGCCGGGCCGGTGATTTCGTAGCCTGGAGCAAGGGCGGGAAAAAGCAACACCCTCGCATCCACGTGCTGATCGACTTCCAACGCAACCTGATCCTGCTCACCCCGCCCAAGTGTGGCACGGTGACCTTGCACCAGGAGTTGCCTCGCTTCGGAGCGACGCCGACGTTTGGCCAGCAGTTCGACGGCGGCAACGGGGAACACACCATCCATCTTCCCGGTGACGCCTGGGCGGCGATCGAGCGCTTCCGGATCGCAGTCGTGGTGCGCAATCCGTACACCCGGGCGACCTCGTTGTACGGCCACTACCGTCGTTACTGGCAGGCGCCGTATCTGCCCTTCCCCGAGTTCCTCGCCCGGATCGTCGCGGCGCCGCGACACCTCTTCTTCAATGCGACGATCAGTTCGATGTTGTCGCCCCTCGAACATCCGCTCGACGGCCGCCGGCCGTTGCCAGTGACCCACCATGTGCGTCTCGAGTGCCTGGCGGACGACCTGAAACGCCTCGGGTATCCCATCGCCACGGCGCTGCCGCGCGCGCATGCCCTGCCGCACGAGAGTCTGGCCGCCTACACGCCGCAGGCCCGCGATCTCGTTGCGCTCTGGGGGCTCCACGACTTCGAGCGCTTCGGCTATCGGCTCGACCTCGCCGCCGCCGAGGAACCAGGCCGCGACGGCATCGGTGGCACGGCAGCATCGCGAGGCTGAGCGATGGATGCCGCCAGACGATCTGCATACGACGCGGCCCGCCAGTTGCCGCCGGCCAACGTACGCACCGCGTGCCAGGCCCCGTTCGTTTCCATGTTCTTCACTCCCACGGGGGACGTCGTCGCGTGTTGCGAGACCCAGTCGTTGCGACTCGGCAACGTGAACGAGGCTGACCTGGCCTCGATCTGGAACAGCGCCGCCTATGCCCGGTTGCGGGCCCAGTCGATCGCCTACGAAATGCCGCCGGCGTGCGCCTTCTGCACCAACCAGATCGCGATCGGGAACTGGCAGGGCACCACCGCCCGGCATTTCGACCACTACCCGCTGACCTCGACGACACCCCAGTGGCCGCGGGTGATGGAGTTCTCCTTCGGCAACCTGTGCAACCTGGCGTGCATCATGTGCAACGGCGACACCTCCTCGCGCATCCGCGCGAACGAAGGTCACAGCCCGCTGCCGATGGCCTACGGCGACGCGTTCTTCGCGCAGTTGCGCCCTTTCCTGCCGCATCTGCAGACCGTCAAGCTGCTCGGCGGCGAACCGTTCCTGATGCCCGAGGTGTATCGCCTGTTCGAGATGCTGCAAGCGGATGGGCTGCGACCGACGATCGTCGTGACGACGAACGGCACGCGCTTCGACGCCCGCATCGAACAGGCGCTCGCGCAACTGCCGATCTCGGTCATGCTGTCGATGGACGGGGCGACCAAGGCCACCTTCGAACGCATCCGGGTCGGCGCCGACTTCGCTACCGTTCGCACCAATGCCATGCGATTCCTGTCGGACACGCGCAAGCACGGCAATCGGTTCGGCTTCATCTTCACCCTGCAGCGCGACAACTGGCACGAGCTTGGCGACTTCCTGCTGTTCGCCGAAGCACTCGACGTCAAGGTGGAGATCAGCCTGGCGACCGCGCCGACGCCACAGGCGCTCGAACTGATGCCACCGGCCGAAGTGGCCGAGCTGCAGCGCGAACTGCAACGGCAACAGGACCGCGTGCTGCCGCAGCTACAACGCAATGCACCGACCTGGCGCAGCGCCCTCGCCGCCGCGATGGCTTTGGACCTGCAGCCGACGACGACCGCATCCACACCGCCGACGACGCCCCGCCCGACCCAGCCCCCCGCCGGCTACCGGAAGGCCATCGAAGCCGGCAAGTCGGCGCTGCAGCGAGACGACCTGGAAGGCGCGCAACGGTGCTTCGATGACGCCGTGGCACTGGCACCGGACCGTCCCGAGGCCCTGCTCGAGCGCGGCTGGCTGCATCGCCGTCGCCGCCGTGACGACGTCGCCGAAACCGATGCGCAGCGTGCGCTGGCGGGCGCCACGACCCATGCCGTGCCCGGGATCGAAGCGCCCACGCTAGCCTTGCTCGCCCTGTTGGCAGCGGCGAGCGGCCGTGCCGCCGCGGCCGAAAACGCACTCGACCGCTTGTTCGCCATCGAACCGGGCAGCCCGCGAGCCCTGGTGTGGCGCGGCTGGGCCCGGCTCGCCGCCGGCCAGCCGCAGATGGCCCTCGCCGACGCCGACCGCGCGCTGGCAACTTCCCCTACCCACGACGAGGCCCAGCGGTTGCAGCAAGCCGCCAGGTCGGCCTTGCGGCACTGAGAGGCTGGAGAGAATCATGATACAGCCTCTCAGCGTGCTCCTGGTGGCCGCCTGCGCGGCCACGCAGAGAGTTCGAAACCGATTGTTTCTCACTCTCTGAGCCGATCGCCAACAGCCTACCGAGTCCGATGGACCCACTGCTCCCGCGCGCACGCCGCTGCTTGCCCCAGAATTGGCCGTTCGGCAGCGTGCATGCAGTCGCGCACGATCACGGCGACTACCCGCACCATGTCGAAAGCGTCGACGGGGCGTGGTTCACGACGGTCGACGGCCATCGCTACGTCGACTGGTTCGGCGGCGGCGGCGTCACCACGCTCGGCCACCGGCATCCGCTCGTCCAGGCCGCGATGCACGCACAGATCGAGCGCGGCGTGCACCTGTCGTTGCATTCGGCACTCGAAGTCGAAGTGGCCGAAGCCCTCTGCGCGTTGTTCGCCGGCGCCGAGCAGGTTGCCTTCGGCAAGAACGGCAGCGACGTCACCACGGCCGCAATCCGTCTCGCCCGAACGGTGACGCAACGGCAACACGTCCTGACCTGCGGCTACCACGGCTGGCTCGATTGGGCGAAGGCACCCAGCGACGAGGTGACCGGCATTCCCGACCCGGTGCGCGCCCTGACGCACGAGTTCGGCTTCGGCGACGCCGGCAGCGCCGCCCGACTGCTCACCGGATTGCGCGGCCAGGTGGCAGCCCTCGTCGTCGAACCGATCCGCCACGACCTGCCGCCGCCGAACTTCCTGCCCGACTTGCGTCGCCTCGCCGACGAACATGGGTGCGTGTTGGTGTTCGACGAGGTCGTCACCGGACTGCGCGTCCATCGTGGCGGGGCGCAGACCTTGTTCGGCGTGCGACCGGACTTGACCTGCCTGGCCAAGTCGCTCGCCAACGGCTTGCCGCTGTCAGCGCTGCTGGGGCCACGCCGGCTGATGCAGCACCTGCCACCGGCCTTCTTCGCCTTGACCTACGCACGCGAAGCGCTGTCCCTGGCGGCAGCGAAAGCGGCGCTCGCAGTGCACCGCGACGTGAACGTAGCCGGCCACATCGCCGCCATCGGGGAACGTGTCCGCACCGAGTTCGCCGCCGCCGCCCGCCGTCACGAGTTGCCGTGGACGCTGCGCGGCCACCCGGGCCTGATGCACATGGACATCCGCGGCGTCGGCCGACTGCTTCCCCGCGGTGCCTTGACCTTGTTCACCGAGTGCATGCAGCGCGAAGGGGTCTACTTGGCGCCGTTCCGCGTCCTGCCTTCGCTCGCCCACGGCGAGCCGGAGATCGCGCGGACCGCACATGCCTTCGAGGTCGCGATGCGCACCGTGCGCGCCGCGGCATCGACCGGACTCACTTCCCACCTCGACAGCCCGGTTTGGGGCGACTTCGAATCGCCAGGGAACGACCCGCCACCAGCTCCGCCGACCAGCACCTCGCTGAAGCCACTCGGTTGGTGGTCGGTGCCAGCCAACATGGTCGCCCAAGGGTGCCAGGCGACCTTGCGAGGCGACGCGCGGCTGGATGCCGACGCGAGGCCCCGATTCGTGCTCGGACCACAACCGCGAGGTGGTCGCAGCGAGGCCTCGATCGACATCGTGGCGCCGCTCGACGGCGACGGCATCGCCATCGTCGAGTTCCACGTCGAACCTCTCGTCCGCAGCAATGCCAGGCTGACGCTCGCCTTCGCCGGCCATGGCGTGGGGACCGACGAGTGGAACGAAGTGCAGTTCCACCTTGCCTTCGGCCATTCGCCGCAGGCCGCCGCGTGGTTCGGGAAGCGCTACACGGCCACTCCGACCGTCACCGATGGGCCGCTCATCCGGCTCGAATTGCGTCGGCGCCAGGGTCGGCTTGCCGCCCACCAGGAAGGCACCGGGCCACCGATCGCGGAGGTACCGGTGTCGCCCGTGCCGCTGCGGCTCCGACTCGCGTGCCGGTTGGTCGGAGCCACTCCGATGCCCGTCGCGGTGGTCGTGCAAAGCCTCTGCGTATTGCCTTGAACCGTCCGGAACGGGCCCGACGCAGCTGCACGGCAACCGCGCTGGCAACCCTAGCGATCCTTGGGTGCAGCACTCGGGTGGGCCGCAGTCGTGGCCAAGGTGCGGAGCACGCTCGCGTAGATCTGTCGCGACTTCTGCGGCCAGTTCGGATCCACCGCGGCAACGAGTCGATCGTGCACGACTCGCAACGCCGCCGGCGGCAACGACAGCAGGCTCCGCTGGATCGGATGGGTGACCACGGTAACCCACACCGGGGCCGGCAGTGCGGCGGCCAAGGACAGGAAGCCTGGCAACTCCATCCACGTCGCCCGCATCACGCAGAAATTGAGTCGCACGGTGCCCCGGGCAGTCGCCATCCGCTCGACGAAGCGGTCGAGGTTGCGGCGCACCACGTCCCACCGCGCACCTTCGCGAACGCGCTCGAACGTCCGGGCACTGGCCGCATCGAGCGAAATGGCCAGGTTGACCGGGAAATTCGACAACAATCGCTCGATCCGCGCATCGAACACGGTGCCGTTCGTGGTCACGAACACTCCCGGCTTCAGGCCGAGCGCGATCAACCGATCGCAAACGCGATGCACTTCCTTTTGCAGCAGCGGCTCCCCACCGAGGAAGGACACCGAGCGCAGGTGCGGCAGGATCGGTTCCAGTTCGGCGAAGAACGCGTCGTCGTAGACCCGTGGCAACTTGGGCAAGCCGGCGCGCGCCCGCAGCACCGACGACAGCCGCGGCGAGCAGTGGATGCAGGCGAGGTTGCAGAGGTCGGAGAAAGCGAACTCCAGGCGTTCCGGCCAGTCAGGATCCCGTGCGCCCACCAGCTCCTCGAAGTCGCGCGACGGATGCGTCGCCACGTTCTCGCGCTCCAGGTGCCCCGCGCACGACGCGCACGACGCCGGAAAACGCCAGTTGGCCAAGCTGTCGCGCATGGCAGCCAGCTGCGGGCCGCGCCAGATGTCGAGGATCCGGTCCTTGCCAACCATGCCCACGGCGTGCGGGTTCTTGCTGCACACGGTGACGCTGCCGTCCGGATCGAAATGCAGCTGGGCGAACGGTGCCTGGCACAGATGTTCCGTCGCGATCCCAGCGTGGTTCCTGACTCCCCGCAATTCGGCAAATGCGTCGCCCATGTCAACGGGCGGATCCTACTGACAATCGCAGTACTTGGGAATCCGTGCGCGCAGCGACGCAGCGGCAGCCGCTGGTGCTTCCAACTCCCGGGGCACGGCCGGCGTCGCCGGAACACGCGCCGGCGATCACTCAGACCGAAGCATTCTTGGCGGGCAGCAGTTCGCCGAGGAACTGCGGCAACATCTTGCGCCACGTCACCCAGTCGTGCCGCCACGTCTTGTCCCACGCGTCGACGCGGTTGGGGATGCCCTTCGGACCGAGCACGCGTTCGACGTTCCAGCTCTGCTCGGGGTCCTCGAAGTCGCCGGTGCCGTGCGCCAGCAGGATGAAGCGCTGCTTCAGCAGTTCGAGGTGCTTGCCAGACAGACCGGGCACGAAATCGAGCGGCGAGCTGTCGTGGTAGTCGCGGGTGATCTTGCCCTGCAGGAAGCGGTTCATGTTGTAGGTGCCGCTCAAGCAGATCGCCTGCGCGTAGGAGAACCAAGCTGCGGCCCGGACCACTCGGGACCAGCCCCCGCACGATCCCCGTCTCCCGTCACCGCGACAACGCCCCTGCCTGACCTCACCGCCACGCGGCGTTCTGCCCGAGATTCCGCTCTCGGCACACACCGGTAGCGCGCAGCGACGTCTTCGCCGACTCCCCGCGCCCGCGATCCGACTTACCCCGGCAGCCCGGCCCCTCCCGGCGGCGATCGCGCGGCCGCCATCTCGGGTGCTACCGCCGACACCCCATCGCCGCCAGCACCCGCGCAATCGCGTCCGGGTCGTGGATCGCCGCCAACAGCCGGCGCGTTCCCCCGCAGTTCGCGCACACGAACACCTCGACAGCGAACGGGCGCAGCACGGCGCTGAGTCCTCTGCCGACCAGGCCTCCGCAGGAGGCCGCTGGATGACTGTCTTGGCAACACCCGCCGCAACAGCTCGGCCCACGTGTACCGCCGCCGACCTCGACGCCGCTTCCCAGGCGCATGCGGAACCCGCCGCTGCAGCAGCACGCGCTCCGCCTCGGCTCCTTCACCGGGCTCGCCGCCGATCCCGGCGTCGACTCTCTCCTCACCGCCGCGACCGTGCCGGCACGTTCGGTCGCTCTCCTCCACCACCGCCGGAACCAGCCATGGCGACGACACTATCGGTCGGACGCTCAGAAGGCGGGCCTGATCCCGCAGGCGAGCCTCACGTCGAAGCGCGTCGACTTCCATTGCCTGCGCAAGAGCTGCGCGGACATCCTGATCGAGATCGGCGTGCACCCGAAGACCTTGCAGCAGGTGCTGCGACACTCCGACATCCGGTTGACGATGGACCTCTACGGCGAGCTCGGCGAGGACGACCTGTTCCGCGACATGGCGAACAAGTTCCCGGTGCCCTATTTTGCCAGCTTCGTGTAGCGATAATTGGCTTGGAGTGTCAACGTCAGCATAGCGGTGCTGTAGACGCGGCCGCCGTCCTCGCTCCACACGTCGATCGGATCCCAAGACCCGTACTGGTTGGGCTTGCCCTTGTCTCGGTGCTGGTTCCTGACCACCGCGGCCTCGATCTTGTCCCTCCAGTAGTTCCAATGCGGACCGCCCATCTGGAACAGCGCGTGAGTTGCGTAGTACCAGTAGCAGTAATCGATGCTGCCATCACCCGGGTCCCACTTGGGCGGCCTGGTCAGTAGCAGATCGGTAGCCGCCTTCATCACCGGCTGCTTCCCCGGATTCTGGCCCATGAAGAAGCGGCAGAACAGGCCTACCGCGGTCATCGCATGTCCCTTCTGCGCTGGGAATCGTGTTTGGTGGTCGCCCCGCTTGCGCGAACTTGGCTCGCCTTGCTTGCTGTATCCGTGCAGGCCCGATGGATCACTCACCTGGTCAAGCCATATTGAGCTAAATGCCAGAGCCTCCTTGTCGACATCGAGTCCGAAGTGATTTCCTGCGACGCACGCCGTAACGCACCAGCCCGTGACCGAAGTGTCGTTATCGTTGTCCCGCGGTTGGTAACGCCAGACGGAGTACGGGTTGCGGTGCGACTCAAGGTAGTTGATGCCCTTCTGCGCAACCGTCTTGAGGAACGGGTCATCTGACAGTCCAAACGCCTCGCACATCGCGTGGGTCGCGATCGCGTGGCCATAGATGAAGTCGTGGGCGTTGTTGGTTCCAAAGAGACCGTTCTCTTGCTGGTTGTCCTTCAACCACGCAATTCCCTTCATGACGGGCTCCCGAAAGCGGCCACTGCGAATCGTGTTGCCGTCGCCCTGGAACGCCAGAAGAGCAAGCCCGGTAACGGCCACGTCGTTGGTTTCGTTGCCATCGCCGTTGCAGACCGCACTATCCGGGTTGTCGTGCTTCATGAACCCATCGCAATCCCACTTCCCGTCGTCGTCCTGGTGAGCTTCCAGCCACTTCAGCGCCGCATCTATCGAGGCTCGCGCCTCCGGCCAGCCAGTCTCACGCTCGCTGCTGAATCGGGATGCATACTGCGGAAAGCGGTTCTGGTCGAACCCAAGGAGAGACTGCGCGATCAGGGCCGCGAGCAACGCAAGTGCGAGCGCAACCCCTACCGCTACGCCAATCGCCTTGGGCGTCCACGTACTCGTCGTGGGGACTGCAGGAGGAGGCGGGGGACGCGAGGGACGCGCTGACGGCAGCGTCGCCAGCAGTTGGCGCAGAGCTGTCGCGAGAGCCTCGATGTGCGCCTCCATGCGGCCGCTGAAGGCGTCAAGCCAGTGTCGGGACGCGATGAAGAGCTCTAGTGCAGGATCAATCGGAACTACTTCGATTCGAAACGGAACGATCGGGAGGCCGCGATGCACCGCCCGCTCAACCTCAAGCAAGACTTGCTGGCTCGCGTTCGATTGTGCGGAAAACACGAGCACCATCGATCTGCAGCTCTCGATGCCTCGGATGATCGAAGCCGACCACTTCGATCCTGGAACGATGTCACGTGGAGCTACCCAACAGCGCAGTCCGTTGCGCTCCAAGACGTGCACGAGCGCGTTGGCAACGTCTTTGTTCTCATGAGCATGGCAGACGAAGACGTCGAGACTGCCACTTGTCGGTTCGTCGACTTCCGACAGAAGGCCATCGAGCAGTTTGATGCCGCGCATGGCAGTTGCGGGTCGCCATTCGCCTCCCTCAGCCTTGCGAACCCAATCCGTGGCGGCGATTTCCCCGCGCGCGGCTTTCGCACGGACCTCAGCCGAGGTCAGGGGACCGACTTCGATCCCACCGATCGAGAGGATCCATCGTTGAGGTGGCTTCCCTGCCATGGTGTCAAGCCGACGATCCTCGCGAGCGGACCGTGAGATGCAAGGTACGCCCGCCTCCTTGAAGGGGGATAGATAGGGGTGCAACCGGGAACATGGGTAACACTTTTGACCGGGCACATGGGTGACACTCGCGAGGGGCAGACGGGGCCATCCGCGTGGTTCGCGTGGAGCTGCGATCCGCGCGTAGGAGAACCAAGCTGCGGCCCGGACCACTCGGGACCAGCCCCCGCACGATCCCCGTCTCCCGTCACCGCGACAACGCCCCTGCCTGAC
>ERZ761602.7908-NODE-7908-length-10984-cov-8.163144_pt1 | contig 10984 bp, 11 predicted proteins | sample MGYA00512165_ERZ761602 | MGnify/ENA primary metagenome ERZ761602 (study PRJEB28899, sample SAMN02445085) | bioreactor sludge metagenome | biome: EBPR sludge; isolation source: Thorneside wastewater treatment plant | place: Australia: Brisbane, Thorneside... | reverse complement strand
AATATCTTCTACACCGCCCCGACCGCGATCCGCTCGCTGATGCGCGAGGGCGAGGCGCCGGTCAAGGCCACCTCGCGCAAGAGCCTGCGGTTGCTGGGTTCGGTGGGCGAGCCGATCAACCCCGAAGCCTGGGAGTGGTATTACCACAATGTCGGGGACGGACGCTGCCCGATCGTGGACACCTGGTGGCAGACCGAAACCGGCGGTATCCTGATCACTCCGCTGCCGGGCGCCACGGCGCTGAAGCCGGGTTCGGCCACCCGGCCGTTCTTCGGCGTAACTCCCGCCCTGGTGGATGCCGAGGGCCAGTTCCTGGAAGGCGCCACCGACGGTAACCTGGTCATCACCCGGCCCTGGCCCGGCATCATGCGGACCGTGTACGGCGATCACCAGCGTTTCATCGACACGTATTTCTCCATGTACAAGGGCCTGTATTTCACCGGCGACGGCGCGCGCCGCGACGCGGACGGCTACTACTGGATCACCGGGCGCGTGGACGACGTGATCAACGTCTCCGGTCACCGCATGGGCACCGCCGAGGTCGAATCGGCGCTGGTGCTCCACCCGGCGGTCGCCGAGGCCGCCGTGGTTGGCTTCCCGCACGACATCAAGGGTCAGGGCATCTACGCCTACGTGACCCTGAAGGTCGGCGTCGAACCGACCGAGGCGCTGCGCAAGGAGCTGATCGCTCACGTCCGCAAGGAAATCGGCCCCATCGCCTCGCCGGACGCCTTGCAATGGGCGCCCAGTCTGCCCAAGACCCGCTCCGGCAAGATCATGCGCCGCATCCTGCGCAAGATCGCCGCCAACGAGGTGGATCAACTGGGCGATACCTCGACCCTGGCCGATCCGAACGTGGTCACTGACCTGGTCGACAACCGCGCGGTCAAGTAACTCGCTCGTTTCCAATAAAACTTAACGACGAGCTTCAGCCCTGACCCGGCCGCCGTTCGAGGCGACCGGGTTTTTTCACGGCTCCGCGGGGGGACCGGCGCCCGCCGGTTTCGTCGATCCAGGCGTTCACCAGCCGCGCCGGAGTTAGATCGAAGTACACGTTGCGTACGGTCACCGCCGGCCAATCCGGCGCTCCCAGTTCCGCCGCCGCCATTTCCTCCAGTTCCGGCGTGGGCTCGTCCGGCGCGCGCCACTTGAAGCTTTCGCAGCAGACATGGAATGGTACGCCCTGGTCGCGCGCCGCCAGGGCCAGCGGGTAGGTACCTGCCTTGTTGACGACCGCGCCATCGGCCAGCACGCTGTCAGCGCCCACCAGTACGGCGTCGGCCTGGGCGACGAACAACCCCATTTGCGCGTCGGTGATGCAGGTGGTCGGCACCCGCCACGCGGAAAGTCGCTCCGCCAGCCGGCGTCCCTCGCCCAGCGGCCGCGATTCGGTGACGATCATCCGCAAGCCGTCATCCTTGAGTAGCCGACACGTCTCCATCACCGTCGAACTGAGGCTGTGGGTCATCACCGTCCGGCCCGAACCGAGCAGCCTGGCGGCGTGAACGGCGCATTCGGCCACCGCCCGCCGCGAGGCGGCGATCAGGGCCTCCGCCCGCTCGGCGGCCAGCTCGCGGGCGACGACCAGCGTTGAATCGGCGGGCGGCGGCAAACTCTCTCGCCAGCGCCGCAATAGATTCCGGATCGGCGCCATGCTGGGCCGGGCCGTGATCAGATCGTCGGCCAAGGACAACAGACGTCTCCACAGTTCCAAGGCATCCGCCACTGGCAGCGTTCGCGCCGCCTCCGCCAACAGCTCCAGGGCGCGGCGGGCCAGCTCGCTGGCCCCCCGCGCGCGATCATTGCGAATTTCCGCAACCCAAAGGTTGAATTGTGCGAGGCTCATTGTCCAAAATTCATCGTAAATAACCAGAAACTAGCCGGCATCCCCACCGGCGATCCCGCCCATCCCACCATATTACGAGGAGACCGGCCATGAGCGATGTTGATCCCATTATCGGCAATTGGTATCGCAATCAGGAAACTGGCAACGATTTCGAGGTCGTCGCCTTGGATGAGGACGCCCAGACCATCGAAATCCAGTATTTCGACGGTGAGCTGGAGGAACTGGATCTGGACGCCTGGTATGAGCTGGCGATCGACGCCATCGAGGCTCCGGAAGACTGGTCCGGCCCTTTCGACGAAATGGATGTGGATGATTTGGGCTACGATGAAGGCAAGGATGAGGACGAGGACGAGGACGTCGATGGCGACGAGGACGAACTCAGCGACGAGGACGATCTGCTGGCCGATCGCGATGAGGATTGAGCGCCGATCCCAGCCGTGTCCCACGCCACCCCGATCTCAGGCCGGGAGCGTGGTCCATGCGCGAACGAAATGGAGTTTTCCCACCCAATCCTTGGGCTCAAACGATGAACCAGCTCATCATCCTCGACGCGACCCATCCACAGTGGCGGACCGGATTCCGGCGCATCGATGACCAGGGACGAGAAGACCCACATCGCCACGATGCTGGAGAGGCCGACATGAACGTGCTCGGCGCAGCGCCACCACCGGTTGAGCGGACGCAGCCGCGACTGCCGTGATGACGGACAAGCGCGACTATCTGGCCGTCCTGGGCATTCCACTGTGGCTGCCGCGCCGACCACCGGCCGAACAGCCGCGGCTCGTGGACCTGCCCCTCCCGCTGACGGAAACGGGCCCAGGCGCAAGACTTGAGGTGGAAGATACGGGAACCGAAGGGTTATCCAGCGACGACCGGATGCCACCAATGGTCGACAATTCGAAACCACGCCTTGAAACCGCCGCCGATCCTTCCCGCGCCGCGCCCAACCGTCGGGCGGCAACCATCGCCGGCATGGGCTGGGAAGAACTGGCGGCGGCGGTGCGCGAATGCACCGCCTGCGGATTGTGCGCCACCCGCACCCAAACGGTGTTTGGCGTCGGCAACCGCCAGGCGGACTGGCTGGTGATCGGCGAAGCGCCCGGCGCGGATGAAGACCGGCAGGGCGAACCATTCGTCGGGCGGGCCGGCAAGCTGCTGAATCCGATGCTGCTGGCGGTCGGTCTGAAACGCGAGCAGGTCTACATCGCCAATGTCTTGAAGTGCCGCCCGCCGGAGAATCGCGACCCGACCCCGGACGAGGCCGCGCAATGCCGGCCGTTCCTGAACCGGCAAATCGCGCTGATCCGGCCGCGTCTTGTTCTTGCCGTGGGCCGTATCGCCGCCCAGAGTCTGCTGGCGACCGATACCCCCATCGGCAAGCTGCGTGGCCGGGTGCATCGCCTGGGACCGGCCCGTGTTCCGCTGGTGGTGACCTACCACCCCGCCTACCTGCTGCGCTCGCCGCGCGAAAAACGCAAGGTCTGGGATGACCTGCGGCTCGCTCGGCGCGCGCTGGCCACCGAGCCTTCCGCGCCGGCCGAAAACACCGTCGAACCATGAGCACCCCACCAGAACCCGGCATCGGCCGGTTCCGCCCGATGCTGTACGCCGACCTGAAGGAGGTTCTCGCCATCGAACGGCGGGCCTACCAGTTTGCCTGGACCGATGGCATCTTGCGCGATTGTCTTCGCGCCGGCTATCTCTGCCGGGTGTTGGAAACGCCGCATGGCTTCATTCAGGCCTACGCGGTGATGTCGGCCGCGGTCGGCGAAGCCCACATCCTCAACTTCTGCGTGCGCCCGGAATTGCAAGGGCGCGGCCTGGCGCGACGGATGCTCGATCACCTGCTGGAAGGGGCACGCTTGGAGCGGGTCCAGACGATCTTTCTCGAAGTCCGCCTTTCCAATACCCGCGCCATGCGGCTTTACGCCTCGGCTGGATTTTGCGAGGTTGGCCTACGATCCGGCTATTACCCATCGACCAGCGGGCGGGAAGACGCGCTGGTGATGGCCAAGGAGTTGTAAGGCATGTCCGGCTATCTTGCGCTCAAGCATCTGCACCTGACCACCGTGATCCTCAGCTTCGCCCTGTTCGTGTTGCGCGGGCTGTGGATGCTGGTGGATTCGCCCCAACTCCAGCGACGCTGGGTTCGGATCGCACCGCATCTGATCGATACCGCCCTGCTGGCCAGCGCCATCGGCCTGACCCTGATCCTCCAACAATATCCGTTCGTCAACGGCTGGCTCACCACCAAGGTCCTGGCCCTGATCGTCTACATCGTTCTCGGCGGCGTCGCGCTCCGGCACGGTCCGACCCGCGCGATCCGCGCCACCGCCTGGGTTGCGGCCCTGGCGACGTTCGGTTACATCGTCAGCGTCGCCCTGACCCGTCAGCCGCTCGGTTTTCTGGCGGGATGGTGAATCGCGCAGCCAACCGCGCCATCAAAAACGCCGCCCCGAAGGCGGCGTTCCAGCGTGGCTCAAGGCCCGCGCGGCGGTTACCCGAATAGCAGATCCAACAGATTTCGCCGGGTGGCCTGGTCGGCCTGGCGGTAGTTGTCGGCGTTCCATTCGACCATCGTCCAGGCATCGTCCAGCATTCGATGACCAACGAAGCTCAGCACGGCGAACTGGCTGTCCGCCACCTCGCGCAGGCCGTGCGGATCGGTTACCTTGAGCGCCACCTTGAACTGGGCGACGCCCAGATCGACATACGCCTTCAGGCTATCCATCCGCAACGTGGCCCATTGTTCGACCCGCTCGATCACGAGCTGATTGGTCCGCCGCAGCGGCGCGCCCCACTGACTCCACAACGCAGGCATTTGATACATGGCGTTATCTCCATCCAATCTTGTGAGCGACTGGAGTATAGCAGGGAATGCTGCGTCGCGACATAAGACGTCGGGCAACCCACGCGACGATAAACCTGAAAATTCCTGTGTCCAATGATATAGTTGAGCCGGCGGCCCGACCGGCGGGTATCCGCCTCGTCCCGCCACATCGATTTCGCGCCACTCAGGGACAACCATCATGCCCATCGGTACCACCATCACTGAATTCATCATCGAAGAACAACGACGAATCAAGGGCGTTTCGGGCGATTTCACCGCGCTGATCAACGACATCGTCATCGCCTGCAAGGCCATTTCCAGCGCTGTCCGCTACGGCAGCCTGGTGGGCGTTCTGGGCGCCGCCGACACCGAGAACATCCAGGGCGAGACCCAGAAGAAGCTGGATGTGATTTCCAACAATCTGTTCATCAAACGCAACGAATGGGCCGGTCATGTCGCCGCCATGGCTTCCGAGGAGATGAACGACGTCTACCACCTGCCGATCCAGTATCCGCGCGGCAAGTACCTGCTGGTGTTCGATCCGCTGGACGGTTCTTCCAACACCGACGTCAACGGCGTGGTGGGCACCATCTTCTCGATCATGCGCCGTCCCGAGGGCTCGGTCGGCGAGCCGACCGAGGACGACTTCCTGCAACCCGGCGCCCGCCAGGTCTGCGCTGGCTACGCCCTGTACGGACCGTCCTCGATGATGGTCCTCACCACCGGCCACGGAGTCAACGGCTTCACCTTGGATCAGCGTATTGGGGAGTACATCCTGACCAACCCCAACATGAAGATTCCCGAGGATGCCCAGGAATTCTCCATCAATGCCTCCTACATGCGCTTCTGGGATCCGCCGGTGCGCCGCTACATCGACGAGTGCCTGGCCGGCAAGGAAGGTCCGCGCCGCAAGGACTTCAATATGCGCTGGGCCGGAGCGATGATCGCCGACGTGCATCGGGTGCTGTGTCAGGGGGGCGTGTTTCTGTATCCCATCGACCGCAAGCTGCGCGCCAAGAACCAGGAGGGCAAACTGCGCCTGCTGTACGAAGCCAATCCGATGAGCTTCATCGTCGAACAGGCCGGCGGGCTGGCCACCACCGGCGCCCAGCGGATCATGGAACTGCAGCCCACCGATCTTCATCAGCGCTGTCCGGTGATCGTAGGGTCAAGGAATGAAGTCGAGCGGATCATTTCCTACCACCTTGAAGCCCAGTGATCCGGTAACGGTGGTTTCACGCGGGCCGCCAGCGATCAGCGCCGACGGTGCGGGCCCAGGCCACCGGGCCGAAAAAATCCATGGAGCGCGAGCACGATTCCAACGGCGCGCTCCATTTTTCTCCCCAACGCTTGCTAGTATGTTACTCATCGACCTGTCAAGCGCCAGGCCAGGGACGCCGACTTCCACCCCCTCCGACCGTTGGAACCGCAAGAAGACCGTTCACCATGGAACCGAAAAATTCTCCCCCGGAATCGCTCGTTGGCAAGCTCAAGCGTGTTGAGGATCTTGCCGAGAAACTCGTCTACATCAAGTGGAGTCGGGAATTTTTCGTCTTGCTGCAGCGCGCGGCGCGGGAGGTGTTGACGCTGGCGCGGCCGCGATCGGATTGCCACAAGATCGCGGTGCTGGCCGAACGGCTGGAGCAACAGATCGGCGAGTGCCTGGAGCAAGGCGAATTGCCCCGAGGCGAGGAGCGGGAACGCTTGATCGCCGTGGCGGACGCGCTCTGTCGCGCGACACCCGGTTCCGATCGCAGCTCTCGCAAGACCGCGCCGGGCCAGCCGCCGTCCGACGAATCCCGCACCGTGCCGCTGTTTTCGCGCTGGGAAAAAAGCGAACGGTCGAGACCCAGGGTCGTCGGGCCAGCCGCGCCCGAAACGCCGCCGCTGTGGCTGGTGGCGCCGGAATCGGCCAGCGACCTGGCGCGCAGGCTCGAACAGCGAGGCGGCTATCGGTTGCAACGCCTCGTCAATCTGATCGAGGCGCAGACCCTGCTGAACCAGTCCCGGCAACCGGCGGCCCTGTTGGTCGATCTGGATCACGCCGCCGACAGTCAGACGACCTTGCAGCAGGTCGCCAGCCTGCGTCAGACCCTGCCCACGGAAATTCCCCTGTTTTTCCTCGCCGACCGCGGCGATATCACCGCCCGCATCGACGCGGTGGAGGCTGGCGGGACGGGCTATTTCCTCAAACCGGTCGATTTACCGCTGTTGCTGGAATCGCTGGACGAGTCCATCTCCAAACCACTCCACCACCGTATCCTGATCGTGGATGACACCTTGCCCTCGGCGCGAGAGATCGCCCGCTGGCTGGACAGTCGCGGCATGGTGACTCAGGTGTTGGCCCAACCCCTGCAAATCCTGCAGGTGCTGGCCAGTTTCCAACCCAGCCTGTTGGTCATGAGCCTGGAGCTCAAGGATATCGATGGGCTGGCCCTGGCCCGATCCATCCATCAGCACGAATCGTTTCGGGAGTTGCCCATGCTGCTGCTGTCGGCGCAAGCCGACAGCGGTTCGCGGTTGGCCGCGACCGGCCTGAGCGGCGAGGCGCTGCTGAGCAAACCCCTGAATCCGGAATCGCTGGTCGCCACCATCGCCAAGCGATTGCGACAGGGGCAAGGTCTGTATCGCAAGTTCAGCCAGCTCAGCAATCGGGATACCGTCAGCGGCCTGTACAACCGCCCCTACTTTCTCACCCACCTGGAGCGGGCATTGGTCGCCGCCGCCGCCAATACCCAGTCGGTGGCGCTCATGCTGATCACGCTGGACAACCTGCATGTCGTGGAAAACCAGGACGTGGCCGCGGCCGACGAGTTGATCGAACAAGCCGCCCAGCGCCTCAAAATCGCCTTGGGTCCGGATCCGATCTCCGCCCGGTTTGGCGACGCCATTTTCATGGTGTTGCTGGGCTTCACCACCCAGGATGCGCTGCTGGCCACGGCGCGCTCGGCGCAGACGAGCCTGGAGGCCGACGCTTACCGGCTGGTCGGCGGCGATACCCGGTTGCGAACCAGCATCGGCATCAGCATCGCCAGCCCCAACCTGCGCGAGGCCGCCACCCTGATCCAGCAGGCCGACTTGGCCAACAGCATGGCGCGGGACAGCAAGGATGCCCGGATCCATGTCCATCATGGTCGGAGCGCCGAGCAGGACGCGGACCTCTCGCGGCAAAAGAAGCTGATGGAAGATATCCGCGAAGCCGTGCAGCAACAACGGATGAACCTGCTGTTTCAACCCATCGTCAGTCTGCGCGGCGACACCACCGAACGCTACGAGGTTCTGTTGCGGATGCGCAACCGGGAGGGCTGGGAGCTGTTGCCGGAAGTCGTGTTCGCCCTGGTCAAGCGTAACCGGATCGGCATGGTGCTCGACCGCTGGGTCATCGCCCATTCCATCCGGGTGCTGCGCGAGCGGCAAGCGCGGGGGCAGTCGGTGATCCTGTTCATCAACATCTCGCCCACCATCCTGCAGGACGAGGAACTACTGAACTGGCTGCAAGGCGGCCTGAGCAAGACGGGGGTGCCGGCCGCCAGCCTGGTGTTCGAAATGACGGAAATGGCCGCTGAGCTGAACAAACAGGCGCTGGAGCCGTTCCTGCGGGGCCTCAAGAAACTGGGTTGCGGCCTTTCCCTGGATCATTTCAGCGGCCACGAACGCGCCCAGGCGCTGGCCCAGCTCCTGCAGGCGGATTACGTCAAGCTGGACGGCCGCTTCGTCCAGAATCTACTCAACGACAAGGACCGCCAGCAACAACTCAATCAGTTGGTTCGCGCGCTGGCCGCCGTGAGCATAACCACCATCGTCACCGGCATCGAGGACGCCATGATCTTGCCGACACTGTGGTCCTGCGGTATCGACTACGTCCAGGGATTCTTCCTGCAGCGTCCGCACACCGACATGAGCTACGACTTCGAAAACATGGTGTTGTGAGCGGAATGCGGATCGAGCGAGCCACGGGGTTGCTCGACGCGGCGCGGTGGCGGCCCTCGCCCAACCACGACGAGCGGCCGAACGGGACGGCGGTGGATCTCATCGTCGTGCATGGCATCAGCCTGCCGCCCGGCGAATTCGGCGGACCCTGGATCGACGCGCTGTTCACCAACACCCTCGATCCGGACGCCCACCCTTATTTTCGAGCGATTGCCGAATTGCGGGTGTCGGCGCATCTGCTGATTCGCCGCGACGGCGATCTGACGCAGTACGTACCGTTTCAGCGCCGGGCCTGGCATGCCGGCGCATCGAATTTCGCCGGCCGCTCCCGTTGCAACGATTTCAGCATCGGCATCGAGCTGGAAGGCGCCGATCACATTCCTTACGAAGACCGTCAGTATTCGCGGCTGACCAAGGTCATCATCGCCCTGCGAACCGCCTATCCTACCCTGACGCCCGATCGGCTGGTCGGTCACGCCGACATTGCGCCGGGCCGCAAAACCGATCCAGGACCGGCATTCGACTGGGCGCGGCTGCGCCGGCTGCTGGGCGACGCGGACTGACCGCCCGCCGTTCCGTCCAATGGCGGGCTGCGTGGCTGGCGCTCGACCGAAGCGAGCGACGAGCGCCTTGGATTTTCAGCGAGAAGCTCCACTGGTGGTCTCGAACCGCGCTCGGATCGTTTCCACCCGCTCGCGATTGACGCCAAAGTCGTAATAGCCGGTCCGGGACGCCGAACGCACCTGGACGACGCCAGGTGGGCCGAACAGAAACTCCACGTCGTCCACGAAGCCAAACACCGCCGAGCGAAATTCGACGTGAAGGTAGTCGGCGTCGGCCCGGATCACTCGCGCCCGATCCATGCCCTTCAAAACCTCCAGCAACCTTGCTCGTTCCCCCTCCTTTTCTCCACGATAGCGCAGCGGCTCGATGCGTCGATCGGTGGCGTCGGCTTGCGACGAAACGCAATTCGGCGAGGTGGGGCACGGCACCAGCCGACCTTCGGTCGCGCCCGGACTTACCGACGGTCGCCCGCCCGAACAGCCGTTCACCGCCAAAGCGACCATGAGCGCCAATCCGCCAGCCCACCACTTTCTCCGCATGGCCCATTCCTCGCTGAATCGTCGGGTTCCACCGCCACCGCTCGCCTACCCTCTTGGCAAACGCCGCGTTTGGAATTATTCTACCTCTAAATAGAACTAATCTGGTACTGATTAGACCCGTTACGCGGAGCATCCATGATTCGTATCACTCGGGAAGCCGACTACGGCATCTTGCTGACGACCAGTCTGGCTCGGGCCGAAGGTCAGCCACTCAGCGCCGCTGCCCTGGCGCGACAATGCCGGCTGCCGTTGCCGATGGTCAGCAAGATACTCAAGACCCTGGCGCGGGCCAGCCTCTTGACCTCGCAGCGCGGTGTGCAAGGCGGCTATAGCCTGGCCCGACCACCGGTGGAAATTTCCGCCGCCGACATCATCGGCGCGCTGGAAGGGCCGCTCGCCATCACCGAATGTAGCGGAGAAAGCCATGACGGTTGCTCGCGGCAGGAGCAGTGCGAAGTCAGCGGCCACTGGCCGCGTATCAACCGGGCGATTCAGGCCGCGTTGCAGAGCATCAGCCTGGCGGAAATGAGCCGTCCCGATGCGCCGCGCCCGCTGCGTTTCCATTCGCCAAGCCGGACCGAGATTGCCGGCATTGCCGACCGTGCTGTTTGATCCACCGCATTTCGAACTGGAATCCCGCCATGACCGACAGCGATCAAGCTCTGGAACGCCTCGCCGCCAGCGACTACAAGTACGGCTTCGTCACCGACATCGAACAGGAGACCGTGCCGCCGGGGCTGAACGAGGACGTCATCCGGCTGATCTCGGCCAAGAAGCAGGAACCGGATTGGTTGCTGGAGTGGCGGCTGCAAGCGTTCCGCCACTGGCTGACCCTGAAACAGCCGGAATGGGCGCGGGTGCATTATCCACCCATCGATTATCAGGCAATTTCCTACTACGCCGCACCGAAGCAGAAGGGCGACGGCCCCAAGAGCCTGGACGACATCGACCCGGAATTGCGCCGCACCTACGAAAAGCTTGGCATTCCGCTGGCGGAACAAGCCATCCTGGCCGGCGTGGCGGTGGACGCCGTGTTCGACTCAGTGTCGGTGGCGACCAGCTACAAGGGCAAGCTGGCGGAAAAGGGCATCATCTTCTGCTCGTTCTCCGAGGCGGTGCGCGAGCATCCCGAACTGGTGCGCCAATATCTGGGCACGGTGGTGCCTTACCGCGACAACTACTACGCGACACTGAACTCGGCGGTATTCTCCGACGGCTCCTTCGTCTACATCCCGCCGGGCGTGCGCTGCCCGATGGAGTTGTCCACCTACTTCC
>ERZ761602.7907-NODE-7907-length-10985-cov-6.429460_pt1 | contig 10985 bp, 10 predicted proteins | sample MGYA00512165_ERZ761602 | MGnify/ENA primary metagenome ERZ761602 (study PRJEB28899, sample SAMN02445085) | bioreactor sludge metagenome | biome: EBPR sludge; isolation source: Thorneside wastewater treatment plant | place: Australia: Brisbane, Thorneside... | reverse complement strand
GGGCCTGGGCCACGGCGACGGACGTCCACGCGCCGCCGCTGCTGGAGTGCCTGGAGCGGGTGACGACGATAGATCCCGAGGACATCGTCGCGGCCGTCCTGGTGCCGCATGCCGACGAAGTTTCGGGAGCTGATGCTTAGCGCGAGCGACCGCTGGTGTACAGACAGCGGGCGCCTTGGCTGCGCCAAACATGACCCGCTGACGACCCTCAGCTGACTTTGCGTCGCTCCAGGAGCGGACGCTCGCCGCCGCTCCGTCCCATGAGCATCCGACATCCAGCAGGGCGCCGAGAGGCGCCCTGGTCCACACACCAGCAGCGCGGCTACTTGATAAAGCGCACCTGCTCGTTGATACGTGCCAGGATGGGCTTCTTCTTCTCTGCGAAACGCGCCTTGTTCTCATCGATCAGGTTGCGGCCCTTCGTGTCGATCGAGATGATGAGCGGGCCGAACTCGCGCACGCGGTTGACCCACAGCGTCTCGGGCATGCCCAGGTCCTTCCACTGCGCATCTTCGATGGCTTCGACCTGGGTCGCCGCGAGCACCGCGCAACCGCCGGGGAAGATCGCATGCACGGCATTGTTCTCGACACAGCCGGCCGCGGTCTCGGTGCCCATGCCGCCTTTGCCGACCACCAGCTTCACACCGGTCTGCTTGATGAACTCGCGCTCGAACTTCTCCATGCGCATGCTCGTCGTCGGGCCGATGGACACCATCTCATAACTGCCGTCGTCCTTCTGCTTCACGATGGGCCCGGCGTGGAAGATGGCTCCGCCCTTCAAATCGACCGGCAGTTCTCGGCCGAGTTCGATGAGGCGGCGGTGCGCCACGTCGCGGCAGGTGACGAGCTGGCCAGTCAGGTAGACCACATCGCCGACGTTCAGGTCGGCCAGATCCTCGTCGCGGATCGGTGTGGTCAGGATCTTCTTTGCGGCGCTCACAGCACGACTCCCTGGTGCGACACGATCTCGTAGGAGAGGTCGGCGTTGATGCGAATGCGGCCACGGCGGTGCGCCCAGCAACCGGTGGACACGGCCACGCCGATGGTGGACGGGTGGCGCGCAGAAGACTCGATGTTCACGCCCATCACGCTGGCATTGCCGGTCAGCCCTTGCGGCCCCAGGCCCACCTCGTTCAGGCCTTCCTCCAGCAACTCCTCCATGCGGGCCGCATTGGAATTCGGGTGGCGCGAGTCCACCGGCCGCAGGATCGCCTTCTTCGACAGGCGGGCCGCGGTCTCGGCCGAGGTCGAGACGCCCACGCCCACCAGCATCGGCGGGCAGGCGTTTACACCGCGCTGCGTGATCACGTCGAACACGAACTCGGCCACGCCTTCGTACCCTTCGCCGGGCATCAGCACCTTGGCTGCACCGGGCAGCGTGCAGCCGCCTCCAGCCATGTACACATCGATGGTGCAGCCGTCGCCCTTGGGGTCGATCTCCCAGTCCAGCCAGGGGATCTTGCTGCCGGTGTTGGTGCCGGTGTTCTTCTCGTCGAAGGTCTCGACGGCGTTGTGGCGTAGCGGGCCGCGGATCGTAGCCTCCTTCGTGGCGGCCGCCAGGATCTCTTCCAATTCGCCCAGCAGCGGAAAGCGCGCACCCGCGGTGATGAAGTACTGGATCACGCCGGTGTCCTGGCAGCTCGGCCGGTCGAGCTTGTCGGCCGCGTCCTGGTTGTCCTTCATGGACTGGTAGACGGCCTTGGCCAGAGGATGCGTTTCCTTGGCGCGCAGGTCGGCCAGCTTGTGGGTCACGTCCGTCGGCAGCCGCTTGCCGATATAGGACGTGAACTTCCACATCACGTCGGTCAGTTGCTGGACGGCAGCGTCCCGGTCTTCGATGACTTGCATATTTGTTCCGTGCAGGGTGTTCGGAAGGAGGGGCAGGCGCGCAGCGTCACTCGATGACGACCTTGGCATCCTTCACGAGCTTGGCGAACTTCTCGGTCTCGCTCTTGATCTGCGCGGCCATGTGGTCCGTGCTGTCACCGATGGGCTCTGCACCGATCTCGGCCATGCGCTTGCGGAACTCGGCCGACTGGATGATCTTGACCATCTCGGTGTTCAGCCGCGTCACGATGTCCTTCGGCGTCGCAGCTGGCGCCAGCACGCCGAACCAGGTTCCGATGTTGAAACCCTTGAGGCCAGCTTCCTCCAGCGTCGGCACGTCGGGCAATGCCGACGAGCGCTTCGCCGTCGTCACCGCCAGCGGGCGCAGCTTGCCTGCCTTGATGTGCGGCAGCACCGGCGTTACGGTGTCGAACGACATCGTGATCTGGCCGCCCAGCAGGTCGGTGGCGAGCGGGCCGCTGCCCTTGTAGGGAATGTGGGCGAACTCGGTGCCCGTCATGTTCTCGAACTAGGTGCCGATCAGATGCTGTGCGGTGCCATTGCCGTTGGAACCGTAGTTGTGCTTGCCCGGCTGCGACTTCAGCAGCGCAACCAGCTCGGCAACGTTCTTGACCGGCGTGGTCGCGTTGACGACCAGAACGTTCGGTACCAGGGCGATCGTCGTGATCGGAGCCAGGTCCTTCTGAAAGTCGTAGGGCAGCTTCTTGTAGACGCTCGAGGCAATCGTGTGATGCACCGCGCCGACCAGCAGCGTGTAGCCGTCCGGCTTGGACTTGACCACGTAGTCGGCACCCAGGGTCGCACCGGCACCGGGCTTGCTCTCGACGATCACCGGCTGGCCGAGGCTTTGCTGCAGCTTCTCGGCAAGCGCCCTGGCGAGCACATCGGTCGTGCCGCCGGCCGGGAACGGAACGATCAGGCTGATCGGCTTGCTCGGCCAGGCCTGCGCCATGGCGGCTCCGCTGGCCATGGTCGCGGCCAGCGCGAGGACTTGGATCAGGTGACGACGGGTGGTCTTGCGGATCGAGGTCATGGTTGTCTCCGGTTGGGTTTCAGTGAGCATCTGTCGATGGAACTTTAGGGTTGAAGCCTGGCGTTGAATCGCGCAGACAGTGAATCCGTCTTTAACTTCAATTCAATGCTTAATGCGAAGGTGTCCGCGAGTGGCACGTGGCCACGGACTGCGTGATTCAGCTATCGCAGTGCGCGAATCGCGCGGCGGCCGGCGAACCCGGCAGCGTTGCCGAGCTCGGCTTCGATCAGCAGCAGCCGGTTGTATTTCGCCATGCGGTCGGAGCGGCACAGCGAGCCGGTCTTGATCTGCGTCGCGGCCGTGCAGACGCTCAGGTCCGCGATGGTGGTGTCCTCTGTCTCGCCGGATCGGTGCGAGACGATGGACGCGAAGCCGGCAGCCTGCGCCATCGTGATGGCGGCCAGAGTCTCGGTCAGCGTACCGATCTGGTTCGGCTTGATGAGGATGGCGTTCGCTGCCCGGCGCGCGATGCCCTGCTGGAGGATCTCGGTGTTCGTGACGAACAGATCGTCGCCAACCAGCTGGACGCGGCTTCCCAACCGGGCGGTGAGTAGTTCCCAGCCAGCCCAGTCGCCTTCGGCCATGCCGTCCTCGATCGTCACGATTGGGTAGGCGTCGACCCATCGGCTCAGGTAGTCGACGAATTGCGCCGAATCGAAACGTTTGCCTTCGGACGAGAGTTCGTACTGACCGTCCTTGTGGAACTCCGAGCTGGCGACATCCAGGCCGAGTGCGATGTCAATGCCCGGCTTGAACCCGGCTTTCTCGATGGCAGACAGGATGACTTCGATGGCCGCTTCGTTGGACGGCAGGTCGGGAGCGAACCCGCCCTCGTCGCCCACGGCCGTTGACAGATGCCGGCTCTTCAGCAAGGCCTTCAAGGCATGGAACACCTCCACACCCCAGCGCATCGCTTCGGAGAAGCGTGGTGCGCCCACCGGCAGGATCATGAACTCCTGCATGTCGACATTGTTGTCGGCGTGGGCGCCACCGTTGATGATGTTCATCATCGGCAGCGGCAGCCGGGGTTCTGCGCCGCGGGCAAGGTGGCGATACAAGGGCTGACCTGACGACGCGGCGGCAGCCTTGGCCAGTGCCAGCGACACGGCCAGAATCGCGTTGGCGCCCAAGCGCGCCTTGGTCGGCGTGCCGTCGAGGCCGATCATCCGCTCGTCGAGAGCGGCCTGGTCGTGCGCCGTGCTCCCAACGAGTAGTTGGGCCAGTTCACCGTTGACGTGGCTCACGGCCTTGCCGACGCCCTTGCCGAGGTAGCGCCGGGCATCACCATCACGCAGTTCGAGCGCCTCACGCGAGCCAGTGGAGGCGCCGGACGGCGAGGCCGCAAAGCCGCGGGCGCCGTCGGAGAGCACGACTTCCGCCGCGACGGTGGGGTTGCCGCGCGAATCGAGGATCTCGAAGCCGCGTACCTGTTGGATCGTTGGCATGGTGTTCTCAGTCGATCTGCGCGATGCGCAGCAGGTTGGTGGAGCCGGGTGTGCCGAAGGGCACGCCAGCGGCGATGACGATCGTCTGCCCCGGTTGCGCGAAGTCCAGCTGCCGGGCCGTCGCGACCGCACGAGCGGTCATGTCGTCGACGCCCGTCACGTCGTTGCAAACGACCGGGTTGACCCCCCAGGCGAGCGCGAGCCGGCGCGCCGTCTCGCGCCGGGGGGTCATGCCGATGATCGGCGCGCGGGGCCGCTCGCGCGCCATGCGCAGCGCCGATGAGCCGGAGCTGGTGTAGGCCACCATCGTGGCCACGTCGAGCAGGCCGGCCACCGAACGCGCGGCCCAGCCGATGGCGCCCGGCGTGTTGGCCGCGGGCTGCGTGTGCGACGCGTCGATGGCGTCGCGGTAGTGCGGATCGGCCTCGGTCTGGGCGATGATGCGATCCATCATCGCCACGGCCTCGACCGGGAACTTCCCCGACGCCGACTCTGCGGAGAGCATGACCGCATCGGCGCCGTCGTAGATCGCCGTGGCCACGTCGGACGCTTCAGCGCGAGTGGGCACGGGTGCGCTCACCATCGACTCCAGCATCTGCGTGGCCACGATCACCGGCTTGCCGAGCTTGCGGCACGCACGGACGATGCGCTTCTGGATCGCCGGCACCTGTTCGGCCGGCATCTCGACGCCAAGGTCGCCGCGAGCCACCATAACTGCGTCGGTGACGGCCAGGATCTCGTCCAGGCATTCGATGGCAGCCGGCTTTTCCAGCTTGGCGACGATGCCGGCGCGCCCCTTGATGATGGATTGGGCCTCGACGATGTCAGCGGCACGCTGCACGAACGACAGTGCAATCCAGTCGATGCCCAGCGTCAGCCCGAAGTCGAGATCGGCGCGGTCCTTCGCCGTCATCGCGGACAGCGGCAGGACGACGCCGGGAACGTTCACGCCCTTGCGGTCGGACAGCATGCCCCCGTTGACGACGGTGGTCTCAGCGAAGTCGCCACCGCACTTCTCCACCTTCAGGCGCAGCCGACCATCGTCGAGCAGCAGTTCCGCACCCGGCTTGAGCGCGGCAAAGATCTCCGGGTGGGGCAGCGGCGCGCGGGTCACATCGCCGGGTTTGTCGCGTTCCAGGTCGAGGCGGAATGCCGCGCCCTCGATCAGCTTCACGGGTCCGCCTGCGAACGTGCCGACCCTCAGCTTCGGTCCCTGCAGGTCGAGCAGCACGCCGATCGGTCGGCCGATGTCAGCCTCGATCGAGCGGATCAGATCGAGGCGCTGCTGGTGGTCGGCATGGGTGCCGTGGCTGAAGTTCAGGCGGAACACGTCCGCCCCGGCGCGGACCAGCGCCTCGATGGTGGCACGGTCGGCGCTCGCAGGGCCGAGCGTGGCGACGATCTTGGCATTGCAGAGGCGTTGCATCATCTGTCTCCCGAGTTGTCGAATGGAGGGCGGGCATCGATGACGATGGCCCTGAAGTCGTTCACATTGGTCAGCGTCGGACCGGTCACGACCGAGTCGCCCAGCGCCTCGAACAGGCCATGTCCGTCGTTGTCGTCGAGGCGCTCGCGCGGCTTCATGCCCATCGCCCAGGCGCGCGCCAGCGTGTCCGGCGTCAACACGGCGCCGGCAATCTCCTCCTGGCCATCGACACCATCTGTGTCGCCCGCCAGCGCGTGGATGCCGGGCTCGCCATTGAGCGCGATGCCCAGCGACAGCAGGAACTCGACGTTGCGGCCGCCTCGCCCTCGGCCCCGCACGGTCACCGTCGTCTCGCCGCCACTCAGCAACACACAAGGCGCCCCGACGGGCTGACCTCGCCGCGCGACCTGCAACGCGATGCCGGCCATCGTCTTGGCCACATCGCGCGCTTCGCCCTCGATGGCGTCGCCCAGGATGTAGGGCGTCAGACCAGCCGCCTGCGCCACCCGGGCTGCGGCTTCGAGCGCCATCTGCGGTGTCGCGATGAAGCGGGTCTCGATCGCCGGCAAGCGCACGTCACAAGGCTTCAAGGTCTCGCCTTCGCCGCTTTCGAGAAGATCCAGCGCACGCGGCGGCACATCGATCTCGTAGCGACGCAGGATGTTCATGGCATCGGCGCAGGTGGTGGGATCGGCGACCGTCGGGCCGGAAGCGATGTCGATGGGATCGTCGCCTGGCACGTCCGACAGCAGCAGGTTCACGACCCGCGCCGGCGCGCACGCCGCGGCCAGCCTTCCGCCCTTGATGGCCGACAGGTGCCGGCGCACGCAGTTCATCTCGCTGATGCTGGCGCCGCTGGCCAGCAGCGCACGGTTCAACGCCTGTTTGTCGGCCAGGGTGAGCCCCGGCAGGGCAAGCGGCAGCAACGACGAACCGCCTCCGGAAATCAGGCACAGCACCAGGTCGTCCGCGGTGAGGCCCTTGACGAAATCGAGCAGGCGCCGGGCGGCTGCCTCACCGGCCGCATCCGGCACAGGGTGCGCCGCTTCGACGATCTCGATGCGCTGGCAAGGCACCGAGTAGCCGTACCGGGTGACAACGAGGCCTGACAGGGGACCCTGCCAGCGGTCCTCGACCGCGCGGGCCATCGCCGCAGACGCCTTGCCTGCGCCGATCACCACCAGCCGGCCCTTCGGAGCGGCGGGGAGGTGGCGGGGCACACACAGCGCCGGCTGCGCGGCGGCGACCGCCGCATCGAACATGTCGCGCAGCAGCCGGCGGTGATCGAGGGGCATGATGGTGTCCGTGCGAGGCGTCAGGCTGCGGCGCGCGCGGTGGAGATGGCCTGCACCTTGCTCGGGTTCGATGCATCGTTGGCGGGTACCTCGTACAGCGCATGCAGGTCTTCAGGGTCCACCTTGCCGTCGAGCACCTGCGTCAGCCGGGAACTATCGACCGAGCCGACCCAGCGGGCGATCGCCACCGTGCCGACCGCGTTGCCGATCGTGTTGGTGATCGCACGCGCCTCCGACATGAATCGGTCCACGCCGAGCAGCAGCACCATGCCTGCCACTGGGATCTTGCCCATCGATGCCAGCGTTGCCGCCAGCGTGATGAAACCCGAGCCGGTCACGCCTGCCGAACCCTTCGAGGTCAGCAGCAACACGCCCAGTACGACCAGTTGGTCGGTCAGCGTCAGCGGGGTGTTGGTGGCCTGGGCGATGAAGATCGCGGCCATCGTGTAGTAGATGCACTGGCCGTCGGGGTTGAAGGTCAGCCCCGAGGGCACGACCAAGCCGACCACAGGCTTGGAGACACCGGCAGTCTCCAGCTTTCGCATCAGCTGCGGCACCACCGATTCGGACGAACTGGTGCCCAGCACAGTGAAGAGTTCGTCCTTGATGTACTTCAGGAACTTCCAGAGGCTGAATCCGGAGAGCCTCGCAATCGCACCGAGCACGATGACCACGAACAGGAAGCAGGTGATGTACATCGTGCCCATCAGCTTGCCGAGCGAGACGATCGAACCCAGGCCGTACTTGCCGACCGTGAAGGCCATCGCGCCGAAAGCTGCCAGCGGTGCGAGTCGCATGACCATGCCGACCACCGAGAAGATGCCGTGTGTGAAGGCCTCCAGAAAGTCCACCACGGGCTTGCCGCGCGGGCCGATGTGCGACAAGGCCACGCCGAACAGCGTCGCGAAGACGAGGATCTGCAGGATGTCGTTCTTGGCCAGCGCGTCGACGATGCTCGTGGGCACAAGGTTGAGCATGAAGTCGACGAAGCCCGTGGGCTTGGCGGCCGTGGCTGTGTAGCCGGCGATCGCCTTGGTGTCGAGTTGCGAGGCATCGATGTTCATGCCCTCGCCGGGGCGGACGACGTTGACGACGACGAGGCCGAGCACCAGCGCGAAAGTCGACAGCACCTCGAAATAGATCAGAGCCCGGGCGCCGACGCGGCCGAGCTCCTTCATGTTCTCCATCTTTGCGATGCCGAGCACGACGGTGGCAAAGATGATCGGCGCAAAGACCATCTTGATCAGCTTGATGAAGACGTCACCCAGAGGCTTGAGGTCGCTGCCGAGGTTGGGCGCGAAGAAGCCCAGTGCCACGCCAGCGAACACGCCGATGAGCACCTGGACGTAGAGCTTGCCGAAGAAGCGGCGCATGTCTTGTCTCCTGAGGAATGCGAGGGCGAAGGCGTGCCCACCCGGCAGCGCTTGGTGGCTGCTTCGGTGCTGGCGCGCGACGCGCCGGACCGGGACCTGAACGTCGAGCCCGGCGAGCCTTCTCGGCCCGCCGGGCGCCGTTGCCCTTACGCGGCTTTGCGCTTGGCGCTTGCCGCCAGCAGCTCACACACGGCTTGCGTGACCTGGACCGTGGTCGCCTTGCCGCCGAGGTCGCCGGTGTGCAGCTCCGGGTTCGCGGTGACCTGCTCGATCGCGCTCATGACCTGCTTCGCCGCCTCGAACTCGCCGAGGTGCTCGAGCAGCATCACGACCGACCAGAAGGTGCCGACCGGGTTGGCCAGGCCCTTGCCCATGATGTCGAAGGCCGAGCCGTGGATCGGCTCGAACATCGACGGGTAGCGGTGTTCCGGGTCGATGTTGCCGGTGGGCGCGATGCCCAAGCTGCCGGCCAGTGCAGCGGCCAGGTCGCTCAGGATGTCGGCGTGCAGGTTGGTCGCGACGATGGTGTCGAGCGTGGCCGGCTTGTTGACCATGCGCGCGGTCATGGCGTCGACCAATTCCTTGTCCCACTTCACGTCGGGGAACTCGGCCGCGACTTCGCTCGCGATCTCGTCCCACATCACCATTGCGTGGCGCTGCGCGTTGCTCTTGGTGACGACGGTCAGCTGCTTGCGCGGCCGGCTCTGCGCCAGCTTGAAGGCAAAGCGCAGGATGCGCTGCGCACCCACGCGCGTCATCATCGACACGTCGGTCGCAGCTTCGATCGGATGGCCCTGGTGGACGCGGCCACCCACGCCCGAGTACTCGCCCTCGGAGTTCTCGCGCACGATGACCCAGTTCAGGTCTTCGGGGGCGCAACGCTTCAGCGGGCCGTCGATGCCAGGCAGGATGCGCGTCGGGCGCACGTTGGCGTACTGGTCGAAGCCCTGGCAGATCTTCAGGCGCAGGCCCCAGAGGGTGATGTGGTCGGGGATGTCGGGATCACCGGCCGAGCCGAAGAGGATCGCGTCCTTGCCCTTCAGCGCTTCGAGGCCGTCGGCCGGCATCATCACGCCGTGCTTGCGGTAGTAGTCGCCGCTCCAGTCGAAGTTCTCGAACTCGAAGCGGAAGGTGCTGCTGGTCTTGGCGATGGCTTCCAGCACCTGCTGGCCGGCGGGAACGACTTCCTTGCCGATGCCGTCACCGGGAATGGTGGCGATGGAATAGGTCTTCATGGCTTGTCTCCGTGGGTATGGGTGGGCGGTGACGTGACTGTAAGAAGTGGACGGCCCATGCGCTCACGGCTAGAGTGAATCCATTGTTTACCTGGATCTAACAGTCTTCACTGGGGAACCGCCTATGACCAGCAGCGCGAACAGCGGCATCCAGCCAGCAGACCTGGGGTTCTTCTCCACACTGGCCAGTGCGGGCAGCCTGAGTGCTGCCGCGCGTGAGCTGGGCATCACGACGCCCGCCGTCAGCAAGCACCTGGCGCTGATGGAGTCTCGGGTGGGCCTGTTGCTGGTGAACCGGACCACTCGGCGCATGAGCCTGACGCCCGAGGGTGAGCTCTACCTGGAACACGCGCGACGCATCCTCGGCGAGATCGACGACATGGAGCAGTTGCTTGGCGTGTCCAAGGCAACGCCCAAGGGCCTGCTGCGCGTGAATGCCACGCTGGGCTTCGGGCGCAGCCACGTGGCGCCGCTGATCTCGCGATTCGTGCGCAAGTACCCGCAGGTGGAGGTGCAGTTGCAATTGTCGGTAAACCCGCCACCGCTGACCGATGATTCCTTCGATGTCTGCATGCGGTTCGGTGCGCCACCAGACGCTCGCGTCATCGCGAAGTACATCGCGCCTAACCGGCGCTTGCTTTGTGCGGCACCGGCGTATCTCGCCAAGCACGGCACGCCGAAGGTGCCGAACGACCTGACCAAGCACAACTGCATCGGCATTCGGCAAGGCGAGGAAGCCTACGGCGTATGGCGACTGACCAGCGGCCGAGGCAAGAACGCGACAACCGAGGCGGTCAAGACGCGAGGCAACCTCACGACGAATGACGGCGAGATCGCCGTCAACTGGGCGCTGGACGGCCACGGCATCCTCATGCGGGCCGAGTGGGACATCGAGCGATACCTGAAGAACGGCAGGCTCGTGCAGGTGCTGCCGCAGTTCCATACTCCGGATGCCGACATCCATGCCGTGTATCCGCAGCGCCACCAGCTGGCGGCCCGTGTACGCGCCTTCGTTGACTTCGTGGCGTTGTCACTCAACCAGCGGGCGGGGCCAGCGACGTAGGTGGTGGCGTACCCGCGGACGGCTGCTATGCAGCTTCCGCTCGTGCGTCGGCTTGTGGCCGTCTGTGTGAGTCTGTTCGCCCGGGTCGAATGCGCGGTCCAGGATCGTCAGCAGTCACTCAGGACATAGACCTTGATGCCGGAAATCTGAGGGGCAATCTGTTCGGACTTCCACTCCAGAACAGGACGCATCATGCAGCCTCTCTCACTCATGCTCCGGGGCTTCCGGGGCATCCGCGACGGCCTCGGGCTGGAAGAGCTGACCCTC
>ERZ761602.7905-NODE-7905-length-10990-cov-9.618381_pt1 | contig 10990 bp, 8 predicted proteins | sample MGYA00512165_ERZ761602 | MGnify/ENA primary metagenome ERZ761602 (study PRJEB28899, sample SAMN02445085) | bioreactor sludge metagenome | biome: EBPR sludge; isolation source: Thorneside wastewater treatment plant | place: Australia: Brisbane, Thorneside... | reverse complement strand
AAAATGCCGGACAAATCTATGGCATTTTTACAAAAAAGTCAACTTTCAATTCGCCCCGCCCCGCGAACTTGAAAAAACTTTACTGAACGCCTTTGATGCACCAAACTCGCATAAAGGTTTTCCGCCGAAAAATGATATTTCGAAACTGCTTCAGCAGTATCCCTTTCGCCCAAACCGGGCTTGCGGATTCAACCCTGCGAAAGACAAAAATCCGGTTTTGTTAACCTCCCCGTAACTTAAGCAAGATAAGCTTTTAGGTTCGCTTAACCCAATGGGAGAATTGCCGGTTTTGCGGAACTCGAATTGCCTTAACAGTGGGTGCAGTTACAGATCGGCAGTCCCGCTTTATCCCGGCCGCCCGTAATCGGGCCGAGGTCAAGGACGCTAAAGGTTTGTAGATGCAATGTTAACGGAATTTCGGCCCGGGGAACTGAAGCCGCAGAGCGGCAAATGACCCTCGGGAAGAAATTCAAAAAATAGGAAAAAAATCCAAATTATCCGAAAGAAAGTTCCCACAAGGGCAATATTTTTTGAGTTTAGGAAGAGTAAATACGAGGTCAAGAAAACAAAAATGACTAAAAATTCTATTTTCAGAATGCTTTTCGTATTCGTGCTCGGTATGTTCCTTGCCGTTCCGTCCGTAATGGGCCAGGCCGGTCAGGGTTCGATAACGGGTATCGTTACGGATGCAAATGGAGCGATCGTACCGTCGGCTACTATCAGAATTAAGAGCGTGGCCCAAGGTTCGGAGATCACGACCACTAGCAGCGGCAGTGGTATTTATACCTTTACATCGTTGGCTCCGGGACTCTACGACGTCACCGTTGAGGCCGCCAATTTTTCAGCCCAAACGCGACGCGTTGAGATCCAGGTCGGACGCACGACCGACGTCAACTTCACGCTCGGTGCGGCCGATGTCGCCGCCGAGGTAATTGTCACGGCCGAAGGCGTTCAATCAACACAATCGAACTCGGACGCGGTTCTCAGCGAAACGGCGATCACCAACCTGCCGATCAACGGCCGTCGTTTCCAGGACTTTGCGACCCTGACGCCGACCGCCCAGATCGACACGGAGCGTAACCAGATCTCGCTCTCAGGCCAGCGTGGTATCAATGCGAACATCAATGTTGACGGCGTTGACTATAACCAGCCGTTCTTCGGCGGCATCCGCGGCGGCGAACGTTCGAACTTCGCTCCGACGATCCCTCAAGAATCGATCAAAGAGTTTCAGGTGGTTGCGGCTGGATACTCGGCCGAATTTGGCCGTTCATCGGGCGGCATCATCAACGTTGTGACCAAGAGCGGCGGCAACAACCTTCGCGGTTCGGCTTTCTATTTGATTCGCCCGGACAGCTTCGCCCGGAATCACAAGTTCGTGAAACGGCTCGAAGAGGTCAATAACGTCGAGATCACGGCGGCGCCGACCCAGCAGCAATTCGGCGGTTCGATCGGCGGACCGATCGTCCGCGACCGGCTGTTCTTCTTCGGCTCCTATGAGCAGCAAAAGTTCGAAGCAGATCGCTTTGTTCTCTTCAGCGGACTCGACGGCCTTGCTGTCAACGACTCGAATCGCCAGGCGATCGACTACTTCCGTTCGCAGGAGACCGATTACCTGCTGACGAACGATGCCCAGACCGTTCTCGGCCGAATTGACTGGAACGTCAATTCGAACAATTCCGCAAACTTCCGTTTCAGCTGGAACAGCGGAAAGGGACTCAACTCTGTCTCCGTCGGTGATGCCGGAACGCTCTTTAACCCGATCTCGAACTCCGCGCTCTCGAACGAAGGAACCGAGCGTGACAAGAACTATGTGTTCGTCTCGCAGCTTAGCTCGATCCTGGGTTCGGGGATCGTCAACGACTTCCGATTCCAGTACGCCCGCGGCGAGCGTCCCCGTGAGGCAAATGCCTTAACGCCGCTTGTCAACGTTCCGTCGGTCGGACTTTACGGAACGCGCAGCTTCCTTCCGACCGAACAGTACGACAACCGTATCCAGTTCGTGAACGGGCTTTCGATCCTCCGCGGAAATCACAGCTGGAAGTTTGGCGGTGAGTTCAGCGACATTTTTACCGAACAGCTTTTCGGCTTTAACCAGTTCGGCTCCTACACCTTCAGCGGCGGCACGACGTCGGCTCTTCAGCAACTGAGCCTCGACCCGACGAACCCGAACGATCGCCGGTTTGACGGAAATACGTTCTATACGCAGCAGATCGGAAACCTCCAGGCGGCCTTCCGTATTCGCGAGTTGGCGTTTTATGGCCAGGATTCGTGGCGCGTCACCCCGCGGTTCACGTTGAACTACGGTGTCCGTCTTGAAAAGCAGTTTAACCCGGAAGCTCAGGTCGGGAACGATGCGATCATCAACATCGTCCGTAACGCCTCGTTTCCGCTTCTCGGTGGCCGCGGCTTTGACCCGACCGTTATTCCGGACAGCGAATGGCAGATCGGCCCGCGTCTCGGTTTCGCTTGGGACATCGAAGGCAACAGCAAGTCTGTTCTCCGCGGTTTCGCCGGTCTTTATTACGCACGGACCCCGGCACTGCTAATTGCCGGCCCGGTCAATAACTTCCGTGTTCCGCCCGGCGACGTAACGATCCAGTTGCCGTTCTCGACAACGCAGCTCTCGGCGTCAACTTCTGCTGGCGTAACTGCGTACAATTCGTTCCTCACGGCAAACCCGAACTACGTCTCTTTCCTCGGAAGCTTTGGTATCGCTTGTCCGCAAGTGGCTAACCCGGGTGATGCACGTGCCTGTATTCCGAACACGGTTTTCCGCCAGTTCGGCCTGATCGGCGTCAACGCCAACAACGCGTCGCTCGACAACCTCCCGTCGCTTTCTGCTGAGCAAATGCAGCAGATCGCCGGGATTCTCGGTCTCGGCATTTCGCCGGGTATCGGAGCTAACCTGATCGGAATGGATCCGGACTACAAGAATCCGCGTTCGTTCCAGTTCGGTTTCGGCTACGAGCGTGAGATGGCTCCGGGCTTCATCGTCGGACTCGACTACAGCTACGTTAAAACGACGCATCTGCAGCGTAACCACGATGTGAACCTGCCGATCCCGACGCCGAGCGGCCCGGCTGCTCGTCCGACGTTCAACCGTAACAACCGGCCGGCTCCGCAGATCGGACGTTTGCTGATTCGCGAATCAACGGCGAACTCGCTCTTCCAGTCGATTTCGGCTCGCATGCGCTACGTCCGCAGCTGGGCGAACATCAACGCCTACTATACGGTCTCACGCAGCAAGTCGGACGATGACAACGAGCGTAATGCCACGGGTATCTTCTATGAGAATGCCTATGACTTCACTCGCGAATGGGGCCTCGCTCGCTTGGACCGGACGCACCAGTTCGTTGCCAATCCCGTATTCTTCTTGCCGTATGGCTTTGAAGTTTCGGGTGCGATCAGGCTTCGCTCGGGAGCGCCGGTCGATGTAACTGTCGGGTCGGACCTTAATGGAGACTCGAATAGCTTAGATCGTCCGTACCTGGTTCCGGGCTTCTCGATCGGACGCAATGCTTTTCGCGATCGTGCCGAATATAGCTGGGATGTTCGCGGCCAGAAGGGCTTTACCATTTCGGAGGGCCGCCGGCTGATCTTCTCGGTTGAGGTGTTCAACCTCTTCAACCATGCAAATATTCAGCTTGGCACGAATCAGACCCGGTACTGTGCGTCGACGAGCGACCAGAGCTGCGGTCTGAACGGTATCACCAACCCGAACTTCCTCGCGGTTCGTGATTCGAGCGGTAACCTCATTACTTCGAACTTTAGCCGTACACCGGTACTATCAATGCAGTTCGGTGCTCGGTTCCAGTTCTAGCTGTTTGCCGCAAGGCATAATCAAACTATGGCACGCTTCGCAAACGCGGGGCGTGCCATTTTCGTTTTTTCGATTCGATTGAAAAAAGCGAGAATTGCTATCGCCGTGGCTCGAACCTAGAATAAGGTGAAACTTTCGATGCGAGTTCTTCAGATATCATCCGCAAAAACCTATGGCGGCGGCGAGCGGCACGTTATCGACCTTAGCCGCGGCCTTCTGGAGCGTGGCCACGAGGTCTTTGCGGCCGTTCGGCCGACGTGCACCTGGCGAAAGCGGCTTGATTTTTTGCCCGAGGGCAGAGTGTTTGAGGTCTCGATCCGCAATTCTTTTGGCGTTTTGAGCGCGATGCGGATCGCCGAGTTCGTCCGCGATAATGAGATCGAATTGATCCACGCACACGTCGCCCGTGACTACGTCCCGGCAAGCATCGCCTGCATGGCCGCAAAAAGCTCGCGGTACCTAGTAACGCGGCATGTGATGTTTCCGCTCAAGCCCTTCAACAAATTCGCGCTTCGCAACTGTGCCCGTTTTATCGGTGTTTCGGACGCGGTCGGTGTCGAGTTGCGCAAGCTTTTCGCGAAGGAGCGGGTGCGGGTCATCCCGAACGGCATTGACCTCGGACGTTACAAGGCCGAATCCGGTCATGAGAAGCGAGCCTCGTTTCGCGAGTTTCACAGCATCCCGGCCGATGCGCCGTTGGTCGGCACACTTGGCGAGCTGAAGGAGCAAAAGGGCCAGCGGGACCTTATCCTTGCCGCCCACGAAGTGCTGAAAGAGGTGCCCGAGGCTTATTTTGTGATCGTCGGGCAGGACCATTCGCTCGATGGCCGCTTTCGCCGCGAACTGAAGCGGCTGGCGTCGGTGATGGGGATGGAAGAGCGTTTTCTCTGGCTCGATTGGCTTGAGGACACGTCCGAATTCTTCGCCGCCATTGATCTTTTTGTATCGCCGTCTCACAGCGAGAGCTTTGGCCTCGCGATCCTTGAGGCGATGGCTTTTGGCGTGGCCGTCGTCGCGACCGAAACCGAAGGGGCTAAGGAGCTTCTCGGCGAGACCGAGCAACTCGTTCCGATTCGCGATCCGCTCAAGATGTCTCGCGCAATTGTTCGCTATCTCACCGGCGACCTCGAGCGGATGGAAGCCGCCGCGGCCGCGAAACTCCGCGCGGAGCAAAAATACTCGCTCGATAGAATGCTCGATGCGACCGAGGCCCTTTATCGCGAGATACTTGCCGAAAAGGCCTGATGCCCGGGATGGAATAGCCACGGGCAGTTTGTGAATTCACACTCGATGATAGATCTCGACAGAAAGATATGCAGCGACGCCGCCGAGGCTTCCTCACGTGAATGGCTTGAAACGAACGGCATTGGCGGCTTTGCCTCGGGGACGGTCGCCGGCATCCGGACACGGCGTTACCACGCTCTGCTGACTGCCGCGACCAGGCCGCCGCTTGGACGCATCTCGACCCTTTCGAAGTATGAAGAAACGCTGATCGTCGGCGGAGAGCGGTTCGAGCTTTCGGCGAACCGCTATCCGGGAAAGATCCATCCCGAGGGTTTCCGTTACCTGACGTCTTTTCGGCTCGACCCATTCCCGGTCTGGACCTACGAGGCGGGCGGCGTCGTGATTGAAAAACGCCTCTTCATGCCGCACGGGCAGAACGCCGTCGTCTGCATCTGGGAGCTGAAGGGCAAAGCGAAGAACGTCTCGCTTGAGCTTCGCCCGCTTATTTCTTTCGTCGATTATCACCACTTGCAACACGCTGACCCGCGATTTGACGCCGTTTTCGAAGAAGCAAAAGGCAGGATCCGGCTGCGGCCATACGAAGAGCTGCCGGAACTTTACATCGGCCACAACTCCTTGGCGGTCGAGAAGACCGGCTATTGGTACCGCGACTTTGAACTTGCCGTCGAAGAGGAACGCGGTTTCGATTTCCGCGAGGACCTGTTTCAGCCGTTCGCGATGAAGTTCGACCTCTCAAAGCCCGCCGTCGCCATTGCCGCGACCGAGCCCGTCGAGAGCAAAAAGGCCGCGAAGCTCGAGACCGCCGAAAGAAAACGCAGGGCCGATCTAATAGCAAAGGCCGGAGCCGAAACCGACGTTGAGATGCAGCTTGTCCTTACTGCGGACCAGTTCATCGTCGCCCGCGGCTCGGGCCACACGATCATCGCCGGCTACCCGTGGTTCTCCGATTGGGGCCGCGACACAATGATCGCTTTGCCCGGATTGACCCTTTCCACCGGACGGCCCGAGGTGGCGAAGAGCATCATTCTCGAATTTGCCAACCACATCTCGGAGGGAATGCTGCCGAACCGCTTTCCCGATGCCGGCGATACGGCCGAGTACAATACGGTCGATGCAACGCTCTGGTATTTCGAGGCCATTCGGGCATATGCCGAGGAAACGGGCGACTACGACCTCGTCGAAGAAGAGCTTTACGCAAAGCTCGCGGACATCATCGCCTGGCACCTGCGGGGAACGCGTTACGCGATCCACCTCGATACCGACGGACTGCTATTTGCCGGTGAACCCGGGCACCAACTTACCTGGATGGACGCAAAGATCGGCGACCTTGTGATCACGCCGCGGATCGGGAAGCCGGTCGAGATACAGGCACTCTGGTACAACGCCTTGCGGATAATGGCCGACCTCGCCGACCGCTTTGGCCACGACGAGGACAAGCAGCGGTTCGTCGCGATGGCCGACCTTGCGAAGCTGAGCTTCAATGGGCTTTTTTGGAACGAGGACGAACAGTGCCTTTATGATGTGATCGCCGATGGCACCGGCGATGCGGCAGTGCGGCCGAATCAGATATTTGCCGTCTCGCTTGCCCATCCGATCCTTGAGCGGCGGCGTTGGAAGCCGGTCGTCGATAAGGTGCGCGAGGAACTCTTGACGCCGGTCGGGCTTCGGTCGCTCTCGCCAAATGACCCGGCTTACGTTCCGCATTATCTGGGCTCGCCGTTTGCCCGCGACTCGGCATACCATCAGGGAACTGTCTGGGGTTGGCTGATCGGGCCCTTTATCGATGCGTTTCGGAAAGCCTATGCCGAAGAGGAATCCGAGGTTGCCGCAATGCTATCGGGCTTTGAAGCTCACCTATACGAAGCCGGGCTCGGGCAGGTCTCCGAGATCTTTGACGCCGAGCCGCCGCATGCACCGCGAGGCTGCCCGGCACAGGCCTGGAGCGTCGCCGAGCTGCTTCGGGTACTGCGATCATAAAGAGCAGCTTTTGCTTGCCGACCGAGGCAAAATAAACCTCCGTAACAGCCTGCTTGCAATCTTGACCAAAAAGTAATGATTTGAGACAATCGAGCCATAGAGAAGTGCAAAAGCCTTTCAACGACGGTGCAATATGAAGATCTCAGCACAAGAAGAATACGGCCTGCGATGCCTTGTGCAGCTCGCAAATCTACCCGAGGGCGAGAGCCTTACCTTGCCGCAGATCGCGGAACGCGAGGGCATCTCGACGGCAAATGCCGGCAAGCTTATGTGGCTTTTGAACAAGGCCGGGTTCGTAAATTCGACCCGCGGGACGAAGGGCGGCTATTTTCTCGCCCGGCCGGCCGACGACATTTACCTCAACGAGATCATAAAAGTGCTCGATGAGGACGTGCTGAGTTCGCATTGCGACAGCTACACGGGCGTTCTTGATAAGTGCGTTCACACGGGCGATTGCGGCATCCGGCCGGTCATTGTCGGGCTCCATGAGATCGTCGAGAACGCGCTCTCGCGGATAACGCTGGCCTCGCTCGTCGGTAATGAAAAATCGGTGGACGCGATGTTCCACCAGATACAGGGAATTCACCGGACGATCGAGCCGCAAAGGGTCTAAGAGGGAATTAACCACGGAGAACACAGAGGGCACGGAGATTTCTTACAGAGATGGAATTGAATTACGGGATGGATAGCATGGACGCAACGCTTTGAGTGGCAAAATATTCTAACTATCTCCGTGCTCTCTGTGCCCTCTGTGGTGAAAAGGTTTTTTGCAGCGAATAACCAAATGAGTACAGCAGCAGAATTACTTACAAACAGGGAATACAAATACGGCTTCGTTACCGATATCGAATCGGACATCATCCCGAAGGGTTTGTCTGAGGACACGGTCCGCCTAATTTCGTCGAAGAAGAACGAGCCCGAATGGCTGCTCGAGTTTCGGCTCAAGGCGTTTCGCCAATGGCTGAAAATGGAGCAGCCGAAGCATTGGCCGAACTTTGCCTATCCCGAGATAGATTTTCAAGGCATTTCCTACTACGCCGCCCCGAAGCAGAAGCCGAAAAAGGCCTCAATGGACGAGGTCGACCCGGAGCTGATCAAGACGTTTGAGAAGCTCGGCATCCCGCTCTCGGAGCAAAAGCTGCTGGCGAACGTGGCGGTCGATGCGGTTTTCGACTCGGTCTCGGTCGCGACGACGTATAAGGAAAAGCTGAAGAAGGCGGGCGTTATTTTCTGCTCGTTTACCGAGGCGGTCGAGGAATATCCGGAGCTGATACAGAAATATCTCGGCTCGGTCGTGCCGGTCGGCGACAACTATTACGCAGCTTTGAACTCGGCCGTGTTCTCTGACGGCTCGTTCGTTTTCATCCCGAAGGGCGTTCGCTGCCCGATGGAGCTTTCGACCTATTTCCGCATCAACACGCAGGAATCCGGCCAATTCGAGCGGACGCTTATCGTCGCCGAAGAGGGCGGCTACGTTGCCTATAACGAAGGCTGTACGGCGCCGCAGTTCGACACGAATCAGCTTCACGCGGCGGTGGTCGAGCTCGTTGCTCTCGACGACGCGGAGATCAAGTATTCGACCGTCCAGAACTGGTACGCCGGCGACGAAACGGGCAAGGGCGGCATTTACAATTTTGTGACAAAACGCGGTGCCTGCCGCGGCGTGAATTCAAAAATTTCGTGGACGCAGGTCGAGACCGGCTCGGCGATAACGTGGAAATATCCGAGCGTTATCCTGCAGGGCGACAATTCGATCGGCGAGTTCTATTCGGTCGCGCTCACCAACAACGCCCAGATCGCCGATACAGGCACGAAGATGATCCATCTCGGCAAGAACACGAAGTCAACGATCGTCTCAAAGGGCATCTCGGCCGGGCACTCGAACAACTCGTACCGCGGACTTGTGAAGGTGATGCCAAAGGCCGAGGGGGCACGCAACTACACGCAGTGCGATTCGATGCTGATCGGCGGCCGCTGCGAGGCGAATACGTTCCCGTACATCGAGGTGATGAACAACTCCGCTCGCATCGAGCACGAAGCGACCACCTCAAAGATCAGCGAGGAACAGCTCTTTTATCTGCAGCAGCGAGGGCTCTCGCAGGAAGACGCAGTCTCGCTGATCATCAATGGCTTCTGCAAAGAGGTCTTCCGCGAACTCCCGATGGAATACGCCGTCGAAGCGCAGAAATTGTTGGGCCTGAAGCTCGAAGGAAGTGTGGGTTGATATGACGGACTTTAAGGTACGTGTCTTCGCAACCGCGATTACCGTCTTATGTGCGGTCTACGGTTTGGATGCTCAGACAGAGGCTGGAAAAAAGCTCGATTTTTCCGTCGGCGTCTTCGGAAATGGTCCCGCAATCGTTTACGCGAAGGACGATGACGGCTTGCCTGAGAAAATACTAGCGACAGGCACTATCGTTGATGCAAGTGTCGCTGGAACATATTGCGGTTTCACGGGTGCGACGGGTGGGACGCTGAAAATTAAGCTGTCCGAAAGGGTGGAAGGTTACAACCACGAATTTCTATACGTTGTCGTTCTTTGCCTTGCGGGTAAGGAGAATGAGGATCTAATTGGCAAACCAATCAAGATAAAGGTTAACAAGTTAATAAAGTATCCGTTCAAGTCCGCGGCTAGGCTAGCAAACCATTTAGATTCTGGCTCGATCCCTTACTATTATTCGACGATCGATGGCGTGGGCGGCTTGCTTAAGAAGGGTGATTCGCTATCAAAATGAGGGTGAAAACGATTCAACCAGAGAATCAGCCGCAGCCGAAAGGGCATTATTCGCCGGGAGTAGAGCTTGGGTTCGATAAATGATTCAGGTCAGGTGCCCCTAGGTTTTAATGTTGGTCGCCGTGGGCGACGAAGAGATATGAACAAGATCTAGATGTACGGGTAGGTCACATGGAGATCATCACAAAAAGGCACTGGCGGGGTTGGAACAGTGACGATGAGAAAGAATCGAATTGGGCGGAAGAGAGTGCGAACGAGAATATAAGACTTTACGCTGAGCGGCTGGAAAAATTGCGTCCGCGTTTGAACGAGAAGAACCATAGATTTTTCAAGAACGGAATGCACGATGCCAGACTAATTTCTTTTGCGACCGGCGACGGGCTGCATATCGATCTCGAAAGTGGCAAACCGGCATCGATAAAGGATTTCTACCGTACTAGTGCCGAGATCAAGGTTCTGAGTGCTGATTTTGATGCGATCTTCCATTTGAATTATGGAAAGGTCTCCAAGGCAGTATTTGATTTTCCAAGCGACGATCCGCTCTGGGGAAGCAACATTGGTGACTGGGGGTATGACGAACTCTCGGAGGTCAATGAAAAAACCCTTCGACATGAGATCCTTTTCAGCTCAGGTGGTACGAGTTTGATCGAGTTTGAGAATTTTACCTATACGCGAACGGATTATCGCGGAAGTCGGTACTAGCCGATGAAGTCGGATGATTGGAGGGTTTCATGCGGATTTTAGTTTTCGGCGGGGCATTTGACACACCGACTCATTTTTTTGTGCTTTTCTACCTATTCATAGGCTTTTTGGGATTCTCAATCGGGTTGTGGAAACGATGGCTGGTGATATTTCCGATTCTTGCAGTGATCGTACTTGGTGTTCGCGATCTTCAGACTTTTTTTGCTTGGCAGTTTAGCCTAACGGATTGGCCGGTCGTCAGTACACTTGGAAGCATGGTGATTGCGGTCATTGCGTCCGGAATCGGGGTAAGATTTAATTTGGAACGTTCGAAGCGGAAACTGCTTCAGTAGACTGCCGGCTCTTTTGATCTTTGAAAACTGAATAGCTGTTTCTTGACAACCTTCCTTTATTTTCGGTAGCCTGAATTCAGGTGAAAGGGGAGTAGATCGCCTCCGGGTTGACACGGCCGTCACTTCGAACACGCAAAAGTGTTCCGGTCTGTCAGTAAAGCTTCGAGACCTTTCGCAGGA
>ERZ761602.7903-NODE-7903-length-10992-cov-4.404681_pt1 | contig 10992 bp, 8 predicted proteins | sample MGYA00512165_ERZ761602 | MGnify/ENA primary metagenome ERZ761602 (study PRJEB28899, sample SAMN02445085) | bioreactor sludge metagenome | biome: EBPR sludge; isolation source: Thorneside wastewater treatment plant | place: Australia: Brisbane, Thorneside... | reverse complement strand
CACGCACACGATATCGAGTGTCTTGTCAATTCCGTAATTCTGCATCAAAAAACTTTCATCCCATCACGCAAACTATCTTGACCGAAGATCACGCCCACACCGAATCCCCATCTCCTCGTATTGTCTTCCGTCGTGTTCTTCGTGCCTTCGTGGTGAAACCCGCATTAAATCATCTTGTTTTCCATCAAATACTTGAAGCTCTCGGCATTGTCTTTCGTTACAACCGGATTATCGATGATCATGTACTGCGGCACTTCCTCCTTCTTCTGTCCCATGGCGCAAGCAAAATACCCGACCATCAGTGCCGTCAGGTGAATCCGACCGGCTGCGTTCATCGCGGAGCAAATCAAATCGCCGCTGAGCACGCCGCTAATCCCGCGCTCTTGCGCATCAATACTTCCGAAATAAATTTTGCGCTCTTTTCCGGAACGCTTTATCGCCTGCACCGCCGCCATCGCCATATCGTCGTTGTGACAAAACGCGCCATCAATCTGCTCGTGCTTCACCAGCAAATCGTCCCAAATCGTTCCCACCTTATTGATGTCCCAGTCGCCGGGCTGCTCGTCAATCACCTCAATCTCTGGATACTTCGCAACCACGTTCTTAAAACCCTTCGCGCGGAGCTGCGCGCCGGTATGCGCCAAAGCACCTTGCGTATGCACCATCTTTCCCTTGCCGCCCATCGCCTGACAAATCATTTCCGTGGCCTGCTCGGCCAGCTTCTCGTGGTCCGGTGTCATGAATGTCCACAATCCGATATCCTTGCCCTCGGGCACGATGCGCGTATCGAAATCGATTACCGGAATCCCTTTGTCGATCAACCGTTTTACCGGCTCTTCCAGGGTTTGAATGGCGTAAGCCTGCAGTGCAACAAAGTCCCACTCCTTCGTGGCCATGTCCTCAATATCCTGCCGCTGCTTGTTTATATCGAGCTGGGAGTCATAAATGGTCACGTCCACGCCAAGTCGGTCGCCCCACCATTTCACCGTGTCCATCCCGTGCGCGCACCACGTGGCTTTCAGTCCCGCATTGGAAAACGCCGCTTTGTAGCGCTTACCCGTTGCCGCGGGCGCTGCGGGGGCGTCCGCCGGGCTGGTCTGATTGCAACTAAACATCGTTGTCAGCGCGCCCAGCGCCACCGATGATGTTGACCACTGTAGAAATGCGCGCCGGTTGTCGTTGTGCATGGTGCCCTCCTCGAAAGTTGAAACGTGAGTCTAGCATCCGCCCCGCGAGCGATGCGATTCGCCCCGCATGGACTCGACCGCGCCCGTGTCGTATTATTCGTGGGGTGCGCCGCTAACCATTTCTTCGGGAGCTTGCCATGCGTTTTACAGCCGTTCTTGCCCTCTCTCTCTGCGCGTCCGCGGCATTAGCCGATGCCACGTATTCGCTTACGCTCTACGTCGCGCCGAATGGCAACGACGCATGGTCGGGGAAACTGCCCGCGCCGAATGCGGACGCAACGGACGGCCCCCTCGCCACGCTCGTCGCCGCGCGCAACGCCGTCAGGGCCGCAAAGGCTACCGTCAACGGCCCAATCGAAGTGCAACTGCGCGAAGGAGTGTATCGCGTCGCGGAGCCCGTCGCCTTTACCACCGAGGATTCCGGCACCGAGCTGGGGCGCATCACCTACACGAACTTTGGACACGAAAAACCCGTGATCAGCGGCGGCGTTGCTATCTCAAATTGGAAAGTGGACGGAAACCTTTGGGTCGCAGATCTACCGGAAGTCGCCGCGGGCACTTGGAACTTCACCGCGCTGTGGGTCAATGGCGAATATCGTTGGCGCGCACGCACACCCAACAACGGCTACCTGCGCACTGCCGGCAAAGCCCCCGCGGAGAAAAACGACAAAGGCGAGGACGTTCCTGCAAAAAAAGCATTCAAGTTCGCTACCGGCGACATTCAGCATTGGGAAAATCTTGAGGACGCAATGGTAGTCGTCATGCACTCATGGGACACGTCGCACCACCATATCGCATCGATCGACGACGCAAACCAAATTGTAAACTTTGTCGGCGGCAGCGGCGCATGGCCTTTCGAAAACTGGGGACCCCGCCAGCGCTACTACGTCGAAGGCATCCGGGAAGCGCTTGACGCGCCTGGCGAGTGGTATCTCGATCGCAAACAGGGGAAACTTTTTTACTGGCCAATAGAAGGCGAAGATCCGGCCACCACCGAAATTGTCGCGCCAAAAGCCTCGCATATAATCTCGTTCGAAGGAAAACCCGCCGAAGGACAGTTCGTTGAGTATCTGACGTTTCGCGGCCTGTCGTTCCACCATACGAACCACGTGTTGCCGATTGAAGGATTGCCCTGCCAGCAGGCTGCGCACTCCGTGAACGGAGCAATAGACGGCAACGGCGCGCGCAACTGCATCATCGCGGATTCGGAAATCGCCCATATTGCAACATACGCAATCTGGTTGCGCGAAGGCTGCTCAAACAATGTTGTGCAGAAAAACCACATTCACGATATGGGCGCGGGCGGTGTGCGCATCGGCGTCGGCAAGGACCCCGCAACTGAACCGGAAGCGACGCACCATAACGTTGTCGACAACAACTGGATTCACGATGGAGGCAAAAAATATCCCGCCGCGGTCGGCGTAATTATTCAGCGCAGTTCGCACAATCGCGTTTCCCACAACGATATCAGCGACATTTACTACACCGGCGTTTCCGTGGGCTGGTCATGGGGCTATCAACCCAGCAGCGCAAACCACAACGTCATCGAATACAACCACATCCACAATCTCGGCAAGTATGAGCTGAGCGACATGGGCGGCATCTACACGCTCGGCATCGCGCCCGGCACCACCCTGCGCCACAATCTCATTCACGACGTTTATGCCTTCAGCTACGGTGGCTGGGGCATTTATCCCGACGAGGGCAGCTCCAATCTTGTGATCGAAAACAATATCGCCTACAACACCAAGACCGGCGGCTTTCACCAACACTACGGCAAAGAGAATCGCGTGCGAAACAACATCTTCGGTTTCGCAACGGAAGGCAATATCATGCGCACGCGCGAGGAGGAACACGTATCATTCTACTTCGAGCGCAATATCGTGATCTTCGACAACGCCACGCCCCTTGCAAGCAATTGGAAGAATGGCATGTTTCGCAACGATTACAATTGCTGGTGGGACATCAAGAACGCCGACTTCAAGTTCAAAGATAAGACATTCGCGGAATGGCAGGCCGCCGGCGCGGACGTCCACTCGATCATCGAAGATCCATTGTTTGAAAACGCCGCCGCCCGCGACTTCCGCCTCGAACCCGAATCACCCGCAATCTCAAAACTCGGCTTCAAACCGATCGATACGACTGCAATCGGATTGTATGGCGACCCCGCCTGGGTGGAGGGACCAAAGAAAACAACGCGAAAACCCGTCAGCCAACCGGAACCGTAGAGTCCCTTATTCCAGATTACAGCTTGCGGGCATCCCAACTTTAGTCTACGGCAGTAATGCTACCGCTTTGGCGCTCAATTCGCCCCGTCCAAGTTTCAGATTTGCATCCAAATCAACACAGGTCTGATTCCAAACAGGCAACACCATGGCCCGAAGGGCCAACATAATCCCAACTAGGCCAGGCGAATCGGCAACGCGTTCACCGCCGCCCCAGTCGCATGGAGTATGGCATTTGCAACCGCAGGCGCAATCGCAATGATCGGCGTCTCGCCCGCGCCCACCGAAGGAAGATCGGGACGATTCAACAGCACAATGTCGAACGGCGGGACGTCTTTGAAACGCGGCACTTCGTATTCCTTAAAACGCGTGTAGAGAATCTTGCCATCCTTGAACTTCATCGCTTCATGCAACACCGCGCCAAGCCCCTGCACCACGCACCCCTCAACCTGCGCCTGAAGATTCTGCGGATTGTGAATCGCGCCGCACTCATACGCCACGCAAACGCGCTTGATGATGTAAGTCTTCGCAACAGCATCAACCGCCACCTCCGCGCACGTCGCGACAAACGAACCCTTCTCCGTCCCGCATGCGATCCCGTAGCCGGTATTCGCGGAAGCCTGCATGCGCTTCCCAGCATAATCGAACTTCGCCGCCGCTGCCTCCAGCACCGCCTTCAGGCGAGGTTCCTCAAGGTACTGTAATCGAAACGCGACGGGATCCGCTCCTGCCTTCGCCGCCAGCAAATCAATGAACGATTCGCGCGCGAAGTGGTTCGCTGTGGACGCAAGCGCGCGGTATGACCCCTGCCGCAAAGGCGACTCGCAATTCCAAAATCGCGTGCGCACGTTTCCAAACGCATATGGACATCCAAGTCCCGATCCGCCGGAATTGAAGTTCGTGAAATCCCACGCCGTGACTCTGCCGTCGCCATCCAGCGCTGCGGCAATCTCCATCACACCAGCAGGTCGGAAATACGCCCACGTAAATTCCTCTTCGCGCGTCCAATGAACGGCCACCGGCCGCTTCGCCGCCTGCGCAAGCCGCGCAGCTTCGACTGCCGCGTCCCCGCTGTGCTTACCGCCGAACCCGCCGCCCGTATCCGGAACGATCAACCGCACATTCGATGCGGACAGGCCCAGTGCTTCCGCCACTTCGCGCTGCACGTCGAACGGCCGCTGTGTCCCCGTCCACACCGTAAGCTTGTTGCCATCGAACTCCGCCACAGCCGCGCGCGGCTCCATCGGCGCATGCTGAATGTATGGAATGTGGTACTCCGCGCGCACGACGTTCTTCGATGCCGCCAGTGCCGCGTCCACGTCGCCGCTCGCCTCCTCGCGCGAACGTTGCCTGCCGGTGCCCTCGCGCGTATTGCTCTTCAGATACGCGAACAGTTCGTCACTCGCGGGATGTGGCTTCGTCGTCCATTTCGCGGTCGAAGCCAGAGCATTCAAAGCCTGCTGCGCGAGATAGCTTGTAGGTGCGGCGCAACCAACGAATGCGCCGTCGCGCACGACGACTACGCCGTCCATTGCCTCGGCCGCTTTCATGTCCACATCGGTCAATTCCGCGCCGTACGCGGGCGGACGCAGCACCTTTCCATACAGCATTCCTTCGCGCCTAATATCGGATGTATACCGGTGCTTCCCAGTGACAACGCTCGGACCATTCACCGGCGCGACCGTTTTTCCCAGCGTTTGCCAAGCTTCGACCGCGGTGAGCGCCCCGCCCTCGGCGCTACGATCTTGCAGGGTCCCCGCGATGTTCTCCGCGCCTGCCGCGAGTTCCGCCAGCGTCATTTTCTTTCCGTTGGCATGTTCGATGACTCCGTCTCGCATGCTCGCGCCATCGGTGCTTACAGCCCACGCTTTACAAGCCAACTCGATCAACAATTCGCGCGTGGCCACCGCTGCCTGCCGCATCGCGGGCACCGTGCGCGAAGTCGTTAAACTTCCATACGTGCCGCCATCATTCGGCACAAGGCCCGTATCAGCCATCACGAGATCAATCTGCGCAATCGGCACGCACAACTCTTCCGCCGCCGCCTGCGTCAGTTGCGTGCGTGCACCCTGACCCACTTCCACTTTTCCAGTGAACGCGGTGATGCGACCATCTTTGCCAATGTGAAATCGGCCGCCAATCGCGGGCGTTTCATCATCACCACCGCGCTGTTGCCCGAACGCGGAAAAATCCACAAACCCGGAGATCAACAGTCCCGCGCCGACACTCTGAACAAATGCGCGGCGCGATACGCTGAACCGGTAACGCGGCGGCTCCACAAACTCGTAGCGTTCCGGCTCGAAAGGTTGTGGTTCGATTTTCATTTCGCAACTCCTTCCGCCGTGCCAGCAGCGCGTTGAATCGCGCGGACGATGTTTGGGTAGTTACAACAGCGGCAGAGGTTGCCATTCATGAACTCATTGATCTGCGCTTCGGTGGGTTTGGGGTTCGCTTTCAACAGTGCAACCGCGGTCAGCACCATGCCCGGCACGCAGTACCCGCATTGCATCGCGCCCTCCGCGATAAATGCCGCCTGCACGGGGTGCAGCGTATCGCCATCCGCCAGACCCTCGATAGTAACGATATCTTTACCGTTCGCTTTCGCGATTGGCGTCTGGCAGGTCGTCACGGGGCGGCCATCCATTAAGACTACGCAAGAGCGGCAACTGCCTTCGCCACATCCATACTTCGTCCCTGTGGCGCCAAGGTCTTCCCGCAACACGTCCAACAGTGTGCGTCCAGGCTCCGTCGTAACGGACCTGCTTTCCTGGTTCAACGTAAAGACGACGGTTTCCATTGTTGCAGCGCTCCCGAATCTTTGTTGATGATTCGAGTATAGGCTTGCGCCAACTGCCCCGCAACACCTACACAATGACGGAAGCTGCAAATACCCCGATCAGGGTTTCGGCAAAGCCGCGACCCGCGAACTACATCGCCAAACCACCGTCTACTTGCAGCACGGCACCGGTGATATACGAAGCACCGTCAGATGCTAGAAACTTTGTGGCTGCGGCAATGTCGTCGCCGGTCCCAACGCGATTGAGCGGTATCTTCTTAAGTAACTCGGCCCGAATCTCTTCCGTGATGAAAGCCGTCATGTCGGTGTCGATATAGCCCGGCGCAATCACGTTCACCGTAATGCCCCGCGACGCGAGTTCCTGCGCAAGTGCCTTGGAGAAACCAATCAGCCCGGCCTTGGCCGCCGCATAGTTCGTCTGCCCGCCCTGGCCGCGAATGCCGATGATCGACGACACGTTTATGATCCGGCCCGCGCGCTGCTTCAGCATGTCCCGCGTGACCGCACGACAACAGTTGAACGCACCCGTTAGGTTCGTGTCCACCACCGCCGACCAGTCCTCGCTCTTCATCCGCATCAGCAGACCATCGCGTGTAATGCCCGCATTGTTTACAAGGACATAGACCGGGCCAAATGCTGCGCCCACCGCTTTCACCATCGCATCCACCGCTGCCGGATCCGCGATGTCACATCCAAACCCACGAACTTCCCCGCTGGTCTCCGCGGCAATCTCGCCCGCCGCCTTCTCCGCCGCAATGTCATTCCGCCCGCAGATCGCCACGCGCGCGCCCTCGCGCGCAAACGCCGCCGCGATCGCCCGGCCAATACCGCGCGTGCCGCCAGTAACAAGTATGGTTTTACCCGAAAATTCGCTCATGAGAGGCAATTCCTAAATGTGCGGCAGACTTGACCTGCCAATTATCGCTTCGGCTTGAATGCGGTGTAGACACCAACGACGACTGGACTCCAGAAACGACCGATACTATTCGTCGTCTCGCGCCGCTTCATCCTCAACTTCAATAGCCGCGCCGCCTATCTGCGCCTGCGTTTGGTGAATCTCCGCGATACCTTCCCGGATATGCGTGTTAACGTCATGCGTTACCGCGGCGCGCGCAACGGCGATCCCGTTCATCACGCCTTTCGCATTCGTCGCGCCATGCATGATGATTACAACACCGTTGACCCCAAGCAACGGCGCGCCACCATATTCATTCGGATCAATGGTCTTCTTGAGATGCTTGAAAACGCGCCTGCTAAGCAACGCGCCGATCATCGTGATGAAACTCGATTTGAACTCGCGCTCCAGCAGGTTCTTTACAAAAGACCCGGCAGCTTCGCTCGTCTTCAGAAAAACGTTGCCCACAAACCCGTCGCACACCACAACGTCGGCTTCGCCACGATACAGCGCCTTCGGCTCGATATTGCCAACGAAATTGACGTGAGGCGCGGCGCTCAGCGTCCGGTGCACCATCTTGGCCACTTCGCTGCCTTTCGCCTGCTCCTCGCCGATATTCAGCAGGCCTACGCGCGGACTCGCCTTGCCCAGCACATCCTGCGAATAGACAACACCCATCTCCGCAAAATCGCACAATTGGCGCGCGTCGCAATCTACATTCGCGCCGAGATCGAGTACAAGGCAAGTGCCTGTAGAGGTAGGCATGAGCTGGCAAATGGGCATGCGCGTCACGCCCGCAATCTGACGAAGGATTATGCGCGCCGCAAGCATCACAGCGCCCGTGTTGCCCGCGCTCACCACCGCGTCCGCCACGCCCTGCTTCACAAGGCGCATCGCAACGAGCATGGAAGCGTCTTTCTTCTTGCGCACGGCGATCATCGGCGTGTCGGTCATCGTAATGACCTCCGAAGCGCCAACGATGGAAATATTGGGACGGCTTCGCTTGCCAAGCGCCGCCTTGATCTGGGGCTCATGCCCAACAAGGATCAACTCAAGGCCCGGCCGTTCGCTGGCCTTGAGCGCACCTTCGACTTCAGGCATGGGGGCGTTGTCGGACCCCATCGCGTCAATCGCAATGCGCATCGACAGACTCCCGCGAGTGAGTGGACCGATTACGCGTTGTCAACGGGGACGACGAGGCGTTCCTTGTAATGTCCGCACTTCGGGCAAACACGGTGCGGCATGATCGTCTCGCCACAGCTCGCGCAGTTCGAGAAGATGCGCTTCTTCAACGCAAAATGCGAACGGCGGTGGTTACGGTGGGCTTTGCCCGAACGTCTCTTTGGTACTGGCACGGCTATTCCTCCGACGGATTCGACTGGAGCTTGGGAAGAAGATCCTTCAACCCGGCCAAACCCTTATTCGATAACGTTTCTTCTTCGGGCTCCGGTTTGCACCCGCACGCGCCGCGATTCAAGTTCGCACCACACTTGGGGCAAAGGCCCAAACACTCCTCGGAACACAACATCTTCGCGGGCACCGCCAACATGACTTCCTCCCAAACGGTCGGAGCCATGTCTATCGTCTGCCCGTCAAACGGAATCACGCTGTCGTCGTCGATCTCCTCAAGAAAATCGTCGTCCGACTCGTCGTCGCTTTCGTCCGTCTCCCGCGACTCAACCGCGCCCTCGACAAACGTCCACGTTACCTCATTCTCAAACGCCATCTGGGCAAGCTCCAAACACCGATCGCACGGCGCCTGAATCGAACCCGAAACGCTCCCGAAAAATATGTACTCGTGACCGCTGGGCGAAAGTGTGCCCGTGACAGTCACCGGGCCAACCGGCATCTCGCCAACGCCTTCGGGCCGCAGCTTCTCACCCGGCACCGTGACGTCTATGGTCTGCCCATGCTCGTCAATCGAGGCAAGGGGAATCTGTAGCGCGTTCACGCAGCACCCTCCCCATTCCACATATCCGCATAGGTTATCAAATGAACGGAAGGGGAATCAAGGTAAGTCTGTCATCTTCGACCAACCCGACACGCGCCCCGCCAAATCTACAGACGTGAACATCCACAAGGGAGGGCGGTCGTCCCCGACCGCTTGTTCGCCCAAATCCAGATCGCGTCCTCAACAAGGGACGCCGGTCATCCCCGACTGCTTCTTCACCACCGACACGCAACCCCTTGGTTCGCAACGGGATTATACGAAACAACGCGCGCGTAACGGCACCCGTGAAGCGTGCGCGGGACCGATGGTATGCTGTCGCGGAAGCGTGCCCTCCCTGGCTGGTTTCCAGGGGCGTACCGCGCCAATCATAAGGGGGATTATGAGAAAAAAGCATGTGGCCGTGCTCATGGGGGGCATAAGCTCCGAGCATGACGTTTCGCTTAAAAGCGGCGCCATGGTCAGCGGAAATCTCGACCGCGCCCGCTACGACGTCACGCAGGCGGTCATCGCGCGCGATGGATTTTGGAAGTTTCCCGGCGAGGACATCTTCGACATCCTCGGCGCCTTGCCCAGACTTCGCGCCCTGCGCGTCGATTGTGTATTCATCGCCCTGCACGGCCCCTTCGGAGAAGATGGCCGCATTCAGGGTCTACTCGACGTGCTCGGCATCCCATACACCGGCTCCGGTTGCGCCGCCAGCGCCCTGGCAATGGACAAGATCCATTCCAAAGCCGTCGCGCGCCAGGCCGGCGTCCGCGTATCCGACCAGTTCCTGCTCACCCGCGAAGAATGGGACGCCAACCCCGACGCCACACTCGCCCGCGTCGCCTCGGAGTTCGGCTATCCCTGCCTCATCAAAAGTCCCTGCCAGGGATCCAGCATCGGCATGGCCATTCCAAAGGACGCGGCACAATTCAAAAAGAGCCTGCTGGACGTATTCATGTACGGCGACCTCGTCATGGTCGAACGCTTCATCCACGGCACGGAAGTCACCTGCGCCGTACTCGACACCGATCCTGGCAAACCACCGCGCGCACTGCCCGTCACCGAGATTTGCCCCGTGGAATCGGAATTCTTCGACTACCATGCCAAGTACACCCCCGGCGCATGCAATGAAATCACCCCCGCGCGCATCTCCCCAGAAGCCACCCGAAAAGTACAGGCAATCGCCGAACGTGTGCATAGGGTCGTGGGATGCAAAGGCTTCAGCCGCAGCGACATGATCCTCGACGGCGACGACCCCGTCTGGATAGAGGTGAACACAATCCCAGGAATGACCGAAACCTCGCTCTTTCCCCAAGCCGCAGCAGCAGCAGGAATCTCCTTCCAGGAAATGCTGACCCTCTTCGTGGAAGAAGCGCTCGCAAGGAAAAAGTAACGTAACGTCAGGAATGAGATGAGTACTTCGTAGGTTTTTTAATCCAGATAAGAACACTTTTTAAGGTATTGAAATGACAATCGAATTCACAAAACTACACGGCCTCGGCAACGACTATCTCTTCATCGAAACAGGGAAATATCCCATCGCCGATCCAGCGGCCCTCTCCATTGCCATGAGCCATCGCCACCTCGGCGCCGGCGCGGACGGCATCATCCTTATCGAATCAGGAAAAAACGGCGCGGACTTCTCCATGCGCATCTTCAACGCAGACGGCAGCGAAGCGGAAACCTGCGGGAACGGCATCCGCTGTTTCGCGAAGTACGTCTATGAACGCAAGCTGACGACCAAAACGGAATTCATTATCGACACCCTCGCCGGTCCCAACCGCGTAGCGCTCACCGTTAAAAACGGCGTCGTAGATCGCGTGCGCTCAAACATGGGCAAGCCAAAATTCGACCGCGCGGAAATCCCCATGCTCGGCGCCCCCGGCCAGGTTAAGGAAGAACCGATCGATATCGGCGGAACCACCATGCACGTCACCTGCGCAAACATCGGC
>ERZ761602.7902-NODE-7902-length-10994-cov-4.855471_pt1 | contig 10994 bp, 10 predicted proteins | sample MGYA00512165_ERZ761602 | MGnify/ENA primary metagenome ERZ761602 (study PRJEB28899, sample SAMN02445085) | bioreactor sludge metagenome | biome: EBPR sludge; isolation source: Thorneside wastewater treatment plant | place: Australia: Brisbane, Thorneside... | reverse complement strand
CGCCGGTCCTGATGCGCCTTGGCGAACTTGGCGAGCACCCCGCCCCGCCCCGGCAGCGCCGCCACCCGGGCGAGCAGCCCGTCGGTGTGGTCGCGATCCTCGACCGCCACGACCGCGCCGTCGCGGGCGACCGCGCCCTGCCCCCGGTCGGTCGCCCCGACTTCAAGCGCGGCGGCGGCGGCGAGGCGGATGTCGGCCCAGGCGCGCTCGTCCGGCGCGCGGGCCGAGAGCGTGCCCGCCTCGACCAGAAGATCGGGCCAGACCTCGGCCGGGCCGACCACGGCGATGCCGTCACGCTCGAAGAGGCGCGAAATCGCCCGGTGCAGCCTGTCGTCGTGACGCCAGGCCCCGGCCAGCAGCGAGAGGAGCCCGGTGAAGCCGCGCCAGTCGAGGCTGAGATCGCGCAGGCGCGGCCGCATGACCTTGCCGACGAACATCAGCCGGTCGCAGCCGGCCGCCTTCAGCCGCCGGATCGCCTCGCCCAGGCGGCCGAGCGGCAAGCTGACGCCGGGATGGGCGTCGAGCGCGGGCGCGGCCAGACCCTTCAAGCGCAGGACGAAACAGGGACGGCGCTCGGCGGCGCAGCGTTCGGCGAGATCGACCGGCAGATCGCCGGCACCGGCGATGATGCCGAGGGTGCCCGTCATGGGGACCGCTCAGGCTTCCCGGTGCGGCATGCAGAGGGCGCGATTGCCGCCCGTCCGGATGAATTCGACGATCTCCATCGCCTCGGGGCACTTCGCGAAGGTCTCGGCGACGTCGTCGAGGCGCTCCTGGAAGGTGCCCTCCTCGGCGAAGAGAAGGCGGTAGGCGTTGCGCACGTCGTGGATCGTCTCGCGCGAGAAGCCGCGCCGCTTCAGGCCGACGAGGTTCAGCCCGCCGAGATAGGCGCGGTTGCCCAGCGCCGAGCCGAAGGGGATGAGGTCACCCTCCAGCCCCGCCATGCCGCCCAGCATGGCGTTACGGCCGATGCGCGAATTCTGATGCACCGCCGCGCCGCCGCCGATCCAGGCGCTATCGCCGATGTGGACATGGCCGCCGATCATCACGTTGTTGGCCATGATGACGCCGTCGCCCAGCATGCAATCGTGCGCGATATGGGCGTGGGTCATGATGAAGCAGCCGTCGCCGATGCGGGTCTCGCCGCGCGCGTTCGGCATGCCGCGGTTGATGGTGACGAACTCGCGGATGACGTTGCGCGCGCCGATGACGAGCGCCGTCTCCTCGCCCTTGTAGCCGACGCTCTGCGGCGGGCCGCCGAGCACGGCGAAGGGGTGCACGACGGTGTCGGCGCCGATCGTCGTGTTGCGGGCGACGACGGCGTGGGGGCCGATCTTCACGCCGTCGTGCAGCACGACATTGGGGCCGATGGTGGCGAACTGCTCGACCTCGACGTTCGCGCCGAGGACGGCCGAGGGATCGATGATGGCGGTGGGGTGGATATCACTCATCTGACACCGGCGGAGACTTCGCGTTCGCGTCCATGATCATCGCGCTGAACTCGGCTTCGGCGCATAGCCGGTCGCCGACCCGGGCCTCGCCCTGGAAGCGCCAGACGGGACCGCGCCGGCGGATCGCCTTGACCGGTAGCAGCACGGTGTCGCCCGGCACGACCGGCACGCGGAAGCGCGCCTTGTCGATGGTCATGAAGTAGACGACCTTGCCGTCGGTGGTGATGTCGAGGCTGTGGACGACCATCGCGCCGGCGGTCTGGGCCATCGCCTCGATCAGCAGCACGCCGGGCATGACCGGCATGCCGGGAAAATGTCCCGCGAACTGCGGTTCGTTGAAGGTGACGTTCTTGATGCCCGTCGCGCTGACGCTGGGCACGATGTCGATCACCCGGTCGATCATCAGGAAGGGCGGACGATGCGGCAGCAACTCCATGATGCGCCGAATGTCCGCGCTCGCCAGTGCCGTGGTTCCGGACGACTCAGTCATCGCGCTGCTTCTTTCCCTTCGCCAGACGCCTCACCGCCGCGACCTCGCGCCGCCACTCGGCGATCGGCTGGGCCGGCCGGCCACCATAGTCCGCGCCGCCGGGCAAGTCTTTGGTGACGCCCGACGTCGCCGCGATCCTGGCGCCCGGCCCGATGGTACGATGATCGGCGATCCCGACCTGCCCGCCGAGTATGGCGCCGTCGCCGATGGTGACGGAGCCGGCCATGCCGACCTGCGCCGCCAGGATGACGTAGCGGCCGATGCGGCAGTTGTGGGCGACGTGCACCATGTTGTCGAGCTTGGCGCCTTCGCCGATCACCGTGTCGCCGAGCGCGCCGCGGTCGATGCAGGAATTGGCGCCGATCTCGGCGTCGTCCTGGACGATCACCCGACCGAGCTGCGGCACCTTGTGGAGCCCCGAGCGGCCGGGAACGAAGCCGAAGCCGTCGGTGCCGATGCGCACGCCGGAGAGAATCGTCACCCGGTCGCCGACCAGCGCATAGGCGACGCAGGCATGCGGCCCGACATAGCCGTTGCGCCCGATGCATACGCCGCGCCCGATGACGGCATAGGCGGCGAGGTGCGTGCCCGCGCCGATCCGCGCGCCCGGGCCGACGACGACCCCCGGCTCGCGCGTGACTCCCGGCTCGAGCACCGCCGTGGGGTCGATGAGCGTGTCGCCGCGCGGACCGATGTCGCGCCCGGCGTCGGGGAAGAACAGAGCGCCGGCCTGGGCGAACGCCGCTGCAGGCTCGGGATGTATGAGGGCGGTGATGCCGGGCGGCACCGCCGCCGCGACATCGGACGTCACGATGACCGCGGCCACCGGGGCGCCAGCCAGGCGCCGGGCATGGGCGTCGGTCAGGGCGTAGCAGAGAGAGGCCGGACCGGGCTCGTCAACGGACGAGACATCCTGGATCAGGAACGAGGCATCGGCGCCGTCGAAGATCGTGGCGCCGATCGCCTTGGCGAGATCTCCGAGGGCCAGAGGCCCCCGGCTGTCATAGAAGCGCGGATCGGTCATGGACGTCCGCGCATGCCGTTATTGAGCCGGAGCCTCGCCGCCGGCCTGGGGCGCGGTCGGGGTAACGGTGACCGTCGGCAGGATCTGGTCGAGACGCTGGATGACGGCGGCCGTCACGTCGATGTCGACCGAACCCAGAACCACGGCGCCGCGGTCGAGCATGATGGTGCCGTTGCGCTCCTGGAAGACCGTGTTGATGATCGGGCCGAGGGCCTTTTCAATCTCCGAGCGGGCGACGTTGATGCCGTTCTGGATGGCGGCCTGCTCTTCCTGCATCTTCTTCTGCAGGGCCTCGCCGCGATCGCGCAGTTCCTTTTCCTTCTTCTGCGCCGCCTCGGGCGAGAGCACGCCGGCCTGCTCCTGCAGGGCCTGGGCCTCGGCGCGGAGCTTCTTCTCCTCCTCGCCGAACTTGGCTTCCATCGCCTTGCCGAACTCGTCGATCTGGCGAATGAGCTCCTTGCCGGCGGTGGAAGTGCGCAGGATCGCACCGCGATCCACGACGAGAATGACCGGAACGCCGCCAGGCGCACCGGCCGCGACGGTGCCGGGCGCCGGCTGGGGCTGCTGCGCCGTGGTGCGGGTGCCGGCGATAAGGATGGCGACGAAGAGCAGCGCGACGGCCGCGCCTGCCCCGATGCCGATCAGGGTACGATTGTTCATGTGATGCGCCTTAGAATTGCGTGCCTGCACTGAAGCGGAACGCCTCGGTTCTATCATAGTCTTCTTTTGCGAAGACGTGCGAAAAATCAAGCCGGACGCGGCCGAACGGCGAGTCCCAGAAGACGCTGACGCCCGCCGATGCGCGCAACGAGAGCTCGTCGCGGATGCAGCTTTCGGTCGTCACTTCCGTCGTGTCGGTTCCGGTGGTGGACGACGAGACGACGGTCGTGCAACCGCCCGCCCCGTCGACCAGACCGACCGTACCGAAATCGACAAAGAGGCTGGTGTCGATGCCGAGATCTTCCGGCAGGTAGTTCGGCACCGTCAGTTCGACCGTGCCGATGGCGTAGACCTCGGCGCCGATCGCGTCATCAAATTCCGTCGTGCTGGTGACGACGTTGTTGACCTCGACGGTGGTCGTGCTGAGCTCGCGCGGCCCGACGCCCGCCGTCTCGAAGCCGCGGAACGTCGAGCCGCCCTTGAAGAAGCGGTCGTTGAGCCGCAGCGGCACTGTATCGTCCCAGGAGGCGATGTAGCCTGCGCTGGCGCCAACCGAGAGAACGAACTCGTCCGACCATAGGCGCTGGTACCAAGTCGCATCGGCCTCCGTGCGATAATACTTCACGTCGCCACCCAGACCCGCCAAATCGGCGGAGAACGAGATGAGGAAGCCCTCTTTCGGCGCGATCGGATCGTCGCGATTGTCGAACACGTAGTCGAAACCGACGACCGAGGTGAGGAACGTTCCTTCAAGATCCTTCACGAAGTCGGAAGCGTCGCTGAACGCCGTGATCTCGTCGCTGCGCAGCGTGTAGCGCAGGCCTAGACGCGAGAATTCCGAAAGCGGGAAGCCGAGGCGCAGACCGCCGCCGGTCGTCGTCGCCTCATAGGACGATTCGTCGTAGGTCGACGTAATGTTGTAGATGTCGAAGCCGGCCGCGAGATTGCGATCCAGGAAGTACGGCTCGGTGAAGCGGAAGTCGAACTGCTTGCGCAGGCTCGACAGGCTGGCGCGCAGGCGCAGGAACTGGCCGCGGCCCAGAAGGTTGCGCTCGGCGATCGAGATGTCGCCGACGACGCCTTCCTGGCTTGAATAGCCGATGCCGAACTGTAGTTCGCCGGTGGTGGTTTCGGCGACGGCGACGTTCAACACCGTCTTGTCGGGGGCAGAGCCCCTCTCTTCAGTTATCGCGACGTCCTTGAAGTAGCCAAGCCCACGGACGCGCGTCTTCGAGCGATCTACCAGAACCTTGTTGTAGGCGTCGCCCTCAGCCAGGCGGAACTCGCGGCGGATCACCTTGTCGAGCGTGCGGGGGTTGCCGAGGATGTTGATCCGTTCGACATAGACGCGCGGACCCTGATTGATCGTGAAGACCACGTTGATCAGCCTGCCCTGCGTGTCACGCCGCACCCGCGGCTTGATCTCCGCAAAGGCGTAGCCGCGCGAACCCGCATAGTAGGTGAGCGCCTCGACCGACTTCTCGATCAGCTCGGCGTTGTAGGTGTCGCCGCCCTCGAACTTGATGAGCGGCATCATCTCGTTGACGTCGAGTTCGGCGACGTCGGATTCGATGGTCACTTCGCCGAAATTGTACTGCTCGCCTTCCTCGATCGTGAAGGTGATGTAGAAGCCGGACTTGTCGCGCGCCAACTCGGCGATCGCGGAGATAACCCGAAAATCGGCGTAGCCGTTGCGCAGGTAGAAGCGGCGCAGCTGCTCGCGGTCGAAGGTGACCCGATCGGGATCGTAGTTGTCCTGGCTGGCGAAGAATTTCCACCATTCGGATTCGGTCGTGACGATCTCGCCGCGCAGCTCCCGCTCGGAGAACACGACGTTGCCGATGAACGAGATATCGAGAATGCCGGTCGAGGGGCCTTCGTCGATCTCGTAGACGAGGTCGACGCGGTTCTGCGGCAGCTCGATGATCTTGGGATCGATGGTCGCCGCGAAGCGGCCCGAGCGGCGATAGAGCTCGAGCATGCGCTGCACGTCGGACTGGACCTTGGCGCGGGTCAGGATCTGACGGGGCTGAAGCTGCGCCTCCTTGCCGAGTTCCTTCTCGTCGAGACGGTCGTTGCCCTCGTAGTTCACGCTGTTGATGACGGGGTTCTCGATGACGTCGATCTGCACGACGCCGCCGCTCTCGCGGATCGTGACATCGGCGAACAGGCCCGTGCCGACGAGGCGCTTCAGCGCGAGATCGCCATCGCCTTCCGAGTAGCGCTGACCCTCGGTGAAGGGCAGGTACTGCCGGATGGTCGCTTCCTCGATGCGGCGCGTGCCGCTGACGACGATGCGGGTGATGACGTTGCCGGTCGCCGCCGGGCGGGCGGTCTCGATGGCCGACGGCTCCACGCCGCCGCCCGGCGCCTGGGCCAGAGCAAGCTGACTGACCGATGCCATCAGGACGCCGGCCGCCGCCGGACCCGCCAGGGCGAAAAATGTGCGCTTCATGTCTTACCGATACCGCTCGAAATTTCGAACTCTGCCGTCCGCACGCAGCCGCACAGTCCGCCCTAAGACCAGAAGATGCGCATGAGGTCGTTCCATGTCGCGAATAGCATGAGGCTGAGCACAAGCGCCAGACCTATGCGGAGCGCAACTTCCTGGGCGCCCTCGCCCATGGGGCGCCGCCGCACCGCCTCGATCCCGTAGAACAGAAGGTGACCGCCATCCAGCATAGGGATCGGGAAGAGGTTCAGCAGCCCGATCGAGATCGACAGATAGGCCATTAGATTGATGAGGGCGACGGCGCCCAGCGTCGCCCATTCGCCCGAGGCCTTGGCAATGCCGATCGGTCCGGAGAGTTGGCTGGTGTCCTCGCGGCCGACAATCAGGCCGCCGATGAAGGCAAAGGTCCGCTCGATGACGAAGCCAACCTCTTTGACGCCCAGTGTGATGGCGCTCACAGGGTCGAGATACTCCATTTCGACAGCTGCCCCCTCGGAGCGGCCGATGCCGATCTGGTAGACCGTCACCTTGTTGCCGAAGGGGTCAGTATTCTCCACCCGCTGGGGGCGGACCGAGATCTCGATGAGGCGGCCGTCGCGGCGGATCACGAGGACGACCGGCTCGCCGTCGGAGGCGAGCGCCGCACGCCGCAGGTCGCCGAAATCGGTGAGCGGTTCGCCGTTGACGCTGACGATCTCGTCGCCGACGAGGATGCCGGCCTCGGCCGCGGCGCTGCCTTCAATGACGATGTCGGCGACCGCCTGCATCCGCGGGATGCCGTTGATGCTGTAGAGCGCAGCGAACACCGCGATGGCGAACACGAAGTTCGCCAGCGGTCCCGCCACGACGATCAGCGCCTTCTGCCAGAGCGGCTTGAAGTGGAAACAGCGCGCCGCGTCGGGGTCGCTGGCAATCCGGGCGAGGCGTTCGTCGTCAGGCAGCGAGGTCGCATCCTCGTCGCCCCAGAACTTCACGTAGCCGCCCAGCGGCAGCCAGCCGATCTTCCAGACAGTGCCCTTGCGGTCCGTCCAGGAGGTCAGCGACCTGCCGAAGCCGATCGAGAAGGTTTCGATCCTGGTGCCGAACAGCCGTCCGACCCAGAAATGTCCGGATTCGTGGATGAAGACCACGACGGTCAGCACAAGGAGGAACGGCAGGAGATAGCCGAGGCCGCCGCCGATGAAACCCGTAATCGCGTCCATCCGAATTCCCTTTACGCCGCCCTGACCAGGCTTTCGCTCGCCGCCGCACGCGCCGCCGCGTCGAGCATATCGAGTTCGGCGAGCGAGGCGGGCTTCAGCCAGCCGCGCCGTGCCCCCTCGTTCAGGGCCGCCTCGACCACCGGGGCAATGCCGCCGAAGCCTATCCGGCCCCGGATGAAGGCGTCCACAGCCACCTCGTTGGCGGCGTTGAGGACAGCCGGGGCCGCCTCGCCTTCCTGGAGCGCCAGTTGGGCGAGAGCAAGGCAGGGGAACTTGTCCGTGTCCGGGGCCTCGAAAGTCAGCCGCCCGATCGCGGCCAGATCGAGCCGCGGGCTGTCGGTGGCGAGCCGGTCGGGCCAGGCGAGCGCATGGGCAATCGGAACCCGCATGTCGGGCGAGCCCAGATGCGCCAGCACGCTGCCGTCGGAGTAGGAGACAAGGCTGTGAACGATGGACTGGGGATGAACGAGCACCTCCAGCCGTTTCGGCTCCACCGCGAACAGATAATGCGCTTCGATCAGCTCGAGGCCCTTGTTCATCAGTGTTGCAGAGTCGATGGAAATCTTGATGCCCATATCCCACGTCGGATGACGCTTGGCCTGTTCGGGCGTCGCCGCCGCGATGGCTTCGGCCGTCCAGGTGCGGAACGGCCCGCCAGAGGCCGTGACCTGGATCCGCTCGACGGCCCCGGGGCGCTCGAAATCGAAGACCTGGAAGATCGCGTTGTGCTCGCTGTCGACCGGCATGAGGGTCGCGCCGGCCCGCTTCACCTCGGTCATGAAGAGCGGGCCTGCGCAGACCAGGCACTCCTTGTTGGCGAGCGCCACCACCCCGCCCTGGCGGACGGCGGAAAGCGTGGGCGTCAGGCCGGCCGCGCCGACGATGGCGGCCATGGTCCAGTCTGCCGGCCGCGATGCCGCCTCGACGATGGCGGCCGCGCCGCCGGCCGCCTCGATGCCGGTTCCAGCCAGCAGCGCGCGCAACTCGGGCAGAGCCGCCTCGTCCTCGACCACCGCGATCCGCGCCTTCAAGGCGATCGCCTGAGCGGCGAGCAGGGCCGCATTCACCCGCGCGGTCAGAGCCTCCACCGCGAACGCGAACTGGCCCGTGCGCCGGACCTGCTCCAGCACGTCCAGAGTCGAGCGCCCGACCGAGCCGGTCGAGCCCAGGACGGAGATGCGGCGCAGTTCAGCCACCAAGCACTCCTCCGGCAGGTATCCAGGGCGCGAGCATCCTCACCAGAGCATAGAGGATGGTCGCCGCCAGAAGGCTGTCCATGCGATCGAGAAATCCACCGTGGCCGGGGATCACGTCACCGGCGTCCTTTGTCTGAAATCGGCGCTTCACGGCCGATTCCAGAACGTCGCCGGCCTGGCCCACCAGCGAAATCGCCGTCATGACGGCGACCATGGGCCAGGTGATCGCCCAGCCGGCGACCGCGGCAAAGATGGCGCCAATGCCGATCGCCCCGATGACGCCGCCGAAGAAGCCGGACCAAGTCTTCTTCGGCGAGATGCGGGGCGCCAGCAGCGGCCCCTTGAAGACGCGGCCGGCGATCATCGCCCAGGAATCCGTCGCCCAGACCACGAAGAGGAACCAGAGCGTCGGCAGCCAGCCTTCGGGCGATGACCGCAGCCAGACCAGGGCGATCGCGGGGACCCCCAGATAGAGCGGCAACGCAAAGGCCCAGCGGCGATGACGCCCGCTCGCCTGCGCATGCGCAAACATCACGAAGGCCCCTGCCCCGGCCGCAGCGAACGCCCACTCGTAGCGCCCCAGCGTCGCAAGCGCGACAGCGGCGGCCACGGTCAGCGCCGCGACAACGACGCCCGCCCAGGAGAAGGGCTGCTGCGTCATGCGCTCCCATTCGATCGCCATGATCGCGCAGGCGAGCGCTACCCACGCCGAGAAGTACCAGCCTCCCGCCCTGACAACGAGCAGCGCGAAACCGAAGAGGACCAGAGCCGAAGCCAGCCGGATGCCGAAATCGCCGCCAAGCGGCCCCCAGATCGAGCGGCGCGACGGCGCCTGTCCGGTTTCTCCGGTCATGCGCCGTCGCCTGCGCCATAGCGGCGCTCGCGCCGGTTGAACTCCTCGATCGCCCCGATCAACGCCTTGCGGTCGAACTCCGGCCACAGCGTGTCGGTGAAGACGAACTCGGCATAGGCCGACTGCCAGATGAGGAAGTTGGAAAGCCGCTGTTCGCCGCTGGTACGGACGATCAGATCGGGATCTGGCACGCCTGCGGTGTGGAGGAACTGCGAGATGGTCTCGCGGCCGATCGCCTCCGGCTCCAGCGTTCCGGCCTTCGCCTCGCGCGCGATGGCACGCACCGCATCGACAATCTCGTCCTGACCGCCATAGTTGAAGGCGATCGTCAGGTTGAGGCCCGTGTTTCCCTCGGTCGTCGCGCGGGCGTCGTCCAGCATCGCCAGGATGTCAGGCGACACGCGGTCGCGGCCGCCGATGAACCGCAGTCGAACGTTCTTGGCATGCATTTCCGCCAGATCCTCGCGGATGAAGCGGCGCAGCAGGCCCATAATGTCGGAGACTTCGTGCGGGTCGCGCCGCCAGTTCTCGGACGAGAAGCTGTAGAGTGTCAGATAGGCGATTCCGATGTCGTGCGCGGCGGCGACGACCTTGCGGACCGCCCGCATGCCGGCGTGGTGGCCAAGCACGCGCGGGAGCAGCCTGGCGCGGGCCCAGCGCCGATTGCCGTCCATAATGATGGCGACATGGCGCGGCATCCGAAGGGTCTCGGGAGCCAGTGCAGCGCTCATGTCTCGACTCTCCCGACGATCACGGACAGGTCCTCAGACCTGCATGATCTCCTGTTCCTTGGCCGCAAGCGAGGCGTCGATTTCCTTGATCTCCGAGTCGGTCGCCTTCTGCACGTCCTCGCCCTGCTTCTTGTGCTCGTCCTGGCTGATGACGTGCTCCTTCTCCAACCGCTTCAGGTAGTCCATGCCGTCGCGGCGGACGTTGCGGACGGCGACACGAGCCGCCTCGGCATACTTGCTGGCCAGCTTGGCAAGCTCCTTGCGGCGCTCCTCGTTCAGCGGCGGGATGGGGATGCGGATCAGGGTGCCGTCGACCTGTGGGTTGAGGCCGATGCCGGCGTTGCGGATCGCCTTGTCGACGGCGGTCACCGTTCCCTTGTCCCAGACGGTGATGGTGATGAGGCGCGGTTCGGGAACGTTGACGGTGCCAAGCTCGGAAATTTTCATCGTCTGGCCATAGGCCTCGGCGGTGATCGGATCGAGCAGGCCGGCCGAGGCGCGGCCGGTACGGAGGCCGGCGAATTCCTGCTTCAGAGTTGCGACCGCGCCATGCATGCGGCGCTTGAGTTCGTTCAGATCGAGCGGTTGCAGCTGGGCCATCGCGGTCTCCCTGATTGCTTGTGGACTTAACTGCCCTACGGGGCGTCCTCGATGACGGTCGAGAGCGCGCGGCCCGTCAGTGCACGGACGAAATTGCCGGGCTCGTGGATATCGAACACGACGATCGGAATGTTGTTCTCGCGCGCCAAGCTGATCGCCGCCGCATCCATCACCTTGAGGTCCTTGGCGAGCACGTCGTGATGGGTAAGGCGCTCGTAGCGCACCGCGTTCGGGTCTTTCTTGGGGTCCGCCGAATAGACGCCGTCGACCTGGGTGCCCTTGAAGAGCGCATCGCAGTCCATTTCGTTGGCGCGCAGCGCCGCGGCCGTGTCGGT
>ERZ761602.7901-NODE-7901-length-10994-cov-10.024499_pt1 | contig 10994 bp, 3 predicted proteins | sample MGYA00512165_ERZ761602 | MGnify/ENA primary metagenome ERZ761602 (study PRJEB28899, sample SAMN02445085) | bioreactor sludge metagenome | biome: EBPR sludge; isolation source: Thorneside wastewater treatment plant | place: Australia: Brisbane, Thorneside... | reverse complement strand
AGCTTGTTGATGGTCTCGATCATGTGGACCGGGATGCGGATGGTGCGCGCCTGGTCCGCGATCGCCCGGGTGATGGCCTGCCGGATCCACCAGGTCGCGTAGGTCGAGAACTTGAAGCCCCGCCGGTACTCGAACTTCTCGACCGCCTTCATCAGGCCGATGTTGCCTTCCTGGATCAGGTCCAGGAACTGGAGGCCGCGGTTCGTGTACTTCTTGGCGATGCTGACCACCAGCCGCAGGTTGGCCTCGACCAGGTCACACTTGGCCTGCTCGGCCTGGGCGTGGCCGCGCTTGACCTCGCGGGCGATCACCCGCAGCTCGTCGCGATCGATGCCCAGGGACTCCTCGACCTTGCGGATCTTGCGCAGCTCGCGCCGCACCCGGCTGTCGAACTCGGCCCAGACGTCCTCGGTGATGCCGGAGTCCTCGACCACCTCGGCGCCGCCGCGGTCGGGCGTCCGCCGCACCTTGCGGATCATGCGGCGAAGGTCCCGGACGGGCACCCCCGCCTCGCGCGAGACCGACTCGATCACCTGCTCGCTGGCGTGGATCTTCTCCCACCCGTCGCGGATCTCCTGGCAGGCGCCCAGTACCAGCCGGCGCTCGATGTCGACGGTGCCCATGAACTCGATCATCTTCGCTTCGTGCTGCTGGAGCTGCGCTTCGAGCTCTTCCCGGCGCTTGCGCCCCTTGGCCTTCTCGACCTCGGCCCGCAGGCCGGACCGCTGCTTGATCAGCTCCTTGGAGGACTCCAGCGCGCCGGCCAGCGACAGGCCGCCACGGGTCTTGATGCGCCGAGGGCGCTTGCCGCCGCGGATCGCCTTGGCGCAGCGCTGCTCTTCCTGCTCGACGAGGTCGGTCAGGATGAAGCCGATCAGCGGCGAGGTGTAGAGGTGCTTGATGACGGTCTGCTCGCCCTCTTCGATGCGCTTGGCGATCTCGATCTCGCCCTCCCGCGAGAGCAGGGGCACCGAGCCCATCCGCCGCAGGTACATCCGGACCGGATCGCCGCTGCGGGCCGGCCCCGCGCCGGTGTCGCGACCGCGCTTCTCTTCGGGCATGGGGACCCCGCGGCGCTCTTCTTCGCGCTCGCGGCGGACCGCCTTGATGACGTCCATGTCCATGCCGCTGAACATGATGAAGAGACCGTCCATCGCGTCGGTGTTGACGAGGTGGGTAGGCAGCGGGTTGGCGGCGTCGTCAGCGGTGACGATGCCCCGTTCGCGGCCCATCTCGATGAGGGGCTGGATCTCCTGCAGGTCCTTGTCCTTCATCATCCGTCCTTGTGTGGGGTTCGAGAACGAAACGCTCGTAGAGGGCCGTTGGGACGCGGCCTGAAGACTGAGCTGCCTTCACTGCGGGGGTTTTCGCGAGACGATCCGGGAGAGTTCGAGGCGCTTCCGGGTAAGAAGACTCTTTTTCACCAGGGATTCACGATAGCTTGACCCGTCTGCGTCGGGTCCGCAACTCTCCAAGGCGCTCTGGATGCGGTGCAGCTCTTCCTCCACCTGGCGGAGCTCCAGGCGTGCCAGCAGCTGTCGGGTCGCCATGGCGGCGTTTTCTTCGGTGTAGACGCCCTCTTCTCGGCCGTCCCGCACCACCCGACCTTGTGTGGCGACGGCCCGCAGGCCCTCGGCCAACCCGGGATCTTCTACATCGTCGAGCAGGCTGGTCAAGGACTCGCCTTGCAGCAATCGGGCGATGACCCGGGCGAGGTCCATTCGCGAGGTGACCAGCGAGGGGTCGACGGACTGGACCAGGGGGGCCACCTGGGAGGGGTGGTGGACCAGCAGCCAGACGAGGTGATGGACGTCGGCGCTGTCGCCCAGCAGGCGGCGAGCCTGAGGTCGCGGCGGCGCCACGGAGGATCGGCTCAGGCCCAGGAACTCGGAGACGACCTGGTCGGGCACGCCCAGGATGCGGGAGACCGTCTCGACGGCCACAGAGCGCGAGGCGCCGTCCATCCTTCGCAGCACCGGCGCGATCTCGGCCAGGGCCTGCCGCCGCCCCTCGGGGCTGCCCCCCAGCCGCTGACGGTACAGCCTCAGGGCCCGGTCGAGCAGGGGCTCGGACTGCTTCAGGCGCCCGGTGAAGGCCTCGGCCCCAAAGCGCTGGATGAACTCGTCAGGGTCCTTGGCCTCGCCCAGGTCCAGCCGGCTGGGCTCCATCCCTTCGGCGATGAAGGGCTCCAGGCTGCGCAGGGCGGCGCGCACGCCGGCCTCGTCGCTGTCGAAGAGCGCGACGACCTTGGTGGTCAGCGGGCGCAGGATGCGCAGGTGGTCGGGCGTCAAGGCCGTGCCGCAGGTGGCGATGGCCTGGGTGAAGCCGGCCTGGTGCAGGGCCAGGACGTCGAAGTAGCCCTCGACGACCAGGGCGAAGCCCTCGTTCTGGATCCCCGCCCTCGCCTGCGACAAGGCGTAGAGCGTCTTCGACTTGTGGTAGATCTCGGTCTCGGGGGAGTTGACGTACTTGGCGGCCTTGTCGTCCCCCGAGCGTCCCGGCATGTCCTCGAGGTGACGCCCCCCGAAGGCGACGATCCGCCCTCGGGGATCGCTGATCGGGATGATCACCCGGCCGCGGAAGAGGTCGTAGGCGCCGCTGCTGCCCTCCCGCTCGCGGGCGAGGCCGGCCTTGACCGCCATCGCCGCGTCGACCCCCTGGCGGGCGAGGCCGTCGAGCAGCGCGCTCCAGGAGGGGGGCGCGTAGCCCAGGCGGTAGCGGGTCCAGGTCTCCTCGTTCATCCCCCGCTCTTTGAGGTACCGGCGAGCCGGCTCGCCCTCGGGCCGGGTCCGCAGGACGGCCTCGAAGTGCCGGCAGGCGAGGTCGCAGACCTCGTACAGGTCCGTGCGGGCGCGGGTGCGCGCGATCTCGACCGGCGAGAGGGCCCGCTCCTCGACCGTGACGCCGACCCGGGCGCCGAGCTCCTTGACCGCCTCGTTGAAGCTGAGGCCCTGCGTCTCCATCAGGAACTTGAAGGCGTCGCCGCCCGCCCCGCAGCCGAAGCAGTGGTAGATGCCCTTGGCCGGCACGACGTTGAAGCTGGGGGTCTTCTCGTTGTGGAAGGGGCAGAGCCCCGACAAGGTGCTGCCCTTCCGGCGAAGCGTGACGACCTGGCCGACCACCTCGGAGATGTCCACGCGGTCGCGGATGGTGTCGATCACCTCGCGTGGGATCAACGCGCAGTCCTGACTTCGCGCCTGGTGGCCATGCGCTGGCGCCCCGCAGCCATGGGCGACTAACCCGCCACCCGGACGGGCTGGGCCGACCCGGGGCGGACGAGGCGCACATCGTCAGGGACGCGCTGCACATCGGCGCCCAGGGCGTTCAGCTTGGCTTCGAGGCGCTCGTAGCCGCGATCGAGGTGGTACAGGCGCAGGATCTCGGTGGAGCCCTGGGCGGCCAGGCCCGCCAGCACCAGCGAGGCGCTGGCCCGCAGATCGGTGGCCATCACGGTCGCGCCCTGCAGGGCGGGGACCCCGTTGACCACCGCGCAGTGGCCGTCCGGCTCGATGCGGGCGCCCATGCGCAGCAGCTCGGCGGCGTGCATGAAGCGGTTCTCGAAGATGGTCTCGCGGATCTCGGACCGCCCCTGGGCCACGGACATCAGCGCCATCCACTGGGCCTGCATGTCGGTGGGGAAGCCGGGGTGGGGCTGGGTCTCGATCGAGACGGGCTGGAGCGGTCCCGTTCGCCGCAGGTGGACCCGCCCGCCCGGGCCGCCGCCCTGCGTGTCGGTGGAGACCTCGCAGCCGGCGGCCCGCAGGGCCTCGATCACCGCGCCGAGCTCGTCCACGGGGGCCTGCTCGACGGTGACGGCGCCGCCGGTGATGGCCGCCGCGGCCAGGTAGGTCCCGGCCTCGATCCGGTCGGGCATGATGGCGTAGGGCGCGCGAGGCGGGCGCAGCGCGGGCACGCCGTCCACGGTGATGGTCGAGGTGCCTTCGCCCTCGATCCGGGCCCCCATGGCGCGCAGGAAGCGGGCCAGGTCCACCACCTCGGGCTCTCTCGCTGCGTTGTGCAGCACGCTGACGCCATCGGCCAGGACCGCGGCCATCAGCACGTTCTCGGTGCCCGTCACGGTGGGCATGTCGAAGTGGATCTCCGCGCCGCGGAGGTGGTCGACCCGCCCGTTGACGTAGCCGCCCTCCAGCTCGAAGCGGCAGCCCAGGGCTTCGAGGCCCTTGAGGTGCTGGTCGACGGGCCGCACACCGATGGCGCAGCCGCCCGGGAGGCTGACCCGGGCCTGCCCCTGGCGGGCCAGCAGCGGGCCCAGGACCAGCACGCTGGCGCGCATCTTGCGCACGACGTCGTAGGGCGCCTCGGACCAGGCGATGCGCGAGGTGTCCAGCCGGACCCGCGCCCCGGCGCCCTCGGGCACCAGCGAGGGGCAGCCGATGCGCCCCAGCAGCGAGAGCGTCAGGCCCACGTCGGCGAGGTCGGGCACGTTGTCGAGCAGGTGCTCACCCGGCGCCAGCAGGGTGGCGATCAGGATGGGCAGCGCGGCGTTCTTGGCGCCGCTGACGCGCACGGTCCCCTGCAAGGGGCGGCCGCCGTGAATGAAGAGCTTGTCCATGTGGCCCTCGGGGAGTGGGCAGGGAGCAGAAGAGGCGAAGCGCGGGAGGAGAGCGGAGGAGGACGCGGCAGGAGAGCAGGAGGGGTTGGCTCGCGCGACGAGCGCAGCCCGTCCGGTATGGCGCAGGGACCGCCAGGGCAAGCGCCCCCCTCGCCACCGCCTCACCTTTCCCGCCTTCGGGCCCGGGCCCTGTCTCTCTCCCTCCCCTCGGGGCTCATGCATCCCCCGTGCCAAGTCGGCGCGGGCCGCCCTCCCCGCGGTCGGGTAGCATCCGCCCATGGCGTCGCCGGCCCCCCCTCCCGCTCCTCGACCGAAGCGCACGCTGGCGGCGCCGGGGCTGGGCGTGCTGGCCTCCCGCGGCCTGCGCGCGCCGGGGGCCGATCTGCAGGGCGCCGACCTCTCCGGCCAGGATCTCAGCTTCGCCGATCTCTTGGGGGCCGATCTCCGGGGGGCCGACCTGAGCGCCGCCACCCTGCACGGCGCCCGGCTCAGGGGGGCCCGCCTCGACGGGGCCAACCTGGAGGGGGCCTGGGGCGAGGACCTGGACCTGGAAGGCGCCAGCCTGGTCGAGGCCCGGCTGAAGGGCGCCCGGCTGCCCGACGCCAACCTGCTGGAGGCCCGGCTGAGAGGCGCGGACCTGCGGGGCTGCTCCATGCTGCGCGCCGATCTGCGCGAGGCGGGGCTGAGCCAGGCGAACCTGGAGGGGGCCGACCTGAGCCGGGCCGATCTGAGCGGGGCCGAGCTGGCCGGCATCGAGGCCACTGGCGCCCGCTGGACCAAGGCGCGGATCCGGGGCGCCCGCGGCCTGAGCGAGGCGACCCGCGCCGAGCTGCTGTCCGCCGGGGCCTGGGAGGGCATCGGCTCGCCCGAGCTGGCCCCCACCCTGGCGCTGGCCGGACGGATGGGGCGGCCCCTGGCCCGCGCCGCCACCGGCCTGGCCGGCCGCGCCCGCAGCGGGGCCAGGACCTGGTGGACCGACCAGGCCCAGGCTCGACGCGCCGCGGCGATGGCCAAGGCCGAGGCCCGGGCCAGCGCCGCCCGGAGCCGCCTCGCCGAGCACCAGGAGCACGCCCGCAGCGCCGAGACCTTCGCGTCCGCGGCCGCGCAGGTCCGGGCCCGCCGTGAGGAGGCTGCCGCCCAGGCCCGCGCCGAGCTCGCCGCGCTCTCGACCCGGCCCCAGGGCGAGGCTCCCGCGCGGGCCGACCGCGTCAGCGTCGCCGAGCTGGAGCCCTGGAGGACCGCCCGCGCGGTCGACCTGGCCGGGCGCAACCTCGCCGGCCACGACCTGCGCGACCTGCAGTGGGAGGAGGCGGTCCTGGAGGGCTGCTCGCTGGACGGCGCGCGGCTGGATCGGACCGTGCTGCGGCGCGCCCGGCTGGCCCGGGCAGACCTCTCCCAGGCGAGCCTGGTCGGCAGCGACCTGCGAGGCGCGTCGGCCTCGCAGGCCCGCCTGATCGACGCCGATCTACGAGGCGCGGACCTGCGCGACATGGACCTGACGGGGGCCGTCCTCGCGGGCGCGGATCTGCGCGGGGCCCGCCTCGCGGGGGCCAACCTCACCGGGGCCTCGCTGGAGCGCGCCGTCCTGAGCGACCTGGACCTGCGGACCGCCTGCCTCGACGAGGCCTCGCTGAGCCAGGCGGATCTGACCGGCGCCCGCCTGGAGGGCAGCTCCGCTCGGGGCGCCCGCATCGGCGCCGCCCTGGGCCTCACCCCCGCGCAGCGCTTCGCCCTGGTGGACGCCGGCGCGATCGACCAGGCCGAGGAGGAGGCGCCCGAGACCGTCCTGGCCCTGGTCCAGGCCCAGCTCCGCCCCCTCACCCGACGGCTGCGCGCCGTGCGCCTGGAGCCGGCCACCGAGGCGCAGCTGCTCTGGCTGGAGCTGCGCGCGCGCCTGGCGAGCGCACGGGCCCGACGCTCACCCTCGCCAGAGGCGAGCGAGCCCCTCCCCTCCCCCGACGCTCCCGCGCCCTCTCCCGCGCTTCCCCCCAGCGCCTCCACGACCGCTGTCGGCGGGCCCGGCGCCGATCTCAGCGGCGCGATGCTGCGCGGCCGGCGCCTGGACGAGGCCAGCTGGCGCGGGGCGATCCTGACCGGGGCGCAGCTCTCCGGCGCCTCGCTCCGCGGCGCCGATCTGCGCGAGGCCAGCGGCGAGCTGCTCGACCTCACCGGCGCCACCCTCAGCGGCGCCCGCTGCGCCTGCCTGAAGGCCCCCCGGAGCCAGCTGGTCGACGCCGACCTGCGCCGGGTCGATCTGGGCGGCGCCGATCTCTTCCAGGCCGACCTGAGCGGGGCCGATCTGCGCGGCGCCAGCCTGCGAGGGCTGGACCTGCGCGAGGCCAACCTGACCGGGGCGCGCCTCTCCGACCTGGATCTGAGCGAGGTCCGGCTGGACGGGGCCACCCTCAACCAGGCCGACCTCGCCGGCTGCTTCCTGGCCGAGGCGAGCTGGACCGGCGCGGACATCCGCGGGGTCCTGGGCATCGACGCCGAGCAGCGCTCCCTGCTGCTGGACCTGGGGGCGATCGAGAGCTCCGCGCTGCCCGAGCCGAAGGTCCTGCTGGGCTTGGGTCTCGACCTCGCCCGGCGCCTGGGTGGCGCCATCCAGCGCGGGGCCGCCAGCGGTCGGCGCTCCGTCGGCCAACGCGCCCTGGACGAGTCGCTGGGCTCTCCCACCGAGGGGGCCGGGCCGGACCTGAGCGGGCAGGACCTCTCGGGGCGCCACCTGGGCGGCGTGACGTGGCGCGGGGCGCTGCTGAGCCGGGCGCGGCTGGAGGGCGCGCAGCTCGAGCGGGCCGACCTGCGCGAGGCCCAGGCCGAGGAGGCCCTCTTCTCGCGGGCGCGCCTGCTGGAGGCCGACCTCGCCGGCCTCCAGGCGCCCCGCGCCCGCTTCGTGGACGCCGACCTCCGGCGCTCCGATCTGCGCAACGCCTCGCTCGCCTCGGCCGACCTGACCGGGGCCGATCTGCGCGGGGCCCTGCTCCACGGGCTCGACCTGAGCGGCGCCAATCTGACCGCCAGCCGGCTCTCCGACCTGGACCTGAGCGGGGTGCGCTTGGACGGCGCGATCCTGGACCAGGCCGACCTCGCCGGCACCGAGCTGGTGGGGGCCAGCCTGGACGGGGCCGATCTGCGCGGGGCCCTGGGGCTGTCCGGCCCGCAACGCGAGCAGCTCGCCGCCGCCGGCGCCCGGGTCACCGACGCCAGCCTGCGCGAGCTGGTCCAGGGTCTGCGCCCCCGCCAGCTCGCCGCCGCCGTGGCCATCATCGCCCTGGGCCTGGGCTCGTATGGGGCGGCCCGGCTGATCGGACCGACCTCCTCGACCGGCGCGGCCGAGTCAGCGGCCGAGCTGCGCGGCCTCCCTCCGGCCGAGGCCATGGCGCGCTTCGAGGAGCTGGCCCAGGACGCCAACCTGCCCCAGGAGCGGGTGGGCTGGCTGCTGGAGGCGGCCGGCCAGGCGCGGCTGCTGGCGGATGTGGAGGGCGAGGAGCGCCTGCTCCGGCAGGCCCTGAGCGAGGCGGGCGAGGACGGGGCCGCGGGCGCCGAGGCGCGCATGAACCTGGCGACGCTGCTGGCCGGGACGGACCAGGGGGTCGAGGCGCTGGCGATGGTGGAGCCCCTGCTGGACCTGGTGCAGCAGCCGCCCGAGCAGCGCGCCAAGGCCGTGCTGCTCTTCCAGGAGCTGGCCCGGGCGAACGGTCAGGACCCCGAGGAGCGCATCGAGCGCCTGCTCGACTCCCTGACCGCCCTGCCCGACGCCTCCGCCGAGCTGCTGATGGCCCTGGCCAGCGCCCACTCCACCGGGGGCGACACCGCGCAGGCGCTGGCCGCCCTGGATCGGGCCGGCGCCGCGCAGCTCAGCGAGAGCACCCGGGCCCGGCTCTACGAGGCGCGGGCGCGGGTCTACGACCGGGCGGGGGATCTCGACGCTGCCGCCGAGGCCTACCGCCAGATGGCCGCCCAGGTGATGGCCGGGACCGCCGCCCAGCAGGTCGCCCTGCTGGCCCTCGCCGATGTGCTGGCCCGCAAGGGCGAGCGGGCGGAGGCCGAAGCCCTGCTCGCAGAGCTGCTGGCCGAGGGGACCGACGACCGGGTGCGGATCCGGGCCCACATCGCGCTGGCCCGGGCGCAGGAGGACGCCGGCCAGCTGTCCGAGGCGGCTCGCTCCTGGCAGTCGGCGATCCAGCTCGCCAGCGTCGACCCCGAGATGGCCGACGAGGCGAGGCTCTCGCTGGCCCGGCTGGTGGGAGCGCGGGCGGACGACCCCTCCCTGGCGGAGTTCTTCGCCACGATGGATCCCGACGCCAAGGCCATGGTCGAGCTGCAGACCCGCCTGGGCAAGGCGCGCGAGCTGCTGGAGGCCGGCGCCGGGGCCGAGGCCATCCCCCTGCTGGAGGCGATGCTGGCGGGCGAAGGGCCCGGGGGGCAGGCGCTGGACGCGGCGACCCGGCGCGACGCCTCGCTGAGCCTGGGCGAGGCCCTGGCCCAGGAGGGCGAGATGGGCAAGGCCCTGGCGATCTGGCGGGACCTGCTCAGCGAGAGCGCCAGCGGCGACGATCGGGTCCACCTGCAGCTCCGGATGGCCGACGGCTTGCTGGATTCCGGCCGCCTAGAAGACGCCGAGCGCATCCTCAACGACCTGGTCGGCAGCTCCGACGCCGACGTCGCGGTGCAGGGCCGCCTGGGGCTGGGACGGCTGGCCCTGGCTCGGGGTGAGCGGGAGCGTGCTCGGCAGGCCTTCTCCGAGGTAGCCCGGCTGTCGACCGACCCGGCCTGGGCGGTGCGGGCCCTGGAGGAGCTGGCCTCCCTGGCCGAGGAGGGCGCCGACGAGCAAGCCGCGATCGACGCCTGGCGGGCCGTGGTCGAGGCGGCCCCGCCAGGCCACCCGGCCGCGGCGCGCGCCCGGATGGCGACGGTGAACCGGCTCAGCGCCGCGGGCCGGCTGGCCGAAGCCGCGACGGCCTGCCGCGAGGCCATCCGCGCCGCGACCTCCCCCGGGGAGCGGGCCCGCGCGCTGCTGACCTGCGCCGAGGTCGACGAGCGCGCCGGCGACACCGCTGCGGCCCTCTCCCGCTACGAGGCGGCCAGCGCCATGGCCGTCGACGGGCAGGCCGAGCTGCTGCTGGACTCCACCTCGGGCCTCGCGCGGACGGCCCAGGCCCTGGGGAGGCCCGAGCTGGCGCTGGAGGCCAGCGCCCGGGCGCTGGGCGTGGCCTCCGAGGCGGCCGTCCGGATCGAGCTGCTGGACCTGCGCATCGAGGCGCTCGACGCGCTGGGCCGCGACAGCCAGGAGGCCCGCCAGGCTCGCGAGGCCCTGCTGGCCCAGGTCCCTGGCGCCGCCGCCGCCGCCTTCCTGGCCCGGGCCCACGAAGCCCGCGGCAGCGGCGACCTAGCCCAGGCGGTGGATCTGCTGAAGCGCGCCCGCGACGCGGCGATCGATCCCGAGGTGAGCGCGGGCATCCTCCTGGAGCTCGGCGACGCCCACCTGGAGGCGGGAGAGGTCGAGGCGGCCCTCTCGGCCTGGCGGCAGGCCGTCCAGGCGACGCCGGAGGACGAGACCGTGGCCTTCCAGGCCGGGATGGGCGAGGCCTCGGCCGCCCTGGTTGGAGGAGAGCCGGCGCGCGCCGCCGCGCTGCTGGAGGCGCTGCGCCCGCCGGACGAGGACAGCCGGCGCCAGCTCCTCGAAGCCCGGGCGACCGCCCTGGCCCGCGCCGGCGACGAGGGCGCCGTGGCCGCCTGGCAGGAGGCCGCCGCGAGCGCGGGGGACGCCGAGGCGCGCTCCTCGGCCCTGAAGGGGCAGGCCGACGCGCTCTTCGGCCTCGACCGCTTCGCCGAGGCGCTGGTCCTCTACGACCAGGCGGTCGCCGCGGCGCCGGACCCCACCAGCCGTGGCTGGGCGCAGCTCGGCGCGGCGGAAGCCCGCCTCGCCCTCGCTCTGCCGGACGCCGCATTGGCCCTGGATCCACTCCGCAGCCACCCCGATCCCGAGGTCGCCCTTCAGGCGGCCATCCGGCGCTCCCAGGTGGCCGCCTCCGCCGAGCAGTGGGCCCTGGCGCTCGAAGTCCTGCCGCCGACGCTCTCCTCGACGATGGGGCCGGCCTGGGATGTGGCCTTGACCCTGACGCGGGCCGCGGCGCTGGAGGGCACCGCCGACCTCGCCGGGGCCGAGGCCGAGCTGCAGGCGCTGGCGACCCGCTGGCCGCAGGACGAGGAGGCGATCGTCCAGGCCCTGCTGTCCCGCGCCCGCCTCGCCCGAACGATGGCAGACGAGGCACGCGCCACCGCGCTGGCCGAGCAAGCCGGGGAGCGCGCCCGCGACCCCGCGCTGGCCGCACAGGTGCGCGACTTCCTGGCCGAGCCGCGCCCCGACTGAGCGGGCCCCGGCGCCAGGGGTGCTGGCTTGAACCGGGGGGGCCTGAAC
>ERZ761602.7899-NODE-7899-length-10996-cov-4.385979_pt1 | contig 10996 bp, 7 predicted proteins | sample MGYA00512165_ERZ761602 | MGnify/ENA primary metagenome ERZ761602 (study PRJEB28899, sample SAMN02445085) | bioreactor sludge metagenome | biome: EBPR sludge; isolation source: Thorneside wastewater treatment plant | place: Australia: Brisbane, Thorneside... | reverse complement strand
TTTCAGTGCAAGGGTGCGCCCGCATTGCTCGCGGGCGCGCCATCACCTTCGGAGAGCATGATGTCTGATGCAACGCCTCGCAAAGCTGCGGCGCTCGAAAGGCTGCGCGCCCGCACGCCGGGGTCCGCGGCGATGCGCCCGCGCGCCGAGCGACGCCTCGCGCTCGAGGCCGTCCCCACCTTTGCGATGCCGGTGCCGCTCTACATCGAAAGCGGCGACGGGGCGTATATGACCGACGTGGACGGCAACGCCTATCTCGATCTCGCCATGGGCTTCGGATCGCTGATCCTCGGCCACCGTCCGCCCGAGGTCGTGGCCGCGATGCACGGTCAGATCGACAAGGGCTGGCATACGATCCTGCCGGGCGTGGCCCAGATCGAGCTTGCCGAACTGCTCGCGGAGGCCGTGCCGTGTGCGGAGAAAGTCGCCTTCCAGAATTCAGGCACTGAAGCCACGATGTTCGCGATGCGGCTCGCGCGCGCATTCACCGGCAAGGACCGCGTCGCCGTGTTCGGCGGCGGCTATCACGGCACGCACGATTATGCGCTGGTGCAGGAAGACCCGACGACGCCCGAGGCGGCACCGGCCACCAAGACGGTTGGCGGCGGCATTCCCGGCGCGGTGCGCGACCAGACGATGCTCGCGCTGCCCTATCGAAACGCGGCTGCGTTCGATCTCATCCGCAAGCACCGGGACGAACTGGCGCTGGTCGTGATCCAGCCCGTTCAGAACACCGTGCCGCATCTCGACAACGGCGCTTACTTACGCGAACTGAGAGCGGTGTGCGATGAGGCGGGCGTGCTCTTGATGTTCGACGAGGTGGTGACGGGCTTCCGCCTCGCCTATGGCGGCGGGCAGGTCTATTACGGCGTCACGCCCGATCTTGCGGCGTTCGGCAAGATCATCGGCGGCGGCACGGCGGTCGGCGCGGTCTGCGGCCGCGCCGATATTCTGGGGCTGTTCGCCAAGGGCGGCACGGCGGGCGTGTTCGCGGGCGGAACCTTCAACGGCAACCCGCTGACGATGGGTGCGGGCGCAGCGACGCTGCGTGCGCTGAAGGCGCGGAAGGACACACTCTACCCGGCGCTCGCAGCGAAGTCTGCCCGCATGGCCGGAGCGGTTATCGCGCACTGCGAAAAGCATGAAATGGACGTGACGCTGATGCACGCCGCGTCGATCCAGTGCTTTCATTTCCGCAAAGGCCCGATCCATTCGTTCCGCGAGACCTATCCGGCGAACCGCGCCGCCGAGGAGGCGTTCTACGCGCTCGTGCTCGATCGCGGCATTCTCCTGCCGAGCTTCCATGTCTACTTCCTTTCCGCCGCGCACGACGACGCGATGATCGACCGCGCGACCGGTGCGTTCATCGAAGCGCTCGACGATTGCCGCGCTGACGGGCTGCTGTGATGAAGACCAATGATCTTCTGGCGTGGGACCTGCTCGAGGCGCAGGCGGTTGCGCTCGCGGACAAGGACTTCCTGCGCTTCCATAGCGGCCGCGTCAGCTATGCCGCGTTTCGCACGCTTGCCGAAACCACGGCGGGGCGGCTCCACTCCGCAGGCGTTCGCCCCGGTGACATCGTGCCGACCTTCCTGCCGAACGGCATCGCCGCGGCTGCAACATGGTTCGCGCTCATGCGGCTGGGCGCGGTGTGGGCGCCGATCAACACCGAATTCCGCGGCACGCAGCTCGTCGCCGCGTTGAACGCGACGGGCGCGCGGCTGATCCTCGTCGATCCGCGCTACGTCGACCTCATCACGGGCGTTCTGCCCGAGCTTCCCGCGGTCCGGGATGTGATCGTTTCCGGCGCGGCAACACACGACGTCGGTGCGGTGCGCTTCCAGACGCTCGAAGATATTCCGCCGACATCCTCGCCCCGCGCCGACGTGGAGCGCACGGCGATCGCGATGATCCAGTTCACGTCGGGCTCTACGGGTGTCTCGAAGCCCGTGCAGCTCAGCCACGGCTATCTCGTCGGGCAGGCGCGGCTCACCTCGCGTTATTTCGATTTGCAGGAGAGCGACGTCGTTTACTGCCCGTTCCCGCTCTATCACTGGGACGCGACGATCGGCACGGTGATGGGATCGCTTGTCACGGGCGCGACCGCGGCGCTCGGCGAACGCTTCAGCGTCTCGCGCTTCTGGGACGATATCCGGGCCTTCGACGCCACCATGTTTGATTTCATGGGCTCGACGCTCACCTTCCTCTATCAGCGCGCGCCCGATCCGCGCGACCGCGAACATCGCGTGCGCCTCGCGTGGGGGCTGCCGATGCCGGAATTCTGCGCGGACTTCGAAGCCCGTTTCGGCTTTCCGCTCTACGAAGGCTATGGCAGCACCGAAGGCGGCGTGTGCGTGTTCCAGAGCCTCGACGAAACCTATCCCAAGGGCAGCTGCGGACGGGTCGCGCCCGAATTCGCGCTCAAGCTTCTCGATGACGCGGGAAATCCGGTTCCTGTCGGCGAGGTCGGTGAGATCGTCACGCGGCCCCACGATCCGACGCTGATGTTCAGCGGCTATCTCGGCATGCCCGAAGTGAACGCGGAGCTGATCCGCGACGGCTGGTATTACACCGGCGATCTCGGGAAACTGGACGCGGCGGGCAATCTCTATTTCGCGGGCCGGAAGAAGGACATCATCCGTCGCCGCGGCGAGAACATGTCGGCGCTCGAGATCGAGCGCGGGATCGAAACGCATCCGGCGGTGTTCGAGGCGGCGGCGTTCGGCGTGCCGAGTCCGGCGACCGAGGAGGATGTCGCCGTGGCGGTCGTGCTTCGCCCCGGCGCCGCGCTCACGGATGACGACCTGCGCGCTTACTGCGAAGGCCGCATGGCGCGCTACATGGTGCCGGAGCATGTGCTGTTCATGGATGCACTGCCGAAGACGCCGACCGAAAAGATCGACAAGCCCGCACTGAAACGCCTGTTCGCGGAAACACGCGGATGAGCGCCGGCCTTCGCCGCACGCTCACGCCGCTGCAACTGGCAGCGATCGGCATGGGCACCACGATCGGCGTCGGCTGGATCGTCGTCACCGGCGGCTGGATCGCGAGCGCGGGGCCGCTTGGTGCAGCACTCGCATTCCTTATCGGCGGCGCGGTGATGGGGCTTGTCGCGCTTTGCTATGCCGAGGCCGCGACGCGCGCGCCGGAGGCGAACGGAGAGTACGGCTACGTCTCGATGGCGTTCGGGCGCGGCTGGGGCTTCGTCGTCGGCTGGAGCGCGCTGCTCGGCTACGTCGGCATCTGCGGCTTCGAAGGGCTGGCGCTGGCGTGGCTGCTCGGCGTTCTGGCGCCGGATTTCACCGGACCGACACTCTACACGGCGGTCGGCGTGCCGGTGCGCCTGCTCGATCTTGCCGTCATCATCGGCGGCGCGCTGTTCTTCACCGCGATCAATTATTTCGGCGCGCGCGAATCGGCGCGTGTGCAGGTGGCGGTCACGGTCGGCAAGGTGCTGCTCAGCCTCGGCTTCGTCGCGATCGGTTTCGGGGGCGGCGCATCTGCCAATCTTGAGCCCGCGTTCCTGCCCGCGGAGACGCCGTGGCACGGTGTGCTCGCCGTGCTCGTCATGGTGCCGGCGTGGTTCTGCGGTTTCAACGCGCTACCGCAGGCGCTCGGTGAAGCGCGCGAACGCCCGGCCGCGCGTGCGCTCGCCCGTTTGCTCGGGATGGTGATCCTGCTCACCACGCTCTTCTACGTCTCCGTCATCACCGCGACCGCCTTTGCGGCGCCGCGCGGCGTGCTCGATGGCGCCGAGCTTCCGGTCGTTGCGGCGATGGAGGCGGTGGCGGGACCGTGGGGCGGGCGCATCGTGCTCGTCGCGGGTGTCGTCGCGCTGCTCAGCGCGTGGAACGCGGCGATGTTCGCGGCCTCGCGGCTGCTCTACGCGCTCGCGCAGGATGGGGCTTTGCCCGCCGCGCTCGCGCGCGTGCATCCGAAGAACGGCACGCCGTCGATCGCCGTGGTGTTCGTGGGGGTGATCGCGCTCCTCGGCGGCCTCATGGGCCGGGCGTTCATCGAGCCGCTGGTGCAGATCGGTTCGATGGGGTTTGCGGTCGCCTTCATCGGCGCATGCCTGTCGAGTCTCGCGCTTCGGCGTGGCGCGGGCGGCAGCCGCTTTCCCGTGTTCGCGGCATGGGTGGGGGCGCTGACGCTCGCGGGCGTCGTCACCTATTCGGCGTGGACGATCCTTGCGGATGCGGGGGAAAGGCTGCCCGAGGCCGCAGCGCTCGCGCTCTGGGCAGGGCTCGGCGCGGCGATGTGGATGTTCACCAGCATACGAAAGAAAAGGGTGTCCTGATGCTTCGTCGTGTCGCCACGTTCGTCGGTTTGTGCCTGCTCGGCGCCTGCGCGGTACAAGCGCCGGTGGAGCGCCCCGCGGGCTGGAGCGACCAGTCCTATTATCTGCCGATGCGCGACGGCGTGCGTTTGGCGGTGAGCTTCCATTTCCCGGGTGACAAGCCGCCGCGTACCAAGGCCACCACGATCCTGATCCAGACGCGCTATGGCCGCGGCGTGGAGGCCCGGCGTGGCGGATCGCCCACGGACATCGAGATGTTTCTTGCGCGCGGCTATGTCGTCGCTGTCGTCGATACGCGCGGTTCCACGGCCTCGTTCGGCCCCCGCGACGTGGAAATGGGCCCCGACGAGCGCGAGGACATGGATGAGATCATCGCCCATCTCGCCGCTCGCGAATGGTCTGACGGGCGCGTGATTGGGTACGGAATTTCCTACATGGCCGATACCGCCGAGTTCGCCTTGAGCCGTCCGGCGCCTGCGCTTATCGCGTCTGTGCCGCGTCAGCTGGATTTCGACGCCTATCTGCAAGGGTTTCTGCCCGGCGGCGTACAGAATAATTTTCTCCTCTACACGTGGGGCAACCACACGCTGACGGTCGATTCGGGCCGATCTTCCAAGAATCCGGCACTCGATTGCCGGCTGCGGGTCGAAGATTGTCCGGGCCTGTTTCCCGAGGTCCAGCCTGTCGACGAGGACCATGACTTCTCGCTGCTACGGGAGGCCTTCGGCGGGCGCCGGCACTGGAAGCCGGAGGATTATGTCAACGCGCCGTTCCGCGACGACAAGGGCGATAACGGCTTTTCCATGATGGATTTCTCGCCGGCGGCCGAACTCGCCGGGCTCATCCGCGAGAACAAGCCGGTGATGATCTGGGGCTCGTGGATGGATGGCCCGAGCGCGCAGGCGGCGATCACGCGGTTTCATTCGACGCCGGATGCGCCCGTCGAGATCGTGATCACCGCCAACAACCACGGCCACGATCGCAGCGCCGATCCGTTCTTCCCCGACCGCGTCGTACCGGTGCCGACGCGCGACGCGCAGTTCGCCACCGTCTTCGATTTCATGGACCGCGTCCGCGCGGGCAAGTCCGTCACGCGCAACATTCACTACTACGTGCTCGGCGCCGATACCTTCCGCGACACGAAGGTCTGGCCGCCCGTCGGTGTCGCCGACACGCGCCTCTACCTCGCGCCCGAAGGAACGTTGCAGGCGCAACGTCCGGCGAAGGCCGAGCACGTCGACTACACGGTCGATTTCACCGCGGGCACCGGCAAGAACACGCGCTGGTCCACCCAGTTCGGGGCGCCGCCCATCTATACGGATCGCCGCGAGGCGGATGCGAAGCTGCTCGTGTTCGACAGTGTCGCGTTCGATGCGGACATGGAACTGGCGGGCACGCCGGTGATCGAACTCTTCGCCGCCGCGCAGTCGAACGATCCGGTGTTCTACGCCTATCTGGAGGACGTCGCGCCCGATGGCCGCGTGACGTACATCACCGAAGGTCAGCTCCGCGCGATCCACCGCGCGCCCGCCGATCCCGCCACCCTGCCCTACGATCAGGGGCCGGCACCGCACAGCTTCCGGCGCGCCGACGCGCTCCCCGTCGTGCCCGGCGAGATGATGCGCATCGAATTCGCGCTCAATCCCACTGCGGCGCTCATCCGCAAGGGTCACCGCCTGCGCATCGCCATTGCGGGCGCCGATGCGGATGTGTTCCGCCGCTATCCGGAGCAGGGACCGGAGCGGTTCCGCGTATCGCTGGGTGCCGCTGCCGCAAGCGCGATCTCGGTGCCGCTGCGTCCCTGGCGCTAAAGGGATTTGCTCTCCCATCGCCGATGCGGCATCGCTTCCCGCCAGACGAAAGGAAGCGGGCGATGGGTGCGTTGCGGACATTGTATCCCGAGATCGAGCCGTATGAGACGGGAATGCTCGACGTGGGCGACGGGCATCAGATCTATTACGAGCGTTCGGGGAAACCCGGCGGCAAGCCCGCGGTGTTCCTGCACGGCGGCCCCGGCGGCGGCATTTCGCCCGCGCATCGGCGCCTGTGCGATCCCGATGTCTACGATGTGATGCTGTTCGATCAGCGCGGCTGCGGCCGGTCGCTGCCTTATGCGTCGCTGGAGGCGAACACGACGTGGCACCTCGTTGCCGATATCGAACGGCTGCGTGCGCTCGTAGGCGCTGAAAAGTGGCTGGTGTTTGGCGGCTCGTGGGGCTCCACCCTCGGGCTCGCCTATGCGGAAACCCACCCCGAGCGCGTCAGCGCGCTCATCCTGCGCGGCATCTACACATGCACGCGGCAGGAACTCTCGTGGTATTACCAGTTCGGCGTCTCGGAGATGTTCCCGGACAAGTGGGAGCGTTTCATCGCCCCGGTGCCGGAGGCAGAGCGTGGCGACATGATCGGCGCCTACCGCCGCCTGCTCACCGGAGATGACGAGGCGTCAAAGCTCGCCGCGGCAAAGGCATGGAGCATCTGGGAGGGCGAGACGATCACGCTGCTCCCGGACCCGTCCTTTTCGGCACCGTTCCACGATGGCCACTACGCACTCGCCTTCGCGCGCATCGAAAACCATTATTTCCACCACGGCGCGTGGCTCGAAGACGGCCAGCTGCTGAACAACGCCGGGCGGCTTCGTGGTATTCCCGGCGCGATCGTGCACGGCCGTTACGACATGCCGTGCCCCGCGCGCTACGCCTGGGCGCTCCACAAGGCGTGGCCCGACGCGGCGTTCCATCTCGTGGAGGGTGCCGGCCATGCCTATTCGGAGCCGGGAATCCTTCACCGGCTGATCGAAGAGACCGATCGTTTCAGAAACGGCTGAGACGCCGGTCGGCGCCGGTCAGGCGGCGTGCGCGGCGGCCTTGGGTGCGGCCGCGCTTTCCAGCTCGTCCTCGCCCACCACGCGGTTGCGGCCGGTCGCCTTCGCCCGGTAGAGCGCCATGTCGGCGCGCTCGACGAGCGTGTCGACCGTATCGTTCCAGCGCAGCTGCGAGATGCCGAGCGACAGCGTGATCCGCCCCACCTCCTTGTTGCTGTTCTTGGCGCGGACACTGCGCGACGAGATGTAGTCGCGGATCTGTTCGCAGATGTCGTGCGCCGCCTGCAGCGTCTTGCCGGGCAGCACGATCACGAACTCCTCACCGCCGAAGCGCGCGGGGTAACCGACGCCGTGCGAAAGCTGCTCGAGGCTCTGGCCCACAAGGCGCAGCACCTCGTCGCCCATGCGGTGGCCCCACGTGTCGTTGAACTGCTTGAAGTGGTCGATGTCGCAGAACGCGACACAGAGCGGCTTGCGGTCGGCGAGCGCACGGCCCGCCTGCGCTTCCAGATACGAGGTGAACGCCTTGCGATTGGAAAGGCCGGTCAGCGGATCGGTACGGCTTTCGGTGCGCGCCGTTTCCAGATCCTGCTTCAGGATGTTGATTTCCTGGCCCGAGATCGCGAGCTGTGCCTCCAGCCGTTCGGTCTTGTCGATCATCGCGCCGGTGGCGGAGACGAGCTCGGCGAGCAGCGCGCGCTGCGTGTCGATGTCGGCAGCGGCGTTGATGCTGTCGGAGCTTTCACGCAGCGTGCGGCTGTAGTCCTTGGCATCGCCGCCGGTTTCCTCGACGAAGTGTGCCATGCGCTTCAACTGCGCCTGCGTCTGGTCGATGAGCGTGCTAAGGTCCGACGGCATCGAGGCGCCGTAGAGTTCGCGGCGGATGTTGTGCATCGCGCGCGTCGAAACCCGGCCGACGGTCTGCATCACCGCATCCACGGCAACGCGCAGTTCGGGGTCGGACCCGGTGACGTAGCGATACCAGAATTCGTAATTCGCGGGCGTGGGCGAGATTCCTCCAGCCTCCATGTGCTGTCGGATTTCCTCGAAAATCTGGCCCGAATCTGTCATTTATAGCCCGCCGAATGTCCCCTGAGACCTTGCCTGCGGCGTTCCGTGCCCGTTTCGGCACACGGAAACCCCACTGACCGGCCCATTCCTGGGAACCTATGGCAGGCTCTGGTTAAAATTTCCGAAAAGTAAGAAGAAATCAGCCGCGTGCGGATACGGAAAGGAAGTCGGGGAGGGGGCCGTTCCAGCCGCCGTCATCGAACTCTTCCTCACGGGCCGGGCGCGGAGCCGCCTTGGGCGCAGGGTCTGCGCGCGGCGTTTCCGGTTTGCGGTCGCCGCCTCGCGCACGTTTTCCGCCCCGCGCGCGGCCACCTGCCGGGCGGGCGTCCTTGTCGGCGTCCCGGCCCGCGTCCGCATCCCTGTCAGCACCTTTATCGGCACTTTTGGCGCCGCCGCCGTCCTGCTGCGGCACCGTGCCACGGCGTTCGACGCGGGCGCCGATCAGCTTCTCGATATCGGTTACGAGTTCCGCGTCGGCGGAGGTTACCAGCGTCACCGCAATGCCGGTCTTGCCGGCGCGTCCGGTGCGGCCGATGCGGTGCACATAGTCTTCGGCGTTGAACGGCACGTCGAAGTTGAAGACGTGGCTGACGCCCTTGATGTCGAGGCCCCGGGCGGCGACATCGGAGGCGACGAGGATCGAGATGCGGTCGGCCTTGAAGTCTTCCAGCGTCGACAGCCGGTCGCGCTGCTCCATGTCGCCGTGAATCTGCCCGGCGCGGAAACCATCGCGCTTCAGCGATTCGGCGAGTTCCTTCACGTCGCGCTTGCGATTGCAGAAAACGATCGCGCTCGTCACCTCTTCGGCGCGCAGCAATTCGCGCAGCGCCTGCTTCTTCTCGCGCGGCCCTGTCATCAGCAGCGACTGCGCGATGTTGGCGTTGGTGCTCGATTGCCGCGCCACCTCGATCATGCGCGGCTCTTTCAGGAAGCGGTCGGCGAGCTTCTTGATGGGCGGCGCCATGGTGGCGGAGAAGAGCAGGCTCTGACGATTCGGGCCGAGCAGCGAGCAGATGCGCTCCACATCGGGAATGAAGCCCATGTCGAGCATCCGGTCGGCCTCGTCGATGACGAGGATGTCGACGCCCGACAGCAGGATCTTGCCGCGCTCGAATTGGTCGAGCAGGCGGCCGGGCGTCGCGATCAGCACGTCGACGCCCTTTTCCAGCGCCTTGTCCTGATCGCCGAAGCTGACGCCGCCGATCAGCAGCGCCATCGAGAGATTGTGGTTCTTGCCGTATTTCAGGAAGTTCTGTGCGACCTGGTCGGCAAGCTCGCGCGTCGGCGCGATGATCAGCGAGCGCGGCATCCGGGCACGGCCGCGGCCGTGGGCAAGGATGTCGATCATCGGCAGCACGAAAGAGGCGGTCTTCCCGGTCCCTGTCTGTGCAACGCCGATGATGTCGCGGCCCATCAGAACAAGCGGAATCGCCTGCCGCTGAATGGGGGTAGGCTCGGTGTAGCCGCTGTCTTCAACAGCCGCGAGAAGCTCGTCCGAAAGGCCGAGGGCGTGAAAGCTCAAATTCAATGACCTTGTGCAGGCGTTAACAGGGTGCCTTGCGCCGCGCTTTTGGCGCTTCCCTGCAAAATGTCAAGGAAACTGCGCGACGCAGCGTCAAGAGGCCGCGTTCTCAGCGGACGATCTGCACCCGGTCGCGGCCGCTCGACTTGGCAAGATACATCGCCGCGTCGGCGGCTTTCAGCACGTCTGCGGGCACTCGGCCGCGCGCCAGCGCCGCCACGCCGACGCTGATCGTTACCGGCACGACGCCGTCCGGCATGTCGTCCGTGTCGGAGCAGGCCTTGCGCAGCGCTTCGCACAGGCCCGCCGCCTGATCGAGGCTGCGGCCCGGCATCAGCACGGCGAACTCTTCGCCGCCGAGCCGCCCGACGAGGCCGTGGCGCCCGACGATGGCCATCGCAAGCGCGCCGACATGGCGCAGCACGGCGTCGCCGACGTCGTGGCCGAAGCGGTCGTTCACGGACTTGAAGTGATCGACATCGAACAGCGCGACCGAAAAGGCGGTGCCGTTGGCGTTGGCTGCCTCGCCCGCGGCTTCGAGCCGGGCGAGGAACATGCGGCGCGAAGCGGTTCCGGTCAGCTCGTCGGTGGAGGCTTGCCGTTCGGCGATCGCAGCGAGCGCGTCGCGCTCGTCGAGCACCGAAGCGACGGGAAGCGCGGGCAGGAACGCGACCGCGAGGAAGAACTGAAAGAAGTAGATCCGGTCGGCAACGTCGCCGGGCATCAGGGCGATCGGCCCGGAGCCGATGGTCGTGAAGTAGGAGCCGATGCACGCGACGATGACGACGGCAACCGTCGCGCCCACCGAACGCAGACGGAAGGTCGTCAGCAGCATCGGCGGCAGCAGCAGGAACAGCATCGGCCAGCGCGTCTGACCGAAGACGAGGAGGCTGAGGCCGGTCACGAGCGCGAACAGCGCTACGGCCTCGATTGCGCTGCGGCCTTGCAGGAAGGAGCGTTTCCCGGACCAGATCGCGAAAACGATGAGCAGGATGGGCGTTACCAGCAAGAGCCCGAGCGTATCGGAAGCGAACCACGACAACCAACTGCGCCCCATCGCCTCGTCCACGGCCGCGGACATGAACGGCGCGCTCAGCGATGCCGAGCAGGCGGCAGCGGCGATCGACGATGCGATGAACTTCAGCAGGTGGTCAGGATGCTCGAGTTGCAGCGGCCCGCCGACGAGGCGCCGGGTGAGAAGGGCGGCGAAGGCCGCCTCGGCGATGTTGACCGCGGCGAAGGGCGCGGCGGCAAAGGCGGGATAGCCGCCGAGCAGGTT
>ERZ761602.7896-NODE-7896-length-10998-cov-9.950836_pt1 | contig 10998 bp, 6 predicted proteins | sample MGYA00512165_ERZ761602 | MGnify/ENA primary metagenome ERZ761602 (study PRJEB28899, sample SAMN02445085) | bioreactor sludge metagenome | biome: EBPR sludge; isolation source: Thorneside wastewater treatment plant | place: Australia: Brisbane, Thorneside... | reverse complement strand
GCATAGGCAGCCGGAACCAACATCAATAAGACCAATACGAATTTCATAAATTTCCTCTAAGATGACGAGGCTTCCGCGAGATTTTGCGGCCAGCCGGTCGCCCCGAACTTCCGGAACGAAATTTCCGTATTGCCCAACAAATCGCGCATCGCGAACTTCGGTCGGGTCTGGTCATAATTCAAAATTTAACACGCCCAATCCAATTTTTTGGATTGCTTCTTGTTCCGCCCATTAGGAAAAGTTCAAAAAACTTCGGATTTTCCTCGATCGGAATCTGCAAGTGCCATTGGAACATAAGTTGCGTATGAATAGGCGTACGTTTTTCTAGATCTCTCCACACCTTCAAGGCGGGTTGCCGCCGGTCAGTCAATACCGGCAAATTACTTTTCACGAATCACAAGGATTTGGAGGATACCCGTATATGTTCCTGAGTCGCATTGAGATGGTAAGGTCGGCAGTATTGCTAGTATGCGCTGTTGCCTTTGTCGCTCTCTCGGTCCCTGCACAGGTCACAACGGCAACGGTCACCGGCCGCGTTCTAGACGCTCAAGGTGCTGTCGTTCCCGGGGCAAAGGTAACGGTCACGAACCGCGGCACGAGCGCCGAACGTTCGGTTGTTACCAATAGCAATGGTGAGTATACCGTCACATCGCTACCGCCGGGCCGTTACAACATCGCAGTCGAGGCCGAATCGTTCAGCCGCACGCTTGCTGAAGACGTAGAACTCAACGTTGGCGCACGCGTAACTTACAATATTGAATTAAAGGCAGGAAGCATTACCGAGACCGTGACGGTCACCGGCGATGTTCCACTCGTCGAAACAACAAGGTCCGAGATCGGCACGGCTGTTACGCCGAAGGAGATCGAGAACCTACCTCTTCTTAACCGAACGTTTGCAGGCCTTTCGGTAATTGCCCCGGAAGCACGCCCGGTCGGCACCTTTGACCCGACGAAAACCCGTGTCGGTACGGTCGCATTCAATGGCGGAGATGGTCGTCAGGTCAATGTGAACGTTGACGGCGGCGATAACAAAGATAACGTCGTCGGAAGCCTTCTGCAGAACTTCTCGTACGAATCGATCCAAGAGTTCCAGATCCAGCAACATCGCTGGAGCGCGGATCAAGGCCGTGCCGTTGGCGGCGTTGTCAACGTCGTGACCAAGAGCGGAACCAATAGCCTCCGCGGGTCGTTCTTTGCGAACTTCCGCGATGACGCTTTGCAGACCCGAGACTTTTTCGACAAGCAGAACAACCGCGACAACCCTTCGTTCTCGCGTCAAGAGATCGGCGGTTCGTTCGGCGGCCCGATCATCAAAGACAGGTTGTTTTACTTCGTAGCTCTTGAGAGATTTCGGGAGCGGCAGAATGTTCCGGTGCTTGCGTCAGCGGTTGCGGAACTGCAGGCGATTCCCGGCATCGATTTCGTGCCGGAGATCCCGACCCCTTATGACGATACATTGCTTACGGCAAAGGTCGATCATCGTCTAAATGACAAGCAGGCCTTGTTCTATCGCTTTTCCTATCAGGGCAATGAATCACCGAATGACCAGGTGACCAATCCGGCCCGAACGGATCTAAGCGGCGGTAACCAGACCACGAATACGCTCTACAGCTTTGTCGGTAACCACACATACAATATCACCCCGAGTGTGCTTAATCAGTTCACCTTCCATTTCCAGGATTTCGTCAATGAGATCCTTCCGAACCGTGAAGGCCTTACGCTGAACTTTCCGGGCGGAATCACGATCGGCCAGAACGCCAACACGCCGCAGTCGACGAAGGAACGAAAGTTCCAATTCCGAAACGATACGACGTGGCTTACCGGAGATCACACGCTCAAGTTTGGTGTGAACTATATCCACACGATCCTCGGCGGCTATTTCTACTTTGGTACCCGCGGCTACAACCTGACATTCCGCCAGTCGCCGACGCAGATCGTCGCCGAAGGCGGCTTTAATCGGCCGGACCTTCTTCAGTCGCTTACTTACTCGGATGGCGCCAGTTCGCACGATCAGAAGATCGACCAGCTTGCGTTCTACGTGCAAGACGACTGGAAGATCACTCCGAAACTCACACTCAACATCGGCCTCCGCTGGGATGCAAACATCGGCAATCTCTTCAAACAGGATCAGAACCGGACGATGCTTATCTTGCAGCAGGTGAATCACCCGCTTGCTCGGGCCTTGACCGGCGACCCGGATAAGCTGACCCGCACGACGCCAAGCTGGAAGGAATTCCAGCCGCGGGTCGGGTTTGCCTATGATCCCTGGGGCGATGCCAAGACCGTCATCCGCGGCGGCTACGGCATCTTCTACGATCAGTTGTTCCAGAACCTCACGCTGTTCTCGGCAACGCAGTCAGAGCCCCAGATCTTCCAGACGGCGATAAACCTGACCCGTCCGGCCGGCGATCCGGATCCGACTTCGCCGCTTTACAACGTTCGTCTTGGCGGCCCACTTCCGCAGCCTCCGCCGGGATTCAACTTCTCGAACCTGGTTCCGGGCGCCGTCGGCCGTATCAACGACCCGGACAACGAAGAACCCTACATCCAAAAGTTCTCGATCGGGTTCCAGAGAGAGCTTACGAACAACCTTTCGCTTTCGAGCGATTACGTCCACACTCTCGGACTTCATGAACCGCGGTTCTTGAATATCAACCCGCTGATCTCCGGCGTCTGCAACCCGGCATTCCCCGGAGCTTTGCCGGCAAATGATCCTACCTATCCGACGCGTTGCCCTCGTGGCACAAGCACCCGCCTTCTTGACCCGGCATTTGTTGCAGCCGGCCTTGGAGCGAACCGGGTCGGGCAGATCAACATGTTTGCGACCACGAACCGTTCGCTGTTTGACAGCTGGACCACGACACTCAAGTACCGAACGGCAAGGTACATCGTGAACGCAAGCTACGTTCTTGCGAGCTCGCGTGCATGGGGCGGCCAACCGACGGCTTCTTACTCGGGTAACGGCATCGTCGTCACCCCAGAGCAGCAGTTTGCCGACGGTGAGTTCGGGCCAACCAGGATGGATGAACGCCATCGCTTTGTCATGAGCGGTGTCATCAATCTGCCCTACGGCTTCTCGCTTTCGCCGATCATGCAGCTTGCCTCGGCACGTCCGTACTCGCCGGTCCTGGGTATCGATATCGATGGCGATGGGCTTGCTACACTTGACCGGCCTTGCGCAGGTGTTGACCTTGGAGCGGTCTTTGCTGCCCGCGGCAACACCACGGCACTTCGGGCCCTTAATCCGCTCGGCTGCCGCCAAACCAGCGTCAATACCCAGCGGAACGGCTTTGTCGTGACAAATGGCGGTGTCGAGGAACGAAGCGGGCGCTTTTTCAACGTTGACCTTCGTGTGACGAAGAACTGGCGTTTTGGCGAGCGGTTTGGCCTTTCGACCTACATGGATCTCTACAATGTGTTCAACACTGAGAATCTTTCATATGGTTCGCGCATTGGCCTGAGCGCTCCGGCAACGAGCTCTTCACAGTTCCTGCAGCCGCTGTCGCTGTTCGGACCGGGCTTCGGACCGCCGGTCGGACGTCCGTTCACGGCACAGCTTGGTGCACGATTCACCTTCTAGCATTGGTTGGATCGATTCCCTTTAAGGGCGTTCCGTAAGGGACGCCCATTTTTTATGGATTGAAGCCGCGGAGCGTGTCCATCGCAAATTCCTCGAGCGGATCGAGCACGTCGATGGCTTTCGCGATCTCTTCGCCGTTGCCGAGAAGGATAACGATGTCGCCCTCGAAAAGTTCACACTTCGCCCCCGGATTGATCTTTGTGTCGCCCTCGTGAACGACCGCGACCACAGTTGCACCGGTACGTCCGCGAAGATCTATCTCTCCGAGCGTTCGGCCGATGGCAGGCGAGCCTTTTCTGATCTGCACCGACTCCGTGCTCTCCGATTTCATTTCAAGGTCAAGCTCCACAGTTCGTGTGGTTGGCGCCGATGGCGTACGAAGCATCTCGTATCCTTGCTTGCGGATGCGCTCGATTTGCCCTTCGATGATCTTTCTCGAAAAGCCAAAACGGTGCAGCACGCGGGCAAAGATCTCGATGCTGGTCTCAAACTCTTCCGGGATCACCTCATTCGCTCCTAACTCGTAAAGCTCGGTGATCTCCGTAACATATCGTGTCCGCACGATGATGTGTATATCCGCGTTGATCCGGCGGGCGAGCTTTACGGTCAGCCGTGCAGACCGCGGATCTGACATCGCGAGCACCAATGCGGAGGCCCGCTCGATCTCGGCGTGTTTGAGTACCTCGCGGCGAGTGGCGTCGCCGAAGTTTATCTTCTCGCCCTGCCTTTTTGCTTCCTTTACGACCTCGGGATTCAGTTCGAGAACCGTATAGTTCACTCCGACCGCACGTAGTACACGCGAGAGGTTCCTCCCATTGAGCCCATAGCCGACGATAATGACATGGTCGCTTAGCCCTCCGCTCGATGTAACGTGGGCCTCGTCATCCTCAGTGTTCTCAAGCCCGCGAAACCGGCCGTCCCGTAAAAGCCCCTGCACCAGGGCTCCGATGGCCGGTGCGTACGTGATCAAGAACGGCGTCGCGATCATCGTTATGATCGAAGCGGCAAGAAATACCTGGTAATCCGTATCAGGCATCAGGCCGTGTCCGCGTCCGGCTTTTGCGAGCACGAACGAGAATTCCCCGATCTGCGCCAGGCCTACCGCGGCAGTTACAGCGACCCGCTGCGGATTGCCTAGCAGCTTTACGATGCCCCAAATGATCAGTGCTTTTCCGATCATCAAACCGCCGACGAGCAACGCAACGCTCCCGATGTTCTGCACGAACGCTTCTATCGAAAGCAGCATTCCCATCGAGACGAAAAAGAGGCTGTTGAAAACGTCGCGAAACGGCAATATCTCTGCCGTCGCCTGGTGGCTAAAATCCGTATCGGCCAGAACGACGCCCGCGATAAAGGCTCCGAGAGCAAGCGAGAGCCCGAACTGGAATGTGATCCACGAAAGCCCAAGGCAGAGCAGCACGATAGTAAGGAGAAATACCTCGGTGCTCCGCATTCTGACCACCTGCTTTAGAAAGGCCGGGATCAGGAGCCACGCCAGAAGAACGATAACGATCAGCGAACCGAGCGATGCCCCGAGATCAAGCAGGATCGATGTAAGCGAGACGACATCTTTGCCGCCGAGGATCGGGATCAACAACAGCATCAGGACGATGCAGATGTCCTGAAAGAGCAGGATGCCTATCGCAGCCCGCCCGTGCGGCGAATCGACCTCCTGCCGGTCAACATAGCTTTTCAAGACGATAGCTGTGCTCGAAAGGGCGATAAGGAAGCCAAAAAAGATCGCCTGCGTTACCTCTCGCCCTAGCGAGGCCGCGATCAGAGATGTAACGAAGATCGTGATCCCGACCTGCAGGCCGCCGCCGATCAGCACGAGGGTCTTCATCTCGCGCAGCTTGCGGATCGAGAACTCGAGCCCGATGGTAAAAAGCAGAAGCATCACGCCGATCTCGGCGAGTATTTCAATGCCCTCCAGTTCGTGGATGAATCCCAGCCCGTAGGGTCCGATCGCGATGCCGGTAAGCATCAGCCCGACCAGGAGCGGCAGCTTAAGCCTGAGACAAAGATAGGCCACCGGCAGCGAGGCGAGAATGATCACCAAAAAATCCCTGAAGAGCTCGGGCGTATGCATAGATTGCTCAAATCTTACAGCACAAATGTCGGCGCGTCATCTCGTCTTCACACCACCCGCATACACTTGGCATGGAGGTCCTGGAGGAATAAAAACGGCCGGGTGTGTGGTTAAATACTGGTGATGCATCAAAACAAGAAGCAAGCCGAGCCGTGTGTGATGATGATCTTCGGCGCAACCGGAGACCTGACGAAGCGCAAGCTTTTTCCCGCGATCTACAACCTTGCAAAAGATGGCCATATTCCGGATAGCTTTGCCGTGATCGGAATCGGCCGGCAGGAACTGACGAGTGAAGAGTTCCGCGGGCAGATCTTGGATGATCTTCGCGAATTCACACCGAACGGGGCGGATGAGGAGTTGCTCAGTTGGTTCGAGCAGCGGACGTATTACACCGGCGGCGATTTTGATGATGACAAGCAGCTTTTCGGTGATATCAAGGAACTCGCCGCAAAGGTGTGCGCCGAGCACAAGATCCCCGCTAACTTCTTTTACTACATGGCGATCCCACCGGGGCTCTTCGCCAATGTCGCCCGAAAGATCGTCGATAACGGGCTCGGCCGCGAAGAGAACGGCAACTGGCGGCGGTTCGTTTTTGAGAAGCCCTTCGGCCACGACCTTGAGTCGGCAAAGGCCCTCAATGCCGACCTGCTTCAGTTGCTCGACGAGCGGCAGATATACCGCATCGACCATTATCTCGGGAAGGAAACTGTACAGAACCTGCTCGTTTTTCGCTTCGGCAACAGCATTTTCGAGCCGATCTGGAATCGCAATTATGTTGATAACATCCAGATAACGGTCGCCGAAAAGCTCGGCGTCGAGGGCCGCGGCGGCTACTATGAAAAGGCCGGAGCCCTGCGGGATATGATCCCGAACCACATCTTTCAGCTCGTTACCCTGACCGGCATGGAACCGCCCGTTTCCTTTGACGCCGATTCCGTCCGCGATGAGCAGGCGAAGATCCTCCAGGCGATCAAGTGCTTTTCACCCGAGGAGGCTCTCAGTTGTGCCGTCCGCGGCCAATATGGCGAAGGCGAGATCGATGGTAACCGCGTGCCGGCCTATCGCAGCGAGGAGAGCGTCTCCCCAACCTCAGCGACCGAAACCTTTGCTGCTCTCAAGCTCTCGATCGATAACTGGCGTTGGGCCGACGTGCCCTTCTATATCCGCACCGGAAAGCGAATGGCGACGCGCCACTCAAGCATCGTAGTGCAGTTCAAAAAGGCTCCGTTCATGCTCTTCCGCGATACGCCCATCGAGCGGCTGACGACGAACCGCATTGAGATCCACATCCAGCCGGACGAGGGCATCACGCTCCACTTCGGCGCCAAGATCCCCGGCCCGATCGTCCAGATGGGCGCCGTCGATATGGACTTCAACTACGTTGACCACTTCGGCGAGCAGATCTCGACCGGCTATGAACGCCTGCTCTTTGACTGCATGATCGGTGATGCGACACTCTTTCAGCGTGCCGATATGGTCGAGGCGAGCTGGGCCATCGTCTCACCGATCCTCGATGTTTGGGCCGCTGTTCCGCCGCGTTCTTTCCCGAATTATCCGTCCGGGAGTTGGGGCCCGGCCGAGGCCGATGAGCTGCTTGCAAAGGATGGCCGACGGTGGAAGAACACCGAACATCACACCGACGCCGTTTGATTTCTAGCCAAGTGAAAGCTTAAGATTCGGTCTATCCATTTTATGGAAGCAGAGATAGCACTTGGTGCCCTGATCCTCATTTTGCTCGCGTTCCTTGCGACCGTGGACATGGCGTTTTCCCATCTTTCGGACATCTCGCTCCGGCGGCTCGCCAGCGACGTCGAGGATTCCGATTCGCCCGCCCGTGCCGTATTTCTAAGGCAGATATTGAACGACCGCTCGGGTTTTCGCTTCGCTTTATCGCTTACGATCCATATTTTGCTCATCACCTTTGCGGTGCTTGTTGCCGTAACGGCGATCGGCTGGCTCGAAACGCGTCGCGAGGTCGCCCTTTATTCGCTCGGCATCGCATTGGTCGCGACGGTGCTTTTCCGGCAGTTCATCCCGAAGATACTGGTCCGCTCCGACCCGGAGAAACGGCTTCTCTTGCTGCTCCCGGCGGTCCGGCCGCTCTACACGGCATGGAGCTGGACCATCGCACCGTTTTCGCGGCTTTTCAGCCCGGCGAGTGAACCGGCCCGGCTCGATACGACCACGACGCCCGAAAGCATCGAGGAGGACGAAGAGGACGCCGCCGATGACCTTCAGGCCCTGATCGAGGTCGGCGAGGCCGAAGGCATCATCGAGGAACGCGACCGCGAGTTGATCGAATCGATGGTCGGCTTTAGCGACACCGTCGCCGGCGACGTGATGACGCCGCGGACCGAGATCGTCGCCATTTCGATCGATTCGACCGTCCGCGAGGCACGCGACCTGATCATCGAGCACAAATACTCACGCATTCCGGTTTACAGCGAGAGCATCGAGAATATCGAAGGCGTGCTCTACGTTCGCGATCTGCTTCAGGCATGGGCAAACGGCAAGGAGATGCTGCCAATTAAGGACATGCTCCGGCCCGCGTTCTTTGTTCCCGAAACCAAGCCGGCGGCCGATCTGCTCAAATCGATGCAGCAGAACCACGTACAGATCGCCATCGTCATAGACGAATACGGCGGTGTCGCGGGCGTTGTCACGGTCGAAGACCTGATCGAAGAGATCGTCGGCGAGATCGAGGACGAGGACATCGAAGAAGAGGAGATCATCGAAATTATCGAGGGCGAGGACGGTTATTGGGACGTCATCGGCTCGACCGAGATCGACAAGGTCGAACGGCTATTCGGGCTCGACCTCGAGGACGAAGAGTACAACACTATCGCGGGGCTCGTCGTCACCGAAGCGGGCTATGTTCCGAAAAAAGGCGAAGAACTCGTCGTCCGCGGGCTCCATGTCGAGGTGCTGCGGAGCGACGGCAAGCGGATCCAGCTTCTTCGGCTCAAGCATGCGGAGGAGGACGCCGAAACGCAGGCCGCGTCAACCGAATGACATCCGGGCGGTTGTGATATACTGCGGATAAATATCACCGGAGGTACCCGATATGAGCATACGTCTCGGAGACGAAGCACCTAATTTCACTGCCCAAACAACACAGGGCGAAATCAATTTCCACGAATGGCTAGGCGATAGCTGGGGCGTCCTTTTCTCGCACCCGAAGGACTATACGCCAGTCTGCACCACCGAACTCGGAATGGCGGCCCGGATGAAGCCGGATTTTGAAAAACGTAACGTAAAGATCATCGGCCTTAGCGTCGATCCGCTCGATTCGCACATGGGCTGGGAAAAGGACATCGAGGAGACGCAAGGCACTGCCGTCAACTTCCCGATGATCGCCGATAGCGACCGGAAGGTCTCGGACCTTTACGGCATGATCCACCCGAACGCGAGCGACACATTCACCGTCCGGTCGGTATTCGTGATCGGCCCGGATAAGAAAGTGAAGCTGACTCTTACCTATCCGGCCTCGACCGGCCGCAACTTCGACGAACTGCTGCGGGTCATCGATTCGCTACAGCTCACGGCGAACTACAGCGTCGCAACGCCGGTCAACTGGAAGGACGGCGACGACTGCATCATCGTCCCGGCGGTTTCAAATGAGGACGCAAAGGAGAAATTTCCGGCCGGTTGGAAGGAATTGAAGCCCTATCTACGTGTAACGCCGCAGCCGAACAAGGTGAAAGGCGAGGGCCAGTCTGCCTAGTTGCGACAAAGATCAATGAGTGAAAAGGCGGTCTCGCGGCCGCCTTCCTATTTATGAAGCTGACCGCCGAAACGGAAAATGGCTCGCTGCCGATAGAATTTCGCCGCCAAGACGGCCGCGTCTCTGCGGTCATCGATGGGCGCGAATACGACCTCGAGGTCTCCGAGCCTGAACCGGGTGTATTTCTTTTCAAGCATGAAGGCCGCATTTTCGAGGCGTCTGCGATCCGTGACCCTGCCGCTCGCTCTGCCTTTGCGGTCTCGCTTAAGGGCCGCGAACACAACGTAAGCATCGTTGATCCGAAGCGGCTTCGCGGCTCGGGTTCGGGAGATTCGCAGGCCGATGGGTTTGCGGAGATAAAAACGGCAATGCCGGGCAAGGTCGTTCGCGTTCTTGCCGCGGAAGGCGATGCGGTAGAGAAAGGCGACGGAATAGTCGTCGTCGAAGCGATGAAGATGCAGAACGAGCTCAAGTCGCCGATCACCGGCACCGTAAAGACCGTCACCGCAATTGAGGGAGCGACCGTCTCGGCCGGAGAGGTCCTCGCGACCATCGAATAGCTGAGAGATCAAGGGGCGTCGATTACTCAGCGAAAGCCTCGCTAACTGACCCTCTCGTCCACCGTCCGCCCGAGCACCATCCGGGCATTGTCCAAATGTGCCCGCGTCCGGGCCAGCCATTCGTTATCGTCGTCTGCCGTATCTCGCTCCACGCGAAGAGCACGTCGGGTTTCCGATGGAGCCGGCCCGCCATAGATCGTCCGTACGGCGACGAAATTCTCCGGGCTAACGGCCGCGGCAAGTTCCTCGGGAGAAAGTTCAAGCTCGTGCCCGAGCACGTCCATCGCCGCGTCCTGAATGATCTCATGCGTAACGTCGCTGCCTGCCTCGATCGCCAGCCGAACGCTCTTCCCGACGATCTTGTGCGAGAGGCTGAAAGGCAGATTTTCACGCCGGACTATAGTGTCGGCAAGTTCGGTTACGGCGATGAAATTCTCGCCCGCACGCCGGCGCAGATTTTCCGTATCGAACCGTGCCGAGCGGAGCGTATGGCCAAAGAGCGAGACCGCCCGGTCGGCATCGCGCATCGCGTTAAAGATAAGCGGCTGAAGGTCGTCTTCTACATCGTTTATATCGCCAAAGGGCGTGTTGTGGACCGCCGTAAAAACACCGAGCGTTTGCCCGAGCGCCTTGCTGCCGATCGCCCGAATGTGCTCAAGCGCGACCGGGTTCCGCTTCTGCGGCATGATCGACGAGCCCTGAACGTAGCCGTCCGGAAGGCGGATCGCATTGAACTCGACCATCGCCATTTGCATGAATTCCTGAGCAAATTTGCCGATGTTTACGAGCAGTGCGGCGACCGCCCCGAGCGTTTCGGTAAAGTAATCGACCGACGCGATCGAGCCGTAACTGTTCACCGTCGGCTCGGAAAAGCCCAGCAGCTCCGCAACGCGGTGGCGGTCGATCGGGAATCCGCTGGTCGTTATCGCACCCGCCCCGAGCGGCGAGCGGTTCATGTTCTCAAAAGCGGCCCGCAGCCTTCGAATATCACGCCCGAGGTTCTCGGACATCGCCAAAATAAAATGCGCGAGCGTCGTCGGCTGTG
>ERZ761602.7895-NODE-7895-length-10998-cov-10.297907_pt1 | contig 10998 bp, 12 predicted proteins | sample MGYA00512165_ERZ761602 | MGnify/ENA primary metagenome ERZ761602 (study PRJEB28899, sample SAMN02445085) | bioreactor sludge metagenome | biome: EBPR sludge; isolation source: Thorneside wastewater treatment plant | place: Australia: Brisbane, Thorneside... | reverse complement strand
TCGTTACGAGCGCAGTAATTGCCCCAAGGCGCGCCGCCGCCGAGGCCGCCTCGCAACCGGCATGCCCCGCCCCGATCACTATCACATCAAACGTCTCGTCGAACATCCGAACAATTAGCCAAAAAATAGCGGGACAGCCCGCTATCTGAAATAACAACTAGATTGTAACAAATAGCTTTCCTATGCCAAGCAAAATCGAGCCTAACTCCACATTCCCTTAAGTGCCGTGTCCGCGATCGAATGAAACCGGGCAAGTTTTACACGGTCAGAATTTTTGTACGTCACGAGCGGCATAAAGCCAAAATCCATCAGCTTTTGCATTGCGTTATCGTTGAGCAGAACCTCGCCGCAGGGTTTGTAAACGGTTTCCGTTCCGTCCTTGTAAACGTGGACCGGGAGGCCTTCGATGTCCTGTTGCAATGCCCGGCCCATGTCCCAGCGAGATGCGGCAAAGCTTTCCGCAAGCAGTTGGCCGGCCGCAAAGCAGCCGTTTGCCCAAAGATAATTGTCGTGTTCGGGTAAACCGTCAAGCTCCTCGAAGTCGAACATATCGAGCGGCTCGGTCTCGCGGCCGTATGGCAAGCGGGCGAGAAAGCGCGGCATCACCATCCCGAGGTAAACGGCCTCGGATTGATCACGGAGAGCAAGCCAGAGTTTCGATCCGGTCGAGTCGTCGGCGAGTTTCCATGCTGCGGCATCGGGCTGCCCGGCCAGCGAATGTACGCCAAAGACATCGGGACGCATATGCGAAATGAATGGCGCGTTTGCCGTGGCGGAGATCTTCGCGATACGGATCAACGTCGCGATGTCATCAATGTTCCCCTCGAAAGCATAATTGCCGAGAGCTAAAGCGAACGGGTCGCCGCCGGGAGCTTCGACAGCTTCGCGGACAAAGTGTCTATAGTAGGTCGTCCCCGAAAGGCTTTCCGAAGACTTCAGGTCCTCAGTAAGCTCATTCTTCATTGCGTCGAGCAAAAATATCTTCAGGTCGGTCGAGGTCTCCGTCCGCCTGACCAAAAAGAAAAGCCCTCGCCACGCTGCCTCGAGTTCTTGAAATCGCCTGTCGTGGAGAATGCCGCGCATCAATCCGCTGGTCGCCGCATCGACCGCTGCGGTGAGTTGTGCCTGCTCGCCCTCGTCCACTTCGACCAGATGCGGACGTACAAGATCACTGACAAGCCGTGCAAGGTCGGACGACGGCTTCGGTTTCGGAACGGCCGCACCGCCCGAGGGCTTGGCAAGGATCGCGCCCAGAAGATCATCCGCCGGCACCTCCACCGGCTCGCCTGGGGCGGCGGAAGGCTCTGCGGTCTCCGGACTACCGAACATCGAGCGCACTTCGCGGGCCGCGGAATTAAATGTGCTTTCTTGTCTCAACCGCCGACGCAGATCGCGCAGCTCTTCGAAAAGCGGAACGCTCTGAAATATCTTGTCCGGGTGGAAATCCGCTAGTTCGTTGAACTCAAGCCGAAGCGGTTCGCCGTTGTAATCAAGCTCGAGCACAACGCCGAGCCGTTTCATCACATCGTCGAAATCGTCGCGGTCGATCTCGATCGGACGTCTTTCGGAAAAGGGCTTTCGCTCGCCGTCGCCGGCCCAATCGCCAAGTACGAGCATCCGAAAAGGCGGTTCTTCGACAACCCCGCTCTTGTCGGACTCCATGGAGAACATCGCCTCCAGCATATTCTCGTTGCTGATCATATCAACCTCAGTGCAATTGTTGCGAAAGACGTCAGGGCAACCAAGGGGAAGGCAGATCCACGAGTGTTGTTCGATCCGGAGCGACGATCAGTCAGGCCGAACCTCGGCTTTCAGGAACTCTAAATGCTCCGGGCCGAGGTTGGTAAATTTGAGACCGAATCCAAACCCCTCAAGGACATAAGCCACCTCTCCGGTGAACCTGAGCGTCCTTCCGTCGGACTTGAGCTCGAACGCGAGTTCTTCGCCGATACGGTAGGTCGAAATCGACTCAACGTAACATCCGCCCATGCTCAGATCACTGATCCGAGAGGCGCGCCGCCCCGCGGACGAGTCCAAGACTATTTCGACCACACACTGTACGCGCGTCTGCTTTCTTTCCGGTCGCGGAGGATCGCCTATCGACATCAGTCTTTCCTTGAGGATGGATGTTACCACAGCTTGCATTAGAACGGGACTCCAACTTTTTCCCGTATGAAAGTCGAAATAGAAGCTACTCTCCAAAAACCGCGGCCGATCAACCAATTCCGACAATTCGAAGAACTGTCGGCCCGGTCGTGCTGACTAAAACACAACCGACGACCATGATCACGATTCCCGGCCAGAAAAGATCGCCGGAGCGTAGCCCGCCCTCGCCGTAAGCCATCGCGTTCGGCGGTGTGCTGATATTGAAAGGAATGCCGAACGATGCCGATATTGCGACCAGGATCGCGGTCGAGGGCTCCGGAATTAGCGCGGTCGCGATCGGGATAAGCATTATTACAGAAGCTGTGTTGCTCATTATCGAAGCGAAAAATGCAGCCGCGAGACAGACGATGAACAGTGCAACGGTCGGTGAATAGCTTCCGAACGGGATTGCCTCGGTCGCCGCGGCAACGATCCCTGTCGCCTCAAAGAGTTTGCCGAGCGTTATGCCGCCGGCGATCAGCAAGAGCGTTGACCAATCGATCTTTCGAAGTGACTCTCTGCCGAGAAGGCCGGTCAGGAAAAGTGCAGCACTTGCCGCGACGGCGACTACGGCGGAAGCGATGCCGTGGAGCGGTTCGGCAAGCCAGAGCACCGCAGTAACTGCCATTATCGTCAGAAATATGCGTCGTCCGTTCGTCCGTTCTCCATCGGCCGGAGCCGCCGGCTCGAGCGAATCAAGGTCAAAGCCCGAGGTGGCCTCCCGTGCAACGCGGCCGCGTGTCCGCAGCCAGAGCAGCCCGAAACCGAGCAGAAGCATTCCCGCCGTGAGCGGAAAAGCAAACGCCATCCAGCCGATGAAAGAGACATGGACGGTGCCGGCAAGCGAGGCGATCGCAACTGCATTCGGGCCCGTCCCGATAGGCGTCGCCATTCCGCCAAGGTCGGCACCGAGAGCGACTCCGATCAACAAAGTCCGCCGAAGCAAGTCGCCATCGGAAAGTCCGTTGAACGCCGGCCGGAGACAGGCGATCATCAACGCCGCCGCCGCGATGTTCGAAAGCCACATAGAGAGGAAGGCGGTGATCAGGATCACCAGCAGCAACAAGCGATAGAACGAGGTGCCCGAAACACGAAATGCGTACCGGATCATCTCGCGGTCAACGCCAAACTTCTCCGCGGCAACGCCGAGTGCAAAGCCTCCGAAAAAGAGCGCAAGTACAGGATCCGCCGCCCATGTCATTGCGCGCGCGAAATTCAGTTTCGCATCAAGCGGCCCGAGGGCAAGCGGAATAAGCGCCCATAGAAGCAGGGAAGGCACAAAGGGCGGGGTCGCCTCGCTCAACCAGAGAATGAGGCACACCGCCGCGACCGAAAGAACGCGTGCAAATAGAACGCTCTCGACCGCGAACTGCGGAACGGCCGCCGCGATCAAAATGCCGATAGCGACAAATACCCATCGCCGCTTTGCTGTTTCCTTATTCTCCACAGACAATTCCACGGCGATGGTACCCGCTTAACGAACGCCTAACAAGGCTTAGGCTGACTTGACCGCCACCTTTGTGGCTTCCTTTTCTGCTCGCTTTGTCATCGTCAGCGTCAGGATGCCGTCTTTCAGTTCGGCATTGACCGCATCTTCCTCGACTAGCGATGGGAGCTGCAGTTCGCGATAGAATCGGTCGCTCTTCCACTCTGAGTAGAACGTCTTTTCGTCTTCGCTCTTGAGCTCCGAGCCCGATCTGCCGCTGATGAAAGCGCGGTCGCCTTTGACGCTGACCTCGATCTCGTCCGGACGGAAACCCGGTACGGCCGCCTTGAGCGTCACAAGGTTGTCCTTCTCCGTGATCTCGACCGGCGTTGGCCGAAGGATCTCCGATTCGGCTCTGAACCAATCGTCGAGCTGCGTCCCGATCATGTGTCCGCGCTCCTGAAAGAACTCGAAAGCCCTTGAGGCTACATCGCGGAAAAGTTCAGTTGACCGCTCGAACATCTTTTCAACGTCAACAAAGAGCGGAGCCGGTTCCGGCGCCTTTTCGACCTTCTCTAATGCTTTTACTTCTTTTTCCATATTTCACTCTCCAAAAACGAAAGTTCCGAATGCCAGAAAGGTATTCATACACCGATACCGCAAACGACGTTCCGTTTAGGTATGCGCAGTAAGACTCAACAAAATCCACCATTTCGGCGGAATATCGGCGGTCGCAGATGCGAGAAATTCAGCGCCTTCGCGTCATCGTTCAATATGTCGAGCCCAAAACTTTGAGCCGAAACCGGGAAAACGGCGTATATTCGTGCAGAGGGCAAGGGGAACGGGAATTGAAGCCACCAAAAGCGGGAAGATATGCAGACACAGAAGCTGATAAACAAGATCCTCGATGAACTGCGGTCAAAGCGGGGCCCGCGTTACCACGAAAAACATCGGCGGGTCATCGATAAGTTTCGCGAACGGGAGACGATCAGCCGCGGCGTCGGCCACGCCGAACCCGACGATCGGACATTCGGTGAGCGGCTCGCCGATAGGGTCGCATCTTTCGGCGGATCGTGGGGATTTATTCTCTCGTTCATGATCGTGCTCGTCGCGTGGGTAATTTTAAATTCGTTCATCCTCGCCCGGAGCGGCGAAGCCTTTGACCCCTTCCCTTACATCTTGCTCAATCTGTTTCTCTCGATGCTTGCGGCGGTTCAGGCTCCTGTCATTCTCATGTCGCAAAACCGACAGGCGGCAAAAGACCGCGAAAATGCGGAACACGATTATGAGGTGAACCTAAAGGCCGAGCTTGAAGTTCGGCTTCTTCATGAGAAACTCGACGAGCTTCGCGAGCAGAAATGGGCGGCCCTTGTAGAAATGCAGCAGGAACAGATCAGAATGCTCCAGAACCTTGTCGCTGAACTCGGCAGCGGAAAGAAAGATGCGTGATGAAAAACGAGGCAAAAGCAGCTAAGCAGGAGCGAAATTTCGGCGAAAGGCCGGGTGTACTCCGTGCTGCCGATGCCTCGCTTGTGCGTGCGTGGTCGATCACGGCACTCGCTATCCGTAACCTTTTTGTCAACAAGCTTCGCACATTCCTGACGCTGCTCGGCATCATCGTCGGCGTTGCCTCGATGATCGCGGTCGTGACGATAATCCAGGGGCTGAACGATACGGTTGCGAATACCTTCTCTGCCAACGGTTCGACCGTTTTTTCCATTTCAAAGGGCCCGAGCGTGATCACCAGCCGCGAGCAGATGCTAAGGGTGGGAAAGCGGCGTGACGTAACCGAGGAAGACGCCGAAGCCGTCGCACGCGGCTGTCCGCTCTGTTGGCGGATTGGTTACTCGGCACGCGGGGCCGAGATCGTTAAATATGCCGACAAGACCGAAGAGAACGTCATTATCCGCGGCATCACGCTATCACAATTTGATATCGAGGACTTAGCCGCTGAGACCGGGCGCATTTGGACAAAAAACGAAGCCGACGCGGGCCATTACGTTGCCGTTATAGGTGCCGACATCGTCAAGAACGTTGTCGCCGATGCCCCGCCGGAAACTATCATCGGCCGCCAATTACGAGTCCGCGGAGCCACGGTCCGCGTTATCGGCATCGTCGCTCCGTTAGGCTCGATTCTCGGCGTCTCTCGCGACAATTTCATACTCGTCCCTTACGCTACTTCGCAGAAGATCCTTCCCGGCCGCGGCTCGCTGGTCATCAATGTCCAGGTCGAAGACCCGGCCCAGCTTGATAACGCAAAGGACCAAGCGGCGGCCGTGATGCGAACCCGTCGAGGCCAGATCGCCATCCGGACCGGCGACAAAGAAGAATTCGACGAGGGCTTCACCATCGAATCGGCGGACGTTTTCGTCGGGCTCTACAGCGACGCAACGAGCAACATTTATTTGGTCACGATCGGTGTTTCGGCTATCTCGCTGATCGTCGGCGGCATCGTCGTGATGAACATAATGCTCGTCTCGGTCGCCGAGCGCACGAAGGAGATCGGGCTTCGGATGGCGGTCGGTGCCCGCCGCTCGGACATAATGCGGCAGTTTCTTACCGAAGCGGTGGTCATCGCGGCGGCCGGAGGTGTCATCGGGCTCTTTCTCGGTTTTGGGCTCGCGAATCTGATCTCACTTCTGATCGGTTTTCCGACGCTGATCAACGTGACGTCGGTCGTTCTCGGTATCGGAGTTTCGTCGGCGGTCGGAGTGATCAGCGGGCTCTATCCCGCATGGCGGGCAGCGCAGCTTAATCCGGTGGAGGCAATGCGACGGGAATGAGGCTTGATCATTTCAGAGAATCAGCCATCATGGCATTCGATACCGTCCGAACGAACAAGCTCCGCTCAGGCTTGACGATCCTCGGCGTCTCGGTCGGCGTTGTAACCGTGATGCTGATGGTCTCGATCATTCAGGGCCTCAACCGATCTTTCGCCCAACAACTCGAGGCGATCGGCTCCAACATTGTCTTCATAACCAAGTTCGATTCGTCCTTCGGCCGCCAGCCGAATCAGGAAGAGCGAATGCGCGCGGATCTTTCGCTTGCCGAGGCCGAAGCCCTCGGGGCCGAACTCCGCAATATCGTCGGCGTCTCGCCTATCCAGCGTACGATCTCCGAAACAGTTCGGTACCGGGAGAAGCAGAGTGACACTCCGATATTGATCGGTGCCACCCGCCATTACGAGGAAGTGCATTCGCAGTTCGTCGAACGCGGCAGGTTTATCACCGAGACGGACCTTCGCACGCGGGCGAACATCGTCGTCCTTGGCAAGGACGTCGTAAAGGCCCTGTTCCCCAACGAGGAACCGCTCGGGAAGGAAGTAAAGATCGGCGGGCGGCCGTTTCAGGTGGTTGGTGTGATGGGCGATCTCGGCTCGATCTTTGGCCAGTCGCGTGACAATTCGGTCTTTATACCACTTACGACATTTCAGAAATATTGGCGCGACATTCCCTATCCGCAGATGGTCTTCATCATCGTCGTCCGGCCGGTGGATCGCTCTTATGTCACATCCGTTACCGACGAGACTAGAGACATTCTCCGCCGTGTCCGCGGCGTGCCCTTCGGAGAACCCGATAATTTCTACATCTCATCTCAGGACGCGCTTCTCGACATCTATAACCAACTAACGGGCGCGACCTATCTTGTGCTTACGGCGATCTCGGCCGTCGCATTGATGATCGGCGGTATCGGCGTTATGAACATAATGCTCGTTTCAGTGACGGAGCGGACGAAGGAGATCGGCATTCGTAAGGCCGTCGGGGCAACGCAGAATGTGATCCTATCTCAGTTCCTGATCGAAGCGGTCGTGCTTACGGGCATCGGCGGGCTGATCGGATTGGTCGTCGGGTTGGTTTCAAGCTGGCTGATCAATGCCTATTCTCCGCTGCCGGCCTACGTTCCGCTTTGGACCGTGTTCGGAGGCATCGGCGTCTCGGCCCTTGTCGGCATCGTCTTCGGGATATTTCCGGCTTGGAAGGCGGCCAAGCTTGACCCGATCGAGGCTCTCAGCTTCGAGTAAGGCCCAACAAAACAAAAAACGGGACCCGCTCCGACCCTGCATATCGGAGCGAGCCCCTTGCTTCGCGTCGGAGCCGAAGCTCCTTCGCAAAACTCTGTCCACAACGGATCAATGGCCTAGTGCCGGACCAGCGAATCGTGTACCGCAGTCGGCAACACGGACATCATGCCCATAAAGACCATCCCGAAGCAGACAAAGCCAAATGCTACGACCGCCATCACTGACATATTGCCCGTGACATAAACCCCGAGAGCGGCAGTCGCTATCACCAACCAAAGTGCGATATAGATCTTTGTCAGCATGATATCCTCCTTGAGAAGCGTGCCGTTGCCTTGATGACAAACGTTTCGACCTTCTCGCCCTCGGTAAGGTGCAATGGGTGTGCCACTACTAAATACCCGTAAAATAGCGACTTGCCGCGATGCCGCCCGCGAAATCCTCCGCACTGTTTCCAAAACTCGCGCGTGTTAGTTCGCAATAAAAAGGCCCGGCGGGTGCCGAGCCGTTCGTCGATGATCTGTGCGTTTTTCTACTGTGGCTTGGTGCTTCCCGGACTTCCGGCGGGCACCATCGGAACTTCGTCGCCCTGCCGGTCTACCGAAAAGCGTCCGGTCATTACGGTAGGCGTCAGCTTAAGGATCACCTCGATATTTTCCCGCACCCAACTATCCATCCAGCGAATGCTTACCGCCGGTGTAAGCGTCGGATTGATCTCGGCGACAAGCTTTAGCGCCTTTTCCCGTTCTTCATGGTCGGTAACCTGAGCCGCCTCGCCCTGCACGATAACACTTCGCCAATCGCGCTTGTTCTTTACGTCCTCAAGTTGGAGACACGCCTTCGGGTTGCCGCGGATTATCTCCGCCTTTTTGCCCTCGGTCGTGTAGATGTAGATCACCGGCTTTGCCCAAGCGAAATGCACCGGAACAACGTACGGCATTCCGTTCTGCGAACAGCCGAGGTGGCCGTAATTAACCTCATCGAGCAACTGCTCGATTTCGCTCATCCTCATTTCCACAACTTCGATCATAACCTTGTCCCCTATGATAGCATTGCCTGCAGGCGCGGCTCGCATTTTCTCAAAGTAAGTAAAAGCAATGCCCGTTCCCGGCCGTAGTTCTTGCTTGGAACGTGGTTTGCGGTTCAATATCAGCGAGCAGAATGCTCGGAGGTTATCATGAAAGTCATAATTGCTACCGATGGGTCAAGCTTTAGCCTTGCAGCTGCACAGGAGGCCTGCCGCCTGTTCGGAAGGATGAAGGAAACCGAGTTTACTATCGTTGCGGTCTTCGAGGACGTCCCGATCGCGGCGACCGAGCCCTTTGCCCTGCCGCCCGAGTATTATCAGGAGATGACCGACGCGGCCCGGAACCAGGCCCAGCACAACGCTGATCAGACGGCCGAAGCACTGGGGTCCGGTTGCCCGGACGCGAATGTTGCTATCGAGGTGCTCAGCGGAAAGCCGGCATCGCAGATCGTTGATCTGGCCGAGAGGATCGGTGCCCAGACGATCGTCGTCGGTTCACATGGCCGCGGTTTCTGGGGACGGCTTCTTGGGTCGGTCTCGAATTCAGTGGTCAACCACGCGCCGTGTTCGGTGCTTGTGGTTCGCAGCGAACCGGCAGGCGAAGAATGATCTGGCTAGGGGCCATTGCCGTCTGGCTGATAATGATGGCTGCCGAAACGGTCTACGGCATCCTACGTACTGTATTGCTTGCACCGCGCGTCGGTGACCTCCGTGCCAGGCAGATCGCTTTCTTCACGGGCTCGGCGATCATACTTGGAACCGCTTATCTTTTCATCAATTGGATCCAGGCTCGTTCGGTGAGAGTATTGCTCGGCATCGGCTTGATGTGGATGGTGCTCACACTCGGCTTTGAGGCCGTTGTCGGCATTTACGGCTTCGGGTTCGGATGGGACCGCATCATCGCAGAGTACGACCCGCGAACCGGTTCGCTGATGCTCTTCGGCCTTTTTGTCCTGCTCTTCGCTCCATTTATCGCATTCAGGATGCGCCGCGGTCAGTGATCGTCATCGTCCTTTTCCGGACGCTTGGCCTCGCTTTGCGTAGCCGCCGCATCTCCGGCCCGGATCTCGGTGTGCCTGATCTGCCCGCCAAGGTTTGCCGTCCAGCCCATCAGGCCGAGGGTTACTACCGCAAGCAGAAGAGCGGGTGTCGCGGCGTATCGTTGAATGGCCGGCTTGAAAAAGCCGATCGCGAGCCCGGCCGCTGCCGCAATACCCGTCACAACTGCGAAACCCAGGGCTATCTTGGCAGCGTCTTCATGGGTCTCGATAAATGCTTCCGATACTCCCGGAAGATTCTCGACGATATCTTCGGCGGGTTCACCTGTTAAGTAGGTCGGCACAGCGACCACGGCCGCCGTGAAAAAGATGATCAAGCCGGTATTCACCATCGCTTGAGAATTTCGTATCGCACCGAAGAGCACGATCGGAACTCCGATCACCAAGGCGAATAACGGAAAGTGATTGAGCATTAAATGTAGATGAGCGCTGTCCATTGCGTGTCTCCCGAAAATAATGTCGATTCAAGAGATCAAGAGTCGATTTCAGCTCCCGATCTCGAATACCGAACAACAGTGCAATCGCAATACCAAAAAAGGCAGGCATCGAAGCCTGCCCGTGAGGTAAATTGTGCAAAGCTCTAATTCCTAACTCGAACCAAGGATCTTTTTCAATTCTTCGAGCAGATTCTCGGCAGTAAACGGCTTTGAAAGGACCGATGTGATCCCGAGCGATTCGATCTCGTTTCGCTGGTTCTCATTCATTAGCCCGCTCATCATTATCATCTTTAGGTTCGGGTCCATCTTCCGCATCGCTCTGACCATTGACGGCCCGTCCATGTAGGGCATCGCAACATCAGCTATGACCGCTGCTGTTTCGGCTCCGTGCTGGGCAAAGAGGGCAAGCCCCTCCGTGCCGTCGGCGGCGGTCAAAACGCGATATCCGAACTTTTCAAGCGTCGCCTTGGTCACATCGCGAATGTACTCTTCGTCATCGACGACGATCACCAACTCGCCCGTGCCTGCGAGTTCATCGAATGTTGTCGTTGAACTTTCTTCGATGGCCGCGGTATCTGCGACCGGGAAATAGATCGAGAACCGCGAGCCCTTACCCGGTTCGCTGTAAACATTGATGAACCCGCCGTGGCTCTTTACGATGGTTAGCACGGTCGAAAGCCCGAGCCCGGTTCCGCGGCCGATGTCCTTGGTCGTAAAGAAGGGGTCGAATATCTGCTTTTTGACGTCCGGCGGCATTCCGAGGCCGGTATCGCTGACGGCGATGACGATGTGCTCGCCCGGAACAGCATCCGGGCTCATCTTTGCGTAGTTGTCATCGATGTTGACCCGGCTCGCCTCGATCGAGAGCATGCCGCCTTCGGGCATTG
>ERZ761602.7894-NODE-7894-length-11000-cov-60.460484_pt1 | contig 11000 bp, 8 predicted proteins | sample MGYA00512165_ERZ761602 | MGnify/ENA primary metagenome ERZ761602 (study PRJEB28899, sample SAMN02445085) | bioreactor sludge metagenome | biome: EBPR sludge; isolation source: Thorneside wastewater treatment plant | place: Australia: Brisbane, Thorneside... | reverse complement strand
AAACTAACCACTAAAAACTAACCACTAAAAACTAACCACTAAAAACTAACCACTAAAAACTAACCACTATGTATAAAACCATAGCAGAATCAAATAACTTTATTGTACTTGATAAATTCACCAAGTATTTTGAAGTAAATGAAGCACCTGCTGTTTATCAAACAGAAGCAGCATTGGAGAAGGAATTTATTCAAGACCTTATTAATCAAGGGTACGAAAATCCGATAAACCTAAATACACCAGAAGCGATGTTGGCGAATGTAAGAATGCAACTACAATCGCTTAACAATGTGGCATTTTCGGATGGAGAATGGATTCGTTTTGTTGAAGAGTATTTAGACAAGCCAAGCGATAACCTTGTAGAGAAAACAAGAAAAATTCACGACAACTATATCTACGATTTTGTTTTTGACGATGGGCATATCCAAAACATCTACCTGGTTGATAAAAAAAATATTACACGAAATAAAGTACAGGTAATTTCACAATTTGAACAAAAGGGAACAAATGCCAATCGTTATGATGTAACCATATTAGTAAATGGATTGCCCTTGGTTCAGGTCGAATTAAAAAAACGTGGAGTTGCTATCCGTGAAGCGTTTAATCAAGTTCACAGATACTCAAAGGAAAGTTTTAATAGTAATAACTCGCTCTACAAATACATTCAGATTTTTGTCATTTCAAACGGTACTGACAGCCGATATTTTGCAAATACGGTTGAGCGAAACAAAAACAGTTTTGACTTTACCATGAATTGGGCGAAGGCTGACAATACTTTGATTAAAGACCTGAAAGATTTTACAGCTACCTTTTTTCAGAGAAAAACACTTTTAGAGGTTTTATTAAAGTATTCTGTTTTTGATACAAGCGATACGTTACTTGTAATGAGACCTTATCAAATTGCTGCAACAGAGAGGATTTTATGGAAAATTGAAAGTTCGTATCTGGCAAAAAAATGGTCAACCAATGAAGGAGGCGGTTATATTTGGCACACAACAGGTTCGGGTAAAACACTTACCAGTTTTAAAGCGGCACGTTTAGCAACCCAATTGGATTTTATTGATAAAGTATTCTTTGTAGTTGACCGTAAAGACTTGGACTTTCAAACCATGAAGGAATATCAGCGTTTTTCTCCCGATAGTGTTAACGGTTCTGATAGTACAGCAGGTTTAAAGCGAAATATTGAAAAGGACGACAATAAAATTATAGTAACTACCATACAAAAGCTCAATAACCTCATGAAAAGTGAGGGTGATTTAGCCATTTACCAAAAGCAAGTCGTTTTCATTTTTGATGAGTGCCATCGTTCGCAATTTGGAGAAGCCCAAAAGAATCTGAACAAGAAGTTTAAAAAGTTCTATCAATTCGGTTTTACAGGAACACCCATTTTTCCTCAAAATGCGTTAGGTGCTGAAACTACTGCAAGTGTTTTCGGTCGTGAACTGCACTCTTATGTTATTACGGATGCTATTAGAGATGAAAAAGTTCTTAAATTCAAGGTTGATTATAATGATGTTCGTCCTCAGTTTAAGAGTATAGAAACTGAAATAGATGAGAAAAAATTAAGTGCTGCAGAAAACAAAAAAGCCTTGCTCCATCCTGCACGTATTGAAGAAATTTCGCGATACATCTTACAGAATTTCAGGTATAAAACCCATCGATTACAAGGCAGTAACAAAGGCTTTAATGCCATGTTTGCCGTAAGTAGTGTTGATGCAGCCAAATGTTATTATGAGGAATTAAACAAGCTACAGAAAGAGAGTGACAAGCCATTAAAAATTGCAACAATTTTTTCCTTTGCTGCAAATGAAGAGCAAAGTGCAATAGGTGAAATAGTTGACGAGACTTTTGAACCTTCTGCAATGGATATTAGTGCCAAGGAGTTTTTAACTAAAGCTATCAATGACTATAACGCCATTTTTAGAACCAGTTATGGAGTTGACAGCAATGAGTTTCAGAATTATTATCGTGACCTTGCCAAACGTGTAAAGAACAAAGAGATTGATTTAATCATTGTAGTTGGTATGTTCCTTACAGGTTTTGATGCGCCAACACTCAATACACTATTTGTTGACAAGAATTTGCGTTATCATGGATTAATTCAAGCCTTTTCACGCACCAATCGTATTTATGATGCCACAAAAACTTTTGGGAATATTGTTACATTCCGTGATTTAGAAAAAGCAACCATTGACGCTATTACTCTTTTCGGAGACAGCAACACAAAGAATGTAGTTCTTGAAAAAAGCTACAAAGAATATTTAGAGGGTTTCACAGATATTGTTACAGGAGAAGCACGCAGAGGTTATGTTGAAGTAGTAAAAGAATTAAATGAGAAATTCCCTAATCCAGACAAAATTGTAAAAGAGAAAGACAAAAAGGAATTTGCAAAACTATTCGGAGAATATTTACGTATAGAAAACATACTCCAGAATTACGATGAATTTAACCACCTTAAAGCATTTCAAGCAATTGACATAAATAATCCTGATGCAATTGAAGAATTTAAAAAAACTCATTTTGTGACAGATGAGGATATTGCCACAATGCAAAAAATTGAATTGCTCAAAGAAAGGACAGCTCAGGATTACCGTTCAACTTATAATGATATACGTGATTGGTTAAGGCGTGAAAGATTTGGAAAAGAATCAGAGGAATCTAAAATAGATTGGGATGATGTAGTGTTTGAGGTTGACTTACTAAAATCGCAAGAAATAAACCTTGATTACATTCTTGAATTAATTTTTGAACATAACAAGAAGACAAAAGACAAAGATGCTTTAATTACGGAAATACGCAGGGTTATTCGTGCAAGTGTTGGTAATAGAGCAAAAGAAAGTTTAGTTGTTGATTTCATAAACGAAACTAACCTTGACACACTTCAAGACAAAGCAAATGTAATAGATTCATTTTTTGCTTTTGCTCAAAGCAAGCAGAAAGCGGAAGCGTTGGAATTAATCACAGAAGAAAATCTAAATATAGAGGAAGCAAAGCGTTATATATTGACTTCTTTAAGACGTGAATATGCAAGTGAAAATGGAACAGAACTTAATGCACTTTTACCGAAAATGAGTCCTTTAAACCCTCAGTATTTGACTAAGAAGCAAAGTGTTTTTCAAAAGTTAGTTTCGTTTGTAGAGAAATTTAAGGGAGTTGGAGGACAATTATGATAAAAGCCCACCCTATTTGCAAGCACATTGCCAAATCCCCACGTGCCAACGCTCCAACCAAAGCTTTGTCAAAGAGCTTACAAAGCCTACGTACCGAGAGAAATTGTTTTAAAAAATTTGCCGACACTTAAAAAAATAAACAACGCTGACACACGAGCCGACAAAAAAGAAAGAAAGTAAAATGACAATGACACGGAAACTGAATAATGACAATGGTTTACAAGACTGGAAGACAGAACACCAGGCGGTAACAGGCGGTATATTTTATTGCCGGGATAGTGCGGGTTTCAGCGTTTCTGCATCTAATAAACTTTCGTGTAACGTGACAGGACAGTGCTTCGAAATCGGCAACAAAAACATACCGCCAAACCGTTAAGCTTCATACAAAAAAACATACTGCAAATATTAATATTTGTACCTAAATATGTATTTTTGGTACAAATAAAAAGAATATGGGACAAAATGCACCACATTATCCACTTGAAAAACTACCACCTCTGAGAGAGAAGGTGGAAACCATTGAAATTCTTAGACAAACAAACAAATCCACAGCGGCACTTGCTGAGTTGAAAGGTATTGCCAAGACAATTCCTAATCAAGCAATACTGATGAATGCAATTGTTTTACAGGAAGCAAAAGACAGTTCTGAGATTGAAAATATTATTACAACACAAGACGAGCTATACAAAGCATTGACTGTTAATAAGACTCATGTTTCACCAGAGACCAAAGAAGTTGTTAATTATCGTAAAGCATTATTTCATGGATTTGACCTTGCTAAAAGTCAAGGATTTTTAAGGGTAAATGACATTGTAGGTATTCAACAAAAATTGGTTGACAATACAGCTGGGATCAGGAGCACGCCCGGAACTGTATTAAAAAATGACACTACCGGAGAAATAGTTTATACACCACCACAGGACAAAGCTGAAATACTTGATTTACTGACAAATTTCATTAAACACTTTAACCAACAAGATGATTTATCTCCATTGATTAATTTGGCTGTTTTACATTATCAATTTGAGAGTATTCACCCTTTTTATGACGGGAACGGGAGAACTGGTCGGATCTTAAACATTTTATATTTGATCCTTAACGAATTGATTGATGTTCCAATTTTAATTTTAAGCTCATACATAATTGCCAATAAACCAGAATACTACCGACTTCTGGATCAAACCAATCGGACCGGGAAATGGGAAGAATGGATATTGTTTATGCTTAAAGCAATTGAAATTACTTCAAAAAATACAATTTCGAGGATTATAAATATCAAAGACCAGCTTGATTCAACAATAATTAAAGTTCAGGAAAAATCTCCGAAAGTTTATAGAAAAGAACTTGTTGAATTACTTTTCGAACAACCATATTCAAAAATTGAGTTTGTAGTAAACAAGTTGGGAGTTGAAAGAAAAGCAGCTTCCCGGTATTTAAAAGAACTTGAAGATATCGGAATAGTAGCGTCTCAAAAAGTCGGAAGAGAGACTTTGTATATAAATAAAGAATTGATAGAAATACTGAAAAAATAATGCACGAAAGCCTAACAACAAGTAGGTTCAATGCCGGGGAAAGTTTTCTGTTATTCAGATAAAGAAGTGCATTTGCGGCACTGAACCTACTTGCAACCGTTATGCCTAATGCTAAAAGACGACAATGACAGTAACCTATGACAAATATTATCAGACAGAAAACTTATTCGGAGAACCATATCCCGAATTGATAGAGTTTTTTGCTGGATATCCTAATAAAGGAAAATTGCTTGACTTAGGTTGTGGACAAGGAAGAGACGCTATCGCATTAGCCCGACTTGGTTATTCCGTAACAGGAATTGACAACTCACAAGTAGGTATTGACCAAATGAACCAAATAGGTCAAGTTGAAAATTTGAATTTGGTTGGACAAGTTGGCGACATTTATGCTTTTGACCGTTTTAACGAATTTGATATCATTCTTTTGGACAGTATGTTTCATTTCACCAAGAAAGACAAGGAAAAAGAAATTGGACTGATTAAGAAAATCATTTCGGATTTAAGAAATGGAAGTCTAATAGTTGTTTGTATTCAGGATACGGGTGACAAAGTTGAAATTCTCAACAAAGCAATAGACTTTGAAAAAAAACTAAAACGACTAACAGACAAGGACTTCAAGTATGTTTTTGAAGACAAAGACAGCGGACACAAATCTGAAACGGATTATAGAATGATAATAGTTGAAAAATGAAAGCACATAGGCCTAACAGCTAAGCGTTCGTCGTGCTTGCAAACTGTCTATTGACCAAGAATTGACGCCCCGGTTGACCGAACTTGACCCCCCTTAACGATATATGAAAGGAACCATTGAAAGTGAAGTGATTACATTAACAGAGTTGATTTTTGGACTGATGGACACGAGTCAAAATAGAAGAACAGTGGCTAACTGCTATGCGTTCGTCGTGCTTGCAGACCAGACGATGGACCCCTTAGGTAAACACCAACGGGGTGAACGCAGTCTTCACCCCTTTTCGATCCGTTCTTTAGATATTTGATCAATTTAAACCGGAATGCCTGGTCAATTTGGACCGGATTTTACACAATAACATTCATAACTTCTATTTTTGCTCAAAAATTTAACGTTCAACCAAATGGACCTCCTTCCAAAATCTTTTTTCCACACCACGGATGTCGTCAGCCTGGCCAGACAACTGATCGGAAAAATGATCAGAACGGAAGTGGACGGGAAAGTGACCACCGCGATGATCACAGAATCTGAGGCCTACCAGGCTCCGGAAGATAAAGCGAGCCATGCGTATAATTTGAGGAGAACCAAAAGAACGCAAACCATGTTCCTGCAGGGTGGCCATGCTTATGTTTATCTCAACTATGGGATCCATCACCTGTTCAATGTAGTCACCGGGCCGGAAGGATTGCCTCATGCGGTCCTGATCAGAGCGATCATTCCTGTTGAAAATCAGGTGCTTCAATGTGAGAGAAGAAAACTGATTTCACCCGGCTGGCAACTTAAAGATTTTGACGGTCCGGGCAAAATAAGTCAGGCATTGGCCATAACCACCAGATGGGATGCCGTGGATATGACTGATGAAAATGCTCCTTTGCAATTGCTGGATGCCGGGATCATGATTGAGCCCGGTGCCATACTCGCCAGACCCAGGATCGGCATCCCTTACGCAGAAGAATTTATAGGAAAACCCTGGCGATTTACGCTGGATCAGGCGATGAAGTTCAGCGCTCCCGGTATTATCTCAAATGATGCGGGAGCATAACCCATAAATTCGCCGTCCACCTCCAGTCCGACGGTCGAATCACCCACTGGTTCAACCAATACACGCTTTGTATCAAATGTCCTTACTTCCGGCAATGCAGCGAGGGTACCGGTAAAAAACCTGTATGTGTTGAGCACCACCCTTATTTTGGAAAGTTTGTGCACGAAAGTCAGGGCAAACAAACCATCGTCGGATTTTGCATGTGGAACCAACTGCATGCCGCCACCACTGTATTTGCAGATACCCACATTGATGGTGTAGGCAAAATCTTCTATTTTTCCTCCGTCGAACACCACACGCGTTTTGGGTAATTTGAACCTGAAAAGGCAATATAGCGTGAAAAAAAGGTATTTGACCTTGTTCATGTTTTTTGTGTTCAGATCAGCGATGTATTTGACAACAAAAGCATCATAGGACATACCTGCAATGTTGTTGAAATACCTGGTTGTGCTGCCTTCAACGGTTTGATAAACCACTTTACCAATGTCCTGTTGGTGGATGTTGCCATTTTTGAGCAATTGTACAGCTGCTTCAGGATCCCCGGGTATGTGGTGCATTCTGGCCCAGTCATTCGCTGTGCCTAATGGGATGAGCGCGACCAATATATCTCCCGGAGCCACTTCATTTTGGGAGAAAATACCCGTGATCACCTCATTGACGGAACCGTCGCCGCCCAGAACTACGATTTTTCGATAGCCGGCTTTCAGAATCCTGTGCGTGATCCCGATCGCATGATTATTGTATTCCGTCAGAACAAAATCGTATGTGATCTCTTCCCTGTCCAGAATATTTTTGACTTTGGGCCATGTCCGGAGCATTTGTCCGCGATTGGATGTAGGGTTGCATATCAGATACCATTTGTCAGTCAGTTGCATTTCTTTATCCGAAAATTGAATGCAATGATATAAAAAAAAGGGCTTAAAATAAGGGAAAATGATATTTTTGTTATCATTCATTACTGTTTGTATCAAAAAGAGTAATTCATTTTAAAAAATCTACAAGTGGAAGACATTTTAAAAATCGACCGGGTTGTAAAACGCTTTACCAATCTGACAGCGGTCAATGAGATCAGCCTCAATGTGAAAAGGGCCAGTATATTTGGTCTTTTAGGTCCGAACGGGGCAGGCAAAACCACCCTGATCCGTATCATTACCTCCATTACCGGAGCAGACGAAGGAACGGTTTATTTCAACGGCGAACCGCTTAATAAATTTCACCCTACCAAAATCGGATATTTGCCGGAAGAAAGGGGCTTGTACAAAAAAATGAAGATCGGGGAACACCTGCTTTACCTGGCGCAATTGAAAGGTATGGATTATAAATCTGCCAGAAAAGTTGTACTGGAATGGCTGGATAAATTCGAGATCCGAAACTGGTGGAACAAAAAAGTAGAGGAACTTTCCAAAGGCATGCAACAGAAAGTGCAGTTCATCGCAACTGTCATGCATGACCCGGAACTGATCATCCTGGATGAACCGTTTTCAGGCCTGGATCCCATCAATACCAACCTGATCAAATCAGAAATTTACAAATTGAAGGAAAAAGGTACCACGATCATTTTTTCTACCCACAGGATGGAACAGGTGGAGGAGATCTGTGAAGAAATCGCCCTGATAGATAAGGGCAAAGTGATACTCCGGGGTCGTGTGGATGACATCAAACAACAGTTTAAGGAACATAAATTCGAGGTCAGCTTCAACGGGCAGTTCAATGAAGAAATGATCCGGGGGAAAGCAGATATCCTGGACAGAAATCAGGATAGTCTGATTTTTAAACTCCAGGGAGAAACCGGATCCAATCAATTGTTAATGAATCTGATACAGCAAGGATTGGAAATAAAGTCCTTCAGTGAGATATTACCCGGGCTAAATGAAATTTTCATCAGGGAGGTGGAAGAAAACGCCCTTTGATTTTCCTGCAAACAAGTATTAACAGACAGAAAAACACAATTATGCATAAACTTTGGCTCATCATCAAAAGAGAATACCTCATCCGGGTAAAAAAGAAATCATTCATCATCATCACCTTGTTGACACCGCTTGCATTCGGGCTATTTATCATTGGTTCAGGATTGCTGGCAAAAACCATGGCTGACAGTAAAAAATCGGTTTTGGTAAAGGATGATACAGGGATTTTTGAGCGCAATTACGAAGGTGACGGAAACATCCTGTTTGACTTTACCCGTGCAGATGTCAATGATCTCAAGAACACTTATAAAACGGACGGTTATGATATGTTGCTGGTGATTCCGGCAGTAATAGATACCTCATTTAAAACGCACAACGCTCAGTATTTTGCTGAAGAAAAAATCGGTCTGACTACCCTGGAGCGTATCGAAAGCATCATTTCCTATCAATTTGAGAATTATAAGATGGAAAAGGCCGGAATTGACAAAGCCATGCTGGAGGATTTCAAGGTAGATGTGGGATTGCAAAACGGATATACCATGGAGACGGCCGTTGATGAAGCAGAAAAGTCAACTGCCACGGACAAAACAGGCAAGCTGAGCCTGATCATTGCTACTGTCCTCGGTGGAGTGATGGGATTTCTGATGTACATGGTGATATTTATTTTTGGCAGTATGGTGATGAGGTCCGTGATGGAAGAGAAAGTCAACCGTATCGTTGAAGTCATGATCTCCACTGTCAAACCATTTGAACTGATGTTGGGAAAAGTGATCGGTGTAGGCGGTGTCGGATTGACCCAGTTATTATTGTGGGTCATATTGATACCTGTGATAGCCATGATAGCAGGAATATTTGTAAATGATCCCATGCAGGCTGCCCAAATGACCGATGCCATGACCCAGTTGCCTCAGGATACAGGCGATTTTTCGGTTGCAATGGTGTTGGCTGAATTTAAATTGTTGAACTGGTGGGTTATTTTGCCCGTGTTTATCATATTTTTCCTTGGAGGTTATCTGATCTATTCCTCCTTGTTTGCAGCGATCGGCTCAGCGATGGGCGACGATATGGGCGAAAGTCAGGGATTGATGTGGCCCATCGTGATCCCGGTAATTTTCGCTTTTATGATCATGATGAATACACTGGAAAATCCCAATAGCAGTCTCGCTGTTTTTGGTTCCATCTTTCCATTGTTTTCGCCGATCGTGATGCCTGCGAGGCTGGTATTTGATCCGCCTGCATGGCAGATCATCACCTCCCTTGTTTTGCTGGTGCTGACTGCCTTGTTGTTTATCTGGATCAGCGGTCGTATATACAGGATCGGTATTTTGATGTACGGTAAAAAAGTGACATTGAAGGAAGTGGGTAAATGGTTGTTCAGGGCTTAAAACCTGACGTGGGATAGGATATTCGTCAGGTGAGGAATTTGTTGATTTATTGAATTCTTGAGTGATTCCGGATCCGACAATTGACAATTGAGTCTGCTCCGAAAAGTCCAATTTGTTGATTTTCATTCGTTTTTTGTCCAACCTGCTAACATCAAAGATCAGCACTAGACTAAAGGGAAACGATTGAATATCAACAAATTAAAAGTCCCCTTTCAGGCTTGTACTGACTTGAAACGTCAGTGCCTGTGCTGACTGAAAACGTCAATGCCTGTGCTGACTGAAAACGTCAGTAGGGATTTAGGGGGCAAAGACTTTTTGGAGTAGACTCAATTTTCAAATTTTCAAATGATCCCTTCTACAAATCTCTCTGATTTCCAAACACAGATCCGTGCTGCGTAGCATCCGTGTCATCCGCGTTGCCAACTGTATTTTTCGAATGTGGATTAAAATGATCGTTGCATGTCCAATGTGAGAGTTGCTACAAATTTTCAAATTATCCAATCCATCAATTATTTTCAATCAATGAATATTTTTTTGGTTCCCGCAGATCTCGCAGATCAGCGCAGAAATTAGCAATATGATTGATAGAAAAAAAAATCAGTGAAATATCAGCGAAAATCTGCGGGATCTGCGGGAAAATCCTCTTCACACCCAGGTCAATTTTCAAATTTTCAAATTTTCGAATTTTCAAATTATCCCTTCTACCAATCTCCCGCTTTTCCAAACATAGATCCGTGCTGCGTAGCATCCGCTTCATCCGCGTTGCCTACTGTATTTCCGAATGTGTATTGAATGGAAATTTGAATGACCAATGTGGGAATTGCTACGAATTTTCAAATTATCAAATTATCAAATTATCAAAAAACTCCTCCCTTTCCTTAGATTCAGTCCCGCAGGGATGAAAGGTGGATAACCGTATGCAAGCGATAGCGCAGTTTACGGAACATAATAAAAACGGATAAAAGCCCCGCATGGGGTAAGATCATCTTTTACCCGGTCCAAAAGTTTCTTCCGGATCACATCACCACTTCAGTTTGTTAAAAGAATTGAGACGCTTTACTGCTTACGCGTCACATTCATTGTAATGTTGCCCTTGGAGGGCTCTGGAATACAGGTGGTGCAGGGATCGTAAGCTGCGCTATCCCTTGCATACGGTTAATAATCATTTCGTCCCTGCGGGACTTTTCGGAGTAGACTCAATTATCAAATGATCCCTTACTGCCAATTTCTCGCTTTTCCAAACATAGATCCGTGCTGCGCAGCATCCGCGTCATCC
>ERZ761602.7893-NODE-7893-length-11001-cov-4.711675_pt1 | contig 11001 bp, 11 predicted proteins | sample MGYA00512165_ERZ761602 | MGnify/ENA primary metagenome ERZ761602 (study PRJEB28899, sample SAMN02445085) | bioreactor sludge metagenome | biome: EBPR sludge; isolation source: Thorneside wastewater treatment plant | place: Australia: Brisbane, Thorneside... | reverse complement strand
GCAGCAACTCCAACAGCCGCGTCTCCAGCGCGCCATAGCCGACCGGGCGGATCTCCAACGGCAAGCGGAGTTGTTCCGCCGCCCAGGCCGCCTTGGCCCGCAGGGCCGGGTCGTCGGCGGCGATCTCGGCCGCGGTGTAGGACACCGGCACGGCGGTGCCGTCCGCGCCCTTGAGGCTCGTCTCCCGGGTGCGGGCCTTGGTGTCACCGAGCACGAAGGCGGCCCGCTGCGCCTCTGCCACCAGTTCCGGCAGCGACTGGCCGCGGAGTTCCGCCGCCGACAGGCCGAGCAGCCGCTCCGCCGCCGGATTGACGCGGGTGATGGTGCCATCGAGCCGGGTCAGAAGGACCGCATCGTTGATGCTCGCGATCACCTGGTTCAGGTAGTCCCGGGAACTGGCTGTCGTCCGCAGGCTCTGCCGCAGCCGGTCCAGCGATTCCGCGAGGGCGCCGGTCTCCGGGTCCGCGCCGGCAATGGCAGCCCCGAGGTCGCCCTGGGTCAGCCGCTCGACCGCACCCGTGAGTTCGTCGATCGCCCGGCGGCTGCGCAGGAGGCGGGCGCGCAGCCTGAGCCCCGCCACCAGGAGGCCGACCAGCACCAGCACGAGGAACAGCACCAGCAGCAGCGGGGTCACATTCGCCTCCGGGGTGGCCCTAGCATGACGAGTGGCCGGGGTCCGGACAAGCGCCGACCACCCCTCCGGCGCTGCACGGTCCAATTGTGGTGAAGCGCACGCTTCGGCCCGGGCTGCGGTTTAGAATGCGGCCGTGGCCCAGCGCAGCGCCCTGATCGTCGACGATTCCCGGACCGCCCGCGAGGCCCTCCGGCGCATGCTCGCCGACCACGACCTGCGGGTGGAGACCGCCGAGTCCGCCGAGGCCGCCCTCGACTACCTGGGCGGCCACCGCCCCGACGTGATCTTCATGGATCACATGATGCCGGGCATGGACGGCTTCCAGGCCGTCAAGGCCATCAAGGAGAATCCCGCCACCGCCACCATCCCGGTGATGATGTACACCTCCCAGTCCGGGGAGCTCTACGTGGGGCAGGCCCGCGCCCTCGGGGCCGTCGGGGTGCTGCCGAAGCAGATCCGGCCGGTGGAGGTGCGGGAGGTGCTGAAGTCGCTCCACCTGCTCCCCGGGGATTCACCGCCCCAGCCCGCCCGCCGGGCCACCGACCTGCCCGGCCTCGCCGGGGTCGAGTCGGTCAACGCGCCGGCCGACTGGTCCGACCTGCACCGCTGGCTGCAGGAGATGCTGGCCGATCACAACCGGGCCCTGCGCAGCGACCTCGAGTCCACCGTGAGCCGCGTGCTCGGCGAGCGCCTGGCCCCGGCCGAGGCCGCCGCCGCCGCCCGGGCCCGGGGTGGCTTCTGGCCCCAGGGGGCCCTCGTGGCCACCCTCGCCGCGGTCGCCGCCACCTTCGCCTGGCTGCATTTCGATTCGGAAGCCAAATGGCAGGCCGTGGCCAGCCAGAACCAGGGCCTGCTGGCTGAACTGACCGCCCTCCGGGCCGGCGACCGGAACGCGGCGGGCACCGGCGCCCGGTTGCCGGTCGCGACGACCGCCGCAACCAGCCGGGTGGATGCCGCCGGCCTTGCCGCGGCCCTGGAATGGAGCGTCAACCAGGCCGCGAGCTATCCCCCGGACGCCCTGCCCTTCGACGACGCCCGGCTTGCCCGCCTGAGCGGCCTGCTCACCCGGCTGCAGCAGCTCGACTATCGCGGCGTGGTCCGGCTCGAGGGCCACGTCGGTGACTTCTGCATGCGCAGGGCCGCCGACGGTGGCTGGACCATTGCCCGGGACGAGCTCCCGCTCGCCCGCTGCGAGCGGGTGGGCCTCTCCCCGGAGGATGCACGGATGGAATCCGCGCGCCAGTCGGTGACCTTCGCGAATTTCCTCGCCGAGCTCGCCGTCGCGGGCGGGCCCATCCGCGTCGACGTGGAGGGCCTCGGCAACGCCCGCCCGCTGGTTCCCTACCCGATGGTCACCGACGGCATGACCGCCGGGGAGTGGAACGCGGTGGCCCGCCAGAACCACCGGGTCGAGGTCCGGCTCGTCGCGGGTCCGGCCGGCGAGTGACTGCCCGAAGGCTCGACGTGGATCCCGCCGGTTTCAGCCCCCCGCGCCTCCTCAGGCATGCGGACGTGCAGGCCGCCCTGGCCAACAGCGCCTGGCGCCGCCGGCGGGTGCTCGGGGACGCGGGCGAGCTGCTCGCCGCCACCCGGGACTGCATCATCGAGTGCCACGACGGCGTGCGACTCAAGGCCCAGCACACCCCGCCGCGTGGCGCGGGCGGCCGGGTGGCCATCCTCCTGCACGGCTGGGAGGGCAGCTCGAGCTCCCTGCACGTCGTGTCGAGCGCCGACCGGCTCTGGCGCGAGGGCTTTCGCATCGTCCGCATCAACATGCGGGACCACGGCGACTCCCAGCACCTGAACCGGGGCATCTTCCACTCCTGCCGGCTGGACGAGATGGTCGATGCCGTGCGCTGGGTGCGCGACCAGTTCCCGGGCGAGCGGCTCTACCTCAGCGGCTACTCGCTCGGCGGCAATTTCGCCCTGCGGATCGCGGCGGCTGCGGGGCGTGACCTGAATATCGCGAAGGTGGTGGCCGTGTGCCCGGTGCTGGACCCGGAGGAGACGATGGCGGCACTGGACCGGGGTTCGGTCATCTACCGCCGGTACTTCCTGCTCAAATGGCGCCGCTCCCTCGAGCGCAAGGCCCGGGCCTTCCCCGACGAGTATGACTTCGGATCGCTGAAGCGTTTCCGGTCCCTGCGGGAAATGACCGAGTTCTTCGTCGTCCGCTACACGGAGTTTCCCGACCTGGTGAGCTACCTCAAGGGCTATGCCATCACCGGCGACCGGCTGGCCGCGCTGGAGGTGCCCGCGGCCCTGCTGCTCGCGGAGGACGACCCGGTCATCCCGGCGGCGTCCGTGCTGCGGCTCGCCCGGACCGCCAACCTCACGATCCACCGGTCCCGCTGGGGCGGGCATTGCGGCTTCCTCAGCGATTACCGGCTGCGCACCTGGTCGGACGACTACCTGGTCCGCGAGTTCAAGTCGTAGGAGCGGCTTCAGCCGCGAGGGGAGCATTCCCTTCGCTTGCTAGATGAACACGCTCGCTGCGGGAATGCTCCCCTCGCGGCTGAAGCCGCTCCTACTCCCGGTAGCCGTAGCCCAGCTGGTCGATCCCGGCCACGAAGCCGTTCTCGAAGCGCACCCGCTGCATGAGGCGTCGCGGACCGAAGTTGTAGGTCCACTCCTCGACCAGCACCTCCACGTAGGAGCGCCGGTACTGGATGACTTCTTCCTCGTAGCGGAAGCCGCCCGGGCCCTCGACGCGGAGGCGCGGTCGCGTGAGGCCCTCCCGGTAGATGACCCGTTCCTGGATCCCGGCGGGCTCGCCGCAGATCTTCAGCACCTCGGAATAATGGTCACCTTCGCTCACCAGCCGGTTGCCGCAGCGGAAGGCGAGGGCGGGGCCAGTGGCCAGCAGCAGGGCAAGGCCGGCCGCGAGGTGGATGCCGGGGCGGTGCATGCGCCTCTTATAGCACCGGCGCCCACGAACGGATCCCTAAAATTCCCGGCCGCCGCCATACCGTGTAATCTGCCACCCCCTTTGGCGCCCGGAACCCGGATTTGGGACAGCTGCTCGAAACCCGCCTGAAGCGTCTCGCCGCCCCTGAGCTTGCCGGGCTCGTGCGCGGCGGCCTGCGGGGCGTGGAGCGCGAGTGCCTCCGGGTGACGCCGTCCGGGGAGGTGGCGCGCACGCCCCACCCCCGCACCCTGGGGTCCACGCTGACCAACGACTACATCACCACCGACTACTCCGAGGCGCTGCTCGAGTTCGTCACGCCCCCGCAGCTGACCAACTGGGAGACGGTGCAGTTCCTCTGCGACATCCACCAGTTCGTGATGGAGCGCATTGGCGACGAGTTGCTCTGGCCGCTCAGCATGCCGTGCTCCATCAGCAGCGACCAGGACGTGCCCATCGCCAACTACGGCTCGTCGAACATCGGGCGCATGAAGACCATCTACCGGGTCGGCCTGGGCCACCGGTACGGCCGGATCATGCAGGCCATCGCCGGCATCCACTACAACTACTCCCTGCCCGACGCGTTCTGGCCGCTCTACCAGGAGCTGGAAGGTGGCAGCGGGGACCTGCAGGCATTCCGTTCGGCGACCTACCTCGGCGCGGTCCGCAACGTGCGCCGGCTGGACTGGTTGCTGCTGTACCTGTTTGGCGCCTCGCCAGCGGTCTGCCGGAGCTTCGTCCGGGGACGCGGGGATGTCCGCCTCGAGGAGCTCGACCGGGGCACCCTTTACGGGCCGTTTGCCACCTCGCTGCGCATGAGTGACCTCGGCTACCGCAACAGCGCCCAGGCCAATCTCATCGTCTCGGCCAACAGCCTCGAGGAGTACGTCCGGGACCTGTACCAGGCCACCCAGGTGCCGCGTCCCGAGTTCGAGCGCATCGGCGTCAAGGTGGCGGGCGAATACCGCCAGCTCAACGCCAACCAGCTGCAGATCGAGAACGAGTTCTACAGCACCATCCGGCCGAAGCGGGTGGTCCGCCAGGGTGAGCGGCCCACGGCCGCCCTGACCCGGGGTGGCGTGCAGTACATCGAGCTCCGGGCGCTCGACATCAGTCCCTGGGACCCGGTGGGCATCAACCAGCGCCAGCTCCGGTTCCTCGAGGTGTTCCTCATCTACTGCCTGCTGCTGCCCAGCCCGCCCATCACGGTGAGCGAGCAGGAGCGGATCGACCGCAACCACGGCCTGGTGGCGCGCCGGGGCCGGGAACCGGGCCTCGGGCTGCAGCGGGGTGACGCCGCGGTGAGCCTTAGGTCCTGGGCGGCCGGGATCTGCGAGGACATGGTGCAGGTGGCCCGGCTCATCGATCCCGGGGAGCAGCACGGGCACGTGGATGCCATCCGGCACCAGCTGCTCGCCGTGGAGGACGCGGACCGCACCCCGTCCGCGGCCCTGCTGCGCGAACTCCGCAGCGAGCGGCTGAGCCTGGCGGACTACGGCCTGCAGCTCGCGGGCCGGACGCGGGACTACTTCCGCTCCCTGGCGCCGGAATTAAATCAGCATCGCCAGCTGCTCGAGGACGAGGCCGCGAGCTCCCTGGAGCGCCAGGCGATGATCGAGGCGGGCGACCGTCTCAGTTTCGACGAGTACCTCGCCCGCTATCTCGCCTAGCCGCGACCGAGCGTTTAGACTCGCGGCACAACGTGGCCAGGGATCGTGGGCCCCTACCGTGAAGCGGCTGTTCTTCATCACCTTCCTTGCCGGGATCCTGGCCGTGGCGCTCGCCGCCACCTTCTGGCCTCTGCCGCGCCACCTGCGCTTCCACGCCCTCACCACCGTGCCGCCCGACGGTGGCCGGCAGGAGGAGTTCGTCATCCACTGGCCCGAGGACCGCATCGCCCGCCCGGATGAGGCCCGCGACGGCGGCCCGCTGGCCGTGCTGGGCGCTGCGGTACTCGAGGACAGCGCCGGCCGGCGCGTGAGCGCCGAGCTGTTCCGGCTGCGCGACGCCGGGGACAACGTCGTCGGCGTGGCCGGCCGGCTGGCCGGGACCGGTGGGGCCATTGCCGACCGGGGCCGCTCCGCCACCAGCTGGCTGCTGGTGATTCCTGGCCGCGGCGCGCTCTTCCTCGGCCAGAACGATGCCTTCGACACGACGGTGCGCCAGGGCACCGGCCCGGCCGGGCCGGTGGCGCTCGCCCCGCCCCAGGCGGCCACCTTCTGGAACGACCGGCCGCGGGTACGCGTCACCGCGATGGCGCCCCGGCCCGCGGCCGGCGGCGTTGCCACGTCCGGCCGCGTCCTGCGCGGCACCAGCGAATTCGCCGGCCTCGGCGGCTCGTTCACCGAGACCTGGGACCTGCAGGAGGTCAATGCCGACGGCAGCACCCGGGGCCGCATCCTGCTCTCCACCCTGACGCTGGCAGGCACCTGATGATGCGCGTGCTGGTGGGCGTGCTCGGCTTCCTGTTCGGCGTGATCGCCGGCGTCGCGCTGCTGCTCGGCAATCCCCTGGCGTACTTCCGCGGGCTCCCCCCGCTGCCGCCTGACCTGGCGCCGGCCAAGAGCTATCGCTGGGACGACTACCGCGGCATGCGTGGCGGGGTGGCCGACCTGCTCGGCATCGCGGGCCGGGACGCGGGCGTTGCCCTCATGGACCCGGCGCTGCAGAGGGTCCGGGCCGGCATCGTCGTCCTGCCGGCCGGCGAGGGCACGCCGGCGGCACTGGCCCTCAAGGTCTCGGCCATCGCCGAGGAGAACTCCCTGTGGCGGGCCGAGCTCGGTACCCACGATTACTGGAGCATCACCTGGCCCGGCGAAGGTGGCGTCTTCGCGAACGCCTACAGCAACCAGTGGACGCTGGCCCGGGATTCCTTCTTCGCGCTGGTCCTCGGCAACGACTCACTGGCGGCGGCGTACCCGGTCACCGCGCCCCCGCCGGCGGCTGGCGTGGCTGCCGTGACCGGTGCCACCGGCCGCTATGCGGGCTTCACGGGCGAGATCCGGGAGACGCTCTACCCGGCGAAGGACGGGCGGGGCGTGGACTGGGCGGTGTCGATCAAGGTCAACCCGCCGCCCGTCGCGCCACGCTAGGCCCCGAGGGCCTCGGCGAGTTCCTTGAAGGGCACGGCCGGGTCCGCGAGCTGCGCCGGGTCCGGCCGGGCGCCGCCCGCGATCAGCTTCTTCGACAGCATGAATTCCCGCGGGCTGTTCACCGCGTAGACCGCCGTCAGCCGCCCGTCGTCCAGGTAGAAGAGGGCAAAGGAGCGCGACTCGGGCTCCCCCCGCGTGACCACCGCCGAGGACCGGCTGGAGAAGCCGACGATCTGCAGTTTCAGGTCGTACTGGTCCGACCAGAACCAGGGGATCTGGGCGTAGGCCTCGGCCCGGCCGAGGATCGTGGCGGCCGCCGTCTTCGCCTGTTCCTGGGCGTTGTGCACGGACTCCAGCCGGAGTCGCCGGCCGAGCAGCGGGTTCGGGTGGTTGGTGCAGTCGCCCACCGCGAGCACGTCCGGGTCACTGGTGCGGCAGTACTCGTCCACCAGGATGCCGTTGTCGCAGGCGATGCCCGCCGCGGCGGCCACCTCGATGTTGGGCAGGATGCCGATGCCGACGATGGCGAGGTCGGCGGGCACCTCGCTGCCATCGGTCGCCAGCACGCCCGTCAGGCGGCTCGCGCCGGCGAAGCCACGCACGCCCGTGCGGCAGCGGATCTCGACGCCCGCCTCCCGGTGCACGCGCGCCATGATCTCGGAGAGGGCCGGTGCCTCGACCCGCGGCATGACCTGGTCTGCCAGCTCGAGCACGGTCACCTTGAGGCCCTGGGTGACGGCGACCGCGGCCACCTCGAGGCCGATGTAACCCGCCCCGATGACCACCAGGGAGGCGCCGGGGCGGAAGTGGTCGCGGATGCGGTCCACGTCCTCGATGGTGCGCAGGTAGTGCACGCCGGGCAGGCGGCTGCCCGGCAGGTCGACGGTGCGCACCCGGCTGCCGGTGGCGAACACGAGCTTGTCGTAGCCGACCTGCTCGCCGCTGGACAGCCCGGCGGTCCGGGATCCCGGTGTGACGCTGGCCACCCGGGTGTTGAGCAGCACGTCCACCCCGTGTTCCGCGTAGAACTTCTCCTGGCGGACCAGCAGGCGGGACACGTCGAGTTCGCCGGCCAGGAATTTCTTCGACAGCGGGGGACGCTGGTAGGGCAGGTAGGGCTCCTCGCCCACCAGCACGATGCGCCCCTCGTAGCCGCCCTGCCGGAGCGACACGATGGTCTGGCCGGCGGCGTGGCCCGCCCCGGCGATGACGACGGTATTCTGCATGGCCGGATTATACTGGCCCCATGCCGGCACCCACGACCCACGCGATCCGCATCCACCGCTTCGGCGGCCCCGAGGTCCTGCAGTGGGAAGCCGTGCCGCTGCCGCCGCCCGCCGCCGGCGAGGTCACCCTGCGCCAGACCGCTGTCGGCCTGAATTTCATCGACACCTACCATCGCTCGGGCCTCTATCCCCTGACCCTGCCCGCCGGCCTCGGCGCCGAGGCGGCCGGGATCGTCGAGGCGCTCGGACCCGGCGCCACTGGTCTTGCGGTGGGCGACCGGGTCGCCTACGTGGGCCTGCCCCCGGGGGCCTACGCCGAGCGCCGCAACTGGCCCGTGGAGAAGCTGGTCCGGCTGCCGGCGGGCATCGGTGACGAGGTGGCGGCGGCGGTGATGCTGAAGGGCCTCACTGCCTGGTACCTGCTCCGGCGCAGCTATGCGGTGCAGGCGGGCGACAGCCTCCTGCTCTACGCGGCCGCCGGCGGTACCGGCACCCTCGTCAGCCAGTGGGCCGCGGCGCTGGGCGCCCGGGTCATCGGCGTGGTCGGCTCCGCCGCGAAGGCGGATATCGCGCGCCGCCAGGGCTGTGCCGCCACGATCCTGGCCGACGAGCCGGGATTCGTCGCGAAGGTGCGCGAGCTGTCCGGGGGCGGTGTCGCCGCCGTGTATGACTCGGTGGGTCGGGACACCTTCTTCCAGTCCCTGGATTGCCTGCGCCGGCACGGCACCCTGGTGAGCTTCGGCAATGCCTCGGGTCCCGTCGAACCCTTCGCCCCCGGCGAGCTCGCGAAGCGGGGCTCCCTGCACCTCACCCGGCCGTCGCTCTTCGACTTCATCGGCACCCGGGCAGAGCTCGAGGCCGGCACGGCCGAGCTGTTCGGCCTGATCGGCCGGGGCGCGATCCGCATCGCCATCGGCCAGCGTTATCCGCTGCGGGACGCCGCCGCCGCGCACCGGGATCTCGAGGGGCGCCGGACCACGGGCGCCACCATCCTCACCCCCTGAATCCTCGCCATGGAGGCCATCTGGCGCGTCGTGGCCACCATCCCGCCGGGCCGGGTCTGCACCTACGGCGAGGTGGCGCGGCTCGCGGGTCTGCCGCGCGGCGCCCGGCAGGTGGGGCGCGCCCTCGGCCAGGCACCGGCTGAACTGGACCTGCCCTGGCACCGGGTGATCGCCGCGGGCGGGCGCATCGCGTTGCCCGCGGGCTCCCGGGGCTTTCGCACCCAGGTCCGCAAGCTGCGCGCCGAAGGCGTGCCGGTGACCCGCGGCCGCGTGGCGCTCGCGAAATGTGGCTGGACGCCCGATCTGGATGAACTGCTCTGGGGGCCCGCATGACCACGGTATGTTTCGCCCACGGCCAGGAAAGCGGGCCCTGGGGCACCAAGATCCGGGCCCTCGCCGACATCGCCCGGGACTGCGGCCACGAGGTCGAGTCGCTGGACTACCGGGGCATGGCGGACCCGGTCGAGCGGGCCCGGAAGCTCATTGACTGGTGCCGCGGGCAGGCCCGGCCCCCGATCCTCGTGGGCAGCAGCATGGGCGGGTACGTGGCCCTCGCCGCCGCCAGCGCGGCGGGCGCTGCGGGACTCTTCCTGCTCGCGCCAGCGTTGTACGTGCCCGGTTACGAGGACGTCCCCCTGCCGCCGCCGCCCACCTGCCGGGTCACCATCGTCCACGGCTGGCAGGACGAGGTGCTGCCCTGGTCCGGCAGCACCCGCTACGGCGAACTGGCCGGCGCCCGCGTCATCCTCGTGCCCGACGACCACCGGCTGGTGGCAGACCTGCCTGCCCTCGGCCGGGTCTTCCGCCTGTTCCTCGCTGAACTGGAGGTCCCATGAAGCGCGCGCTCCTCACGACCCTCGTCCTGGCGCTTGGCGCCTGCGGCGCCCCTGACCTGCCCCCCGAGCCCGAAGCCGACCTGATCGGCGATCCCTTGCATCAGTCCCTGGACAAGGCCCGCTCCGTGGAGGACCTCAGCGGGGACAGGAAGGGCGGTCTCGACGCCGCCATCGACGAGGCGAACTAGGCGTTCAGCTCCCCGCCTCCGCGTACGCCGCGAGGCCTTTCAGCGCCGGCTGGTCGGCGGTGATCACGAAGGTCGGGATGTCCGCGAGGAAGCCGCGGTAGCGGCCCTTGTCCTCGAAGCGCTGGCGGAAGCCGGACGCCTGGAACTGGGGCAGGTAGCGCGGCGTGACGCCGCCGCCGATGTAGACGCCGCCGAAGGCCGCGAAGGTGAGGGCGAGGTTGCTCGCCACGGTCGCCAGCAGCTCGAAGAACACGTCGAGCGCGTCCAGCGCGGCGGCATCACCGGCGGCGATGCGCTCGCCCACGGCGGCGGGGGCCAGCTCGGCGTCGCCGGTGAGCGCGCTGTGGATGAAGGCGAGTCCCGCGCCGGAGATCAGCCGCTCGGCGGAGCAGTGCCCGAAACGCTCCCGGCCGAGGGCGACGAGGCGCGCCTCCCGCTCATTGCTGGGCGCCAGGGTCACGTGGCCGCCTTCACCGGTGACCGCATGCCAGCGGCCCCCGACCCAGACGAGGCCCGCGACACCGAGCCCGGTGCCGGGTCCCACCACCACCTTGGGCGCCCGGTCGATGGCCCGGCCACCGCCCACCGCGACGAGATCCCCGGGCGCCAGCACGGGCAGCGCGTAGGCCTGGGCCGCGAAGTCGTTGAGGGGCGTCACGCGGGTGAGGAACAGCCGGTCGGCGAGCTGGCGCAGCGATAGCGTCCAGTTGATGTTGACCATGCGGATCTCGTCGCCCCGGATCGGGGCGGCGATGGCGAGGATCGCCTCGGCGGGCCGGGAGTCCGGTGGCAGCCGGCCGAGGTAGGCGCCGAGCAGCTCCTCGAGGCCCGGGTAGTCCCGGTTGCGGAAGGCCTCGACCCGCTCCAGCACGCCGCCCGGCCGGGCGACGGCGCAGCGCGTGTTCGTCCCCCCGACGTCAGCGATCAGCCACCCCATCGCCGGAAGCATACACGCTGCCCGGGCCCCCAAAAAAAAACCGCCCCTGGGCAAGGGGCGGTGGGGATGGGCGCGGGATGATGGGTCGTCTTCTTTATTGTTGTTGTTGTTTTTCTTCTTCTGGGCGAGGGGCTGGCCGGTTCTTGTTGATCCTGAGATCTGGGCTTGGGGCTTGGGGC
>ERZ761602.7892-NODE-7892-length-11003-cov-10.639843_pt1 | contig 11003 bp, 15 predicted proteins | sample MGYA00512165_ERZ761602 | MGnify/ENA primary metagenome ERZ761602 (study PRJEB28899, sample SAMN02445085) | bioreactor sludge metagenome | biome: EBPR sludge; isolation source: Thorneside wastewater treatment plant | place: Australia: Brisbane, Thorneside... | reverse complement strand
CGTGGTGATCCACACCACGCTCAAGCGCGAGCACGGGTTCAGCGGGCACTACTCGAGCGTGCGCCGGCTGATCGCGCAGATTGCCCGCGAGCAGCCGCCCGAGACCACGGTGCGCCTGACCTTCGCGCCGGGCGAGGCCGCGCAGGTGGACTTCGGCGCCGGCCCTCAGCTGGTCGATCCGGCCACGGGGGAGCTGCGCCGCACGTGGGCGTTCGTGATGACGCTGTGTTTCTCGCGGCACCAGTACGTGGAGTTCGTCTGGGATCAGAGCGTGCGCACCTGGCTCGGTTGCCACCGTCGCGCCTTCGAGTGGTTCGGTTGCCACCGTCGCGCCTTCGCGTGGTTCGGTGCCGTGCCCGCGCGGCTCATCATCGATAACGCCAAGTGCGCGATCACCCGCGCGTGCATGCACGACCCGCAGGTGCAGCGCGCCTACGCCGAGTGTGCCGAGGGCTACGGCTTCCGGATCGACGCCTGTCCGCCGCACGACCCGCAGAAGAAGGGCATCGTCGAGGCCGGCGTCAAATACGTGAAGGGCAACTTCCTGCCCACGCGCAGCTTCCGCGATCTGGCCGATCTCAACGCGCAGGCGCGCGAGTGGGTGTTGAAGGAGGCCGGGCTGCGCATTCACGGCACCACCCGCGTGCGCCCGCTCGACACCTTCGCGGTCGAGCGCAGCACCTTACTGCCGCTGCCCGAGGTGCCGCCGGATCTGGGCACCTGGCACGCGGTGACGGTGCATCGCGACTGCCACGTCAGCTTCGAGCGCGCGCTGTACTCGGTGCCGTTCGCGCTGGTGGGCAAGGCGTTGTGGCTGCGGGCGACCGACGCCGTGGTCACCGTCTATCACGACTTCAAGCCCGTCGCCACGCATGCCCGCGCGCGGCGCCCCGGCGAGCGTCGCACCGTCTCCGACCATCTGCCGCCGGCCGCCCAGCGCTTCTTCGCGCACGACCGCAGCTGGTGTCTGCAGCAGGCCCGCGAGATCGGAGACGCGTGCGCGCAGCTGATCGGGCAACTGCTCTCGGACCGCATCAGCGAGCGCCTGCGGGCCGCCCAGGGCGTCCTCGCGCTCAAGGGCCAGTACGGCGCCGCGCGCCTCGAGGCCGCGTGCGAGCGCGCACTCGCCCACGACAGCCCGCACTACCGCACCGTCAAGACCATCCTCGCCGGCGGTCATGACCTCGCCCCGGTGAGCACGATCACCCCCGAGCCCTACGCCGGCCGTGCCCGCTTCGCGCGCGCCACCGCGTCGCTGTTCGAAGACGACGGCCCCACGTTTCACTGACCCGGGCGCAGCGCGCGCCCACTTCACCCAAGGAGCCTCACCATGAACCCTGCCACCGAACTGGCGCCGCAGCTCAAGCAGTTGCGCCTCTCCGGCATCCTCGATTCGCTCGACGCCCCCAAAAGATCAGGACGCTGACGCACTGCTGATGTCGTCAAGCCATCGCCCGCTCGAACGGCGATGTGGTCGCACCCTGTTGCGCACTGTCAATGCTCACCAGTCGGGCCAATCGTCTCGCCCACCTCCCCGACCTCCCCTGCGTAACGATCGACATGACGGACTTTGACTGGATCCTGCCTACTCCCCAAGCACCGCTTGGCGCGCAGGATTGCCTCGACCTTCGCGGTAGCAGACGCAAACCTCCTCAACAATCAGACTGATATTCTTAGGCCGCTGTGGAGGCATCAATGGTGGAAGGACACACTCCTCACCCGCAGCACTTTACTTTTCCCAGGCATAAAGTAAAAAGCGCCCGCAAGGGGCGCGATACTGAGAATGGTGTTGCAGTTCCGCCTATTAATCCACGGTCAATGCGACAACATCGATACCAGCATCCCGATACAACTCCTTGGCAAGGCACCCATAACCGAAATACTCCTTGACCTGCTCAACAGTGTCGCAAACCTTACCATCATAGCTGTCGCTTTCGCCCTGCCAACGGGTCCTTTCAACCAGTTGACACACGAAATTACCCCCAGCCGTTTCGTAAAGGGAGAGCTCTGAGTGGCGTCCAACTTGGCCACTATACTCACCAACCCTTGCCTTATCAGAGTAACTCCTCACATTCGCGCGGATTTTCCCGCAAAACCGAAGGCCAGGCCCGTTATCGACTTCGACCAAAAACCACTCCATCCCAAGGAGCGCTGATGCGTCGGTGATGGCTTCCTTCTTTTCAAGCTCGACACCCTCTGCAACGAGGTCATTCTGAACAGTCTTTTGATTCATGTTTAAGCTCCAGTAAAGTCACACGTGATTGCGTGACGGAGCTAACTATAGACAAGCCTCAAGTTTAAAGAGCTGAAACGTGAAACGAGTTTCTCAGATCACTGAAATGAGCTTTATCCTTATTTTTCGATAGCGAGACTTCTCCCAGGAAGGCTTCACTTCGGCGATAGTTCAAACCGAAAGGCTGACATGGAATCTCGCAACACGCCTCTACCAGGCTTCAAGCACCAATACGGTGGATGCGCCAGTTGCTCATGGCCAAGGATTGCAGTGCGTCAGAGAAGACCAATTGCGAATCGTGCAGCGGCTGACGGAAGTGATTTGGATATCGGTTGCGAGGATGAGATGCCCTTCGTCTTCCGTTTCCAACCAGCCATCCTCATGCTGCCATTTCTTGGTGATCCTGTCGTTCGATCCAGATCTGCATGAACGTGGTCAGCGAAAGATGTCCCAAGCTGTGGTGGCGGTGGCTGCACTTGTAGAACATGGCTATCTAGTGGAACAGATCGTCAATGGCCTGGTTTCGAGTCGCGTAGCCCAGACAATGCTGCCATTCATACTTGCTATTGTTGAAGAAGCTATCAATCGGTGCGTTTTCGCCGCACTTGCCCTTACTCGAAATTGATCCACCCTTACAGTAGGTTGCCAAGCAGGCCGGGTAAGCTTGGCTTGGGCGCCAAGGCAGGGTGGAAAGTAGCTGCCCGCCCGCAGCTTCGGAATCCGCAGCGCGACCTTCAGCGAACGCTGACTTCAGCTCCGGTCGCGATAGACATTGCGTAAGTTGGTGAACTCGTCGCCGCGTTCACGGCGCGTTGTTCCAACACGGTTGGTCACGTCCAGCACCGACAGCCGCTGGACCACAAAGCCGATCATTTCCCGCACGATAACATCGGCGCCAGCCTTCTAAAGCAGTGCGGAAAACTCCATGCTGTCCTGGGGGTTATCAGGGGGCTTCCTCATCGTGCGGTTTAAGTGTCGTGACTCCTCCCCTACCGAAGATTTCCGACTGCGCGCAGACTTCACGCCCGCCGTGGAGTTCCTTCGCCCCCCCACGGCGAACACCTTACTCCCTAATGCTGTTGTAACATTCCTCGGAACACCGTCTGCTCCGCGTCGTTCCTCGTGTCGTTGTGTCGATCCTACGGCGGCTATGGGAATAGACGAGAAAATTAGGGCAGTTTACCCCCAAAGCTTTTCATAAAAAATACGGAAACGATTATCAGGATCAACGACCTATTTTTTACGTACCTCTTGGCATTCATGAAGTATTTGACGGGCTTTGGTCTCTCCTATTTCGCAGCCACTCTTAACTGACCAAGCAACCAACTCCTTTGCCGTTACGTTTTTCTTCTTTATCGCCTCTAACTCAGATAACAATCCACTAATCGCAGCCAAAAATTTGTTATCAATTTTCGTCTTCCCTCCCCTTTGCTGTGGACTAAGCATCTCAGGCTCTTTGTCTGGCATCCGACTCGCCACTGACTGGCCATTAACAATTCTTTCAACATCGCCAGACTTTACAAAAAGATCATCCTTACGGAGAAAAAATGGTTCCGGGCTGTACGCCTCAAATTCATCTTCCGCATAGCGAACGCCCTGACCTTTATCCTCGTCATCCTGCTTCTTTCCTAATTTAAATCTCTTAGGATTGCTGGCTCGTAGCATTTCAACCAAGTCAGGCGTCGGAAGAGCCGTCTCCCAGTAAACGCTATTCTCGTCCGGATCTGTACATATTCCGCCTTGCCAGATTGTTTCACCACGCTTCAATATTGAAGATACATCATAGGAACCGATTCGTATAAATTTGAAATACTTCTTCACAGGAAAAGGAAGAGGAGCATTTATAAAAGATTTCGGATCTGAAGAAACAACCCCAGAAGCGCTCATTTCTTCATTCTCAGCCAATGCCGGCGTTACATATATCCAATCACTAAGCAAGGCATAAAGCTGGACGCCACCTTCAGCAGCGAATATCAAAATCGTATCTGAATCAACACCGAGACGCTCTGCCGCAGAGCTTAATCTAATATGTTCTGTTTTTATCATTTTCAACCTTTAATAAATTTAAAAAACATAATACAATTCAAAGATTCAAAAAATGTCGTCTTCGTAACCGTGTAGACAACGACACGGGAGCAAAGGTTAGCCGTTACAACCGCTCAGAGGATGTGACCAAAGTCAACCGAGGCAGGTTTTTTTAGGGAGTACATAAACTGTCCGGACTTGCGGCACGGACGGACGGCATTGCTACAGGAGATCCGATCGAAGCGGTTTGAAGAGGCGAATTCAGGTTCGCAGGAGGGACGCTGCGGCAGTAGGAAGTGCGCGGATGCTGGGGACGTCTCAACGCAACATCGACCGCTATGAGGAGTCGGAGGTGGTTAGTTTGATTGACGCCGGGCCCATGTGTCGCACTGGCGCGCGCCGGTCGATGAGGTGATGGTGCGGTGCGAGCGGTACAAGCGCCGGCACAAGGGCTGGAGCGCGAAGCACCTCTACGCCTGGTACCGGCGTGACGGGGGCGGTCGCAGCCATAGCTGGGTCAAGAGCCGACTCCAGCACGACGGGTTGATCACGAAGCCGCCGGGCCGAGGCAAGCACAGGAAGAAGTGGGAGCGCTCGCCCTGGCCAAGGATGATGCTGCATCAGGATGGCAGCACGCACGCGTGGGTGCCGGGCAGCCAGTGGGATCTGATCGTGACCATGGACGACGCGACCAACGAGCACTAGCTGATGTTCTTCGTCGACGAGGAAGGGACCGCCTCGAGTCTTCGCGGGGTATGCGAGGTCATGGAAGCGCGGGGCTGTTCTTGAGCCTCTACACAGATCGCGGCAGTCACTACTGGCACACGCCCGAGGCCGGCGTCAAGGTCGATCGGCACCATCACACCCAGTTTGGCCTCGCGATGCAGCAACTCGGGATTGAGATGATTGCGGCGTTGGCCGGCGACAATTAGCCTGACCGGCGTAGTCGTGGTAATTGACGTCGGGCACGGCCTACTCGCCCGAAGCGCGCGAATGCAGCGAGCACCCATCGGGCGCGCCTGCCCCTCTGCGCGAGCGGGCGGTGATGGGCATCACCGCCATGGACGCGGCCAACGCTACCTTCGCGACCACTAAGTACGGGCGTTCAATACCGAGTGCATGCAGCCGACGATGGAGGGCGGCTCGGTCGACAAGAAATCGGCTTTCCGGGCACCCAGGCGCCACGAGCTCGGCGCCAGTTGTGCTGCTTTCGGATCGCCCCGAACCTCCGCTCAAGGTGATCGACGAGCGCAGCTTCGTTGGGCAGCATCCGATATTCGTGCACGTAGCCCCATCGGTCGCGATACAGCGCATGCGCTAGTTCGGACGTGATCACCGTTGTGTCGCACTGGTCCCACATGATGAAGTGGAGTTCGGGAAAACGGGCCGGTCGGATCATGCCGGCCAGCAGGTCGTCCATCTGAGGGGCTCTTACGGCCTCGACCACACTTTTCTCCTCGTATGCGACAGGTGGGGCCGAAAGTCGCTCTCACCTTTCATCTCAAGTAAACCAACCTGCCGCAGGCGATCTGAGGCCGGCCGTCCTTTGCTTGTGGTGAGCGCTACCCACGTGAAGAATAGGTTTTGCTAAGATCGACCGGCGAAAATAGGCCTGACTGCAGGTGCTGCGGTCATTGACGATGAACAGCCAGCCCAGCTCACACGGCATCCCGAGTGATCAACGGGCGAGACGGCAGGCTGGAGGTGTCTTTGGCGATATTGTGGGCCAGTTTCCAGGCCTCGAATTTCGCAACGAGTCGCCGATTTCCAAGCGCACGGGCCACCTCAATAACGGTGCGCTCTCCGTCGACGAGCCTCGCCCAGTCTTCGAACCCATCCGGAACATCTGCGCCGAGACCGAGCAGCACGCGGAGCGTCGTGACTCCGAACTCATTCGCGAGATCCCAGTGCTCGAACCCCGCCGGCAGCAATCCATGCATGGCTGCAAAATGGGCAAGCGGGCTCCCCTGCGCGTCCCGCATTCCCCAGTCTGAGAAGTCACGCGGAAGAGTCCGCGCGGTCAGATGAAGCAGCGCTTCGTTATAGGTCACCAGTCGCCCTCCCAGCTAGAAGTCGATTGCTGTTGTCGAACCAGCAACACCTCTGCAACCCAAGACCTTCGGTATCCGCTGCGTACGACGCCTCATCTCAATCTCAATCGTTTCTGCGGTGTCAGCGTGCACACCGCCGACCAAGTCGTGGAACAGCACTGAGATCCTCACGACGACCGCCTCTTCCAGAACGCCGAGGTCATCGCCATCATCCCCTGAAGCCGCTGGTCGGCATTCGCTGCGTCGAACTGAAGGCCATCACCCCCACGTACCGCGTTCACACGAAATCCGGTCGCCCGCTTCACGCAGTAGTCATCCGCAACTTCGTTCAACAGATCAAGGATCCAAAGCTCCGGCCCCTCCTCCGTCGTTCCAGGCACCCTTCGCTCTACCGAGGCTGGCCTGTTGGGATCAAAGCGCCAGATCGTCGTCATGCGATTGCGCTCGGCCTCACTTCGACCTCCGTGGCGAAGGCAGCGCACTCGAACCACATTGTCCTGTACATCCATCACCCCGGCCTCCCCGCACACCTCGCAGGTCCTCCCCGAGATCTCCTCAGCCATCTGAACCAAGCCAGCGGTCAAATCTTCGTTGGAAGCGAGGTAGCAGCGGAGAGAGCCGGTTTTCTCCTTGACCTGGCGAGCCCTTGGAAGCGGGGTCCCTACGCTCATGCAGTGCCTGGTGATCTCATCGAACAGGGCATCGAGCAGATCCAGCCAACCATCGTCGCACTGGATGCCGTCGGCCAGGCTGCCGAGGATCTCCGGATACCGGGCGAGCAGATCATCTTGAATGAGAGCGTTCAAGCGCTCCTCCTCCTCCAGAACGCTGCGGCCATGTCCATGATCCCCTGCGCCTCTTCATCGACGCCCTCCGCATCGAAGAGCATGCTGCCATCTTCAATCCGGACCTCTTCGACCTTTACGTCCGCACCCTTTTTCGACTCGCAGTAGCTGATGAGCGCAACGTTCAAGACGTCCAAAAGGGTGATCGACTCTCCACCCTTCGTGTATGACGGAACGCGGCGCTCGTAGGGCGGGCGATCCATGATCGTCTTTGTAACGCTGCCCACCGCATCTTTCGAGGCCGCAGCCCCAGCCTTGATGCGGCTGTGGTCCGGACAACGGACCTCCAGCCAGCCCGCTTCGAAACCCATCAGCCTCGCCGGCCCGCCGCAAACCTCACAGGTCGAGTCGGTAATGCTCTCAGCCATCCAGATCAACCCGTCAATGTAGGGCGACGTGACGTCCATGTAGACCCGGAGGTTTCCAAATTTCTCTTTGATCTGAAGCGCCTTCGGTGATGGAAACCGAACCTCTTCGCAGTATTGAGTGATTCTCTCAAACAGTACATCGAGGATCGGATACCAACCGGGACCACACTCAATCCCAAAAGCCATGCAGCTATCTCTCGCTGATGCATAACGATCCTGAAAGATCAGAGGATACTTCTCGACAAGACCGCCCTCAGTGATTTTCTGCATCATAGGATCCCAGCGTAGTATTGATCGTCGCGCCTTTAATTAGGAAATACCCTTTATTATTTCGATTCAATAGGTAGAGCCCCAGAATCATCTTTTTTAGGGCATCGATAAAGTTGCCACCGTTCTTGAGCCGACAGCTTGCCGGCCGGACAACTAGTCGGTCACAAACCCGATCCTCGCGCCCTTCTTCGATCCTCCGGCGATCTCGAAAAGAGCATCTACACGGCCAAGTCCATCCCGGATCGCCGCCCCGAGGGTGAAACGCAAGCGCCGGCTGGCCTCACGCGGCGAGACCCGCTCACTCGCCATCTTCTCCAAGACCGCCCGACTCAGCTCCGGTGCACTCGGGTGCCCTTCACAATGTGCGAGCCATTGCCTGCGATAGATCTCGGCCAACTCGCTTGCAGTTGGCGGCTTGATTTCAACGATCTCGAACCGACTCTTGATCGGCTTCGACAGGGTCCCGAGCTCATTTGCCGTAGCCAGCTTCCACAACGCAGATGCATCAAAGGCGATGTCCACGGCCTGGTCTTCGAAACGCTTGGCCGTCCGGGGGTCAAGGAGGTCAAGCAGCGAGCTCTCCGTGCTGTACCTCGAGTCACCGCTCATCTTGTCGATCTCATCGAGCAGCAACACACCGTTTGCGAAGTCGCCCGAGGCCAAAAGCTTCCAAACCTGGCCCGGGGAACTGTTGGACCAGTGGGTGGACGTTCCCACAACCTGAAAACCACCCTGCGCCGCACCGAGCGGGATCGATGCCATGTCGACCCCAACAGCCTCAGCCAGTGCCTCGACAAAGAGCGTTTTCCCGACGCCTGGAGGGCCGACCATCAACAGCGGCTCTACCACCGGCCCGTGCTCAAGGTCGGAACTGACAGCGACGAGCGCCTCAATTGCATCCACGACACGCGCGAAATTCGGAAACCGTTCCCGAAGCGAATCCAGGCGGTGGGGAAATTGGCGAACAGCGCGGCGCCCCCGATGCCTGCGCATCAGCTTCTCCCAGCCTTGAAGCTGTTCGCGCCGCTCCCGATCACTTTTGCCACGCATCTCGATGACGCCCGAAAACGCGACGAGGTCGAAGATCTGACGCATAGGTCCAGGAGGGGCGTCACTTTGCAACGGCGCGCACTCCCCCTCTCCAGCCACCTCTACATCCCCGCTTTCCTCCTGCCGCCTGCCTTCCAGTTCCTTCTGCTCGGCTTGGCGCGCCTTGACCTTCTCTTCGGCGATCCGCCGCGCCGCTTCTCGCGGAAGAAGAATGGATTGACCACGCTCATTGAAAAACTTCGTCGGGACATAGCCCCCATCCTCTCGTGCCCTGGCCTCAAACATCTCCCACCCTCCGATTAGAAAACCGCCCTATCGGATCTTCGAGACTTGAGTGAAGATAGAAACCATGTCGAAGAGTATCGAAATTACAAACAGCACGGACGAGAGAAGCAAATGAGGGGGAGGAAGAGGGCCACAGGGGCGCCACTACCCGAGGCACAGGATACCTACTAACTTGCGCAAGAAGATTATTTCGGCTTGAAAAAGTGATATACCTACTCATGTTTTGCAAGCCTCTCGTTTTTGATTCTGATGGGATCCCTCAACCAGCACATCAAGCTCACTGGGATTAAAACCAATCCTCTTTTCATCAACCGTGAGCCTGTATCCTGTACGATTTTCTACGTACTGCTCAATCTTCAGCCTATCCAAGCGGGTATGTGCGGCAAATCCATCATGCTGAAGAAGGACGGTCTCATCTTTGTAGAGCTCGAGCGTACTCTTAAGCGCAAGGGCTTCAACACCTTGAATCAGATGGGCAATCGCACGCATCGGTTTGCTCTTCTCGAACTTGATCGCCTTCCCCATAGCGTTAGGGAGTCGCCAGTTGGCTGTTCGAGGTCGCTCATTAAGAATGACCTCACGCCCCCTATCGATGTCTCTGACCAAGTCTTTGAAAAACGGGACTGCAAACAAGCGTGCGGCAGCGTCCTGTCCGATCTCCCTGGGGATCGCATTGTTATACCAGAGCGTTGTTGATGCTCCGTACATGACTGCGATCAAGCACTGCTTGGCCTGCTCGACTGAGATTGAAGCTTGTTGAGCAATGCTCTGCCGGATTTCTGCCTTTCTGCTGAGGTAGTCCTGAATGGCTTCAGTCCTGTAGCCATTTCTCTCGCTCATTTGGGCAAAGATCGTGAAGTGACAGTTAGAAAAGTCGTAATCCCAGAGCCCATACAAGGCTGCCCGTTTCACAAGATTCGGGGCATTCTGAAGACTCAGCCCTCGCGCATAGAGACGGCCGCTTTCGGCTTCAACATAGAGGTGGGGCATGAAACCTTGCCGGGCAGACAGGGATGTTGAGAGACGGATTGCACAAGCGACCGAAAGCAGGAGACGCCTAATGGTCTCGCTACCTTTACCTGACCTTTCATCGCAAGAAGAACGAAGTTTTTCGCTCAAACTTGCATGCAAAGACTCAAGCATATCAACCCGAACCGGAACGCAGTTCAGAAAACTCCCGCAAGGCCATTCCGTAGCCTTGGAGCCACGCATGTCCGTAGATGCAACTGCCGCCCGGAGCTTCTTGATCGCGCGAAGGTTCCCTGTCACCAGGTAGGATGGCGACGAGCCAGGGTCGAGGAAGTAGCTATCCAGAATGCGCTGGAATTTAGGAAGCAACTTATACCCCTTAGTTGCACCTTCCTCATAAAACCAGTTTGGGGTTACATCGAAAATCTGCAGCCGCTCATTGATTCGGGAGAAGCCCTCTCGACCGAACCATTTCTCAAGCTCTGCGTAATGGAAGCTGTGAAAATCTTCGAGAATGCTATGCCTACGCACCTTTGAGGAGCTGCACCACAGCATATCGGCCAGCGCCCACTGCTGACGCCGGGTCAGCTTCGCGAACTCGGACACGTTCGAATGAAGATGATCGATAAAATCTGCTGACAAGAAACCGTGCCGCGTGCTCATGACAGCCTCCCGTTCCGCTGCCCGACGGAGCGCGAATGGACTGCCCTGACGACACCAATTTCCCTAAAGACTACATCCTTTCTTCCGTTGTAAAACAATCTCTCCACCTCGATAAGATGAAGAGAGCTTAAATTGTTTTTAAAACAAATGCAATACTTTTTTAAACTATTTCGTGTTCTTTTAAATTTTTCAGATTTTTGTTTTTCGCATCTGCCAGACCACGTTTCCTAAAGCTCTCGACGAT
>ERZ761602.7891-NODE-7891-length-11005-cov-4.155342_pt1 | contig 11005 bp, 10 predicted proteins | sample MGYA00512165_ERZ761602 | MGnify/ENA primary metagenome ERZ761602 (study PRJEB28899, sample SAMN02445085) | bioreactor sludge metagenome | biome: EBPR sludge; isolation source: Thorneside wastewater treatment plant | place: Australia: Brisbane, Thorneside... | reverse complement strand
CCATGCGCGCGCCGCCCCAGAACGACAGCGGACCGCCGATCGCGCCGACGAGCGGGATCACGGATGCGGCCACGATGGCGAGCGCGTTGCCTTTTTGGTCGCGTCTCAGGCGCGAAAGAAAGGTCGACGACTGCATGGTTTTCATGCGATTGCCCGGCGTATTGCTGCCCAGCGACATAGTGTTCACCCCCGTGCACCGCCTGCAAACAGGCGCATGATCAAGGATGCATAACGGGAAATGCCTAAGAAGCCGTTGAGGTGACTGGTTAATGACAGACGGGATCGGCGGAATTCCGGGCGTTGCCGAAACGATTTCCAAAGTGGAAGCGATTGTGCGGGCCGAAGATCGGGATCGCTACGTCGCGACGCTGTTCGCGCCCGCTGCCGCAAGGCCGCAACTTTTTGCGCTCCATGCCTTCGATCTTGCGCTTGCCGAGGTGGTGCGCACGACCACCGAGCCGCAGATCGGCATGATCCGGCTCGCATGGTGGCGCGACAGTGTTGAGCGCGCGCGCGAAAAGCCGATCACAGGAGAGCCCGTTCTCGCCGCCGTTGCGGCTGCCGCACTGGATACCGGAGGGCTCGCGGCGCTCGCCGAGGCGCACATGGACGTCCTCGACGGCGCCGAAATCGGCGAGAGCGGAGCGCAGCTTTTCCGCTGCGCCGCTGCGCTGCTCGGAGCGGAGGGTGATGCCGGGCTCGCCGATGCCGGCCGCTTCTGGGCGCAGGCGAACGCGCGGCGCCGGGGCGCGGAGGCCGCCGTTTCGATGCCTGATGGGATGCGCTTCGCGCCGCCTGTCCGGCCCATCACCGCGCTTGCAGCCGTCGCCCGGCGCGACGCCGCCGGCAAGCGGGAACCGCGCGGGGCGGCCGGACGGCAGTTCGCGATCCTGCGGCACGTGCTGACCGGCCGCGCCTGACAGGGAAAGCGTGACAGTGCCGAAACGAACCCGTTAGGCTTGTCCCTTCGAGTCGCATCGAGGGGGCAGGGATGATGATGGTTTGGCGGTGGGCGGTCGGCGGGATTGCGGTGACATTGCTTGTGGCCGCCGCCGTGGTGGTGAGCGGCGACGATGAGCAGGAGACCGCCGCCCTTCCGGAACCTCCGGCAGCCATTGCCGCGCCCGCTGCGCTTCCCGAGCCGCCGCAGGCGAGCGAGGCGACGCGCGAGGAAAAGCGTTTCCGCCGCTACGACCGCGACCGCAACGCCAGCGTCAGCCGTGAGGAGTATCTGCGCGCGCGTCGGCAATCGTTCGATCGGTTCGATACGGACGGCAACGGCGTGCTCAGCTTCGCGGAATATGCCGTGAAGCAGAACGCGCGCTTCGATGACGCCGATGCTGACAGGTCCGGCGAACTCGTTGCGGCGGAGTTCGAAAAGACGCGAACGGTGCGGGCCGCGAAGTCGAAAGCCGAATGCAGCTGCGCTGACTAACTCGCCTTGGCGGCGATCCACTGGTCGAGATCGGCAAGCGCTCGCTCCGCGTAAGCCGCTTTGCGCGATTTCTTGGGAACGCGCGCGTCAAACGGCGGGAACAGGCCGAAGTTCACGTTCATCGGCTGGTAGGTCTCTGCCACCGCCTCGCCCGTGATATGCGCGAGCAGCGCACCGAGCGCCGTCGTGCGCGGCGGCAGGTCCGGCGCGTTACCGAGTGCATCCGCTGCCGCGAAGCGCCCTGCCATCAGGCCGACTGCAGCGCTTTCGATATAGCCTTCGCAGCCGGTGATCTGCCCGGCGAAGCGGATGCGCGGATCGGACTTCAGGCGCAGGCTTTCGTCGAGCAGCACCGGCGATTTGATGAACGTGTTGCGATGAAGCCCGCCCAGCCGCGCGAATTCGGCGTTTTCGAGGCCGGGGATGCTGCGGAAGATGCGCACCTGCTCGGCATGGCGCAGCTTCGTCTGGAAGCCGACCATGTTCCAGAGTGTGGCGGAAGCGTTATCCTGGCGGAGCTGGACGACGGCGTAGGCCTTCTTCCCCGTGCGCGGGTTGGTGAGGCCGACCGGCTTCATCGGCCCGAAACGCAGCGTTTGGGCCCCGCGCTCCGCCATCACCTCGATCGGCATACAGCCTTCGAAATAGGGGGTGTTCGCCTCCCATTCCTTGAACACGGTCTTCTCGCCGGTCATCAGCGCGTCGATGAAGGCACCGTACTGGGCCTCGTCCATCGGGCAGTTGATATAGTCCTTGCCGTCGCCCTTGTCGTAGCGGGACTGGAACCACGCGGTTTCCATGTCGATGCTCTCGCGGTGCACGATCGGCGCGATGGCGTCGAAGAAAGCGAGGGCATCCTCGCCCGTCTGCGCGCGGATCGCCTCGGCAAGCGGCGCGGCGGTCAGCGGCCCGGTGGCGATGATCGTCTGGGCCCATTCGGGCGGCGGCAGGCCGTCCACGCGCTCGCGGCGGATTTCGATCAGCGGCTCGGATTCGATGGCGGCGGTGACGCGCGCCGAGAAGTCGTCGCGGTCCACGGCAAGCGCCGAGCCCGCGGGCACCCGCGCGGCGTCGCCGCAGCCGAGGATCAGCGAGCCGAGCCGCCGCATCTCTTCATGCAGCACGCCGACGGCGCTGGCATTCGGATCGTCGGAGCGGAAGCTGTTCGAACAGACGAGTTCGGCAAGCCCGTCCGTGTGGTGCGCGTCCGTCCCTTGCACGGGCCGCATTTCGTGCAAAACGACGGCAACGCCTGCGCGCGCGAGCTGCCAGGCGGCTTCCGAACCGGCGAGGCCGCCGCCGATCACGTGAACATGTGTCTTCATGCGCGCGGAGATATGGGGAAGGGGTGGCTGCGTCCAGTGTTGCATGGGGCGGCGCTCTTTGCGATGAGCCTTGCCGAATGTCGCGCCGCATCCTGATCATCACGGGGCTGTACCCGCCGAACGCCCCCACGGCGACCGTGCGCGCGCCGAAGTTTGCGCGTTTCCTGCTGGATCGCGGCCACGACGTTCGCGTGCTTTCGGGGCAGAATCTGCAGTTTCCGGCGGCGGTCGACCCTGAGATTCCCGCCGAACGCATCACCGCCGTCCCTTATGTGCGGCGCGGGCGCGCGGCGCCGATGACGGAAGCCGATCAGCCGAAGCCCGGCGCGAAGGCCGACTTGGAAACCGCCGCGCAGCCGGGCGGGCTCAGGCGTCTGATCTGGCAGCTCTCCTACTTGCCCGACCCGCACATCACCTGGATCGACCCGGCGGTCGAGGCTGCGCTCGCGTGGGACTGGGAGCCATATCACGGCGGCGCGGCTGTCGCGCGCGTGGGGCGTGCCGTTCGTGGCCGAACTCCGCGACCTTTGGGCGGACAATATCTACCAGAACGAGAGCTTCATCGCGAACCGCGTGAACCGCTGGATGGAGCGGCGCGCGCTGTCGAAGGCGGCGGCGCTGGTGGCGGTGACGGAGGGCAGCGCCGAAATCCTGGCGCACCGGTACCACAAACCGGTGGTTTGCGCTGCAAACGGTTACGACCCCGCCGATTTCGTCGGGCTGGAGGATGCGTCCGCACTGGATGCGGAGCGTCTCACCATCGTCCACGCGGGCTCCACCTACAACGGCGGCCGCTCGCCCGAGCCGCTGCTTGCCGCGCTCGCGCTTTTGAACCCGGACCCAGCGAAGCTTGTCGTCCACTTCTGGGGCGAAGACAGTCACGTGCCGATGGCGATGGCCGAGCGCGAGGGCGTCTCGCATTTGGTGCAGGCGCACCCGCCCATCGGTCGCGGCGAGGTGCTGCGCATCGAGCGTGCGGCGGATATTTTGCTGCTCCTCCGCTTCGCCACCGAGGGCGAAAAGCACGTCGTCGCCGGCAAGCTCTACGAATATGTCGGCGCGCGCCGCCCGATCCTCTGCCACGGCCAGCAGGAAGGCGAGGCGGCGGACATCCTCCGGCGCGCGAACCTCGGCCTCGTCAGCAACGACCCCGCGACGATCGCCGATTGGCTTTCGCAAAAGCTCACGGAGCGCGCGAACGGGCGGCTCCCCGACCTTCCCGCAGGCGCGGCGGACGGGCTGACGCGCGCGGCGCAGTTCGAAAAGGTCGAAGCCTTGCTGGACCAAAGCTTGTCGAACGCCAAGAAAGTCTAGCTTTTCCGGGCTACGTGGCATTCCTATGAGCGCCGAATGAAATCCGCGCTCATCATTCGTCATGTGCCCTACGAAGGCGTCGCAGGCTTCCGCAAGCCCATCGAGGACGCGGGCTATGCCGTCGATCGCATCGACGTGACTGACGCGGCCTTCTCCTCCGTGGACCTTTCGGCGCCGGACCTCGTCATCATGATGGGCGGGCCGATGGGCGTGTACGAGGCCGAGCAATATCCGTGGATTTCCTGCCAGCTCCGGCGCCTCGCCGGGCGGCTGGATGCGGACAGGCCAACGCTCGGCGTCGGCTTCGGCGCGCAGATGATGGCTGCGGCGCTTGGCGCCCGCGTCTTTGCCGGTCCCGTGAAGGAGGTCGGCTTCAAGCCCGTGTCGATCAGCGACGCGGGCGCGGATTCGCCGCTCCGCCACGTGCATGACGTGTCGGTCTTGCACTGGCACGGGGACACGTTCGATCTGCCGCGCGGCGTCGAGCTGCTCGCCTCCAGCGACGCCTATGCGCATCAGGCGTTCCGGCGCGGGCGGAACCTGCTCGCACTCCAGTTCCACGCGGAAATGGGCGAAGACCCGCGCTTCGACGCCTGGATCGACGAATGGCCGGAATCGGTGCTCGAAGCCGGCAAGGACATCGAAGCGATGCGCCGCGAGCATGACGAACTCGGCCCCGTCGCCGTCGCTGCGGGCCGGCGCATGATCGAAGAGTGGCTGGAAGGCATCCGCTAGCGGGCGCGGACGTCACCCAATCGTAACGCTGGCCTTCACGCGCGCGCGCATGTAGAGACCTAACGGCATACCAAGACCAAATCCCCGAGAGCGTACAGGAAACCGAGTGGACGCCCCAGAGACCAGCGGCGCCGAGCCGTCCGATATCCGCCCCATCTCCATCGTCGAGGAGATGAAGACGAGCTATCTCGATTACGCGATGAGCGTGATCGTGGCGCGTGCGCTGCCTGATGTTCGCGACGGCCTGAAGCCCGTCCACCGCCGTATTCTCTATACTGCCTACGAAAACGGCTTCACGTCGAACAAGGCCTATCGCAAATCGGCCCGCATCGTCGGCGACGTGATGGGTAAATATCACCCGCACGGCGACAGCGCGATCTACGACGCCTTGGTCCGCATGGCGCAGGATTGGTCGATGCGCGTGCCGCTGATCGACGGTCAGGGCAACTTCGGCTCGATGGACCCGGATGCCGCCGCGGCGATGCGCTACACCGAATCGCGCCTCGCCAAGGTCACCGACGAGCTTTTGACCGATCTCGACAAGGATACGGTCGATTTCGTCCCGAACTACGACGGCTCCGAAAGTGAGCCTTCGGTGCTTCCGGCGCGCTTCCCGAACCTGCTGGTGAACGGCGCGGGCGGCATCGCGGTCGGCATGGCCACCAACATCCCGCCGCACAACCTCGGCGAGGTCGTGGCGGCGGCGGTGGCGTTCATCGACAATCCGGCGATCACGGTCGAGGAGCTCATGGAGTTCGTGCCGGCGCCGGACTTCCCGACGGGCGCGATGGTGATGGGCAAGGGCGGGCTGCTCAGCGCCTACACCACCGGGCGCGGCTCGGTCATCATGCGCGCGCGCAGCGTCATCGAGGACCGGCGCGGCGACCGCCGCCAGATCGTGCTCACCGAAATCCCGTTCCAGGTCGGCAAGGCCGGCCTTGTCGAGAAGATCGCCGAGGCGGTGAAGGACAAGCGCATCGAGGGCGTCTCGGACATCCGCGACGAATCGAACCGCGAAGGCGTTCGCGTCGTCATCGAGCTGAAGCGCGACGCGACCCCGGAAGTGGTGCTGAACCAGGTCTACCGCTTCACCCCGGCGCAAACGAGCTTCGCCTTCAACATGCTGGCGATCCGCGGCGGCCGCCCGGAGCTGTTGAACCTGCGCGACATCATCGCGGCGTTCATCACCTTCCGCGAGGAAGTGATCACCCGCCGCTCGAAGTTCGAGCTGAACAAGGCGCGCGACCGCGCCCACATCCTGCTCGGTCTCGTCGTCGCCGTGTCGAACCTCGACGAGGTCGTGCGCATCATCCGCGGCAGCTCCAACCCCGCAGAAGCGCGCGAAACCTTGATGGCGCGGGAGTGGGCAATCGGCGAAATCCGCCCCTATCTCGAACTCGTCGAGGCCGTGGAAGACGCCGTCTACGGCGACACCTACAGGATGAGCGAGACGCAGGTCCGCGCCATTCTCGATCTGCGCCTCCACCGCCTCACCCAGCTCGGCCGCGACGAGATCGGCGCCGAACTGAAGGAATTGGCGGTTTCGATCGCCGAGCTGCTCGCCATCCTCGGGGACCGTGCGAAGCTCTACGCGGTGATGCGCGAGGAGCTCGTCGCCGTCTCGGAAAGCTACGCGACGCCCCGGCGCACCGAAATCGTGCCCTACCTCGACGACATCGATGATGAAGACCTCATCGAGCGCGAGGAGATGGTCGTCACCGTCACCATGGGCGGCTACATCAAGCGCACGCCGCTGGGCAGCTTCCGTTCGCAGCGGCGTGGCGGCAAGGGCCGCTCCGGCATGAACACGAAGGACGAGGATGCGATCACGAACCTGTTCGTGACGCTGACCCATACGCCGGTGCTGTTCTTCTCCACGGCGGGCAAGGTTTACCGCATGAAGGTGTGGAAGCTCCCCGAAGGCGCGCCGCAGGCACGCGGCCGAGCGATGGCGAACCTGCTGCCGCTGGCGGACGGCGAAGTCATCTCCACGGTGCTGCCGCTCCCCGAGGACGAGGCGGAGTGGGGCAAGCTCCACGTGATGTTCGCGACAGCAAAGGGCACCGTGCGCCGCAACTCGATGGATGCGTTCACCAACGTCCCCTCGAACGGCAAGATCGCCATGCGCTTCGACGAGGACAGCGACGATCGCCTGATCGGTGTCGCGCTGCTCACGGAGGACGACGATGTGCTGCTCGCAACGCGGCAGGGCAAGGCGATCCGCTTCTCCGCGACCGACGTGCGCGAGTTCCAGAGCCGGACGTCCACCGGCGTGCGCGGCATGACGCTGAAGGGCGATGACGAGGTGATCTCGCTCTCCATCCTGCGCGGCTTCGCGGCGACCCCGGATGAACGCGAGGCCTATCTGCGCGCCGCGCCGTGGAAGGACAACGAGAACGAACCGACGCTCAAGCCGGAGCGTATGGCCGAGTTCACGGCGGCGGAGGAGTTCATCCTTACCGTCTGCGCGAACGGCTACGGAAAGCGCACCTCCGCCTACGAATACCGCCGTTCGAACCGTGGCGGGCAGGGCATCGGCAACATCGACAACATCGCCCGCAACGGCCCGGTTGTGGCGAGCTTCCCTGCGCACGACGGCGAGCAGCTCATGCTCGTCACCGATCAGGCGAAGATGATCCGCCTCGGCCTCGATACGCTCCGCGTCATCGGCCGCAACAGCGCGGGCGTACGCCTGTTCAACGTCGCCGACAACGAACACGTCGTCTCCGCCGCCAAGATCGAAACCGACGGCGAGGACGAAGGTGAAGGCGAGGGCGCCGAGGGAGTAGACGCCGCCGAGGTAGCAGAAGCCGCACCCGCCACGGAATGAGCCCCACCGCCTACAAGATCCTCACCCGCAAGGAGTGGGAGAGGCTGAAAGGCGAGGGGACATTCGCGGGTGCGCCCGTGGACCTCGCCGACGGCTACATCCACCTCTCCGCACCCGATCAGGTTGCAGAAACGGCGGCCAAGCACTTCGCGGGCCGGGACGATCTCGTGCTCGCCGAAGTCGATCTCATCAAGTTGGACGGCGTGAAGTGGGAGCCGTCGCGCGGAGGGCAGTTGTTTCCGCATGTGTATGGGCCGCTGCCGCTCTCCGCCGTCATTCGCGTGCAGGCGCTAAGGGTGACGGGGGAAGGGTTGGAAAGAAATGAGCTACGTTAGAAGATAAACCTGAAGTGTAATTCAATTTTCTGGTCGGCAATTTTTCGGAGATGATGGGGTGGACTGTTGCGGCAGTGCATACCCCACAGTCGATTGTGCGATGATTTCATCTTTGCTGTCTTGCCAGATACGAACATCAACGGTTGCGAGCCGTCGTCCCAGTTTCAAAAGGCGCGCATCGGCAAAGATCGTCTGAAATTTGCAGGAGCGCAGGAAGTTGATGTTGAGCGCGTTCGTCACGGCCATGGCTTCCGGTCCATGGTGCGCCGCGATGATGGCGTAGGCCGCGACGTCCACCAGCCCCATCAGCGTCGGCCCGGAAACGATGCCGCCGGACCTCAACATAGACTCGTCGGGGTCGAGCCGCATCCTCAGATGGTTGAGCGACAGCATGTCCACCGTGCCCAGCTTGGCGCGGACCTCGGCAGGAAAGGCGTCGTGAAGGAAGGCCGTAACTTGGTCTTCGGATAGCTGGAGCTGGAGCGGTGCGCGATTGGGCAGGTTCATACGGTCCCCTATAGCCTACCGCCCCTCAGCCTCCAGCTTCTGCCGTACCCCCACGAAGATTAGGATTTGCCCTGCCGCATAGAGCGGCCAGATGAGGAGTGCCGCCTGATCCGGGTCCATGCGGCCGCCGAGGCGCGCGAAGATGAAGGCGTCGGAGGCGAGGAACAGGATCGCGCCGATTCCCGTCCGGTAGCGTGGGAAGCGGCTCGTCCACGCGGCCGCCGCCATCGCTGCGAGCAGAAAACTGTAGAGTGCGCTCCCCGCGTTCGCGGCCGGTCCCGCGATCAGGTAGAGGAATGGCGCCGAGAGCAGCAGTGCAAGCGCCGCCCCGTGCTGGCTCATAGGCATCGGCCCGGCCCGCCGGTTGCGAAGGTAGAGCCAGATCGCGACCACATGCCCTGCGGCGAACGCCGCCGCGCCGATCATCAGGTCGAATTCGAGCAGCATGTCGCCGAGCGCGCCGAAGGCCATGACGCCCGCGAACAGCCAGCCGTCGGTGCGGCGCGCGGCCGTAGCGGCGGCGATGGCGAGGATCGTGACGCACGCGCCTTTCAGGGCGACATGCGCCGCGAAGGGCAGGCCTGCGTTCATGGCGAGGAAGTAGGCCGCCGCAGCGATTGCGGCGAGGCTTGCGGGAAGCGCGATGCGTTGAGCCATGGCAGGATCACCCCCGGGGATCGAGTCGTGCTATGGATTTAGCAGATTATCGCGCGCTTACACGCCTGAACGAGGTTCAAGCGCGGTTCACCATGTCTGTGCCATCCATGCATCGCATCAAGGCTTGACGCAGACCGTCACGGGCGCGACATGCTGCGGCGGCATATTCGGCTTTTCCTGGCGATTTCCGGGAACTTGCACTGGGGAGACTGGACGGATGAAGATGGTTTCACGCACGGCGCTCGGCTTCGCGCTTGCACTCGGCATTGCGAGCGGCGCCATGGTTGCGCCCGCGATCGCCAAGGAGAAGGACAAGAAGGAAGCGGGCCCCGAGCAGCGCAAGTTCAAGTTCTCCAAGAAGGCGCAGAAGGCGCTGGGCGAAGCGCAGGCCGCGCAGCAGAAGGGCGACAACGACACCGCGCTCGTCAAGATCCGCGAAGCCGAAGCTCTCGCGGAGACGCCTGACGACAAGTACATGGCGAATGCGCTCAAGATCAATGTTGCGCTTGCGAAGCAGGACAACGCGATGCTTGCAGAGGGGCTGCAGGGCTCGATCGACAGCGGCAGCTCGACCCCCGAGGAAAAGCTGAAGTTCCAGCGCAGCCTCGCCGCGCTCGCGGTGCAGAAGAACGACGTGCCGGGCGCGATCAAGGTCTACGAAGCGATGGCGGCCGAGCATCCGGGCGATGCCGATATCGTCGTCGGTCTCGGCGAGATGTATAACCGCGCCGGCCGCACGCCGGAGGCGGTCGCCACGATCGACAAGGCGATCAAGGCGAAGCAGGCGGCGGGTCAGCCCGTCGAGGAAGCCTGGTACAAGCGCGCGCTCGCGCTCGCCTACGACGGCAAGCTTGCGAACCAGGTGCTTCCGGCATCGCTCGCGCTCGTGCAGGCCTATCCGTCGCCGACGAACTGGCGCGACGTGCTGGTGATCTTCCGCGAAACGTCGGGTCTCGACGATCAGGGCAACCTCGATGTCATGCGCCTGATGCACGACACGAACTCGCTCACCGGCGAACGCGACTACTTTGAATATGCCGAAACCGCGGACAAGCGCGGTCTGGCGGGTGAAGCCAAGAGCATCATCGATGCCGGTGCGGCGAAGGGCGCGCTCTCGTCCAGCAAGCCGTACGTGAAGGAACTCGTCAACATCGTCACGCCGAAGGTGAAGAGCGATCGTGCCTCGCTGCCGGGTCTCGAGAAGGAAGCGCGCGCCGACAAGACCGGCCGCATGGCGAAGGCCACGGCGGACGGTTACCTCGGCTACGGCGAGAACGCCAAGGCGGCCGAGCTGTACCGGCTGGCGCTCCAGAAGGGCGGCGTCGACACGGCCGAGGTTAACACCCGCATCGGCATCGCGCTCGCCCGCAGCGGCGACAAGGCCGGCGCGGAGTCGGTCTTCAATACGGTGCAGGGCGGCAAGCGCGCCGATATCGCGAAGTTCTGGCTCGCGCACCTGAACAGCAAGGGTGGCACGCAGACGGCATCGACCGTGAACTGATCCACCTGCGGACAGCTTCGAAAAGGGCGGTGCCTCGGCGCCGCCCTTTTTGTTTGCGGCAACGGCCGGGGCTATATAAGCCGGAATACAGCAAAATGATCCACGCAGCCCGCATCGTCTTCCTCGTCTTCCTCGTCTTGCTCGCCCTGCTCGGCGTCCTCCCGGCACGCGCCGAAAGTCCCGCCCCCGTCGTCCTCGCCGCCGCCTCGCTGCAGGAAGCGCTGAGCGAGGCCGCGGACGCCTGGGCGAAGCAGCGCCACCCGCGTCCCGTGCTCTCGTTCGCTGGCTCCTCGGCCCTCGCGCGGCAGATCGAGGCGGGCGCCCCCGCCGATCTTTTCATCTCGGCCGATGAGGAGTGGATGGATC
>ERZ761602.7889-NODE-7889-length-11006-cov-9.645055_pt1 | contig 11006 bp, 10 predicted proteins | sample MGYA00512165_ERZ761602 | MGnify/ENA primary metagenome ERZ761602 (study PRJEB28899, sample SAMN02445085) | bioreactor sludge metagenome | biome: EBPR sludge; isolation source: Thorneside wastewater treatment plant | place: Australia: Brisbane, Thorneside... | reverse complement strand
CGGAGGGCCAACTGCGACGAGCGGACCGTGGGGGGAACCTGGAGGGGTTCCCCCCCTGGGGAGGCCCCGCCAGTTCCGGGCGGGTCGGTTAACCCTGCCGCCCTCGCCGCTGGAGGCCCCGTGCAGCCGCTCATCCCCTACTTCGAGCCGGTGAAGTTCCAGATCACCGACGGCTTCGCGATCCACGGCTTCGGCATCATGGTCGCCCTGGCCTTCATCGTCGGCGGCTGGTTCGGCATGGACAAGGCCCGGCGGGACGGCCTGGAGCCCGAGCTGATCAACCGCCTGATCGGCTGGCTGGTCGGCGCCGTCTTCGTCGGCGGACACCTCGGCCACGTCTTCTTCTACGAGCCCGAGCGCCTGAAGGAGGACCCGCTCTTCATCCTGAAGTTCTGGGAGGGCCTCTCCAGCTTCGGCGGCTTCGTCGGCTGCCTGCTGGTGACCATCTGGTTCTTCTCCCGCGAGGGGCGCCGCCGCGAGGCCGAGAACCGGGTCCGCCAGGCGCGGGGCCTGCCCCTCTTCCCCCCCATCCGCTACTGGGACTACGGCGAGGCCTGCGCCTACGGCTGGGCCTTCGGCTGGATCTTCGCCCGGACGGGCTGCTTCCTGGCCCACGACCACCCCGGCCTGGTCACCGACTTCTGGCTGGGCGCCCGCGGCATCTGCGAGGCCTTCCCCGGCGACCCCAACATCGCCTGCCACGACCTGGGCCTGTACGAGGCCATCTGGGCCGTGCCGGTCAGCATCTTCTTCTGGATCTCGGACCGCAAGCCGCGCTTCAACGGCTACTTCCAAGGCTTCTGGTGCATGCTCTACGGGGCCGCCCGGATGTTCTACGACGGCCTTCGCACCCACGACACCCGCTGGCTGGAGGGCGTGCTGGGCGAGCAGGGCGTCACGCCGGGGCAGGTCTTCAGCGCGGCGATGATGCTGCTGGGCGTGGCGGTGCTGATCATCCGCCGCGGCCAGCCCTCGGCCCGCGAGCAGTACGTCGGCACCGGGCTGGCGGATCCCACCGCCGCGCAGGGCTGAAGGTCTGGGCTGAAGATCAGCGCTGGGCTGAAGATCAGCGCTGGGCCTGGGGGGGACCGGGCACGACCTGGTCCAGCAGCTCGGCGATGAAGAGGGCGCCGGTGCGGCCGGGGTGGACGGAGTCGACGAAGATGTCGTTCACCATGGGCGCGCGGGCGAACCACTCGGGGCCATCGGCCAGCGGCACCGACTCCTGCTGGGCGACCTTGCGCATCACCTGGTTGTACTCGTCGTTGAGCGGGGTCTTCTGTAGCTGGTACCAGGGCAGGTCGAAGACGACCGGCAGCAGCAGCAGCACGGGCTGCGCGCCCGCCTCGCGGCTGAGGCGGATCATCTCGCGGAGGTTCTCCTCGTACTCCTCGGGCGGCACCCGCCGGAACTCCCCCTTGGGGGCGCTGGGGTCGCCGCCGTGGGCGATGCGCTCGGGCGTGTCGCTGGCCCCGCTGGCGACCCGGGCCGCCAGCCAGCGGTTGCGGATCAGCCGGTAGAGGGCCAGGCGCTGCAGCAGGCTGGCCGGGCCCGACCAGGCCTGGAGCTGGAAGCGCTCCCGATCGGTGGCGATGTCCATCGTGCCGTCGCTGTTGCGGTTGCCGATGACTACAACATCGGGCTGGAAGCCCAGGCAGTGTCGGGAGAGCTTGTAGACCGACTGGGCCGAGCTGTGGCCCGGCGCGGCGCAGGCGGCCACCTGGTAGTCGACGCCGTAGCGCTGCTCGCTGAGGCGCTCGAGCTGACCGGGGATCGTGTCGGGCCAGCCCAGCAGGTAGCCGAAGATGGCCGAGTCGCCGACGAAGATGACCCGCCAGGCGTTGGCGGGCTTCTCGACGGGGTGCTCGGGGCCGCGCATCCGCCACTGGTTGGTGGTGTAGTGCTGGTTGCCCAGCCAGCCCTCGGGGTAGTTCAGGTCCCAGCCGGGCACGTCCTCGTTGGCGACCATCGCCTCGCCCTGGCCGGGCCGGCTGAGCACGATCTCCCGCCGGGCGGTGAGCGAGGAGGGCAGCAGCCAGGCCACGCCCTCCAGCAGGGCCAGGAGCCCCACGGTGACGAGGACCGAAAAGCCCAGGCGACGGGAGAGGGGGAGGGCGGGGCGGGTGCGAGGGGTCACGGGGCGGGATTATGCCACCGGAGCCTAGAAATAGACCCCGACGCCCCAGCGCAGGTAGAAGCCGCCCATGCCGAAGCGAGCGATCTCCTCGCGCTGCTCGGTGCCCGAGACCTTGGCCTTGTAGACGCCGGTGGCGACCAGCCCGTAGCCCATCTCCAGGTGGCTGCCGGCGCGCACGGCCCGGCGGCTGGCGATCGGCACGAGGTCGATGCCCAGCGCCGCGACGCCGCCGGGGCTGAAGCCCGTGCCCTTGAGCTGGTTGCTGTTGTCGTCCTGCCCGGGATCGTCGTCCATGCGGACCGTGCCGGTGAAGAGCGCGCCCTGGACGGTGGCGTAGGGGTACAGCCAGTCGGCGATCCGCACATCGGCCTTGGGGCCCAGCAAGAACTGGTGGCTGCGGAAGGCGGAGCGGAAGAGGAAGCCCCCCTCGATGTAGTCCTCGTCGGTGTCGTAGCTGTAGTAGTAGGTCTCGCCGTCACCGGTGACGACGTCCTGTCCCCAGGCGCCCGTGTGGTAGCCCGCGACGATGTTGATCCGCTCGTGGACAGCGAAGGCGCCGCGCAGGCCCATCGTGCCGATGGTGTTGCCCTCGTCGAACATGTCGAAGCGGTCGTCGGCCGTGCCGAAGGCGCCCAGCTCGAGGGAGAGCTCGTGGTCGGCGGCCTGGGCGGAGCCGGCGAGAGAGGCGGCGAGCAAGAGGATGGGGGTGTGCATGGTCACTCCTGCCCGGCGAGGCGGGGAAGCGTGTCGTCGGTCTGCAAGCCAAGCACCGCGAAGCCGCTGGCGACGCTGATGCTGTCGTCGCTGGGATCGAGGAAGCTGACGAGGCCCAGGCCCGAGGCGTGGGTGATGAAGAAGCGACCATCGGGCAGGGCGCCGATGCCGGTCGGGGGGATCTCCAGCTCCAGGCTGATGGGCTGGCTGGGGTTGCGGAGGTCGACCTTCAGCAGGTCCGAGCGCCCCTCCAGCAGCACCAGGGCGTAGGCGCCGCCGTCGTCCTCGACCAGGGCCAGGCCGACCGGCGGGCTCTCCAGGACGAGGCTGACCTCCTCCTGGTTGAGCAGATCGACCACCCCCAGGCCGTAGCGGCTGGCCTGGTAGCCGTCCAAGCCGCTGCCGGAGTACGCGCTGGGCCGCAAGATGCCGACCGCGAAGGCGCGGCTGGCCGTGAGCTGCAGCGACTCCACCGGGTTGCCCATGACGTACTCGGTCACCTCAAGGCTCTCGTAGTCCAGGTGGTAGATGTCCATCCGGTTGTTGTAGGCCGAGCCTCCGTAGTACAGCAGGGCGAAGGACTCGCCCTCGACCATCTCGCTGACGCCGTGGTCGAGCTGCTGCGGATCCAGGTTGAACAGGTCGTGGTCGAGCAGGTCGACCCGGGCCTCGGTGTTGTAGACCAGCAGGGTGCGGTCCAGGCTGGGGCTGACCATCAGGCGGGCCGGGACGGCGTCCAGGCTGATGATGTCGATCGCCTTCACGTCCAGGTCCAGCTTGTACAGATCCTTGCTGCCGGCGACCGTGATCAGGGCGTAGCGCCCGTCCGGCGTCAGGGCCGCGCTGGTCGGGTCGACCTGCTGGTCGTTGTCCAGGGTCAGCGGGAACTCCACCGTCTTCTCGAAGGTCTCCAGATCGACGACGATCACCTGCGAGCGGCTGAGGACCACCGCGCGGCTGCCGTCCAGGCTGAAGATGATGTTGTTGGCGCTGAAGCCCGCGCTGATCGAGGCCACCGCGCCCGTGTCCAGGTCGATGAAGGCCACCTGCGTCAGGTCCACCACCCCGTCCACCGGGATGTCTTCGGCCGAGTCGTAGTCCAGGTAGGCGACCGCGATGCTGCCGTCGGGGGTGAAGACCATCCGGTTGAGGTGCGCCGGGATCTCCGTCACCAGCTCGACCGCGGCGTCCTTGACGATGCTGACCTCGTAGGACCAGCCCAGCTCGTCGTCGTCGCAGTCCTCGATCTTCTCGGCCTCGGGGTCCTTGCAGGTCCGATAGCGGTCCCAGACCACCAGCCGCTGACCGTCCGCGGTGGGCGTGGTGCGCACCACCTCGGCTCCGTCCAGGTCCACGCCGTCGAAGCCGCCGTCGGTCCGGACCCGCACCAGCCCGCCGTTGCTGGGCTGGGTGAAGTAGATGCCGTCCTCGATGGCGACCGCGCTGCCGGGGTCCCACAGGGGGGCGTCCAAGGTGTACTGGCCGTTGTCGGGCAGGTTGTCCCAGGGGTTGCACCCCATCAGGACCAAGGCGAGAGGGAGGGTGATCATGGGTCGCTCCTAGTACTCGATGCCACTGTTCAGTTCAAAGCCGGTGATGGTCTGCAGATCGCCCGAGTCCGGGTCGTAGAAGGACAGGCGGCCGAGGTCGTGCTCCTGGCTGGCCCAGGCCAGGGTCGACTCGGGGACCACCCCGACGTGGACCGGGTTGCTCTTCAAGGCGATGTCCTCGTAGAGCAGCGTCTGGTACTCCAGGACCTCCAGCCAGGGCTGGTCCTCCATGATGAAGTAGCCGCGCTCGCCGTCGTCGCTGTGGGCGAAGCCGATGGGCTCGTCGGGCAACAGCAGGGGGTTGGCGAAGAAGTCGTCCGTCAGGTCGATCATCGTCAGCGCCCAGTGGTTGTAGAAGGCCGAGGTCGAGGGCGTGTCGCCGTTGTCCTTGGGGTGGAAGACCAGGGCCGTCTCGCCGGTGGGGGAGAGGCCGATGGCGCGCACCGGCTTGACCAGCGAGCGGACGGTGATCTCGTCGGTGGCGAGCTCCCAGCTGGCGTAGCGGCTGGTCTGGGTGGCCGTGCTGAAGAGCAGGCCGCGGCTGCCGTCCGGGCTCATCACGACGCTGCCGAAGCTCTCGGTCGGAGGAAGCGCCACCACGGCGGCCTCGGCGAAGGGGTCGGCCAGGTCGTAGAGCCAGAGCTCCTTGGCGTCGCGGGCGACGGCCACCGCCCGCAGGCCGTCCGGGGTCAGGTCCAGATCGGTCGGGTTGGCGCCCACGGCGACCCTCTCGACCCGCGCCTCGGCCAGCTCGATCACCGTCAGCTCCTCGGCCCCGAACTGCCGGACGAAGGCGAAGCGCCCGTCGGGGGTCAGCAGGACCTCCTCCGCCAGCGGCGGGTCGATCAGATCCTCGCTGATCGCGATGCGCATCGGGGCCGGGCTCGCCGCGGTCAGGTCGATGACCGCCACGTAGGCGTCGCTGGCGACGACCGCGCTGACGCTGTCGGCGGTGAACTGTACGCCGCGGGGGTTGAAGCCCACCACCATCGGGGTGTGGGTCAGGTTCTCGGTGTCGACCAGGCTGATCTCGTTGTAGCTCTGGGCCCCGCTGCTGCTGCTCTCCTCCTCGTCGCTGTTCGGGTCATGCCAGCAGATCACCCAGCGCCCGTCCGGGGAGAGGCTCATGCTGTTGAAGTTGCCCCGCACGCCGATCTCGTGGACGGTGAGCGTCTCGGCGTCGATCACGCTGACGCTGTCGGCGGCCTCGTTGAAGGTGACCGCCTTGCGGTAGTCGCTGGTCGTGGCCACGGCGATGGGCCGGTCGCCGACCTCGGCGGTGATCACCTGCAAGGAGGGCACCGCGACCCGGGTGACCGTGTCGCGGTCTGGGTTGGCCACGAAGAGGTAGGCCGTCGTCGCGGCGGGGCTCATGGCGAAGAAGCTGTCCTCGACCTCGGGCTCGGTCTCGCCCGCGCCGCCGTCCCCGGCCGAGGCGCCGTCGCCGCCGTCGTTGTCCCAGGAGCCGCCCGGGCCGGTGTCGAAGGCGGCGTCTCCTTCCCTCATGGCGTAGTCGCTGCATGCCGCGAGGCTGGGGATCAGGAAGAGGGAGAGGGTGCGCTTCATGGGGACTCCTCGGTCTCGATGCCGCTGTTCAGCTCGAAGCCGGTGATGGTCTGCAGCTCGCCCGTCTCGGGCGCGTAGAAGGAGAGGCGGCCCAGCTCGTGCTCCTGGCTCGCCCAGGCCAGGGTCGACTCGGGGACGACGCCGACGTGCACCGCCGGGCTCTTCAGGGCGACCTCCTCGTAGAGCAGGCTGCGGTAGTCCAGGACCTCCAGCAGGGGCTGCTCCTCCATGATCAGGTAGCCCCGCTCGCCGTCGTCGCTGTGGGCGAAGCCGCTGGGCTCGGCCGGCAGGCGCAGGGGGTTGCTGAAGAAGTCGTCGGTCAGGTCGATCATCGTCAGCGCCCACTGGCTGTAGAAGACGCTGTCGCTGTCGGTGTCCCCGTTCTCCTTGTCGTGGAAGACCAGGGCGGTCTCGCCGGTCGGGGAGAGGCCGATCGCCCGCACCGGCTTGACCAGGGCGCGCACGGTGATCTCGTCGGTCGAGAGGTCCCAGCTCCCGTAGCGGCTGACCCCCGAGGCCGTGCTGTAGAGCAGGCCGCGGCTGCCGTCGGGGCTCATCACGACGCTGCCGAAGGTGTCGGTCTCGGGCAGGGCCACGACATCGGCGGCGGCGAAGGGGTCGGCCAGGTCGTAGAGCCAGAGCTCCTTGCTGTCCCGGGCCACCGCCACGGCGCGCAGGCCGTCGGGGGTCAGATCCAGGTCGGTCGGGTTGTCGCCGACCGCGACCCGCTCCACCCAGGCCGAGGCCAGCTCGACCACGACCAGCTCGGTCGCCCCGAACTGGCGGATGAAGGCGTAGCGCCCGTCCGGGGTGAGCAGCACCTCCTCCGCAAGGGGAGGCTCGACCAGGTCGTCGCTGATGGCGATGCGCGCGGGCGCCGGGGTCGAGGCGGTCAGGTCGATGACCGCGACGTAGGCGTCGCTGGCGACCACCGCGCTGGCGCTGTCTGCCGTGAACTGCACGCCGCGCGGGTTGAAGCCGACCACCATCGGGATGTGGGTCAGCGTCTCGGTGTCGACCAGGCTGATCTCGTTGAAGGACTGGGCCCCGCTGTCGCTGGACTCGGTCTCGTCGCTGTCGCTGTCGTGCCAGCAGATGACGAAGCGCCCGTCGGGGGAGAGGCTCATCGTGTTGAAGTTGGCGCGCACGGGCACGCTGCTGACCTCGAGGCTGTCGGCGTCGATGACGCTGACCGTGTCGCTGGCCTCGTCGAAGGTGACCGCCTTGCGGTAGTCGCTGGTCGTCTTGACCACGATCGGGCGGTCGCCGACCTCGGTCGTGATGACCTGCAAGGACGGCACCGAGACGCGGGTGACCGTGTCGCGGTCGGGGTTTGCGATGAAGAGGTAGACCGGGCTGGCGGCCGGGCTCAGCGTGAAGAAGCTGTCCTCGACCTCGGGCTCGGTGTCGCCGCTGTCGGCCGTGCCGTCGGTGGAGCCGCCGTCGGCCTGGCCTTCGTCGGAGTTCTCGCTGGGGATGCTGCTGAACGCCTTGTCCGCACCGCAGCCTGCGACGAGGGCGAGGAGGGTGAGCAGCGTGGGGGGACCGAAGCGGTTGTTCATGGTGTGTCCTTCCGTACACCATCAATAGCAAGGCCTGTGCCGACCCGCTGGAGCCTGATGGGGACGAGGCCTTCGACAGAGGGGGCCCGCCCGGCCCCCGCAAAGCACGACACGCCGATCAGGGCGAGCGGATCGCCGCCGCCAGGTGCAGGGCGCAGATCGTCTTGGCATCGGTCAGACGTCCGTCCCGACACATCTCCAGCGCCAGGGAGAGCGGCATCCTCAGGACCCGGATGTACTCGTCGGCCTCGGCCTGTCCGTCCGTCGGGCTGAGCCCGCGGGCCAGGTAGAGGTGGATGCGCTCGTCGGTGAAGCCGGGCGTGGTGTGGATGCTGGCGAGGAGGGTCAGCTCCTCGGCGGCGAGCTGCGCCTCCTCCGAGAGCTCGCGCCGGGCGCAGTCCTCGGGCGCCTCGCCGGGCTCCAGCAGGCCGGCGGGCACCTCGATGTGCATGCCTCCGCCGGCGTGCCGGTACTGGTGGACCAGGCTGACCGTGCCGTCGGGATGCAGGGGCAGGACCGCGGCGGCGCCCGGGTGGCGGATCACCTCCAGCTCGACCTGCCGCCCGTCGGGGAAGGTGGCGGTCTCCAGCCCCAGGTTGATGACGCGGCCGGCGTAGAGGGTGCGACGGGTGGAGATGGGGGCTCCGAAACGAAGAACCGGCCGCTCGCGGGGGCGGGCGGCCGGTTCAAGGTGGTGCGGACGGGGGGAATCGAACCCCCAAGGGCGCATGCCCACTAGATCCTGAATCTAGCGCGTCTACCAATTCCGCCACGTCCGCAGGTGGCACCGGCACGAGGCCAGCTGGCAGCGCCATGCTAATCAGCCTCGCGTGCGCGGTCAAGCGGCGAAGAGGAGGAGCTGACCGCGGCGCTGGCCCTCGGTTGCGGCCGACACGGCGCCGAGCATGGCGGCGAGGACCTCCTCGGGGCCGCCGGAGGCGTCGATCAGCCGGCCCTCGCCCGCGGCCCGGTGGCGCAGCAGGCCCCGGTAGAGGCGATCCAGCCGGGCGTCGTTGGCCTCGATCAGCGTGTGGAGATCGTGCTCGTGGAGGGGGCCGCGGGCCCGCAGGCGCGCCCGGCGAAGCGCCAGCGGGGCGTGCAGGTAGAGGGTCAGATCGGGGGCCTCGACCGCCTCGCCCAGACCGGCCAGGGCCTCGGGCCGCTCGGCGTAGACCAGAGTGGAGAGCCAGTAGCGGTCGATCACCACGGGCCGCCCGGACTGGACGAGCTGGCGGGCCCGGCGGCCGGCCTCGACAACCGTGGCGGCGTAGGCCACCGAGCGGGCCAGCGGGTCGCGGAAGGCCCCGTCGAAGCGCTCGCGGAAGGCGCGGACCTCCGCGGTCGGGGTGCTGAGGCTGGCGGCGCCCAGCGCGCGGGCCAGGGCGAGGCAGGCGCTGGACTTGCCGACGCCGTCGAGGCCTTCGAGGACGATGATCATCTCGGACTCCTGGGGTTGGGGGGTGCAACTAGCTAGTGCCAGGCACTAGCTAGTTGTATGTTCAGGCCGCCTCGCGGCCCTCCTCGTCCGCGGGGGTCGGGCCCAGCTCCAGGATCTCCACCACCCGCGCGACCCCGCCCAGGACGACCTCGCGGTGGTCGCCCTCCTCAGCCCCCAGCAGGGCCCGCCCCAGCGGCGAGTCGTAGCTGACGCGGCCGGCGGCGGGGTCTCCGTCCTCGAAGCCGGCCAGCCAGAAGACGCGCTCGGCATCGGCGGGATCGTCCAGGAAGCGGAAGCAGATCTGCGCTCCCAGCACGACCCGCTCCGGGAGCTCTTGGAGGGGCGGGACCACCTCGGCCTGGTCGCGCACCCGCTCCAGCTCACGCAGGCGGCGGGCCAGCTGGTGCATCCGGCGCTGGTTCTCCTCGAAGGCGAAGTTGTCGTGCCAGCCGGAGTTGTCGCCGGCCTCCAGCGCGGTGGGGTTGTCGGCGATCACGGCGTCGTACTCGGCGCGAACCAGGGCGAGGCGGGCGAGGAGGCGGCGCTTGCCGCCGGGGGTGGTGACGATCCTCATGGGGGGCTCCAGGGTTGTGAGAGGGGATCAGCAGAGGCGGCCGCAGATCCCGCGGGCGAGGCGCTCGGGGAGGGCGGTGCTGGTGTCGATGGCGGGGTGGCAGGGCAGGCCGAGCTGCTCGGCCCAGCGCAGGGCGCCCTGGCCGACCTGCTCGAAGAACTCGAGCGAGCCGGGCTCGGACTGCCGCCGGGCCAGCACCTCGCGCGAGGCGCCCAGGGGCACGATCACGGTCGGCCAGCGGCGGACGGCCCGGGTCAGGCTGGGCAGCCAGGCCAGGGCCTCCTCGGGCGAGCGCAGCGCGGCGTAGGCGAGGTTGCCGGGGTGCCAGGTCTCGACGACGCGGGGGGTGCCGCCCAGCGCCAGGTCGCGCTCCAGCTCGCGGGCGAAGAGCTCGCGGTCGAAGGCGCGGGCAGGGTCGGCGGCGGTCTGGGCCTGCGACCGCCAGCGCGGGTCCTCGGCCAGCTCTCGACCGAGCTCCGGGTAGTAGGGCAGCCTCAGCAGCTCGGCGAGGGCCTGTCCGATGGTGGTCTTGCCGGCGCCGTGGGGGCCGATCAGGGCGATGATCATGGGTGCAGCTCGAGGTGGGAGGGGGGCACCCGAACAGACGCAGGGCGAGCCCAGGAGCGGACAGCGACCCGCCAGCTGGTCGCGGCCAGCGTGGCGCCGCCCATGCGCCAGGCCTGGCGCAGGTCCAGCCCGATGTCCGGGCGGTCCATGCAGGGCCGCAGCCGTCCCTCGTGGGTCAGCCGCAAGGCGTGGATGCCCTCGCGGCAGGCCGCCCGAACCGGGCAGGAGAGGCAGCTCTTCCAGGGGGCCTGCTCGCCCAGGTGGTGGTCCTTGACCTCGACCTCCAGCCCGTCGCTCCAGCGCAGGCGCAGGGTGGGCAGGCTGTGCGGGTCCGGCTCCGGCAGGGCCTGGGCGGGGGGGCCTCGCAGGCGGCCGAGGGCCTCGCGGACCGCGGCGGGGCCCAGGCTGGCCTCGCCCAGATCGTCGAGCACGCCGACCACGACCGGCAGCCCCGCGACGTGGTCGAGCAGCGCGCCCAGGTCCTCGTCGTCCTGCGGCCCGCGCCAGACGAAGTTCAGCTTGAGGAAGCGCCCCTGCTCCAGCAGCAGCGCCAGGCAGGCGTCGCGCAGCCCTCGGGCCCGCTCGCCCCGACCGGTGCGCTCGGCGAAGGCGGCGGCGCCCCAGCCGTGGATGCTGAGGTTGGCGCGGGAGAGGCCGGCCTGAAAGCAGGCCCGCAGCCGCTGGGGGTCGACCGCGCCGGCGGTGATCAGCGAGATGTCCAGCGAGGGGTCCAGCGCCCGCAGGCGGCGGATCTGTTCAGGCATGTCGGCGCGCAGCAGGGGCTCGCCGCCCAGGAACTTCAGCTTGCGGACGCCGCCGCCGACCGCCGTCGCCAGCAGCGCCGCGAGCTCCTCGGTGGGCAGACCGCGCGAGCCCCCAACTGCGGGTGGGGTTGGGT
>ERZ761602.7888-NODE-7888-length-11009-cov-4.849461_pt1 | contig 11009 bp, 8 predicted proteins | sample MGYA00512165_ERZ761602 | MGnify/ENA primary metagenome ERZ761602 (study PRJEB28899, sample SAMN02445085) | bioreactor sludge metagenome | biome: EBPR sludge; isolation source: Thorneside wastewater treatment plant | place: Australia: Brisbane, Thorneside... | reverse complement strand
TGATGATGTCCATCGTCGCCATGGCGAGGCCGGCGCCGTTGACCATGCAGCCGATGTCGCCGTCGAGGGTGATGTAGGAGAGATCGTACTTGGACGCCTCGATCTCCTTCTCGTCCTCTTCGGTCAGGTCGCGCAGCGCGACGATCTCGGGGTGGCGGTAGAGGGCGTTGCTGTCGAAGCCGACCTTGGCGTCGAGCACGTGCAGCCGCCCGTCCGGCGTCAGGATCAGCGGGTTGATCTCCAGGAGGCTCATGTCGGTCTCGACGAAGGCCTTGTAGAGCTTCGCCGACAGGCTCTCGGCCTGCTTGGCGAGGTCGCCCTTGAGGCCCAGCGCCTTGGCGATGGCCCGGCCATGGTGGGGCTGGATGCCGGTCGCGGGATCGACCGAGAAGGTGACGATCTTCTCGGGCGTGTCGTGGGCGACCTTCTCGATGTCCATGCCGCCCTCGGTGGAGACGACGAAGGCGGTGCGGCCGGTTTCGCGATCGACCAGCATCGAGAGATAGAATTCCTTCTCGATGTCGCTGCCGTCCTCGACATAGAGACGGTTGACGACCTTGCCGGCCGGGCCGGTCTGGATGGTGACGAGCGTGTTGCCCAGCATCTCCTTGGCGTTGGCATAGACCTCGTCCGGGGTCTTGGCGAGGCGGACGCCGCCCTTCGCGTCGGCGGCCAGCTCCTTGAACTTGCCCTTGCCGCGGCCGCCGGCGTGGATCTGCGCCTTGACGACGAAGAGCCTCGCGCCCTCGGCGGCGAGTTTCTCGGCTCCGGCCCTGGCCTCCTCGGCGGTCATCGCCGCAACGCCCCGCGAGACGGGGACGCCGAAGCCCTTGAGAACCTCTTTGGCCTGGTATTCGTGAATGTTCATGGGAGTTCCCCGCCTTGGCGCCGGTGGCGGCGCCCGCATGACAAAGCGGGCGCCTTATAGCAGCGACAGGCTCGCAGGCAACGCTGACGCGGGGGGAAGGGGGGCGACCCTACGCCCCGACCGCCTCGAGGTAGGCGATCAGGTCGTCGATCTCGGCCGGGTCGAGTTCGAAGGTCGGCATCTCGCGCTGGCCGCGATGGCCGACCTCGATGCCTTCGGCGAAGGCCTCGGCGAGGCCATCGACGTCGTACTTCGACGCCAGGGTGCGGAATGGCGGGGCCGGCGGATAAGGGCTGTCGCCGGACCGCCCGGTCGCATGGCAGGTGGCGCAGTTCTCGTCGACGAAGGCCTGACCGCGCGCTTCGGGCGTGTCGGCGGCGGCAGACAGGACGGCGGGAGGCGCAGGCGACCCGACCGCAGAGGGCGCGCAGGCGGCGAGCGGCAGGGCGATGGCGAGCAGGGCGAAGCGCATGAGTCGGAGGCTAATGGGCCGGGGCGGCGTCGTCACTTGGGAATATTGCGGACGGCCGGACTGTAATTACGTCTGTGAGAATCACGTTCCGACTCCTGTAAGGACTCCGGGCGCTAAGCCATTGATCCGGAATCGCCGGCCCTTCAAACGAAAACCCCGGCGTCGCCGCCGGGGTTTCCGAAAATCGCCGGATCGGGCGCGTCAGTACTTGGCTGTAACCGTGAAGCTCCAGGTCTGCGGCGCGCCGAAATAGACGGTGCGAATGCTGCCCACCGAGGAGAATTCCTGGCCGTCGGTCTTGTAGACCTCGTCGGAGAGGTTCTTGCCGTAGAGGCCGGCCGAGAAGGTGCCTTCGGCGTCCTCCCACACGAGGCGGGCATCGTAGAGCCAGTAGGCGTCCTGGAAGAGGCCCTCGATCTCGGTCGCCGAGTTGCTCAGCGTATTGTCGACCGCCAGCGCCATGCGCGAGCGGTAGCGGGCCGAGGCGCCGAGCGTGATGGTCCCGGATTCGCCGAGGTCGAAGGCGTAGGACGCGCCGAGGCGAGCGGTCCATTTCGGCGAGAAGGCGGGCGTCTGGAAGGCGCGGCTGCCGCCGAAGGCGACGAAGCGCACATCGTCGAATTCGCCGTACTGGGCGTCCAGCCAGCCGATCTGGGCGTCGAGCTGCAGGCCGTCGACCGGGGTCGCATAGAGCTCCAGCTCGGCGCCCTTGATCTCCAGCTTGCCGGCGTTGATGACCGTCAGCTCCGGCGAGGGCAGGCCGGTGCCGGGGTCGAGCACCGTGCCCGAGACGCGGGCCTGGAAGTCGCTGTAGTCGTTGTAGAAGAGCGCGAAGTTCGCCCGCACCTTGCGATCCCAGAAGGCAGCTTTCACGCCGGCCTCGTAGGAGAGGACGGTCTCGGGCTCGTAAGGCGCCTGCTCGCCGGGATTGTTGGCGCGGCCGTTGAAGCCGCCCGACTTGAAGCCCTTGGCGACGCGGCCATAGACCATCACGTCGTCGCTCACCTGATAATCGAGAGAGATCATCGGCGAGGTGTCGGACCAGGTCTCGTTCAGGCCCGCGAAGGCGAAGGCCGGATTGGCGGTGAGCGGCGCGAAGCTGGAGAAGGTCGAGGTCGTGCGCGAATAGACCTTCTCTTCTTCGGTGTAGCGGATGCCGGCCGAGAGGCGCAGCGCCTCGGTGATGGCGTAGGTGGCGTTGAGGTAGGCCGCCTTCGAGGTCGTCTGCAGGTCGTCGTCGATGGTGCGCAGGAAAGTCGGGTTGCCGAGCAGCGGCCCGAGCAGGTCGTCGGCGTAGGCTTCCTGGTGCGAGACGATCTTCTCCTCAAGATAATAGAGACCTGCGACGACGTTCCAGGCGCCCGACTGGTAGATGAGCTGGAGTTCCTGGCTCATCTGCTCCTGGTTCACGCCGACAAAGACATCGCCGATCTCGAACTGGGTCGCGTCGATGTCGATGTAGTCGCGGGTGCGCAGATTGCGGTAGGCGGTGATCGACTTCAACTTCAGTGCGTCGTTGAGGTCGTACGTGCCGGCGACCGAGGCGCCCCAGTGCTGGAGCTTGGTCGAATTGGGCAGGCCCGGCGTGACGCGGGTCTGGAAGTTGTACTCGGGCGGCGTGGCCGGAAGCACGATGATCGGCAGCGCGCCGACCAGGGTGGTCAGCGTGTTGAGCGGCTGGCCGACGGTCAGCGCCGCGTCCTGGTGCGAGACATCGACGCTGATGTCGAAGCGGAACGGCTGGTCGTCCGCGCCCAGCGCGATCTGCAGGCGGCCGGCGGTGACATCCTTGTCGTTGTAGTCCTGGTCGAGGACAGGATCCTCGACATAGCCGTCGCGCTGGGCGCGCAGCAGCGAGATGCCTGCCGCGATGCCTTCGGCGATCGGGCCGCTGACCGAGGCCTTGGCCTCGAGCTGGGCGTAGGAACCAGCGGTCACAGAGGCCGATGCCCTCACCTCGTCGCCGGGGCGGCGGGTGACCACCTTCAGCGCGCCGCCGATCGTGTTCTTGCCGTAGAGCGTGCCCTGGGGGCCACGCAGGACCTCGATGCGCTCGATGTCGAGCAGGTCCAGCTGGGTGCCGCGGATGCGGCTGAAATAGACGTCGTCGACATAGAGGCCGACGGCCGGGTCGAAGGTCTGCAGCGCGTCCGGCTGGCCGACGCCGCGGATGAAGATGTTGGTCGCGTCCGACGAGCCGCGGCCCTGGACGAGGTTGAGATTGGGGACCGAGCCCTGAATGCCGGTGATGTCGTTGGCGCCGATGCGCTCCAGCGTCTTCTCCGAAAAGGCCGAGACCGAGGCCGGCACCTTCTGAAGGTCTTCGCCGATCCGGCGGGCGGTGACGACGATTTCTTCCTCGCCGGTCGCCGCTTCGGCAGCGGGCGTCTCAGGCGCAGCTGCCGGAACGGCGTCCTGCGCCATGGCGGGCAGGGCCCACAGGGCCGCGGACGCAAGCAGAGTGGCTTTCAGCATCGGTGTCATGGCTACCTCCCGGAGTGTCAGCCCGCGTTTAATTCAGCGGTCGATGATTTAAAGTGAGAATTCTCACAGTCGGCCGTTCTGTCAAAGGGGGTCGGCGGCTGCCGTTTCGGAAAGGAAGGCGGTGTGACTTTTTTGCCCGCCTGGCCTGCGGCACGGTCTGTAAGCTGGGGCGGACACTGGGGGAGCGATGACAAAACCTGATCCGGAAGCCGGCCCCGCCGGGCCTGAGACCCGCAAAGGTCGTCGCGGCCGCCCGCCCAAAAGCGAGGGGCCTTCGGGCACCAGCGAACTGATCCTCGACGTCGCTGAGGATCTCTTTTCCAAGCATGGCCTGCACGGCGTCTCGATCCGCGACGTCGCCAACGAGGCGGGCGTCGATACCGCGCTGCTGCACTACTATTTCGGTACCAAGCTCGGCCTCTTCGACGCCGTCTTCAAGCGCCGGGCCGAGATCCTGAACGCCGAACGGCTGGCCTCGCTGGACGCCTATGCGCTCAGGGCCGGCGACGCGCTGACCCCCGAGGGCGTCATCACGGCTTTCCTCCAGCCGCTCGTCGAATGGGGCGAGAAGGGCGGGCCGGGCTGGAAGCACTATTTCGCGCTGATCAGCCAGGCGAACGCCAACCCGGTCTGGGGCGGCGAGACCATGGCGCGCTATTTCGACGACGTGATCCGGCGGCTGATCGAACTGCTGAAGCTGGCCCTGCCCGGGGCTCGCGACGAGGACCTCTACTGGGCTTATCACAATCTCTCCGGGGCGCTCACGCTGACGCTGGGCGAGACCGGGCGGCTCGACCGGTTGTCGAACGGCCTCTGCCGCTCCGGCGATCTGCGCCTCGCCTACGCCAACATGGCGCGCTTTGCGGCGGCCGGATTCAGGGCGCTGTGCTTGCGGACGTGAAGACGGCTAGCGCTTTCGCCCGCCGAGGATGCCGCCGAGGATCGAGCGGCTGATCTCGCGCCCGAGACTGGAACCGACCGAGCGCGCCGCTGATTTCACGGCTGCCTCGCCGACGCTCTGCCGCCGCCCGCCGCCGCCGCCGAAAATATCGGAGAGCCAGCCGCCGCCTTCTTCCTTCTTGGGCTGCGCTTCGGGCAGTCGGTCGCGCACCGATCCGGCGCGCGGCACGCTGCTGCCGCCGTCGTCGCGCGGTGCGGGCCGCGGCGCCGGCCGGGCACCCCAGTCGATCCCGCCGCTGCGCGTTTCGGCCCGGCGAACCGGCGGTGGCGTCTCCACCTCGCGCTGCCCGTTCAGCACCTCGTGCGCCGACTCGCGGTCGAGCACCTCGTCATACTTGCCCTTGAACGGGCTCGACTCGATCACCGCCTTGCGCTCGTCCTCGCTGAGCGGCCCCATGCGGCCCGACGGCGGCCGCACCAGCGTGCGCTCGACGATCGAAGGGACGCCGCCCTTCTGCAGCGTCGAAACCAGCGCCTCGCCGATGCCCATTTCGGTGATCGCGTCCTCCGTCTTGAAGGACGGGTTGGCACGGAAGCTCTCGGCCGCCACGCGGACCGCCTTCTGCTCGCGCGGCGTATAGGCCCTGAGCGCGTGCTGGATGCGGTTGCCGAGCTGGCTGAGGACGATCTCGGGAACGTCCTGAGGGTTCTGGGTGATGAAGTAGATACCCACACCCTTCGAGCGGATCAGCCGCACGACCTGGGTGATTTTCTCCAGCAACGCCTTGGGCGCGTCGTTGAACAGCAGGTGCGCTTCATCGAAGAAGAAGACGAGTTTGGGCTTGTCGAGATCGCCGGCCTCCGGCAGCCGCTCGAACAGCTCGGACATCATCCACAGGAGGAAGGTTGCATAGACCCGCGGGTTGCTCATCAAGGAGTCGGCGGCGAGGATGTTGATCGCCCCGCGCCCGGCCGCGTCGGTCGTCATGAAGTCGATGAGGTCGAGCGCCGGTTCGCCGAAAAAGGCGTCGCCGCCCTGGTTCTCGAGCACCAGCAGACCGCGCTGGATCGCCCCGACCGTGTTGGGCGAGACATTGCCGTAGCGCGCCTTCACCTGGTCGGCGTTCTCGGCGAGGAAGGCGAGGATGGCGCGCAGGTCCTTCAGGTCCAGAAGCAGCAGGCCCTCGTCGTCGGCGACCCGGAAGGCGATGTTGAGCACCCCCTCCTGGACATCGTTGAGATCGAGCAGCCGGGCGAGGAGCAAAGGCCCCATCTCCGATACCGTGGCGCGGATCGGATGGCCCTGTTTGCCGAAGACGTCCCAGAAGATCGCCGGATGCGGCTCCAGCACATAGGGGTCGAGGCCGATCTTGTGGGCCCGCTCGGTCAGGAACGGCTTCTCGGCCCCGGCCAGCGCGATGCCTGAGAGATCGCCCTTCACATCGGCAGCAAACACCGGAACGCCGGCGGCCGAGAAGCCCTCGGCGAGGATCTGCAGCGTCACCGTCTTGCCCGTGCCGGTCGCCCCGGCGATGAGGCCGTGCCGATTGGCGAGCGCCAGCGCGAGGCTGACCGGATTCTCGCCCTTGCCAATGAAGATGCCAGCTGGATCGACCATGACCTGTCCGAATTTCCGAAGGGCCGTAACAATGCCCTGCCCGTCCGCCCGCCTCAACACCGATCGGCGGGGAAAGCCAGCGCTTGCCTCGTGGAGGTCCGGCGCGTCATGGTATCGGCAGGGACGAGACCGGGGGCGCCGCAGGCCCGCCGGCCAGGATGCGATGGCGGGGCGTGACGGACCAGGCTTCTCCCGATCTCGAGGACGCCGCGGCGCGGCTCGAGGCGCCCGAGGAAAAAGGGCCTGACGGCCGGGGGCGATCTTTGCGCTGGCCGCGGCCCTGGACCCGCGAGTTCTGGACGATCGATATCGTCTACGCGGCCATCGGCGTCGGCCTGTCGATCGTATCGACCGTTCTGATCGCCTATCTGTCCGCCGGCTTCGACCGGCACTTGCACGACCAGGTCGTCGAGATGCGCCGCCTCGATTCGGTGTTCCGGGCCGGCGGGCGCGAACTCTTCGAGATGGCGGCCGCTTCGGCGCAGGCGCGCACCATCGAGACCTATCTGGAGAATGTCGCCGGCGACGACCAGCGCCGCACCGAGACCGCCGCCGCCATCGCGCTCTCCCTGCGCAGCTTCAAGACCTATCTGTCGATCCTCGCGCCGGACGCCTTGCCGTCCTTTACGGTGCAGACGGACGCGTGGCTCAAGGCCTTCCTCGCCGGCGACGATACGATGCCGGCGACGATCCGGGCCTCGATCGTGCGCTACATCAACGGCCCCGTCGCCGATGCCAACAACGCCCGGGCGGCGCGGCGGAACGCACTGAGCGGCGAAATCGCCGCGACCCGCAATACGCGCGACTTCTGGCGCTCTCTCGGCGCGTTCTTTCAGGTCTTCGGCATCATCTTCGCGATCTGCGGCCAGATCGCTGGCCGCCGCGCCCGAGCCCGCCAGTTCGCGCCGCCCGACCTCAAGCGACGGCTCTCGACAGGCGTTTTCACAAGGGATTTCTGGACAATCGACGTCATCGCCGTAGTCGCCGGATCCATCATATCGCTCGCCGGCACCATCGCGCTCTACTTCGTCGTCGTCAGCTATCATCATGCAATCGACGAGACCCGCGGGCTCATCAACCAGCAGGGTATGCAGATCGAGCTGACCCACGCCGCCAACCATGCCTATGACGACATGGGCCTGCTGGAGATCTGGGTCTCGGACCTCAATGCCAGGCGGCCGGACGGCGCCCATGTCCCGCCCGACGTCTCGTTCAAGCCGATGGAGGGCGAGGAAGCGGCGCCCGTCGAGCTGCCGCCCCAGATCTATGTGCGTTCCCGCAGGTTCTTCGCGCTGTTCTGGCTGGCGCGTATGGCGCGCGACAACGATCCCCAGAAGTTCGCACCGCTGATCGACGAGTTCTATCGGGTCTATGAGGATCTCGAAGGCCCCGGCTATGCCGACTACACCCAGCGCGTGCGGTCGGAAGCGGCCGCCAAGCTGAACGAGATCGAGCGGGCGCAGGCGACGCTGGCGGGCGAACTGAACGCACTGGAGGTCCGGCAGACCCTGGCCCGCGACACCGGCGGCCTGCTGCAGCTCCTCGGCCTGCTTCTCGCCTTCGCAGGCTACCTCGCCTACTACAAGAGGCCGAGGCTGTGAGCGCGCCCCTGCCCGACCCATCGGTCCCGGCGCCGCCAGCCGCAGGCGGCAATTGGTGGAAGCCCTGGCGACGGGATTTCTGGGCCGTTGACGTCGTGCTCGGCGTGATCGGCCTTGCCATCTCGCTGGTGGCGACAGTGCTCGTCTTCTATCTCTCCTCCGGCCTCGATGCCGCGATTCGCAGCAAGGCCGACGAGGCGCAGGCGCTGAACGCCGCGCTCAACGACAACGCCCGCTCGCTGTTCGACGTCTCCACGACATTCGCAATGCAGCGATCGATGGAAAGCTACGCCGACGCGTTTGCCGAGACGAGCGACAGGCGGCGCCTCAACGACAGCGCCATGGCGCTCGCCGCCCGCGCCTTCGTCGCCTATCTGGCCGCAACCGCCCCGGAAGCGATCAATGGATTCGAGACCGACGCGGCGCGCCTGCTGGCGGCCTATGGGCAAGGCCAGGAAGATGCGCCCCTGAAGCTGCGCGCCCTCACCTCGGCCCTGATGGACGGCCCGTCCACCGTCGCCAATGCGGCCAAGAACCGCCGCCGGCCCCAGGTCGCCGAGGAACTCTCCGGGCTGCGGCGCGAACGCGATCACCTTCGCGCTGCCGGCGGCTTCCTGCAGGTCTTCGGCCTCATTCTGGCGGTCGCAGGACATGTCGCAGGACGCAAGCAGCGAACGCGCCAGCATGCTCCGCCGGAAATCCGGGCCTTGCCGTCACACATCTTCACGCGGCGCTTCTGGACCATCGATGTCGTCGGAATCGCCATCGGGACCGCGATCTCGCTGAGCGGAGTGGCCGTCCTGTTCTTCGTGGTCGATGCCCACCAGCGCAGCATCGATGAGACACGCCACCAGCTCGATGGCCGCGAAACCCTGATTGTCGTCTCCGAGGCCGCCTTCAGGGAGTATGACAGGATGGCGATGCTGGAGCCGCTGGTGCGCGACATCGAGGCGCGCCGCTCGCCGGCCTCGCACGTCGCGCCGGGCGTCCGCTCGGCCTGGTCTCCGGGCGACGACATCACGGCGATCGAGATTCCGCCCGTGGACTATGTCGCTGTCCGGAAGTCCTTTCCCGTCTACTGGCTGATGCGGATGTTTCACGACAATGTCAGGACGCGCTACGCCGAAGACGAGGAACGCTTTCACCGCATCGTCCAGCGCCCGGCGTCGGCGGAATACCTGGCGATGGAGGCGGACATCCTGGTCCGCGCCAGGGAGCGCATGGCCGGCCTTGCAGCCGAGCGCGGCAGCCTCGGCGAGGCGTTGAGCGCCAGCGAACGCAACCAGTCGCGCGCCCGCGATCTGGGGGCGCTGCTGCTGCTGATCGGCCTTGTGCTGACCTTTGCGGGCAACGTCGCCTACTACAAGCGGCCGCGACGCTGACGGGGATTTGAGAGCCCGTCGCAGGGCAGGGCCGCCGCTTGACGTTACGATGCGTTGCTTTGGCAGGCGCTATTCCTATACTCCGCGCGGTTCGCACAGTGACATTCACCCAAGCAGGTCATCATGGCTGACGCCGCAGCGTCCGCACGCCGCCCCGAGCGGCCCCTTTCGCCGCATCTCCAGGTCTATCGCTGGCCCGTGACGATGCTGACCTCGATCCTTCACCGGATCACTGGCGTCGGTCTGGGCGCCGGGGTTCTGCTGGTCGCCTGGTGGCTGATCGCAGCCGCCGCCGGACCGGAGGCCTATGCGACGTTCCTCGCGGTGGCCGGGCACTGGTTCGGCCGCCTCGTCCTCTTCGGCTTCACCTGGGCGCTCGTCTATCACCTGCTCAACGGCATCCGGCACCTCGTATGGGACGCCGGCTACGGCTTCGAGAAGACCCGCGCCGAGCGCACGGGAACGCTGGTGATCGCGCTCAGCGTCGTCGCGACGCTGGCGGTCTGGGGCCTCGCCTATTTCTCGATGGGGGCGTTCTGATGGCCGCGTCGAAATCCTCGCTCCGCACGCCGCTCGGCAAGGTCCGCGGCCTCGGCGCCGCCAAGCGCGGCACCGAGCACTTCATCGCCCAGCGCCTGACCGCGCTGGCGCTGATCCCCCTCGCGCTGTGGTTCGTCTGGGCGGTCGCAGCCCATGCCGGAGCCGACTACGCCGCCGCCACCGCATTCCTGTCGCATCCGGTGAATGCCGGGCTGATGCTGCTCTTCGTGCTCGCCGGGGTCTGGCACTTCACCCTCGGTCTTCAGACCGTGATCGAGGACTATGTCCACGCCGACGGCCTCAAGATCGCCGCCCTCGTGCTCGTCAAGTTCGCCGGCGCGGCGCTCGCCGTCGCGCTCGTCATCGCCGTATTGAAGTTGGCCGTCTGAACCTCATGTCCGCATATAAGATCATCGATCATACCTATGACGTCGTGGTCGTCGGGGCCGGCGGCGCGGGCCTGCGCGCCACGCTCGGCGCCGCTCAGGCAGGTCTCAAGACGGCCTGCGTCACCAAGGTCTTCCCGACCCGCAGCCACACCGTCGCCGCCCAGGGCGGCATCTCGGCCAGCCTCGGCAATATGGGCGAGGACGATTGGCGCTGGCATATGTACGACACGGTCAAGGGCTCCGACTGGCTGGGCGACCAGGACGCGATCGAGTATCTCTGCCGCAACGCGCCCGACGCGGTCTACGAGCTGGAGCATTGGGGCGTGCCGTTCAGCCGCACCGAAGAAGGCAAGATCTACCAGCGCGCCTTCGGCGGCATGACCAAGAACTACGGCCAGTCGCCGCAGCAGCGCACCTGCGCCGCCGCCGACCGCACCGGCCACGCCATCCTGCACACGCTCTACGGCCAGTGCGTGCGCAACAAGGTGCAGTTCTTCATCGAGTACTTCGCCCTCGACCTCATCATGGAAGACGGCGTCTGCCGCGGCTTCCTGGCGTGGTGTCTCGAGGACGGCTCGATCCACCGTTTCCGGGCGCACGAGGTGATCCTGGCGACCGGCGGCTACGGCCGCGCCTATTTCAGCTGCACCTCGGCCCATACCTGCACCGGCGACGGCAACGCCATGGTGCTGCGCGCCGGGCTGCCGCTGCAGGACATGGAGTTCGTGCAGTTCCACCCGACCGGCATCTACGGC
>ERZ761602.7886-NODE-7886-length-11010-cov-23.371063_pt1 | contig 11010 bp, 7 predicted proteins | sample MGYA00512165_ERZ761602 | MGnify/ENA primary metagenome ERZ761602 (study PRJEB28899, sample SAMN02445085) | bioreactor sludge metagenome | biome: EBPR sludge; isolation source: Thorneside wastewater treatment plant | place: Australia: Brisbane, Thorneside... | reverse complement strand
CGCCGACAATGATCTGCTCCGGGAGCAACTTGCGGTTGTCGAAGCCGACAAGCAAAGCCTTACCGTGCGCATGGGAGCCGCCTGCGCACGGCTTGAGCAGCTCGCCGACCAACTCCCTGAAGCCAAGGCCTGAAGACTCTCATCCGATGCCCAACGAAGCCCATTTTCTCGACATCACGCTGCTCGGCAAGGAATACCGCGTCGCGTGCCCGCCAGAGCAGCGTGCCGCGCTGCTCAACGCTGCAGCCTACGTCGATGGCAAAATGCGCGACATCGCCGAGAAGACCAAGAGCAATCTCGCGGAACGAATCGCGGTCATGGCCGCCTTGAACATCGCTCACGAGCACCTCTGCGGGAATCAAGACGTTCTGCAGATAGATCAAAAAATTGAATCCGAAATAGGGCTCGACATCGACGCTGTAAGGCGTAGAATCTGCCACATGGAGACGGAACTTGAGGCGGTCTTGAAACCGCAGTAGCTGGTTCCGAAAACTCCGAGAGAGTTCCCTGCGGTGTTTGTTAAGGTCATAGATTCCTTGAACCAATGCTAATTGGCATTGGTCGCCGACCATGGAAACCGCTGTTGTGTGTGCCCCTTATGTCGGGCGTACCTGATGCGGAAGGGAAGTGACCTATCTGAACCCAGGTTCAGGATGCCGGCCTGACGGCATTCGCGGGGACAAAATTGAAAAGCGCGGAACCTTCGGTCCCGCGCTTTTTTTGCGCCTTCTTCGCGCCTTGTTTACCCCGCCTTCTTGTCCCCCCACCACGCCAACGCCATGCGGCATGCTTCGCCTGCCCGCGCCGCGTGCCCCCTTGAAGTCCCCGAGCAAAGCCGCCACCGACGATCGGAATTCTTTTTCAAGCTTGACCTGCATCAAGCAAAAGACCCCAGCAGCGGCTTAGAGTGTTTCCCCAATGCAAGTTTGACCGAGCAACCGCCCGCCCCGACGTCCGCTCGGCTTGCACACCGGAGTATCGCGAGCTCATGAATATTTCCAGCCTGCTGGTCAATGCCCGACCCGAAGCCCTGCCGCAGGTGCAGGGCAATTTGTTGGCACTAGGAGGCGTTGAAGTCCATGCAGCAACCGACAGTGGCCAACTGATCGTAACCATCGAAGCCGACTCGGATCGCGCCGCGGCAGATCTGTTCACGAAGATCAGTCAGCAGCCCGGTGTACTCGCCACGTCATTGGTATACCACCAGTTTGAACCCGATCCTGATGAGGAAGCATGAGATGAAATTGACACGTCGTGACTTTATCAAAAGCAATGCGGTTGCTGCCGCCGCCACCGCGGCCGGCATCAGCATTCCCGGTTTCGCGCAGGCTGCCCCGGGCAAAGCTGACGGCGTGCGCTGGGACAAAGGAGCCTGCCGTTATTGCGGGACAGGCTGCGGCGTGCTGGTCGGCACCAAGGACGGCCGCATCGTTGCCACGCAGGGCGACCCCGACGCGCCGGTCAACCGGGGGCTCAACTGCATCAAAGGTTACTTCCTTTCCAAGGTCCAGTACGGCAAGGATCGCCTGACCACACCCCTGCTGCGCATGAAGGACGGCAAGTTCGACAAGAACGGTGAGTTCGCCCCGATTTCCTGGGAGCAGGCCTTCGACATCATGGCCGACAAGTGCAAGGCGGCGCTCAAGAAAGGCGGACCGCGCAACATCGGCATGTTCGGCTCCGGCCAATGGACCGTTTGGGAAGGCTATGCCGCAGCAAAATTGATGAAGGCCGGCTTGCTGAGCAACAACATCGATCCGAACGCGCGTCACTGCATGGCATCCGCGGTCGCCGGGTTCATGCGCACCTTCGGGATCGACGAGCCGATGGGCTGCTACGACGACATCGAGCACGCCGACACCTTCGTGCTGTGGGGTTCGAACATGGCCGAAATGCACCCGATACTGTGGTCTCGGGTCACCGACCGTCGCCTGACTGGCAAGAACGTCCAGATCCACGTGCTTTCGACTTTCAGCCACCGGTCAACCGAACTGGCCGACAACGAACTGATCTTCAAGCCACAAAGCGATCTGGCGATCCTCAATTACATCTGCAACTACATCATCCAGAACAACGCGGTGAATCAGGAATTCGTCACCCGCAACGTCAATTTCAAGAAGGGCGTCACCGACATCGGCTACGGCCTGCGGCCGAATCATCCGCTCGAGAAGGTCGCGATGAACAACGGCTATCCAGGTGAAGACGGAAAACCCAAGGGCAACCCGGGGGGCGCCAGCCCGATCACCTTCGACGAATTCAAGGCCTTTGTCGCCGAGTACACGCTCGACAGGACGCATGAGATCTCGGGCGTGCCGAAGGACAAGCTCGAAGCACTGGCCAAGGCCTACGCCGACCCGAAGGCCAAGGTCACGTCGTTCTGGACCATGGGTTTCAACCAGCACACCCGTGGCACCTGGGCCAACAACATGATCTACAACGTGCATCTGCTGGTCGGCAAGATCTCCGAGCCTGGCAATAGCCCGTTCTCGCTGACTGGCCAACCGTCGGCCTGCGGTACCGCCCGCGAAGTCGGCACGTTTTCGCACCGCCTGCCGGCCGACATGGTGGTCACCAATCCCAAGCACCGGGAAATCAGCGAAAAACAGTGGAAGCTCCCCGCCGGGACGATCCCCGACTGGATTGGCGCGCACGCGGTACTGCAAAGCCGCCTGCTGAAGGACGGCAAGATCAATTTTTACTGGACGACGACGACCAACAACATGCAGGCCGGGCCGAACGTCAACGACGAGGTCTTCCCGGGCTGGCGCAACCCCGACAATTTCATCGTCGTCTCCGACGCCTACCCAACCGTTTCGGCAATGTCCGGCGACCTGATTCTGCCGTCGGCGATGTGGATGGAAAAGGAAGGGGCCTTCGGCAACGCCGAGCGCCGCACGCAGTTCTGGCGCCAGCAGGTCAAGGCTCCGGGTCAGGCGCGCTCCGACCTTTGGCAGTACATCGAGTTCTCGAAGCGCTTCAAGACTGACGAGGTGTGGCCGGCCGCGCTCCTCGACAAGAACCCGGAGTACAAAGGCAAGACCCTGTACGAAGTACTCTACGCCAACGGCCAGGTGGACAAGTTCCCGCTCAGCCAGACCTACAAGGGTTTCGACAACGACGAAGCCAAAGCCTGCGGCTACTATGTGCAGAAGGGGCTGTTCGAGGAATACGCAGCCTTCGGTCGCGGCCATGCGCACGACCTGGCCGAGTTCGACGTCTACCACAAGGCGCGCGGCCTGCGCTGGCCAGTGGTCGACGGCAAGGAGACGCTGTGGCGCTTCCGTGAAGGCTACGATCCTTATGTCAAGAAAGGCGAGAACCTCAAGTTCTATGGTCATGCCGACGGCAAGGCCGTGATCTTCGCCCTGCCCTACCAGCCAGCTGCCGAAATGCCTGATCAGGACTATGACCTCTGGCTGTGCACCGGGCGGGTGCTTGAGCACTGGCATACGGGTTCAATGACCCGGCGCGTCCCGGAGTTGTACAAGGCGATGCCCGATGCGTGGATCTACATGCACCCCGACGACGCCAAGAAGCGTGGACTGCAACGTGGTGACGTGGTCAAGACGATCACCCGCCGCGGCGAGATCCAGTTGCGCGTCGAAACGCGCGGCCGGAACAAACCGCCGGCCGGTCTGGTTTTCGTACCTTTCTTTGACGAACATCGGCTGGTCAACAAACTGACCCTCGACGCGACCTGCCCGATCTCCAAGGAAACCGATTTCAAGAAGTGTGCGTGCAAGGTGGTCAAAGCCTGATCGACACGCGAACGCAAGACAATCAGGGAGCGCCTGGGCGGGCAAAGCATCGCCCGCCCCCAGGCTGCCCGCCTGCTCGCTTGCTGGCCACGCCATGATTCCCAAGGCAAACACCAACCGCAATCGCGCGCCGTCCAGCGCGGCCAAGACGCAAACGCTGGCGCGCCGGCAGTTCGTCTTCGATTCGGCACGACTTCTTTGTGGCGTCGGCGTGCTGGGTCTGGGGCTGGCAGCCTATACCAAGCAAGCCCGGGCCAGGCCCCCGCTGGCGCTCCGCCCGCCGGGCGCCGGCCGCGAGGACGACTTCCTGGGGGCCTGCATTCGCTGCGGCATGTGCGTCCGCGACTGCCCCTACAACATTCTCGAACTCTCCCGGCCTGAATCGCCGGTGGCCACCGGGACGCCCTACTTCACTGCCCGTACCGCGCCCTGCGAGATGTGCGAGGACATACCCTGTGTCAAGGCCTGCCCGACCGGTGCCCTCGACCATCGCCTGACCGACATCAATCAATCCAGGATGGGGCTGGCGGTTCTGTCGGACCAGGAGACCTGTCTGAACTGGCTGGGTCTGCGCTGTGACGTCTGTTATCGTGTCTGCCCGCTGATCGACAAGGCGATCACCCTCGAAGTGCGGCCGAATACCCGTACCGGTCGCCATGCGATGTTCATTCCGACCGTACACTCCGAGCACTGCACCGGCTGCGGCAAGTGCGAGAAAGCGTGCGTTACCGAGGAGGCGTCGATCCGGGTCCTGCCGACCAAACTGGCGAAAGGCTCACTCGGCGAGCACTACCGGATCGGCTGGGAAGAAAAGAGCAAAGCTGGCGGGCACTCGCTGGTCGAAGACAAGGGGCTGGTCGACCTGCCGGACCGCCTGCCCGAGGGAATGAAGCTCGAGGGCCATTTCGATCCAGGCAGCGACCAACTGCCGGCTGAAATGCCGGGCAACGCCGCCAACGTCGTTCCCAGTCTGCCGCCGGGATTGGGTGGTCCCGCCGCCCCGGCCAGTGCGCCGGCGGCTCCGCTGCCAACCGAGGCGGCGCGATGAACATCCGGCGTACCGGTGCCGACGCAATTGCCAGCAAAGGCTGGCTTGGTGCGCACCAATGGCTGCTGGCTCGCCGTCTGAGCCAGGGCGCGATCCTGACCCTTTTTCTGCTGGGTCCACTAGCCGCGGTCTGGATCGTCAAGGGCAACCTGGCGTACAGCCTGACGCTCGATACCCTACCCTTGAGCGACCCCTATGTGCTGCTGCAATCGCTGCTGGCCGGCAACATTCCGGAGCGACTCGGCCTGATCGGGGTACTGATCGTCGTCGCCTTCTATCTGCTGGTCGGCGGACGCGTCTACTGTGCGTGGATCTGTCCGGTCAATCCGCTTACCGACCTCGCTGCCTGGCTCCGTCGCCGCATCGGTATCAAGGGCAGCGCGCACGTCGCACGCAACACGCGCTACTGGATTCTGGCGATGACCGTGGTGCTGGCAGGCCTGACCGGTACGATTGCCTGGGAACTGGTCAATCCGGTTTCGATGCTGCATCGTGGGCTGCTGTTTGGGCTGGGCGCCGGCTGGGCAGTGGTACTGACGGTGTTCCTGTTCGATTTGTTCGTGATGAGCCGCGGCTGGTGCGGACATCTATGCCCGGTCGGCGCGTTCTACAGCCTGCTTGGCAAGTGGAGTCCATTGCGTGTGACCGCGTCCAGGCGCGCTGCCTGCAATGATTGCATGGACTGCTTCGAGGTCTGCCCCGAACCGCAGGTCATCCGCCCGGCGCTGAAAGGCGCGGACAAGGGTGTCGGCCCGGTGATCCTGGCCGCAAACTGCACGAACTGTGGACGCTGTATCGACGTCTGCTCGGAAGACGTCTTCACCTTCGGCATGCGCTTCAAGAACACGCCCGAAAACGGTGCGCAAGCCTCGCCGCAAGGAGCGGCAAGCAGCAACTGGAGTACTCGGGAAACATGAAACATCATTCTTTGACGTGGAGGGAACGCCAATCATGAAGCACTCACTGAAACTCACCGCCGCCATCGTGGCCAGTTGTCTGACTTCGCTGGCATTTGCCGCCGACGCTACCACGTCCATGCGCGGCATCGACGTGGCGGCACCAAGCCCGGCGCCGGAGATCAAGGCTTATGCCGGCAAGCGTCCGGGTACCGAAACGCCGGTGGCACGCACCTTCAGCACGCAGCCGCCGGTGATCCCGCACGCCGTGGAAAACTTCAACGACATCAATCTAGAAGGCAACCAGTGCCTGGACTGTCACTCGGCAGCAACCTATCAGAAGAAGAAGGCACCGAAAATCGGCGACAGCCACTTTGTCGACCGCGACGGCAACAAGCACGCTGAAGCAACGGGTAGTCGCTACAATTGCGAGCAGTGCCACGTACCGCAAGTCGACGCGCCGCCGTTGGTCGATAACACCTTCAAGGGCGACGCCGTCAAGAAGCCAGCCAGGAAGAACTGAAACGGGCTCGCCGGCAGCCTGCCGGCGAGTTCCTCAGCGCGCCGACGGCGAACAAGGGCGCGCGCCACCGACCGGCCACTTCGTCGGCCAGCCCGTCCGCACGAGTTGCCGATCACCGCTCCAGATCATGTTCCCCGCAAAGCCGCAGCAGCTCTTTCCGCGCGGCGTTGCGCAGAGCTACCGCGGCGCCCCAGTCGTCCCCAGCCGGGACAATCAGAGCCCCGAATTCAAGGACCAGCTGGCCGCGCCTCGGCATCCATGTCTGGTCACGCAGGATGGCACGCGAACCACGCAGACCGCCCACCAGCACCGGCATCCCGGCCCGCGCAGCGGCGACGAAGGCGCCCATCCGGAAGGGCTTGAGTCCGGCCTCGCGCGAGAAGGTGCCCTCCGGGAAGATCACCAGCTGATGCCCCTGCCTGAGCGCCTCGATGACCTCGTCCACGTCTTCAACGCTCTTCGAGGCCGCGAAGCGCTCGACAAACAAGGTCCCGAGCGAACGCAGGAAAGCGTGCAGCGCAGGCTGTTCGACGAACTCGCGCTTGGCGACGAAGCGATAGGCCCGGGCCGGCGGCAGCGCCGCGCACAGCGCCAGAGCATCGACATAACTGCAGTGGTTGACCAACAGCAAGTGCGGCACGGTCGGCAGTTCCTTGTCGATAATGATCCGCAAGGGGATTCCGGCCAGCGCCAGAATGAGTCGAGCGGCCCAATGGACCAGACGACGCCCGATCGTCGGCGAGCGCAGGGCAATGACCATACCTAGTACCGGCGCAGCAATGAATAGAAAGACGAGCCAGCACCAGGCGCCGTAGATCCTTCTGGCTAGACGTCGCGTCGACTCGCCAAGACGGGCACGCAGCGCCGCCACGCCAAGGCGAAGCATCTGCTGTCGGGCAGGCAGTTGGCGGGCGCCGATCAGGCCCCGCTCGAAGACGTCGCGGCAGGCGTTGCGACGAATCTTGCCGCTCGAAGTCTTGAGCACCGAGTTCGGCGGCGCCAGAACGATCTCGTCGGCGGGCATGCCGATCGCGTCCACAGCCGCTTCGCCGATCTTCTGGCGCAACGCTTCGCGCGACGCCGCATCCTCCTCGCGCGTCTCCGCCAGAACCACCAGGCGTTCGCTGGCAGTGAGTGGATCGCCGCTGGCAAAAACCGCGACGCAGCCCTTGCGAACGCCCGGAATATTGCCGACCGCCTGTTCCAGCTCGTACGGGTAGAGGTTTCGCCCACCGCGGATAATCAGATCCTTGACCCGGCCGGTCAGATAGATCTCGCCGTCGACGGTGTACGCAAAATCGCCGGAGTCCAGCCAGCCATCGCTGAACAGCGATCGCGTCGCCACCTGATTGCGGTAGTAGCCGCTGGTCGCCGAAGGCCCGCGAAACTGCAAGCGCCCGACCTGCCGATCCGGCAGCTCGCAACCATCGTCGTCGACGATCCGAATCTCGTGCCGTGGCAAGGACCGACCGCAGGCGGGAACGCGCATCGGTTCCGGGTCGCTGCTGCTGGCTGGCACCGCACACTTCCTGGTGACCAGCGCTTCACGATCGATCAGATCGATGCACGGGCCACGGGCGAGCGGCGGGAAAGCCAGCCCGACCGAACACTCGGCCAGACCATACACCGGGGTAATCGCCCCACCGCGCAGTCCGTAAGGAGCGAAGCGCTGGGCGAACGCCTGCAGCGTTGCCGGACTGACCGGTTCGGCACCATTCAATGCCAGTCGCCAGGACGACAGATCGAGCCCTGACAGATCGCCTTCCGCGACCCTTCTTGCGCACAGTTCATAGGCGAAATTCGGCGCCGGAGAAATCGTTCCACGATGATCAGAGATCGCCCGCAGCCAGCGTGCCGGCTGCGACAGGAAGGCCAGCGGCGACATCAAGACCAGACGCATGCCGAAGTAGAGCGGGCAAAACCACGCCCCGATCAATCCCATGTCGTGATAAAGCGGCAGCCAAGAAACGAACACGTCATCGCTGCTGACCTGGCAGGCCTCACCCATGGCGCGCACGTTGGCCAGCAGGTTGGCGTGGGTCAGAACCACACCCTTTGGGTCGCCGGTACTGCCCGAGGTGTATTGCAGGAAGGCGATATCGTCCGGAGCGGGACGGTAGAGCAGGCTGATCGGCTCCCGATCGAGTTCCGCCGGGGTCAGAACCGCGCTCAATCCGGGAACCTCGGCCCGCAGCAGTGCGGCGACGCCTTTCGCCTGCGGCACGGTGATGATCAACACCGCTTCAGCGTTGGCCAGGATGCGCCCGTGCCGCCGCAGATGGTCGTCGATCTGCGCCAGGCGTGCGGGCGGATAGATGGGCACCGGGACACCACCGGCAAGCAGCACCCCGAAGAAACTGGCGAGGTAGTCACGGCCGGTGGGCAACATCAGTGCCACCGTCTGCCGCGGCAACAGCCCGATCGCCACCAACCCGGTGGCGACGCGACGCGACTGCTCGAACAACTCGCCGTAGGTGATCCGCTGGGCGCGAAACTCCGAATGTTCGCCGCCGCCATCGCCGTAGAGCAGGAGGTGCACGCGTTGCGAATGGTGTTCCGCGTGCCACTCGAACACTTCAATCAGCGTCGCCGCCTGGCCAGGAATGCTGATCGGCCCGGCCGGCGTGCTGACCCCGCCGGTCGCCGTGACAGCGTTCCTGGCAGCGACGGCGTCACCGGCGCCAGCCAGGAAGCACAGGAGATCCTGCGGCGTCTCGGCCTCGGCGAGCGCGCCGTCCGGCAGCGATCGGCCGAACTCCTTGCCCAGGCGCAGCAGCAACTCGACTCGTGCCAGGCTATCCAGCCCCAGATCACGTTCCAGATGACTGTTCATGCTCACCCGCCCGACGCGTCCGGGGCGGGTTTCCTCGACCATCGCTGTCACTACCCGCAGCACTTCCGCTGCAACGTCGCGGGGCTGCTCGGGCAAAGGCGCTTTGCGCTGCCTTTCGTTCATCAGATCAGCTTTCCATCAGTGGAGATGCGGCAACACCGCAACAATGCGCGCTTACGGCTGATCATCCGCGAGCTCAACAACGATGGCGCTGGTCGGGCACGGCGCAAAGCATGCGCCACAACCGGTGCAGCGCGAGGCGTCGAGCAGCGGCGCAGAAATTCCGCCAACGCGGGGTACGAATCGGATGGCGCCGGCCACGCACTGATCGCCGCAGATCCGGCATTCGACCTGTTGAACGGCCAGGCAGCGCTCACCGATGGTCGCGCGCGCCGCCCATGGGACCTGCCCGGCCAAGCGCTGCAATGCGCCACTGCGGCAGGCGTCGACACAAGCGCCGCAGAATGTGCATTCGCCGACCGCAAAATCGACGACCGGGTAGCCGCTGTCGCGATCGCTGATGATTCGTGTTGGACAGACCGCCCGGCAATCGCCACAACGGCTACAGGCCTGCCGAAAAGCGTCTTCGGCGATCGCCCAGGGTGGCCGCAAGGACGCCGTGCGGGTCGAAAATCGGCCACGCAGGAAATTCCGGCGGCTAGCGGCGTGGGTCATGGGGTCAGGCCCGCTTCGAGTGCTGCGCGTTGAACACAAAAACTCCCTTGTATGACTAGCTGCGATGCTGGCGACATTAGAACGTGACAACGCTTCGTTCACCGCTCGGCTAGTCCGGGGTCCAAACGCTCGCTGCGCTTGCGCGGTGATACGCTAGGCCTCAGCAAGGTCGCCGGCGGTCGAGGATGGGCTCAAACCAGCGCAAGCGGCACAACTACCGCCAGGTACGTGCATTGTAAGCGCCGACGCAGCCGCGCGGAAGAAAGGCGGTTCGCCCAAGGGTGAAGAGGCGGTTGGAGTTCCGCCGGCGCACGCACCCGCCGAGGACCTCGCGCGGACCACCTGAGCGATCCAGAACAGGTAGTCCGCGCGAGCATGGTCCGGTGTCGCAGATAGCGCCTCCGATGACGACGGTGACGCTGGCGACGATCATCGCCAGCGCTCGCCAACACCCCGCGCCATGCAGCGTCAGGCCACATCGGCGAGAACGAAGTCAATGCGCCCGGTCTCGAGATCGGCCCTGACGAGTTTCACCTGCAGGCGGTCGCCGAGGCGATAGCGTCTCGCTGTTCGCTCGCCAAGCATCTGATGCCTGACGCTGTCGTACTGGAAGTAGTCCTCGCCGAGCTCTGACACATGCACCAGACCTTCGACATAGACCTCGTCGAGGGCGACGAAAACGCCGAAAGGAACCACCGCGGCGATCGTCCCGGCAAAGGTCTCGCCGATCCGGTCGCGCATGTAGTAACACTTCAACCAGTTGGTGACATCACGCGTGGCCTCGTCGGCACGCCGCTCGCTCATCGAGCAGTGCGCGCCGATGTCGGCCCACTTGCCCGGGGCGTACGTCTCGCCGGCCAGCACTGCCTTGATCGAACGATGAACCAGCAGATCGGGATAGCGCCGGATCGGCGAAGTGAAATGCGTGTAATGCTCGTAGGAGAGGCCGAAGTGGCCGACGTTGTCCGGACTGTACTGGGCCTGACGCAGCGAGCGCAGCATCACCGTTTGCAGCAACTGCGCATCCGGTCGCGCCTTGATCCCTTCGAGCAATTCGGCGTAGTCGCCGGCGCTAGGGTCGTCGCCGCCAGCGAGAGCGATACCAAACTCCTTGAGGAAATTTCGCAGCGCCTCCAGCTTCTCGGGCGTCGGCCCTTGGTGGACGCGATACAGGCACGCTTGCCGGTTCGCCTGCAGGAACCCCGAAGCGCAGACGTTCGCCGCCAGCATGCACTCTTCGATGACCCGGTGCGCGTCGTTGCGGTGCACCGGAACGA